>Ga0209930_1000596_pt1 | contig 80204 bp, 78 predicted proteins | sample ThiBiot_500_biof_2_FD_183948 | JGI IMG/M metagenome (GOLD analysis project Ga0209930, IMG submission 183948) | Wastewater bioreactor microbial communities from Cape Town, South Africa - Thiocy_cont_500_biof (SPAdes) | ecosystem: Engineered > Bioreactor > Thiocyanate-remediating >...
TTCTGGCAGGCCGCAGATCAGGTTCGCATTCTGCACCGCCTGGCCGGCGGCTCCTTTGCCGAGATTGTCGACCACGCCCATCGCGATCACCAGGTTGCGCTCTGGATCGGCCGCATAGCTGACAAACGCGAGGTTCGAGCCGGTCGCCCATTTGGTCTGCGGCGGCTTGTCGGTCACGCGGACGAACGCTCGCCCGGCGTAGAAGCGCCGGGCTGCTTCCAGGCACTGGTCCGTGGTGGCGCGGCCGCGGCAGTAAATGGTGGCGAGGACGCCGCGGGTCATCGGCACCAGGTGCGGCGTGAACACCAGCCCGGCCGCGTTGCCGCCGCTCAGCCGCTCGATCGTCTTGGCCATCTCGGGCATGTGGACGTGCTTGAGGAGACCGTAGGGCACCAGGTTCTCGTTGCTCTCGGCGTAGCCGAACCTGCTGTCGGCACCGCCGCGGCCGGCACCGGAGATGCCGGTCTTGGCGTCGATCACGATGTTGCCCGGTTCGATCAGCTTGTCGGCCAGCAGCGGCGCCAGCGCGGTCAGCACCGACGCGGGGAAGCAGCCGGGGTTGGCGACGCGAGTCTGGCCCTCGATCTCTGCCGGCCAGACGTCGGCCAAGCCGTACGCCCAACCCTCGACGTAGCGATGGTCGCCACCGATATCGACGATCTTCACGTCCTCAGGCACGCGCGCCAGCGCCGCGGCCGAGGCGCCCGTGGGCAGCGACGCGAACAGCACGTCGAGCTTCGGCAGGGCCGCAGGGTCCCACTTCTCGATCACCAGTTCGGCCAGCTTGGCCGGCACACCCGGAAAGCGGTCCCCCAAACGGCTGCCGGCGCTGCCCTCGCCTGCGGCGTAGATCAGTTCGAAGGAAGGGTGGCTTGCGACCAGGCGCATCGCCTCGCCGCCGCCAAAACCGCTGATCCCGACAATGCCGACGCGAATGCTCATGATGGTGTCCTTCCAGGGATGGAGGTTGGGAGTGGGCAAAAGAAAACCCCCGGAGCCGGGGGCTGCGGGGGTTCAGGAACGCGGACCGGGGCCGCTCTGGCGGGTGGCGCCTACGGTGAGGCCGTCACCACATGAACGGACGCTGACCGACGCGCAGCCCGAAGAGCCGCCGCTGGGGTGCAACGGCGTCGGCGTCGGTTGCAAAGGTTCCGGTTCCTGAGCATGTCCTCCGACCCCCGTCGCCACCCACACCAATCGTCAAGCCGAATGTCTGCTGACCAGCCCTCTTGCATGTTTCCGGTTCTTGGGTTCGCGACCTGGAGCGGCTTGCCTTCAATCGATTCATCTCCGCCTTCTCCTAAGGAGGATTGGGTGGGAGAGGACTACCCGCCGGTTCCTGCCGAAGGTCACTCTCCTGTGAAATGTGGCTTGCGCTTCTGGACGAAGGCCGTAACACCTTCCCGGCCGTCATGCCGCCCCATCGCCGACGTGATGGTCACACCTTCGAGTTCGGCCGCTTGTTCCAACGGCATGTCGTAGCCGGTGTAGATGACACGCTTTGCGTGGCCGATGGCCCATGAGGCACCGCGCGCGAGCTGCAGTGCGATCTCGGCCGCTGTCTCGTCGACCTTGTCGTCGGTGACGACCCTGTTGACGAGGCCCCAGGCTTCCGCTTCGGCCGCACTCAGGACACGGTTGGTCAACGTGAGATCGAGCATGCGGCGTAGCCCGATATGCCGTGCAAGGAAGTAGCTGGAGGTCCCATCGGGTGTGACGCCGGCTTTCGTATAGGCCATGGTGAACTTGGTGTTCTCGCCACACACGACGAGATCGAACGCGCTTACCATCGACAGGCCGGCGCCACCTGCCGCTCCCTTTACCCCGGCCACGAACGGCTTGGCAGTGCGGTTCATCTTGTAGATGGCGCCGTGATAGTCGATCAGCATGTCCGAGGCGACTCGGGGCATCCCGTCACCGGCCGCATGCAATTCCCTGAGGTCGCCACCGGCACAGAAGACGGGGCCTTCCGCCGTGATGCAGACGGATTTGACGCGGTCGTCGAACTCGATGGCGACCATAATCTCGCGGAACTCTCGTGAGAATATCGGGTTGATGGCATTGGCCCATTCAGGGCGAGCCAGCCGCACATGGGCGACGCCCGTGTGCACGTCATATCGTATCGTTTCGAAAGCCATGTTTCCTCGAACTATTGCGTGGGGCCTGCCGTGATACCGGGTGGCTCCGTCACGCTTCGATCGTTCTCGGCGACGGGAGCGCCATGGCGGCCCAAGCCGTGCACGAACCGCGAGGCGCCGCTTTCGACTCCCTGGGCCGCCAGGCTATGGATGAACTCAGCGTCCATGGCGTCTTTCAAGGGAAGCCCGACTTGTCGATGGATCGCCTGGCGATCGAGGTTCATCGCACTCTGCGGCAGGGCGGCGATGGTGTCGGCAATCTCCAAGGCGCGTTCGAGCGCGCGACCGGGCGCCGTCAACGCGTTGACCAGACCGATCTGATGCGCCTCGATGGCCGAGACGGGGCGTCCGGTCATGGCGATTTCGAGCGCACGACCGACACCGACGAGACGTGGTAGCCTGACGGTACCGCCATCCATCAGGGGCACACCCCATCGCCGGTTGAAGACGCCGAACACGGCATTGTCGGCGGCCACCCGGAGATCGCACCACAGCGCGAGTTCGAAACCGCCGGCGACGGCGTAGCCTTCGATGGCGCCGATAACGGGTTTGGACAAGGCCAGGCGCGTCGGCCCCATCGGCCCGTCGGTGCTCTCGTGCCATCGCTTTCGGCGAGCGCCACTTGCCATCTCGTTGAGATCGGCGCCAGCGCAGAAACAGGCACCGGCGCCCGTGAAGACTGCCACTTTCAGGTTGGGGTTGGCGTTGAAAGCTTTGAAAGCCGCCGCCAGTGCTTCTGCCGTCTCGTTGTCCACGGCATTCCGCACGGCAGGGCGATTGATCGTGACGACCAGCGTCGAATTGTTCGAGGTTACGGTCACTTTCGAGGATGTCATGCGTCCACTTCACCCAGCTCGTATGGGGGTGACACTGGGCTTTGCGTGTCGCCGGCATCAAACGACTAACAGTCATCGACGATGAGAAAATTTCGCTCAAAGCGATGCATCGTTGATGGCAAGAGCAAGAACGCGCGGATCGAGCAGGTCCCCTAGCCGCCGGATCGGGAGATGGGGTGTTTCTGTTGCCATCCCTGTCGGGTCGAACAGAATGGTGTTGATCCCCAATTGTCGGGCGGCATCGAGGTTCTTCACGCGATCGTCGACGAAATAGAGGCGAGAGGCCGGTACCCCCAGCCTGGCGATCGCCTGTCGGTAGATACGCTCATCTGGCTTTCGGATCCCAAGATCGCCACTGACCAGCCACGGCGAGATGCTCGCTTCGATGGCGAAGGAGCGCCTGAGCTTCGCCGACCACCTGGAAACGTCGTTGGAGATACAGCAGACCGTACCGAAGACAGTCCCTGCCGCCGCCAGGAACTCGCGGACGCCGTCGGCCAGCCGATGCCGGCGGAGGTAATCGTCCTCGAGGCGCGGATCGAGGCCGATCTGCCACCAGAACTCTTCGGCATCGATCTGGCCAAGACTGGCCGCCAGGTAGGCTTGCTCGATTTCAGCGGCGACGGCAGATGAGCCTTTGTCGTGGGCGAAGGAAACAAGCAGGTCACCGACATCGTCGCCGGTGGCGTAAAGGACGCCCATTGCATCGAGCGCCAGTATCGCTCCGTCCGGAGGCATCGGCCTCTCGCAGCTGGCTTCCCGCGAGGGAGTGGCGGCCGAAAGAGGCCGGCGTGAAGGCCGGCGGCTCAAAGTCCCGCCTTACCGAGCAGCCGACCCAGCAGCAGAAGGCCCTCCGTCCAGTCGCACAATTGCTCATCGTTGCCCATGTGGCCGAGGTTGCCAACATCCCGCAACTCGGCCGCCCAGGCATTGGCGAACTCCTCCGCCCGGGCAAAGCTGACTCGGATGTCGTTGCGGCTTGCGACCACCATCGCCGGAAACGGCAGGGGCTTGCGCGGGATCGGCGCAAAGGCGCGGACCGGGGCAAAGGAAGGCGCGGGGTCTGCAACGTCGGTTGGCGCCACCAGGAAAGCGGCAGCGACCTTGCCCAGATGTTCCGCGGAGGCCGCGGCGGCCCACTTCACCGTGACGATCGTGGAAAGCGAGTGCGCGACCAGCACGATGCGCCGCGGTGCGAACTCGATGGCGTTGCCGAGCCTGCGTATCCAGTCGACGGGATCGGGGGCCTTCCAATCGTCCTGGAGCAACCGGCTCGAATTCGGAAGGGCACCCAGCCAATGGGTTTGCCAGTGATCGACGCCGGAGTTGCCCCGCCCCGGCAAGAACAGGAAGTCGAAAGGCTCGGAACGTGTGGCCATGGCGTGCGGAGGAGGGAGCGAATCGGTCAAAGCGGCCGTAGTCCGAGGGAGATTTGCAGGGCCGCCTGGACATGAGCCGCGGTCGTGTTGATGAACCGGAACCCGTCCGATCGGAAGCTCGCCGCATGGCCGTGAGCGGGGAAGGCCAAGGGCAATTCCGTGCAGGCCAGAAGAACGACGGTACTCTCGCGATCAACGACGCAGGCGCTGCACAAGTCGAGGAGACCGCGGCGGCCCCGGTCGGTTGCTCCCTGGTCAAACTCCTGGTCGATCAGTGCCTGCAGCTTGTCGATCGTGCCGTCGGACAAGCGGGTGTTTGGTGCAATGCCGCGGTCGCGCAGGACTTCGGCGTAGTCGTCGGCCCGCATGGTCACCTCCGTGCCGAGGACGAGCGCCTTGGTTGCACCTGAAGCGCTCGCTGCGCTGGCGGTTTCCTCCAGGATGCTGACAACCGGCAGCGTCAGGCCCTGCCTGATGGCATGCAGGCGTGTATGCGACGTGTTGTTGGCAATAATGCCGAAATCGCAGCCGGCCTCCTGCAGCCGCAGTAAGGCGCCGCGAAAGGCGCCATCGTACTTGGCCCAGGCATCGTCGCTGTCGCCGGGTTGCGCCCGGAAGCCTCGGGTTTCATGCATGACGAGGGATTCGATCGTCATGGGGGGCGTCGGGTAGGGTGTCTTGGTGCCCTTTGCCTTGAAATGGGTGTTCGCGGCCAGGCAGATCTGGCGGTAGTAGTCCAGCGTCGATGGCCACCCGACGCCGCCGACGATACCGATCTTTTTCATCTTCATCCCTTTCCGCAGGGCGCCTAAGTCGGGCGGAGGATCGTCATCGTTGGCGCCGATCGGGGTCAACCGACAAGGCTTCAACTCTGGAGAAGGGAAATCATGTGAGCATCGGGCCGGCGGATGACAGGCGAAGCCGTCATCGGCGTTCCATGCGGAGTGAACCGCTGCCGATCAGGCCATGGCGTGCAGGTGGACCGCCAGACTGTCGTCGTTGCTCGGGTCTTTGTCCGCCGAGCTCTTCAACTCGCCGTTGATCCAGCTGCAGAAGGCCCTTACTTCCGGTCGTTGGACCGTCTCACGCTGCATCACCAGCCAGTAGCCCGTCGAGCAGAAGCGCGGCGGCCCCAGAACCTGGACGAGTCGGTTCGCTGCCAGGTCGCTATCGACCAAGGGGAGGCGACCAAGCGCGACGCCGATGCCGCTGACCGCCGCTTCGAGCGCCATCTGAATGGAGTCGAAGCGCAGTCCGCCGGTGATGTTGGCAACGTCGACGCCGGCAAAGGTCCCCCAGGCAGCCCAGTCTTCGCTGGCCCTGATGACGTGAAGCAAAGTCATCCTGCGAAGGTCGTCTGCCGAGCGAATGGTCGGGGCGAGGTGCGGCGCGCATACGGGAACCAGCTTTTCGCGAACGAGACAGGTCGCATGCAGCCCTGGCCAATCGCCCCTTCCCATCCGGATGGCGATGTCGATGCCGTCGCGCGAGAAATCGACCTGGCGCTGGGAGGTGTCGACGGTGACTTCGATCCTGGGATGTCGTTCGTTGAAGCGAAGGAGCCGCGGCAGGAGCCATCGCATGCCAAAGGTCGGGGGGACGCTGACGGCCAGCCGTCCGGTTGGCCTGCGGCCAGGCACGGACTCGCTCGCCCGGGCGAGCAAGTCGAGCGCGGCCTGAACCTTCGGCAGGTAGGTGGCACCTGCTTCCGTCAATGTCAGGAATCGTTTGCCGCGGATGAAGAGTTCGACGCCGAGCCATTCCTCCAGCGTCTGCACGCCGTGGCTGATGGCGCTCGGTGTGAGATGGAGATCCTCCGCGGCTGCCTTGTAGCTGAGATGACGGCCTGCGGCTTCGAAGAGACGCATCGAGCTGAGAGGTGGAAGCCGATAGACCATTGGATATCAACAAAGAAGCGCGCGACGGGGAGCGAGCCCCGCCGCACTGGGATGGTTGCAAAATTCTACCACTCGCACAACGACCAACGCCCCTGCGGATCGCGGTCGGGGCGGATCGATGCGACACCGACGTGAACAACTCTCGTGTGATGCGCCAGGCATCGCTCGATAAGGTCGGCGCCCCAACAGGAGAGGCTCCATGAGCGGTGCGCCCCCCGTGAGACGGTCGGACAAGCTGATGACGGATCAAGCCGTGCAGCAGTTGCTGGTGCGCGGATACTGTGCCCGTGTGGCGACCGTCGGTGCGGACGGCGCCCCTTACTGCACACCCTTTCTGTATGTCTGGATGGACGGAGAGCTGTACATTCACAGCAGCGCCGCGCGCGGACATTTCCGCGCGAATATCGACGCCGAAGCGCGAGTTTGTGTCGTTGTCGATGAAGCTGGCGAAGTTTTCGACTATGGCCGGTTCGAATGCGACGTAGCCCTGGCCCATGCCAGCGTCGTCGTGCATGGACGCATCCGCGTGATCGAGGAACGCTCGGTCAAACAGCGATTTTGCGACCGGCTCATGGCGAAGTACCACGGCCGCGACGTCGGCCGCCCGAAGAGCTTCTACCCACGCCTCGACATGATCTCCGTCTATGCCGTCCTTGCCGATCGGGCGACCGGCAAAGAGACGCCTCTGCCCGCGCCGGCCGACCAATGGCCGGCAAAGGACAAGTCGAAGACGCCGAATGCCGTCGTCTAGCAAGAGAGGAATAGGGGGTATACGTGAGGCCACGACCAATGGCCGGCAAAGGACAAGTCGAAGACGCCGAATGCCGTCGTCTGGCAAGAGAGGAATAGGGGGCATGCGTGAGGCCATTTCTGCCATGTCCGACACGACCATGGTCGCTCTTCCGACGATCGACGACGTCAAGATCGCCGCCCGCCGCATCGCGGCCATTGCCATAGAGACCCCCTTGATCGAGTCGCCCTACCTCAACCGGCACCTCGGCGGGCGCCTGTTCGTGAAGGCCGAGAATCTCCAGGTCACCGGCTCCTTCAAGCTCCGGGGTGCGGCGAACCGGATCGCCTCGCTGTCGGCGGACGAGATGGCCCGTGGTGTGATTGCGCGGTCCTCCGGCAATCACGGGTTGGCCATGGCCTATTGCGCGAGCCTCATGGGAACCAGCGCCGTGGTGGTTGCGCCCGATACCGCGCCGGCGACCAAGGTCGCGCGTATCGAGGCCTGTGGTGCCCGGATCGTCCAGGTTCCGATGGCTCGGCTCTCGGATACCGCCATCGATTTGGCGCGGAGAGAGAATCGGGTCTATGTCCCACCAGCCGACGATTTTTGGGTGGTGGCGGGCGCCGGCACGGTCGGTATCGAGATCGCCGCCCAGGCGGCGCGTGCCGGCGTGGTCATCGACGTCGTTCTCACCTGTTGCTCGGGCGGCGGTCTGACAGCCGGATGCCTTCTCGGCTTGTCCGATGCATCGCCGGCAACGCAGGTCCAGGCCGTGGAACCTGTGGGATTCGAAAAGATGGGCGCGTCTCTCGCGGCAGGACGGCGGATCGATCTCAAGCCGTCCGGCGTTTCCATCTGCGATGCCCTCACGGGTGTCTACATGGCTGAAATTCCCTTCGAGATCGTTCGGCCGCGTCTTGCCGGCACGATCGCCGTTACGGATGACGAGGTCCGCGAGGCCATGCGCATCGCCTTCAGCGAGTTCGGACTTGCCATCGAGCCTGGGGGTGCCGTGGCGCTGGCCGCCGTTCTTGCGGGGCGCCTGAAGCTCGAAGGGAGGGCCGTGGTTGCAACGATCTCGGGGCGCAATGTCGATCTACCGTTGGCGGCATCGGTGCTTGCAGAAGCGAATGATTTGCGACCAGGAGACCACGGCCTGTCCGCTCGGCGGCACGCCTGAGCGGCATGGACCGCATGACGACTGCGCCGGACGTCCTCTATGCCGCCGTGCTGCTGGCGGCCGTCGCACATGCCGTCTGGAACGCGCTTCTCAAGAGTGTCGACGACCGTCTGCTCATGATGACGGCAATCCGTTCCGTCGGTCTCGTCTATGGCCTGACAATGATGTGGTTTGTCGAGTTGCCGCACGGGATCACCTGGCTGTGGCTCGTATCGGCCGTGGCGGCACATCTCGTCTACTTCGTTCTCCTGATCGAATCTTATCGGCTCGGTGACATGAGTGTCGTCTATCCGATCGCTCGCGGGAGCGCCCCGTTGCTTCTGGCGCTCGCAGCCTTCGTTTCGATCGGGGAGACGCTGTCGCTTGGCCAGGTCGCGGCAATCGCCCTCACGTCGCTTGGCTTGTTCGTGCTCGTCTTCGGCAGGGGAAGTCGTCGCGTCGCCATTCTGGCGGCCCTTGCCACGAGTGTCTCCATCGCCCTGTATTCCCTGATCGGCGGCATCGGCGTACGCGCCGCTGGAGACGTCCTCAGCTTCCAGGTCTGGCTTGAATTGCTGCTCGGCTTGAGTGTCCTGTCGTATCTGCCGATTGCACGCGACCGGGCGCAGATTGCGCACTTCGTCCGGAGGCGTGCGGCTACCGGCCTCGCCGCCGGACTCATCTCCATGGCGGGGCTTCCGAGAGCCGTTCGGCCGGCGGCGCGTTGCCGCCGCGACCCTCGTGGCGAGTGGTATCGTGGCGCTGGCCTTCCTCGGACGATCGTAGCGCCAGGAAATGCCGAGTGACGAGGACGAGGCCGAGAATCGCACGAATGCTGCTGCCGGTTTGCGGCCCTGGGAACATGGAGACGATGCTGACAACCTTTCAGGATGATCGAGTCCCTGAGGGATTCCTGCCGCACTTTCGCAAGAGCCCGCTCACCGATCCGTGGGAGCCACTCTTCTCGAAGATTGGTGAAGCCTCAGTGACAATCGCACTTCGGGCACGCTCCGCACATTGCAACGGCAAGGGGCTTCTGCACGGTGGGCTGATCAGCGCGCTGGCCGACAATGCGATGGGTCTGTCGCTCCTCGAGAGCCTCGAGATGCAGGGTATCGATCGTGCGCGGGGTGGGGCGACGGTCGGCCTCGTCGTGGATTTCCTGGCGTCGGCACAGATCGGACAATGGGTCGAGTTCGTGCCGCGTGTGCTGAAGGTGGGAAGCAGCCTGGGTTTTGCGGATTGCCTGGTGCTTGCCGATAACCTTCCCGTTGCCCGTGGAAGCGCGACCTTTCGCTTCTATCGGACTGCGCCGGCGGTTTGAAAGGCGCAATCTCGCGTCTCGCTTGCGGTGGCGCGCGGCATGTCCACCAAGGAAGGGATGAGGGCGATGCGGCGATCGGGCGAGGCGAGCAGTGACAGGGAAGCGGCCCGCTTTCTCGCGAGTGCCGCAAAGGTCGTATCGAGTGCCCGCTATTGCTGGCTGGTAACGCGTTCTCAAAATGGCGGTACCAACGCGAGGCCCATGGGGCGGATCCGGCCCAACGCGGATGAGAAAGACTGGATCATCCGCTTCGTCACAGATGGCCGTTCACGGAAGGTGTTGGAGATGCGTGGCTCTGGCAGAGCCGAGCTTATCTTCCAGAACGATGGCGACGACGCATTTGCCCTCTTGAGCGGCGCCGCCAGGCTGCTGGAAGGGCATTCAGCTTTTCGGCGGCATTGGAGGGACGCCTACGGCACGTACTTTCCCAGCCAGGCAGATCGCGAGAATGCGACCTTCGTGGAGGTGACGGCGCAGCGCATGGACCTTTGGATAAGAGGTGTCACGCCAGAACCGTTCGGACTGCGTCCGATAGTACTCGAGCGAAACGAGACGAGCCGTTGGCATGTCGTGCCCGATAGGGGCGCGACGGTAGTAAGCTAGATGAACAGGGCAGGGGCAGCCGCCTGGGCCGCGAGCTACGATCCTGCACGCCGACCAGGCCTTCCTGTTCGAAACGTTTGACCCATTTGCGTACCGTGCGGGGGAAAACGCCAACGGCTTTACCAACGGCCTGCGGCGTTCGCCCACTGAGAAGCATTTTGATCAGGCGCTCTCCACCGAGCGGCGTCAGGCGGGCATTCTCATGGATATCCAGTCGGCTCTCCCAAGGATCACTTGTAGGGCCGAGTGGCCCGACGTTGCTGGCGCGCGGCGCGCCGAGCAGGGCCTGTCGCGTTTTCACCGGTCAGAGCATGTCCCGTCCAGATGGAATATGCCGAAGCCGGAGATGCCGGCAACGAGGCTTTTTCAATCAAGTGGAACCGTTCAAACGATTCCAGTTGACTGGAAGCCGCATTACCGAAGCCCCGCCAGGCGCAGGCCGTCGAGGAAGCGTTCCATCAGCTCCCTGGTCTGATAGGGAACGTTGGCGCGGACCCAGGCAAGCGACAGGTCCGACTGGTCGCGGCGTACTGTCGTCAGGAACCGGCGCGCGTCGTCGAGCCGGCCGGCCTTTGCCAGGCTGGCGCAGTGCAACCGCTGAGCACCCTGGAAGCCCTGCCGCAGGCGCAACGCCTCGGCCGTGTAGCGCGCGGCCTCGTCGTAGCGCCCGGCGGTATAGTGGGCGACGGCGATGGCGCCCAGGAACAAGGCCATCTCCGGATCGAGCGGGCTCAAGCGGATCGCTTCCTCGCCGTGCTCGATCGCCTCACGGTCGCGCCCGGCGAAGGCAAGGCCGCGGCTGCCGGCTGGTCGCGGCGCACCGTGATCAGGAACCGGCGCGCGTCGTCGAGCCGGCCGGCCTTTGCCAGGCTGGCGCAATGCAGTCGCTGAGCGCCCTGGAAGCCCTGCCGCAGGCGCAGGGCCTCGGCCGTGTAGCGCGCGGCCTCATCGTAGCGTCCGGCCGTGTAGTGGGCGACGGCGATGGCGCCCAGGAACAAGGCCATCTCCGGATCGAGCGGGCTCAAGCGGATCGCTTCCTCGCCGTGCTCGATCGCCTCACGGTCGCGCCCGGCGAAGGCAAGGCCGCGGCTGAGATGGGAGTGGGCGGCGGCAGAGCTGGGATTGAGCTTCACGGCCTGCGCGAAGGCCGCGATCGAGTCCTCGGTCCGCCGCTCCATCATCGCCCAATAGGCGAGCGCGATGTGGCCCCACGGATCGCAGTCGTCGAGGGCGATCGCGCGCCTGGCATGCGCGCCGCTCTCCTGCATGGCCTGCTCGGCGGGAATCCAGCCCATGTGCGCCGCGAAGGCCAGGCAGAAGCCGAACCGACCGTGCGCCGGGGCGTAGTCCGGGTGGGAGGCGAGGGCCTGTCGCAGCACTTTCACCGCGGCGTCGCAGTCGGTGCGGGTCAGGCGCCAGAAATGGGTCTGCGCCTGGGCCACGAGGTCCCAGGCCCCGAGATGGTCCGGCGAGCGTGCCAGGGCGCGCACGCCCTCGACGGCCAGCAACCGCGGCTCGATAGCGGCGGCAACGCTGCGCGTGATCTCGTCCTGCACGGCGAACATGTCGCCGAGCTGGCGATCGTAGTGCTCGGCCCAGTGATGGCCGCCGGTCAGGGTGTCCACCAGTTGCGCCGTGATGCGCAACTGGCCGCCGGCGCGCCGCACGCGGCCTTCCAGGACATAGCGGACACCGAGTTCGCGCGACACCTGCTTCAGGTCGACGGTGCGGTGCTTGTAGGCAAAGGTCGAGTTGCGGGCGATCACGAACAGCCAGCGGATGCGCGCCAGGCTGGTGACCAGGTCTTCCGAGATGCCGTCGGCGAAGTATTCCTCGCCCGGATCTCCGCTCCCATTGGCAAAGGGCAGAACGGCGATCGACGGGCGGTCGGACAGCGGCGGCGGCCCCGCGATCGCTCCCTCGTGCACCTCCTCGTGCACCTCGCCGACGAAGCGCAGGCCCTTGCGGGGGAGCGTCCTGATCAGCCGTTGCTGCTCGCCGCTGTCGCCAACCGCCCGGCGCGCGGCGTTGATGCGGTTGAACAGGGCGGAGTCCGAGACCGCGCGCCCCTGCCAGATCGTCTTGAAGAGGTCGTCCTTGCTGACCACGTGGTCGCGATGGCGGATCAGGTGGGCGAGCAGGTCGAAGACCTGCGGCTCGACGGCGACGACCGTCGGCCCCCGCCGCAACTCGCGGCGGGCCATGTCCAGTGCACAGTCTTCGAAAAGGTACCGCAAAGCCCGTTCCGCCTGCCGCGAACTGCGGGCCACCAAGCTAGCACGGCGCCCCTTGAGGAAAAATGGAGGGAAGGCTGAGGCCAGCCTCAAGCGACCCGGCGGCTAGTGTGTCAGCCTGGGAGTGCCTGGTGGTCGGAAAGGAAGCCCCGATGAAGCGCGTGCTGGCTCTCTTGCTCTGTGCCGTCGCCGTCCTCTCGCCTGCGTGGTCGGGCGCACAGCCGGCACCGCCGCTTTCCGTCAAGCCGGTGGTCGAGAAGAGGCTCAAGGAGCTGCCGGCCGGGTCGCTCTTCTGGCGGATCGAGACCTTCGCCACCCTGGCCGATGCCCAGGCCGCCGAAAGCGCCACCGGGCTGGCGGCCGAAATCTCCGGCAAGGTCTGGCTATTCACGCTGGGTCCCGCGGGCGGCGCCACGCCGGCTGTCCTGAGGGGCGCCAAGACGGGCGCCACGAAGGTCGCCGAGATCGGGCCCGTGCCGCTCGTCCCGGCGCCGGAGTATCTCCTGCGCATCAACCACGCGAGCGGCCCGCCGGGCGCGCGCACGCCGCCGCATTCCCATCCCGGTTCCGAAGCCTTCTATGTGCTGACGGGGCGACTCGGTCAGAAGACGCCTCATGGCGTCGTTCACGCCGACGCCGGCACCGCGATGAACGGCCATGGCGCCGACATGCCGATGGAGGTGTTCAGCGCCGGCGCGACCGACCTCGACCAGCTCGTGATGTTCGTCGTCGACGCCACGCGTCCCTTCTCGTCGCCAGCGCGGTTCGAGTGACTTGCTTGGGCACTACGGCGCCGTTGCGCCCCACTTGCAGCTTTGGTCGTCGTTGGTAACGGTGAGGCGCTTGGGCGTGACCGAAAGGTCGGCCCTGATCTTGACGTAGTAGCCGCCGGCATAGACGTTGGGGGCGATCCGGTTCAGGTCGTAGTGGATGCCGCCCGAGGTGAGCAGCACGGCGGCGTTGTCCTTGACCGTGAGGGTCATCGGCCGGGTCATGCTGGCGTCCGCCATGATACAGCCCGACACGCTGTCGGGCAGGACGGCGAGGGTGAACACCGTCACCGAGTTGGGATCCATGCCGCCCGCCGATGCCGCCATGGGAGTAGGCGTGCCTTGAGGCTGGCTGCAGCCGGCAAGCAGGCCGACGACTACGATGGCAATGGATCTGATCTTGGTCATATCGGGCCTCCGCCATTGACGGGATCGCCGAGGCGCACACGCCTCGGCCCGCTGAGTTTAGACCCTGACGACGGCTGACGTCCGACGGCTTCAGAGCACCGTCAGCTTCACGATCATGTCATTGTAGTCGAAGTCGGCGCCTTTCGTGGCGCTGGTGTCCTCGAAGCCGAACACGTTCTCGCCGAAGGCGCGGACGTGCTGTTGGCCGTCGGTGTTGGCCGTATTGGTCAGCGAATTGTTGATCATCCAGGTGCCGTCGGGTGTCACCAGGACCGGGGCGTAGTAGCCGCTGCCGCCATTCACCGTCCAGGTGGCGTTGGCCGTGCCGGTCGAATGGCCCTGGGTGGAGGTGAACTCCCAGTTGCTCTGCACGGCGTTGCGGAAGGCATCGGTGTTGCCGTAGGCGACGCCACCGACCTGCCACTGCGAGGCGTCGGCCGGATTGATGTCGATCTGCACGAAATGCAGCGTGTTCACATAGTCGCCGCTCCAGGCCATGTCGACGCTGACTTGGGCGCCCTGGGTGAGATAGACCCAGGCATGGTCGGTGAGGCGCTGGCTGGCGGCCAAGGTCGCCGCTTCGCTCAAGGTGTTGTCGACCTGCGCCGTCATGGCGAGCGAGCCGAAGCTGTCGCTCACCGTCACGCTGCGCGTGGCACCGCTGCCGGTGATGGTGACGTTGGGATTGGCATCGACGACGCCGTCGCCCGTCACGATGGCGAAATGCAGCTCCTGGCCGACCTCGAGATAGACCGACTGCTTGCCGCTGAAGAAGGTCGCGCCGCTGTCGCTCGCCACCGAGCCGACGCGGCCGAGCGCGGCGTCCTGCAGCGAGGTCGTGATGCTGCCGTCGCGCGCCAGCATGTGCCCGGCACCGTCGGTGGCATAGGCGATCAGGGTGCCGTTGGGCAGGCTGGAGCTGGTGGTCGCGAGCTCGATCCAGTTGCCCGTCGTGGTCGAGGCGCCGGCATCGAGGCCCAGCGCCTTGCCGCTGCCGGCGGTGGTGAGGCCGAGCGTGTCGAGGTTCACGGTGAAGTCGACATTGACCGTGGCGGCATCGATCGGCTTGTCGAGGGCATAGTCGGTCGGCCGGTACTGCTGCATGAAGGCGCTGTAGTCGCCGTTGCCGAACTGCGAGCTGAGCTTGGTCACCCAGTCGCCGCTGAGATCGGCCTGGGTGAGGATCGGCAGCATGATCCAGTCGGCGTGGCCTTTGTCGGCGAGCTTGATCTCGGCGATGTTGCCGGCCTCGATCTTGTTGCCGTCGCCGCTCGACGACCAGCTGAAGGCGACGTCGCCCTGCTTGATGTCGTGCAGGGAGGCGAACTGGTTGAAGGTGCCGGACGTCAGGTTGCCGGCGAGCGGCGCTGCCAGGGTCTGCGGCGGCGGCGGGGGCGGCGAGGGGTCGCTGGAGGCGAAGTAGGCCGGGTCGAAGGTGATGCTGCCGCCGGGATTGAAGGCGAACTTGACCTGGTTCGGCTGGCCCGCGATGAGCTCGGCCTGCGCGCCGCCGTCGATCACCGCCGAGGTGACCGTGCTCGCGGTTCCGTGGGCGTAGATGTTGTAGGTCTTGGCCGAACTGCCGGTGCCGAGCACGATCTGGTACCAAGCCGTGCTGCCGTCGGCGGTGACCGGCGCGCCGGTGATGTTGAAGTAGCCGATGGCGCCGCTGCTGCCGTTGGCCGTCAGGGTCCAGTGCCCGCCGCTGTTGGTCAGCGAATAGATCTGGTTGTAGTTGGTCGGCAGGGCGAGGGTGACGAAGCCGTCGCTGCCGGCCTGAGCCTGGCCGGGCGCATAGAAGCGGAAGGCCATCGCCGTGCCGGAGACCGGTGCGTACTTGCCGGCCAGCGAGAAGTCGAACAGGAACTGATCGGTGCTGGCGGTCGCGGCCGGCGAATAGGTCGCGCCGGTCGGCGGCACATAGCTGTAGGTCGGCGCCTTGTAGCCGGTCGGGGTTTCATTGATGTCGAACAGGGTCACGCCGATTGCCGTGACGTTGGTCTTGGTGCCGGGATCGTAGACGCTGATGCCGGGATTGACGCCACCGCCGTTGGAAATGAGGTCGGAGTAGCTGTAGCCGTAGGCGTTGCTGTTCTTGAAGAACTCGGCGGCGAACGGATCGTAGTACATCTTGCGGTCGGGATCGCCGACCGTGCCGGTCCCCGTGCCGATCGAGTTGGTGTAGCCGAAGTTGCCGGAGCCGGCCGGGGCGTTGATCGCCGCATAGGCGTAGTTGGCGCTCCAGTTCCAGGTCTGGTTGAGGTCGATCTTGCCGACGGAGTTCGGGTTGGCCGAATGGGCGCTGCCGCCCCAGAAGCCGGCATCGAAGCCCGCCACCAGGTACTTGGCGATGTTGCCGTAGGCGTTGTTGGGCGTGAAGGTGTTGTAGGTTTGGACCAGGGTGCCGCCCTGCGCCGTGTAGACGTCGAGCGTGCCGCCCTGGGTGTAGATGTTCTGCGTCAGCGCGTTGACCTGGCTGCCGCTGGTCTGGAACGCCGGGATGCGCAGCGAATAGTTGGTGGTCGAGATGCCCTTGAGCTCGACCGGATTGAGCCAGAAGACGCCGGCGCCCGAATCGTAGTTCACGCTGTAGAAGGACAGGCTGGGGCCGGGGCCGCCGGCGACGCCGTTGAAGTACGAGGCCAGATAGACGTCGCCGGTGACGCTCTGGAACCCCTTGACGTAGGAGTTCCAGTCGGTGGCGACGTTCAGCGGGTTGGGGTTGACGTTGTTGGCGAGCGACAGGGTCTCGCGCTGCTGGTTGAGCGGCGAGCCGGGCGCGAAGGGGTAGTGCTGCGAGCCGGCCGGCGAGAGGGCGATCAGGTCGTTGATCAGGGTCTGGCCGCTGATGGCATAGCCACGCGTGTCGGTGGGCAGGCCGGAGGCGCCGCTGTAGCTCACCGACAGCGACATCGGCGCACCGAACTGCACGATGTTGGTGAGGTCGGCGACGTCGGAACCCTCGCCCAGCAAGGTGACTTCGATCGCGTCGTAACGGTAGTTGCTCGCCGTCGCGTTGGCGGTGTTGAGCAGGCTGCCGATCGTCGTGCTGCTGTTCAGCGTGAGCGGCGCGATCGCGCTGCCGTGGGTTTCCTGGACCGTGATGATGACGTTGCCGCCGGTCAGGGTCGAGTTGTTGGTGAGCTGCAGGGAGTTGGTGCCCGACGCCACGCCGTTGGAGATCAGGTTGGTCGTTCCAACGAAGTTGCCGTTGCCGTCGAAGGCGGTGGCATTGACGTAGACGCCGTTGCCCGCGCCGCCCGACGTCAGGTTCGTGAGATACGTCGAGCTCAGCGTGAAATTCATTGCCGTCGTTGGCATCTACAAGCTCCCAGACCACCCTGTTAGGAAGCGTACCGTAGGGTTTTTCTGTGTGAGTGCAAACTGTTAACGCGCATTCCTGACGGCAATTTGCGTTCGAGGTCGTGCGCAGGGTCGATGGGGCGATGCGCCTTCAATCATGGGCTGCGGAGGTAATTTCATGCAGCGAGGCGGTGGTGAACCGGCTGCGCACGCCGCACGTTCGCCTGAAACCTGCTCGCAGACCTATTCATGACGAGGACCTCGATGGCACAGAAACCCAAAGCCCTAATTCTGGGCGTCGGCGCGGAGCGCGGCATTGGCGGGGCCGCCAGCCTGCGCTTTGCGAAAGAGGGCTACCACGTGCTGGTGGCGGGCCGGACCGCGGCCAAAATCGACAAGGTGGTCGATTCCATCCGCCGAGCCGGCGGCGCGGCGACCCCTGTCACGGTCGACGGCACCCGGGAAGAGGAGGTCGTCGCGCTCTTCGACAAGGCGATGACGGATGATGCCGACGGTGCGCCGGCCGACCTCTTCGTCTTCAACATGGGAAACAACGCCGCCGTCGATTTCCGCGAAATGACGGCGCAGCATTTCGAGGAGTCCTGGCGGGTCGGCTGCTTCGCGGGCTTCCTGTTCGGCCGCGAGGCCATGCGCCGGCTGGCGCCGCTCGGCCGCGGCACGGTGCTGTTCACCGGCGCCTCGGGCTCGATGCGCGGCCGGCCGCGCTTCGCCGCCTTCAACGCCACCAAGGGCGGCCTCAGGCTGCTGGTGCAGTCGATGGCCCGCGAGTTCGGTCCGCAGGGCATCCATGTCGCGCACGTGATCATCGACGGCGGCATCGAGGGTGACCGCCTGCTGTCGCGCATGCCCGACCGCGCCGAGAAGGCCGGCCCCGACGGCCTGCTCAAGGTCGACGCCATCGTCGACAATTACTGGCACCTGCACCGCCAGCCGCGCAGCGCCTGGAGCCAGGAGATCGACCTCCGGCCCTACAAGGAGACGTTCTGACAATAACTCCTCCCTCGCGCAAAGCGCGGGGGAGGTGCCCCTGTAATCAGGGGCGGAGGGGGTGTTTCAACACGAAGAACACCCTCAATCGAACCGCCCCGTCATCTCCGGTCGGCGCAGGGCCTCGTAGATCGTCTCGAGTACCGCCTCTGTCCGCAGCAGAACGTCGTGATTCCAGAAGCGGAGCACTCGAAAGCCCTTCGCTTTCAGGAAAGCATCACGGTCGACGTCGTAATCGGCATGCTCGACATGCTGGCTACCATCCAGTTCCACGACGATTGCGGCCGAGAGGCAGACAAAGTCGCAGACATAGGGACCGATTGGCCGTTGCCGCCGAAACTTGAAGCCATCGAGCTGGTGGAGACGCAAGCGATACCAAAGGTGACGTTCTGCATCCGTCGGATGGTGCCGCAGGCTGCGCACGAAAGGGTCCATGCCGAGAGAAGAGCGGAACAGTCAGGCGATATTGTGAAGAAAATACAACTATAGATTACATTCCGCGCATTCATCTTCTCCTCCCCGTCGTCACGGGGGAGGTGCCGCCGTAGTCGGCGGCGGAGGGGGTGTTCCAACAGAAAGGCTTGACTCTTCTTCGCGTCGAAACGCCCCCTCCGGCCCTGGTTACAGGGCCACCTCCCCCGCAAAGACGGGGGAGGAGGTTATGTGAGTCCGACTCTGCTTAGGGAATCGCCAGCAGCTCGTTGGCCACGAGGTCGGGGGCGGAGATGATGCAGTTGTGGCCGGCTTCGATGGGGCGGTAGCGGATGTGCGGCATGGCCTGCACCTTCTCGTGCATGCCGGCCGACACCGGATAGCGCGGCTTGGTGCAGGCGATGTAGGTCATCGGCCGGCCGTTGCCGGCGGGATGGGCGAGGCGAATGGGCTTGGTGTAGCAGGCCAGCGGATGCGGCGTGAGCTGGCGGTGCGTCCAGGCCGCGAGCTCGGGATCGTCGATGATCAGGCTGCCGACCGGCGCGAAGGGCAGTACGTCGGTGCCCGCCACCTGCTTCACCAGCTTCTGCCGCTTGGCCACGATCTCCTTGGGGATGCGGCCGAAGATCGACTGGCCATCCTGAGGAATGCCGCCGTCGATGATGACGAGATGGGCGATGCGCTCGGGCACGCGATCGGTGACCAGGCCGGCGATCAGGCTGCCGAAGCTGTGGCCGACCAGCACGATGTCGCGCAGCTCCTCGCGCTCCAGGGTGGCGATCGTGTCGGCGAGGAACACGTCGTTGTCGAGCTCGGGCGAGAGCTCGGCCGCGCGTTCGCCGACGCCGCGGAACGGCAGCGCGCGGGCGTCGTGGCCGGCGGCGGCAAGCCGCTGCAGCACGAATTGCCAGGACCAGGCGCCCATCCAGGCGCCGGGCAGACAGACATAGGTACGATTCAGGGGGGTACGCTTCGGGGTCATTCGGGGCGTTGCTCCGTGTCGATCAGCGCAACTCAGCGGCCGCCGGCAGCTTCGAGGAGCTGCGCGATCTCGCGGAAGCCGCGCTGACGGGCATGGCCGAGCGGCGTGACGCCCTGGTTGTCGGCCAGGTTGACGTTGGCCTTGTGCGCCATCAGGAGCTTGGCGATCTCGATATAGGTCGGCCCGCCATCGCCCAGGATCACCGTCTCGAGCAGGGCGGTCCACCCCAGCCGGTTCACGTGATCGACGTCGATCGCCGTCTTCAGCAGTTCGCGCACGGTTTCGACATGGCCGTGATGGCAGGCCGGGATCAGCGCCGTGCCGCCGTAGCGGTTGGTGCTCTTGAGGTCGGCGCCGGCCTGCAGGGCGAGCTTCAGGATCTCCAGGCGCCCCTCGGCGCCGGCCAGCAGAAAGGCGCTGTCGCGCTGCTCGTTCTGGGCGTTGACGCTGGTGCCGGCGGCGATCAGCCGGCGCGCCGTCTCGATATCGTTACGCGCCGTGGCCTCGATCAGCGCACGTTCATTGGCGGTGAGAGATTGGGCGGTCACGGCGCCAGTCCATAGCAGAAAGAGCAGGGTGAGGAAGATTCGCATCGTTCTCCGGTTTCGCATGGCGTGCTAGCGTCCCGCAAATACTGGGAGGATGTCATGTCGACCAACCGCCGCGTGCTGCTCAATTCCCGCCCGCAGGGCGAGCCGACCGATGCCAATTTCGCGATCGACGAGGTGGCGATCCCCGAGCCCAAGGACGGCGAGTATGTGGCGCGGGTCATCTGGTTGTCGCTCGATCCCTATATGCGCGGCCGCATGGCCGAGACCAAGGGCTATGCCGCCAACGTCAACCTGGGCGATCCCATGGTCGGCGGCACGGTGGGCCAGGTCGTGAAGTCGAAGAACCCCAAGTTCAAGGAGGGCGACTTCGTCGTCGATTATGCCGGCTGGCAGAGCTACGGCGTCTCCAACGGCGTCGGCGTGATCAAGCTCGACCCCAAGATGGCGCCGCTGTCGACGGCGCTCTCGGTGCTGGGCATGCCCGGCATGACGGCCTGGTGGGGCCTGATGGAGATCGGCAAGCCGAAGGCCGGCGAGACGGTCGTGGTGTCGGCGGCGTCCGGCGCGGTGGGCTCGGTGGTCGGCCAGCTCGCCAAGCTCCGGGGCTGCCGCGCGGTCGGCATCGCCGGCGGCAAGGACAAGTGCGACTATGTCGTGAACGAGCTCGGCTTCGACGCCTGCGTCGACTATCGCGCGGCCGGCAACAATCTCTTCAAGGAGCTGCGCAGCGCGGCGCCCAAGGGCATCGACATCTACTTCGAGAATGTCGGCGGTGCGGTGCAGGCGGCCGTCGTGCCGCAGCTCAACGACTTCGCGCGCGTGCCGCTTTGCGGCCTGATCTCCTCGTACAACGAGATGCAGATGAATCCGGGGCCCGACTGGCGCCTGCTGCTGATCAAGCGCGCAACGGTGACCGGCTTCATCGTGTCCGACCACTTCGCGCACATGGACGGCTTCTGGAAGGAAGTGCCGGCGGCCTTGAAGGCGGGCAAGATCAAGTACCGCGAGGACATCGTGCAGGGCCTGGAGAACGCTCCGCAGGCCTTCATGGGCCTGCTGAAGGGCAAGAACTTCGGCAAGCTGTTGGTCCAGGTGTCGGAGGATCCGACGCGTTAGGGGAAGGCGCCCATCTTCATCCTTTACTGCAACTCGCAGCAAAAAGTGTCTCTGCGACAAGGCTTTGTTTCGCCTTCCACCGTCATGCGTGATAAATAGGAGGGCGACTGCGTTCGGTGGGAATGTTGCCTGAATGATCTCTCGTCGGTTGATGCTGGGCGGGTTGGCCGGTATGGCGGCACCCGCTCTCTCCGGATGCGGCGGCCGTCCGGCCTCCGTGTCTCCGTCCTACTACATGCCCGCGCCCGGCTCCGGCGAGGCCTACCGGCCCTCGGTCGAAGGGCTGGATGCGGTGATCGACATCAGCAACAACGTCACGGTCGGCGATTTCCGCCAGGTTCGCCGTGCCGGCATCCTGGGTGTCATCCATAAATGCACCGAGGGCGGCGACTGGATCGATCCGTCCTATTCGTCGCGCCGCGCCCAGGCCGAGCAGTCGGGGCTGCTGTGGGGCGCTTACCACTTCGGCACACGGCAATATTCGGGGTCCGACCAGGCCATGGCCTTCCTCGCCATCGCGCGGCCGGGGCCGCAGACCCTGATGGCGTTGGATCTCGAACCCAACGAGCGCAATCCGCGCAACACGATGCAGATCGCCCAGGCCGAGGCCTTCGTGCAGGTGGTCTATCAGCAGACCGGCCGCCTGCCGCTGCTCTACACGCATCCCAAGTGGGCCAACGGCGAGCGCTTCGGCAAGCATCGGCTCAGCCTCGGCCAGCCGGTCACACCAGGCTCGGTGCTGGCGCGCTGCGACCTGTGGCTGGCCGACTATCGCGAGGAGCCCGAGGTGCCCTATGCCTGGGCGAACAAAGGCTGGCGCCTCTGGCAGTACGTCGCCGACGAGACCGAGGCCGACGCCGCCTACGGCACGACGCCGCGCGCCATCCCCGGCATCTCCCACTGCGACCGCAACCTCTTCAAGGGCGACGAGTCCCAGCTCTACCGCTACTGGCGCAGCGGCGGCCGCACGGCGTGAAGAGGGTGTCATCCCGAGCGGTAGCGAGGGACCTTTCCTGTTGCTTTAAAGGTCCCTCACTTCGTTCGGGATGACACCATCTCCAAACTCCGCACCACGAAGGCATTGAGGCGCCGGGTGAAGGCGGCGGGGTCGGCGGGGATCTCGCCGTCGAGGATGTGGGCTTGGTCGAGCAGCAGGCTGGCGAGGTCGCCGACATCCTGGTCGTGGCCGGCGCTCTTGGCTGCGCCCAGCAGGCGCACCAGCGCATGCTTCATGTTGAGTTCGAGGATGGGCTTGCTGCTGCCGCCGCGATTCTGGCGCGCCAGCAGGCGCTCGAGCTCGCGGTCGCGGCCCTGGGCCGCGGCCACCAGGCAGGAGGCGCTTTCGGTCAGGCGCTGCGAGGCCCGCACCTCGGCGACCTGCTCGCCCAGCGCGTCCTTCACCGCCTTCAGGACTGCCTCGTCGTCGGCCGCGGAGGCCTTGTCGTCGGTCTTGTCGCCTTCCTTGTCGAGGAGCGGGATCAGCCCGAAATCGACATCGCCCTGGCTCAGCGACTTCAGCGGCTTGCCGTCGAAATCCTGCGGCATCGTCGTCCAGAAGGCGTCGATCGGGTCGGTGAGCAGCAGCACCTCGACGCCGCGCGCCCGCGCCGCTTCGAGCTTGGGGTTGGACTTCAGCCGGTCCAGGCTCTCGCCGACCAGATAGTAGATCTCGGTCTGGTTGGGCTTGAGGTCGGCCAGATAGTCCTTCAGCGAGCGCGGCGCCTCGCCGCCGGCGGTGCTGGCGAAGCGGGCGAGTCCCAGGAGCTGGGCGCGGCGCTCGTGATCCTCGTAGAGACCTTCCTTCAGCACCGGCCCGAAGGCCTGCCAGATCTTGCCGTAGGTCTCGGCATCCTTGGTCGACGCGGTCTCCAGCTCGCCCAGCACGCGGCCGACCAGGCCGCTGCGGATCTGCTTCACCTGCGGGTTGTTCTGCAGCATCTCGCGCGACAGGTTGAGTGGCAGGTCCTCGCTGTCGACCACGCCGCGCACGAAGCGCAGATAGGCGGGCAGCAGCTCGGCATCGTCGGTGATGTAGACGCGCCGCACATAGAGCTTCACGCGGCCCTTGCGCGCCGGATCGCTGAGATCGAACGGCGGCGTGGTCGGCACGAACAGCAGCACGGCATAGGACTGCCGGCCCTCGACCTTGTAGTGCAAGGTGAGCGCCGGCTCGTCGAAGGCCATGGCGATCGAGCGGTAGGCCTGGGTGTAGTCCTCCGGCTTCAGCTCGGACTTGGAGCGCTGCCACAGCGCGCTCGCCGCATTGACCTGCTTGGCCTCGCCCTTTTCGTCGATCAGCTCGATGGGGAACAGGATATGGTCGGAGTAGGTGCGGACGATGCGCTCCAGCTCGTAGGGCTGCAGGTAGCGCGCCGCGTCCTCCTTGAGATGCAGCACGATCTCGGTGCCGCGGGGCACGCGGGCGGCCTGCTCGGGCGTCGCCTCCGTCACGTCGAAGCCCGCGCCACCGCTCGACGACCAGACCCAGGCCTCGTCGGCGCCGGCGCGCCGGCTGGTGACCTCGATGCGGTCGGCCACCATGAAGGCGGCGTAGAAGCCGACGCCGAACTGGCCGATCAGGCCGAGCCCGTCCTTGGCGTCCTTCAGCCCCTTGAGGAAGGCCTTGGTGCCGGAGCGCGCCACGGTGCCGAGATTGTCGATCAGCTCCTGGCGGTCCATGCCGATTCCGTTGTCGGCGACCGTCAGGGTCTTGGCGGCGGCATCCGGCTTCAGCCGGATGGCCAGCCGCTCGTCGCCCGCCATTAGTTCGGGGCGCGAGATCGCCTCGTAGCGCACCTTGTCGCAGGCATCGGACGCGTTGGAGATCAGTTCCCGCAGGAAGACGTCGGTCTCCGAATAGACCGAGTGCACCATCAGGTTCAGCAGTTCGGCCACCTCGGCCTGGAACTGGTGCGACTGCGCGGCGGGAGTATCTCCGTTCATTCCTGTTCGTCCGTTGATTGAGGAAATTGCCGCGCTGGATATAGGGCAATCGACGAAAGGGGCAAGAGGGCCGGGGCTGGCCGGGGGGCCCGGCAGGGGGCTGGGCAGGGGGCCGGGCAGGGCGAGCGTCCTTACGCCCCCTCGCGCGGCGGGGGATGGACCCGGGCCAGGAAGTCGCGGCTGAGATCGACCGCTTCCGTGAGGCTGGTTTCGAGCAGCCAGTGTCCGGCGTCCAGCAGATGGAATTCCGCCTGCGGCAGGTCGCGCAGCCAGGCGGAGCCCGACTCCGCAGGCATGTACCCGTCCTGCGGGCCCCACAGGATCAGGGTCGGCGGCCGGTGCGCGCGCAGCCAGGCCTGGTAGCGCGGGAACCAGCGCAGATTGTCCTTGAGGTCGTAGATGATCCGCGCGGCGTTCTCGCGTCGCTGTTCGGTCATCATTGTCCAGTGCAGCTCCCACAGGTCGGGCGGGATCCGCTCGGCCACGGTCGGGCGCACGTCGTTCAGGAACTCGTCGCGGAAATGCTCGCGCGAGACGAAGGGGCGCAGCTGCGCCAGGCCTTCGGCCCGTTCCATCTGCCAGACCTCCTTGAGGCTGGCATATTTCGGTCCGAGCACGTCCTCGTAGATGTCGCCGTTCTGGACGATGAGGGCGGCGATGCGGTCGGGATGGCGCAACGCCAGCCGCAGGCCGATCCAGGTGCCGAAGTCGTGGAGATAGAGCGCGAAGCGGTCGACGCCCAACGCGTCGACGAAATCCTCCAGGAATCGGGAGAAGCCGTCGAAATCGTAGTCGAAATCCTCGGGCGTGGCGCTGTAGCCGCAGCCGGGAAAATCCGGCGCCAGCAGCCGCCAGTGCTCACCGAGATGACGCATGTAGTCCCTGAATTCGTAGGACGAGCAGGGATAGCCGTGCGGCAGCAGCACGACAGGAGCATCCGGGCTCACGCCCGGCGGCCTGGCCTCGCGATAGAAGACGTCGACGCCACCGACGGTCCGGCGGCGATGGTGAACGGGAACGGGCATCCTGCAGTCCTCTGTCGGTCTGCAGCAGGAACGGCTCCATGTTGCCGACGTTCCCGAAGCCGGTCAGTCGCCCAAGCTCGTCAATCGAAACTGATCTTCAGTTCGTCGGCATCCTTCTTGAAGGCCTTGGCCTCCTCGTCGATCACCGACTGGAGCGAGTCGAAGGGAATCCGCCAGGGCTCCATGCCGGTGGGAACCATTGCCGTGAGGTAGCTCGGATCGGAGACGATCTCCCGGGAAACGGCACGGATCTTGTCCAGCACGTCCTTCGGCACATCGGCCTTGGCGAACAGGGCTTCCCAGACATTGATGACCAAGGTCGGGTAGCCCATTTCCTTGAAGGTCGGCAGGTCCGGCACGGCCTGGGTACGCTCGTCCGCGACGACGCCGATCGCCTTGATCTTGCCCAGGGCGACATGCTGCCCGGCGATGGCGTGGGTCGTCGCCACCATCTGGATGTCGTTGGCCAGCAGCGCACTCAACGTCTCGGGTGAACTGCGATAGCCGATCTCCACCAACTCGCCGCCGACGACCTTGCCGAACTTGCGCGCGAGCATGGTGGTGATGTGGGAGGTGGTGAGCAGCCCCATATTGAGGTTCGCGGCGTTGCTCTTGAGGTAGGACATGAAGGAGGCGATGTCGGTCGCCGGCACGCTGCTGCTGGCGTAGAGGATGAAGGGCACCTGTCCGAGCGGCGCGACCGCGACGAAGTCTTCGGCCTTGTAGCCGGCATTCTTGACGATGGCCGGCATGGTGGCGAGCCCGCTGCTGGTGAGCAGGAGGGTGTAGCCGTCCGACTTGGCGTTGAGGACGCGCCGTGTCGCCACCAGCCCCTGGCCGCCCGTGGCATTCTCGAGAACGACCGGCACGCCGAGCTTCTGGCGCAGCCTCTCGGCGAACACCCGGCCCAATTGATCGAAGTTCGAGCCCGGACCGACACTGGTGACGATCTGGATGGCCTTGCTGGGATAGGGCTGCGCCCCCGCAACGGCCGGCACGGCCAAGGCGACGCAAAGGGCCATGACGCCGGCCGCGCCGGCACGGAACAGGGATCTCGCTGCAATCATCGCTTTGCCTCTTGTCGTGCGTCTTGTCTTCGTTGTCGTGCTAGCCGGGTTGTCCGTCAGCCGGCTTGGCGTTCGAGTGCGTAACTCGGAAAGCCCTCGCGCAGTTCGGTGAGGCAAGTGTCGTGGTATTTCTTGAAGCCGCCGCAATAGACCATGAACACGCGCGGCTTGCCGGGGATGTTCGCGCCCGAATACCAGCTCTTGGTGGTGAGAGCGCCCGGTCGTCGGCCGGCATAGTGCAACGTCTCCTCCCGCCATCGTTCCTGCGATTCGCGCTGCGGGTGAAGGCCGGGCCGACCGTGCTGCTCGAGCCAGAGGATCGAGTCGAAGATGAAGTCGATCTGTTGCTCCGCCAGGGTCGCCATGTTCGACAGGACGGACGGCGACATCGCGCTCGACGGCAGGAACAGGTTGGGGAAGCCATGGACCATGGTACCCAGGTAGTTCAGCGGGCCGTCGCGCCAGGCCTCCTTGATCGACCTGCCGCCGATGCCGGTGATGTCGATGGCGAACACCGACCCCGTGATGGCATCGAAGCCGGTGGCGTAGACGAGCACGTCGAGCTCGATCGTCTCGGCGCTCGTAACGACGCCATGCGGGGCGATCCCGAGGATTGGCGTTTCCGCGAGCGGGATCAGCCGGACATGGGGCTCGTTGAACGTCTGCAGGTAGACATCGCTGCGGCAGGGGCGCTTGCCGCCATAGGGGTGATCCCACGGCGTGAGGTGGTGCGCGGTCCAGGGATCCTCGACGATCGCCTGCATCCTCTTGCGGATATGGTCGGAAATGGCGGCATTCGCCTCCGGCAGGTGGGCATCGCGAAAGGCGAGCGCTGGGTACCTGCCGTCCCAGGCCTTGCGCAGCGCTTCCTCGCGGCCTGTCTCGTCGAGCTCGCCGAACCGATGTTCGCCGATGCCGAGAGGCTGGTTGCCGCCATAGGTTTCCCGCAAGGCCTGGCGCACGGCTTGCGGGTCCTGCCGCAGGCTCGACATGTGCTTGCTGTCGATCGGCCCGCCTTCGGTGGGAATCACATAGTTGGCGGTGCGCTGGAAGACGAAGACGCGCTCGGCAGTCTTGGCGATCTCGGGAATGACCTGGACGCCTGAGGAGCCCGTACCGATGACGCCGACGCGCTTGCCGGCGAAGTCCACGGCCCTGTCCTTCGGCCACTTGGAGGTGAAATAGGTCTCGCCGGCGAAATCATGCGCGCCGTCGATATCCGGCACCTTGGGCTCGGAGAGCGCGCCGATGGCCAGGACGAGATAGCGGCAGACGACGGTCTCGCCCGACGATGTCGAGAGGGTCCAGAGGGCGGTTTCCGCCGAATACGATGCGCGCGACACCTTGGTGTCGAAGGCAATGTCCCGGAGGATGTCGCAGCGCTCGGCGACGTGGCGGAGATAGTGTTGTATCTCGCCCTGATAGGCGCAGATATCCGACCAGTTCCAGTTCCGCACGATCTCGCTGTCGAAGAAGTAGGCGTAGTTGTAGCTCGGCACGTCACAGCGGGCGCCGGGATAGGCGTTCCAGTACCAGGTGCCGCCGACATCGGGCGCGCTCTCGAAGCCTCTGACGCTGAGGCCCCGCTGGCGTGCCTGCCACAGGGCGTAGATGCCGGCAAAGCCGGCGCCGACCACCACGACATCGCAGTCGGGCTGCTTGCTCGTTCGTTCGATCATTCTCGCACGGTTTCCCGTTGGCCTTCATGGCTGGGAGCGCGGCACTCCAGTGCCGCTCATGTTGGTGTGGGCAAGAAGACGAGAGCGCCACTGGAGTGGCGCGCTCCCAGCAAGGAGCTCGTCAAAAAGCCCGTGCAAAGTTCCTAGCATGGCGATCGCGCCGACGGCCCATCCGCATAGCTCATCGATTGATCTCGAATCGGAATGAAGTAAGTTTGCTTCGATGAAGCGGACGCTTCCCTCGCTGGTCGCCCTCGAAGTGTTCGAAGCCTGTGCGCGATACGCGAGCTTCACGCGGGCGGCGGAAGAACTCGGCATCACGCAGAGCGCCGTCAGCCGGCAGGTCGCGCAACTCGAGGATTTTCTCGGCATCCGCCTGTTCGAACGGGTGCGTCGGCGGGTGCTCATCACCAGCGCCGGCAAGAGCTACGCCGAGAAGATCAGGGTCATCCTCCGGCAGGCGGAACGCGCCACCGAGGACATCACGGCGGCCGAAACCGGCCGGGTCCTGCACATCTCCTCCTATGCGACCTTCGCCTCCAAATGGCTGGCGCCGCGCCTGCATCTGTTCTCCAAGCGCCACCCCGATATCGCCTATCAGGTCACGGTCCTGACGCATCACCGCGCCTTCGCGTCACCCGACAGCGATGTCGACGTCGCCATCCATTACGGCGAGGCGTCGTGGCCCAACGCGCTGCTCGACCTGCTGATGTATGAAAAGATCGTGCCGGTCTGCAGCCCGGAGTACGCTGCCTTGTATCGGATCAACGAACCGGCCGATTTGGAGCGCGCGACCTGCCTGCACCAAAGCCGGGCCGATGCCTGGCCGGACATGCTGTCGAGCCTGGGATTGCAGAACGTCAGCCCGTTGCGCGGCCCTAAGTTCGATCAGTACGCCATGGTGATCGAGGCGGCGCTGACGGGGCTCGGCGTGGCCGCCATCCCGACCTTTCTGATCGAAAAGCATCTCGCCGCCGGCGAGCTGCTGCAGCCCTTCGACGTGTCGGTGCGCAGCCGCCACGCTTATTACCTCGTCTATCCCGAAGCCAAGCGGAACTGGAAGAGCATCAAGGCGTTCCGCCGCTGGATCGTGGCGCAGGCGCGCCAGGCGTAGCACCTGGACAGGCGACCGAGATCGCGCGCTTCGGCTAGGGCACGATCGTCGTGAACAGATAGACCACGAAGATCACCAGGTGGACGACGCCCTGGAGGACGGTCGTGCGGCCGGTGCCGAGCGACAGGGTGGCGACGATCAGGGTCAGGATGAGCAGGGCCATTCCCTTGACGTCGAGCCCCAGGACGAGTGGCCAGCCGGTCACGAAGGCGACCATGGCGACCGCCGGAATGGTGAGGCCGATCGAGGCAAGGGCGGAGCCCAGCGCGAGATTGAGGCTGGTCTGCAGTCGATTGTTGCGCGCCGCCTTCAGGGCGGCCAGGCTCTCCGGCATCAGCACGATGGTGGCGATGATGATGCCGACGATCGCCTTGGGCGCACCGGCGGCGAGCACGGCGTTTTCGATGGTGGGCGCCAGCGCCTTGGCGAGCAGCACCACGGCCCCCAGGCAGAAGAGCAGCAGCAGGGTGCTGATCAGTGCGACGCGGTTCGACGGCGGCGGCGCATGCGCGTTCTCGTCGGTGGCGGCTGCGCCGTCGGGCAGGAAGTAGTCGCGGTGCCGTACCGTCTGGACCAGGACGAACGCTCCGTAGAGGGTCAGGGACGCCACCGCCATCAGCACGAGCTGGCTGGTCGAGTAAAGCGGGCCGGCAATCGTCGTGGTGGTGTTGGGCAGGACCAGGGTGATCATCGACATGGTGGCGAGCGTCGCGAGGACCGCGTTGACGCCGTAGTGACCGAACGCCTGCTCGCGATGCCGGGTCGCCCCGACCAGCACGCAGAGACCCACCATGCCGTTCAGGATGATCATGATGGCGGCGAAAATCGTGTCGCGTGCCAATGTCACGGTCGCGTCGCCGGCGGACAGCATCAGCGAGACGATCAGTGCGACTTCGATCACCGTCACGGCGAGGGCCAGGACGAGCGATCCGAAGGGCTCTCCGACGCGATGGGCGACGACCTCGGCATGATGCACGGCGGCCAGGACGCAGGCCACCAGGCCGGCGCCGACGCAGATCTCGACCATCAGATGGTTCGACCACATCGACAGGCCGAGCAGCAGCCAGCCCGCAATCGGGCTGATCCATGTCCAAGGGGGCAGCGCCGTCGACGTCGTCGATGTTTTCATGTGATCCGTTGCGAATAATGCCGGGGGTGTGTCGGGGGCGAGTATCCCGTAACGGGAAACTCTTTGCGTGAGAAGCGTTTCGTACCTGCTCACGCGGGAGCGAAGGCGCACTTCCGGTGCAGGCAGCAGTCTTCACGTGTGACGGACGAGGCGACGCTATCTGATAACGTTGCCGGTAAATATCGTCGCCGCTCTATTGACGATGAGTGCCGGCCGACATCATTGTCGAGCCATGTTGCGTGCCGGCGTTCTGCAGACGGGACTTCGCCCCAAGCGGGTCTTGGCAGCGTTGTGTCTGCTGGCCATTGCATTCGTCGCGGCGTTCCATGGCGTCGGGTCACGCGCGACGAGTTGGACCTTCTTCGATGTAACGGCGGTTCAGGCTGCTTCCGACGACAGCGCGCCCACGGCGGATCTGCGGGCGGTCGAGGCCTGCCATGTCTGCACGGTGATAGCGGTGCCTGACGATATCGGCGCCGGTCGTCTCAAGCCTGACCTGGTGCCGGCATCGCCGACGACGCGTCTGGTTTCCGTTCTGCCCAAGACGCTCGGGCCTCCTCCCAAAGCCTGATCGAACCGCGTTCGGACGCGTTGCCGCGCACCGACGGGTGCGGGACCGGCTTCGCGCCGCGGTCTTCCCGACGCCGACCGACTCCTGCTCCGGATGAGCCGAAGATCGCCGTCGACGCTCGGGCAGTCCCTGAAAATCTCGAGGTGAGGCGGCGACGCCTGGGTCCGGCGTTGGCGCCGGCTGCCTCACCCGATTTCACGATCTCAAATGTCTGACGAAACCAAGGGTTCACCAGAGGCTGAAGCCCTGCGGGAACCGAAATGAAGGAACAGAGAAATGAGCAAGTTGTTGCTGACGATTGCGGCGTCGGCCGTCGCCGCCTTGACGGTGTCGGGACCTGCCCTTGCGCAGGCGCCGGCTGCAGTACCCACCGCCGCCAACGCGCCCGGTGCAACGGCCTATCAGGGCACGGTCGGCGACTGGGCGCTCGGCCGCTGGACGGGCTCGCGCTACGTCGATGCGAGTTTCACGCGTATGACCACGGACGAACGCATCCTGATCGTCACGAAGCTGCCCGACGGTAAGGTCGGCTGCCAGTGGGGTACGTCGGCCGAGATCGCCAAGGCGGTCTGGGCGCCGCTTTGCGTGATCACCGCCTCGACGATCTCGCTGCGCACGCCGACCAACACCGAAGTGGAGCTGGCCTTGGCCGGCACGGAACTGGACGGCACTATAATCGCCGGAGGATCAGGAGGAAGATGGTCAAGTGACGCCCGTGGGTTCACGCCGCAAGGAACGCCTTGCTGATCGCCGCCTGTGGTTCGCAAACGAGTAGTTCCACAAGTGGCACTACGTCAGTGAGCAGGCCTCCGTCGAGATCGACACATTTGACGGCCGTAAAGCTCGGTATGCAGGTTTGCGCTTCGGCTGCAGCCCCCTGACGTTTATTGGTCTGCGATAGCTCGAGGTGCCCGCAAAGAAGTCATCAACCAGCTCGAATGGGTGGAGGGCCGGGTCAAAGGATACGATCGGACCGTGGCAGAAGCTGCAATAGATGAAGCCGCGGACTTCCTCGTAGCTTTCATCGCCGCCTTACGCATGCGCGCATCAGCGCGCTGTGGCAAGTACTACAAGCATCTAGTGTCCGTCGAACCCTAATGCAAAGCGCCGGCGCTACGACGCGGGGTTCACTTTTAGTAGGGCTTTCTCGACTGTGTTCGCGATTCGAATCACATGTGCCATATCATCGGGAATCGTTGGATAGATCGCGATATGGGGCTCGTCGGGGTGGTGCAAGAAGTACGGGTGGAATTTTCCGATGCGATGCATCTGCTCAAGTGTAGCGCTCGATTGTTCAAGTTGCGGGCTGCTGAGCGTCTTGATGTATTCAGCCTCAAGCCTGCCATAGTGCATAGCCTCTTCGGCTGTTACGAGCGTATGCGGTAGATAGAGTGGAATTCGGTGGGCGACTGGGTCGCGTCGCTCCTTGACTGCTTTATTCCAGGTATCGTGTTCGGCTATTGCCGGTGCGATTTCGCTGAAAGCGATGAACTTTTTTCGGAATTCTTTTGAGAAAAGATCAATATTGTTCCTGTGTAAATCTTCCTCCAGGCTTGGCTGCTTTTCGTACACTAGACACCACGCGAAGTTGTCGAGAAGTCCACGCAAATTCATGTACAGCACGTTGATATCTTTGCTTAGCGATTGCTGTTCGTCGTGGCTCAGGGGGGCAGCGCGTTCGACATGCGCGATATTGGTAATCTCGCGATAAGCATCGAGCATCATTATCAAGCGTCTGCCCGCACCGTGGAGCAAATAGTAGACCGCCTGCTTACTGTGAAGTTTTGGGGGCGATCTGTGTCGTCGTCCGAAATAAGCAATCTCTCAACGCATCGGACACGAGCATTGCATGATCGCTCTGTGCATGTTTTTCGGCAGTGGCGAGAATGCGTGCCTTATTCGTCTGGGGAATGTTCGCGTAACCAAGTATCGACTTATAGTGTTCCAGGTGCTTTTCGTAATCCAAATCATCCATTACGAGATCCGTTCCGGTGTATTTTGGTCTTTGAGTGTAGATATGCCTGTAAGCGTGAACATCGCCGGACGAAATTGTCTACAGGGGGCTATCCAGGTTGGTCCAGTGCTTGCGGACGTTCGCTATGTTCGACAGGATGTCGCCAAGCTCGAAATTGGCGACTAGGGCCGCATTGTACTTCTCGGTGATTTGTTCCAGAAGCAGGAGCTTTGCGTAAGGGTTGTGACCCGAGAAGTAGGTTTCCAAGGCTTTGAAGAATTTCTGTGAGTCGTGAATGCTGACGTCGACAATCTTCTTCGGCGTGCCATTCCACCCATATAGATACTTCTCGATCTCGCTTCGATCTTCCGGCGGTTTGCTCCAAGTGAACCAGAGGGTGCGATAGACGCCCTCTGGATCGGCAGGAAAATGATCTGGTCCCGCTTCTCCCAGGGGGAATCGATCTTGTCCGAATACGGCCATCGCCTCGGAAAGAATGCCGGTCTTGCCAGGATAGATGCTGCGAAAAACCTCAGTGAAGCTTGAATCAAGAATGCGCACTGCGTCGAGCAGATCGTGAATCATGTGATCCATGACCGCCAGATTGGATTGCTGTCGCTGAAGTAGCGCCGCGATGTGTAATGGATTGAGGTAGAAACGATGCCCGGCATCTGTCGTCTGGTGAGAGCGAAGAGCGGCTTGTAGCTCGTCAAGGAGGATGCGGTAAATCTCCAGAATCTCGCGGGCTTGCACGAGTATCAGATGAAGGCGCGCCGCGTGTTCCCGGTTGTTGCGCTTACGCAATGCTTCGATGATCTTGAAGTAATCTACTTTGTCGAGGAGGTACTGCAATAGAGCTAACATTGAGAGCGCCTAACCTCAGAAATATCCATGTTCGTCTGGGCAATCGAGCGAAATGCGGACACGGGTCAGGCCATCGCCATCCTGAGGCTCGCGCTTTTCGGTTGTCGGATAGCGCTTATCCGGGTTGTTGATGAATGCCCCTAAGGCGGCGTCGCGGCGTTTTTCTGCCCCTTTGAGCCAAGGCAGAAAGGGCCGCTGCCAGATATTGCGCGGGAAAGCCGGTGCCACAAATCCGGAAACAGCGACATTCTCGACCGGAAACAGCTTAGCAATAGCGCCCATGTTGATGCTGTAGAGTGTCACCGGCTTGTCTGGAATCACAACTGCCCGGAAATCATCGTGCCAAAAGATAAGGCATTCAGGATCTTTGTACTTGGGGTCACCGCACAATGAGAGCAGGTGAACGTTATCGACATAGTCGTGGATGCCATGAACCGGCTCGGGATCACCCCGGCTTTCGAGCAGATTGTGAACACCGATGAAGCTATTCCAAACAGAAGTCAGCGTTTCAGCTTCGTAACGTGAAAGGTCGCGGCTGGCGCTCCACTCTATCCAGCGATCATGTATGTTCCGCCCGAATTTGGCGTCTCGTTCTTCTAGATACTTGTCGGCCTCGAGGTATGGCGTAAGCCTCCGCCCATCTGGCGTCTTCCGCCCCAAGCGCTCGAAGGCCCAGCGAAGCCACACACCTTCTGGCCAGGTACGCAGATAGTCGCTAAACCTATATCTGCCCGCCTTGGGCGCATCGAGGGTGCGAGCAATAAGTTCGACCGGACTCGGCGGAGCAAGCTCCGGCAAGTCCTCATCGTAGTCTTCATCATCTTCGTCGCGAAGCGCCCGGCGCCTTGCCTGTTCATCGAGCCACCGGAATACTGATTTCTGGTGGATGCTGTCGAATGTGGCGGTTTCATCGAACAAGACGCCTGCTGCAGCGGCGGCGCTGCGGACAGCAATTCTTGCGTCGGCTGGAGGAAGGTCGAACCATTCACTACCACCGGGCAGACGCCGTCCCGCAAGCGCCCGATGCACTTCACGCTCAATGGCGCTAGCTGCCACGCCGACAGGTTCGATATGTTTTAAGCTTAGTGTGTGAGGGCTGCCGGTTTGCAAGCCCTTGAGACGTTTCTTGGGGTCAGCGGCAATGCCGATCTTGGACGGCCCCTTGTCATCCCAGGCCAGTATGTACACGAGCATTCTTAGTGTCCGGTCCGTTAGAGAGCGACACATCATATACTGGATTGGCTAAGGCGTCGTTTCATTAGCGGATTGGCAACCATGACCTCGACGATTAAGCCGCCCCCTGCCGACGCGGATGCGGGAGCACCGCGGCCCGGGATGTTGCTGACGAGCCGAAGGGGCGAGGGCGGACATCCGTTGCCCGATGCCGCAGAGAACCACTTCGTGACCTATGCTTCGACATCCTTCGACGGCGGGGTGGCTGTCGTTTCCGGTCAGGTCGCCCTTCCGCGCACATCGATGCCGGCTGGCGGCTATCCGGTCGTCTGCTGGGCTCCGGGCACGAGCGGCATGGGACCGCACTGCGCGCCGTCGAATTTTCCCGGACATGTCCAGACGTTGAACGAATGGGTCCGGCGCGGCTACGCCGTGTTGCGGACCGACTACGAGGGTTGGGGCGAAGGTGCCCGACGTCCCTTGCTGAACCAGCTCAGCAACAGCCATGCCGTCGTCAATCTCGTTGGCGCCGCACAGGCGCTCTCCGACAAGCTCAGCCGCAGCTGGCTGGTCATGGGGCACAGCGAAGGCGGCGGCGCGGCGCTCTGGACGGCGTCGCGAGGATCGCATGCAGCAGGGGGCTGCGACCTGAAGGGAGCCATCGCTCTTGCTCCCGTGGGGCCCGGTGTCCTGAAGCTGATGGGCGATCTTGCGGACGGTACCGATACAAGGATCGCCTTTCCGCTGCTGGCGCCCGAGGTTGCTGCCTATCTGGCGGCAGCGACGGTCCTGGGGGCGAAGGTCTCGGATCCTCTCATCGTTCTCGACGATCTGGTGGCGCCGGCGTTCAGGCCCTTTGTCGAGGCCAGTCGAGCGACCTGCGTCGTCGACCCGTTGCCGTCGCTGCCCTTACCGCCGGTGGGGCACTATCTGAGAGGCGGATCATCCTATGCCCGCCTCGACGGATTCCTGCGCGGGCAGGACGCCTCGTCCTTGAGCCTGAGCCTTCCCGTGATGGTCGCCCAGGCCGGCAGCGACAACCTGACGCCGACGCCGGAGACGACGACAGAGATGGTGCGCGCGCTCGAAACGCGCGGCGCTGCCATCGTCTTCAAGTCCTATGCCGGCAAGAATCACAGTGAGGTCGTCGCGGCCAGCCTGGACGACGCCTTGGCGTTCGCCGATGACGTCTTCGCCGGGCGGCGGCGCTGAGACGACCCGACTTCGACTCCAAAGGTCAGATGAACATATCGCGCTGATTGTAGTTCTTCAGCAGGGCCTGGCGATTGGCTTCGGTCCAGCGGCTCTCGTCCTCGCGGCCGGCCAGCGGCCGATAGACGTAAGGCGTCTCCTGCGGGAAGTGCTGGTGCCTGGCATCGATCGCGAGCTGGAGGATGCGCGCGCGTTCGGCGATGCGGTCCTCGCCGTAGGTCTCGACCACGCCGTTCAGCCGCCGCGTCGTCACGCCCAGCACGCGCTTGCGCGGAAAGAAGCCGGCATTGAGGGTGATGCGCCGGTCGGGCGAGGAGTTGGCGAAGGAGCCATGCACCAGCTGGCGGTTGGTGACGATCGTGTCGCCCGCGCCGGCGAGCATGGGCACGGCGCCGTCGAGCCGGTCCGAGCCGCTGGTTGCCACCAGGGTCTTGATGTCGACCTTGCCCAGGCGGTGGCTGCCCGGCAGCACCCAGACGCAGTTGCCGGCGGTGCTGGGATAGAGCTGGGTCATGAAGTTGAAGCCGTGCGCGCCGGGATCCCAGTCCTCGGCCGTCCAGTGGGTGGTGCCGTCCTGATGCCAGGCGACCGACGGGCCGAGCCCGGCCTCCTTGACGAAGGTCACCTCGTTGTAGGGCACGAAGTCGTCGCCGTTGATCGCCGCCGCCACGGCCAGCAGGCCGGGATGGCCGTAGAGCCTGAGGCAGGCGTCGGAGAGATGAAGGTTGCCGTCGAGCAATTCGACGGTCCAGTCGGGCGCGCCGTCGCTCAGGCTGGGGGCGGCCATGGCGACGGGATGGCGGCCGTTGTTCTTGCTCGTGCCGCCGAGCGGATCGCTGAGCGGCTTGGCCAGGCGATACGGCGATTTCAGGATGCCCTCGCCGAGCGCGGGACGGCCCTGGCGATCGAGCGTGGCGCCGGGCGCCGCCGGGGCGCGTGCCAGCACTTCGTCGAGCGAGGCGCGCAGCTCGGCCAGCTCCTGCGGCCCCACGACGCCTTCCAGCACGTAGAAGCCATGCTCCCAATAGGCGTCGAGGATGGCGCGATCGATCCGCCCGTCGGCGCCGAAGCGGATCGGCCCGCGATTGCCCAGCGACCGCGCCCGCGCCTCGGCGGCGCGGCCGTACGCGGCCATCACCTGGGCATGGTCGGCGGCGGAGAGGGCGGCGGGGGCGTCAGCGGTCGGCATGGGTGTTTCCTCCTGGTCGTCTTTCCTTCTCTGCCCCCGCGAAGCGGGGGGAAGTGCCCGCGTCGAGCGGCTTGGTTACAAGCCGCGGAGCGGGCGAAGGGGGTCACGTTCTTCGTGTTGAAGCACCCCCTCCGCCCACGATTACGTGGGCACCTCCCCCGAAAAGACGGGGGAGGAGATTCTAGATAGCCTGCAGCACATTGTCGGTGCCGATGATGTGGCGGCCGACCATTTCGATGTGGGGCGGCATGGCCTGCAGGTGCTGGCTGGCGCTCATGGCGTCGCGGAAGCGGCGTTCGAAGGGGGCCGAGTCGAGGATCGCCGTGGTGCCGGCGGCGCGGTAGGCGGCGATCGAGACGTCGGTCGCCTCGTTCATGCCGTGGGTGGTGGCGAGCCGCAGCCGCAGGCGGCCGTCGACGTCGAGCGTACCGGCGGCGGCCGCGTCGTAGGCCTCGCGCGCCGCCTCGTGCAGGAAGGCGCGGGCGGCCGAGAGCTTGGCTTCGAGCTGGCCGATCTCGCGCTGGATCGCGTTGTTCACCGCCATGGCGTTGATCGAGGCGCGGCTCTGCTTGCCGCGCGCCAGCTCGACATAGGCCTCGAACAGCCGCCGCGCGACGCCCAGGGTCACGCTGCAGAAGCCGGTGGCGTAGAGCAGGGTGGATTGCAGGGTGTAGAGCGGGCCGCGCTCGCGCCGTTCCTCGAGGGCATCGCGCGCCGGCGCGCGTTCGTCGGGCACGAAGAGATCCTCGACCGTGTAGGTGTCGCTGCCGGTGCCACGCAGGCCCAGCACATGCCAGTCGTCGGTGATCTTCGCGTCGGCCCGAAGGAACACGAAGCTGCGATCGTCCGGCCGGCCGTAGCGCTGATGCGGCGAGCCGTCTTGGTTCTGCACGGCGCTGTGGGCGCCCAGCCAGCGCGTGTGGCGGCCGCCGCTGGCGAAGCTCCAGGTGCCGCTCAAGCGATAGCCGCCCTCGACGCGCACGGCGCGGCTCTTGCTGTGCTTGGCACCCCAGGCAAGCCCGTCGCGCGGATCGCCGAACACCGCGGCCGCCGTCTCATGCGGCATGGCGGCGGCCGAGGTCGCGGAGGAGACGTTGGACTGGTTGACGAACCACGCCGTGCTGGCGTCGGCCCAGGCCAAGGTCTCGCAGGCGCGGGCATAGTCGAGCAGGTCGATCTCCTGGCCGCCGAGACTTTTAGGCAGCAGCAAGCGCAACATGTCGGCCTGCACCAGCGCGTCGACCACTTCCGGCGTCAGCTCGCGGCGGCGGTCCATCTCCGGGCCGTGGGCATCGAGCAGCGTCTGCAGACCGCGGGCGCGCACGACTGCGCTCGGCATCGAAGTGGTCTGCAGGCTGGAGTCCATGGCGTTCCTCGTCGTCGATGAAGACGACCTTACACCACGCAGCCGTAATGTGCCGAGGAGACCAGCTTCACGTACTTGTCGTGCACCGAGCCCGGCTTGAGCTTCGCCGCGCGGTCGGGCGCGCGCCATTCCGCCAGGCGCTTGGCGATCTCGGCGTCCGACAGCTCGACATTCAGGGTGCGCTTGCCGGGATCGATCACGACCGTGTCGCCATCGCGCACCGCCGCGATCGGTCCGCCACGCGCCGCCTCGGGCGAGATGTGGCCGATCAGGATGCCGTGGCTGACGCCCGAGAAGCGGCCGTCGGTGATCAGCGCCACGTCCTCGCCCAGCCCGCGACCCTGCAGCTGGATGGTGAGCATCACCATCTCCGGCATGCCGGGGCCGCCCACCGGGCCGACATTGCGCACCACGATCACCGAGCCGCGCTCGATCTTGCCGGCGCGGATCGCCGCCATCGTCTCGGCCTCGGACTCGAAGACGCGGGCCGGGCCGCGGAACTCGCCTTTCTCTAGGGTCTTGCCCGAGAGCTTCAGCACGCAGCTCTCCGGCGCCAGGTTACCCGTGAGCACGCTGATATGGTTGTTGGCCGGCGCCACCGGATCCTTGAGCGGGCGCACGACGTCCTGCTTTCCGATCTTGGCCAGGGTGGGCACGTCCGCGAGGTTTTCGGCCAGGGTCTTGCCCGTCACCGTCATCACGTCGCCGTGCAGCAGGCCGGCGTTCAACAGCTCCTTCATCACCACCGGCACGCCGCCGATCGCATGCAGGCTGGTCATGGCGTAGGGGCCGTGCGGCTGCAGCCGGCCGATCAGCGGCACGCGTTCGCCGATCCGCTGGATATCCTCGATGGTGAGCGGCACCTCGGCGGCGCGCGCCACCGCCAGCAGGTGGAGATACATGTTGGTCGAGCCGCCCAGGGCATAGACGGTGGTGATGGCGTTCTCGAAGGCCTTCATCGTCATGATGTCGCGCGGCCGGATCCCGCGTTCCATCAGCCGGTAGAGGGCCTCGACCGAGGCGCGCGCCTGCGCCTTGACGTCGGCATGGATGTCGCTCGTCGCCTCGTAGTCGGCGGGATGGGAGGCGCCGCGCGGCAGCATCATGCCGATCGCCTCGGCCGTGGTGCTCATGGTGTTGGCGGTGAACATGGCGCCGCAGGTGCCGCTGCCCGGCATGACGTTGCGCTCGAGCTCGGTGAGCTCGGCGGCGGTGATGCGGCCGGCCTCCTGAGCAGCGCGGCCCTCGGCGTAGTCCATGATGGTGAGGTTGGTGCCCTTGGCCGCCCAGGGCTCGAAGGAGACGCGGCCGGGCGAGCTGGTGCCGGGATAGAGCACCAGCCCGAAGGCGTTGGTGCGGGCCAGCGGCATCAGCGCCGCCGCGCCGGTCTTGTCGCAGCCCGAGATGACGATCATGGCGTCGCCGTGATGGGCGTAATGGCCGATCTCGAAACAGTCGGCGACGACGTCGCGCGAGACCAGGCTGTAGCCCGCCGTCGGCGTGCCCTGGGTCAGCGCATCCGATACTGCCGGCGCCCCCACGACCAGCCCCTGGCCGCCGCGCTCGGCCAGCAGCTCGACCAGCAGGTCGGCGAGCCCACGCACCCGATTGTTGCAGCGATGCGCGTTGGTCCAGGCGCTGGCGATGGTGACCACCGCCGTCGATTTGGCCGTGCGATCGGGATCGAACCCGGCCGCTCGCAACTCGACGCGGGATTTCTTCCAGTAGGTGCTGCTGTCTTGGGTCATGGCGGTGGCTGTCTTCTCTCTAAACAATATCCATCGGAGGATAGCGTCGCTTCCGCAGGTCAGCCAAACCTCCATCGAGCTGGATGGTTCGCCGCGAACAATGCATCCATCGCAACGCGGAAAATTGCGGCGCCTACAATCTTATGAGTTCCGTGCTGCTGCTCGGTAACTGTGGGATGCCTGCTGTTCTCGATTGCGGCATCGTCCGCTCGAAACGGCTGAGATCGGACACCTAGCCTTCTACGAAGGCGGATCCACTGGGCTTCGGGCTACGCACAGGTTGTGGCACGGACGACGTGTCCGAACCGCAGGGGCCCGTTCATGGCCCATCGCAAGGACCTCGCCGCGCACGGGCGCGAGGGCAAGGTCACATTTAGGCTACACCATCTCTCCGTGCGCTCAGCCTATAGTAGTGACGCTTTACGCCCCTCAAGGCGTCGGTCGCAGCCTCGATCAATCTCCGGCGACTGCCTGCCTGCCTCGGCTACCCCGCGCGAGGCAGGCGGGGAGCAAATTCGGAGGCAGGCCTTATAAGGCGCCTGTCTCACCCCTGATCTCCTTGCATCGCGAATGACACCGGTTTTCCACTAGATTCGTGTGGCTGGTACGCTCCCGACGATGCTTGCCGATGGCCTCAGCCGCCCGGTTTGACCGGCTGGAGCGGGATGGCGTCTGGGCAGGTGATCGACGAGGAGGGCGCTGCCCTCACCGCTGCAGGCCCGAGTGCGCAGGTCGCGGGCGAGGCGGCGGACGCGCCGCCGCGTTCCTTCCGCACTACTTCACGGTGCGGATGGCGCGGCTACCCAGTGCATTGCCGTAGGTCGCGACGTGGTTGCCGGTCTGGTTGATGTCGCTGGCGCCGGACAGCAGGTAGAGCTGCGGCTTGCCGACGCTCTTCCACTTGCCATCGACAAATTCGCGGGCGTGGGTCGTGCCGTCGGTCGAGGCCTCGCTGTAGAGGATGTTGGAGCCGTAGCCGTTGCTCGGCACGACATAGACGGCCTCGCCGGTGTTCTCGCCGTTGTTGGCGAAGCCGACCCGCAGCCCGTCCGGCGCCACGATCCCGGCCTCGGCGTTCAGGATGAACGAGCCGAAGGCGGCATTGACGGAATAGACCGAGCGAATGCCGGCGCCGAGGTTGCGGCTCATGTTCGGGTGGATGAGCTGGACGTTGGAGACGATGCCGCGATTGGACTGACGCATGTTGGTGTGCTGCATCAGCATGCCGTCCTTGCGGTGGTTCTCGCCGTGGACGTTCTCGCACAGGCCCTCGAACACGGCGCCCTCCAGCACGATGCCGTAGGTGCCGTAGTTGGTGTAGATGTCGCGCAGGGTGAACTTGTAGAGCGAGCCCTCGTCGCCGTCCGGCGCATAGAGCTTGAGGCAGGCGCCGCAGGGACTGCCCGAATAGCCGTTGCCGTAGAACGAAAACTTCTCGAGGAACAGCCCGCGGTTCTGCACGCCCTTCACGCCCTGATAGACGATCATGTCGGTACCCGCGGTGCCCGCCCAGGCGACCTTGGCGAAGTTGCCGTTGGCGCCCCACGGACTGCCGTCGTTCTTGCGCTGACGGACGGTGATCGTCTTGGTCAAGGTGACCTTGGTGCGCGGATCGAACATCGGGACGTAGTTGTCGTCGGCGCCGCTCTGCAGCGCCTGGGCGAATTCGGTCTCGTTGCGCGCCCAGATGAGCGCGCCGCCGGCGGCCGGGCGGTCGCGGCGGTCGTCGTGGTCTCTCTGGCCGTCGTTCTTGCCCTCGTTCTTGCCTTGGGTCTGAGCGCGCGCGCCGCGCAGGGGAACGGTCACGGCCGCGGCCGCCACTGCCGCCACCGCGGCAATTGCGCGTCGGCCCATTTGCAGCCTGGTCATTCTGCTCTCCGCACCGGTTGGTTGCGGAGACAGGGTATCCGGCAGGCGCGGCTCAACCCAGTGGCCGCACTGTGACCTGAGGGGGCTATAGATGCGGCGATTCAGGGGCGCCGCGGCTCTTGGTCTCCTCCCCCGTCAAAGCGGCTTGGTTACAAGCCGCGGCGCGGGGGAGGTGGCCCTGTCATCAGGGCCGGAGGGGGTGTCTCGACGCGAAGATTATGACCTCCTTCGCCTGCGTAAGACGCAGGCACTTCCCCCGCGCTTCGCGCGGGGGCAGAGAAAAAGGTGCGCTACCCCGGCAGTTCGAACCGCACGCCGGCTCGTGCCAGGCCGCCGCCCTGGGCCACCGCCACGCCGTCGGCGCGCCAGCAGGCGGCGCCGGTCATGCTGCCGTCGTCCTGGAACTGGATGGCGTTCATGCCGCCGGCGACGGTGGGCATGATCTTGAGGGTGTGGCCGAGGGCGGCCAGGCCCTGGCGGATCGGTTCGGGAAAGCCGTGCTCGACTTCGACGAAGGGGCCCTCGGTCCAGATGCGCGGCGCTTCGACGGCTTCCTGCAGGGTCATGCCGTGATCGATCAGGTTGAGCAGCGCCTGCAGGGCCGAGGGAAAGATCTTGCGGCCGCCGGGCAGGCCCAGGGCAAAGCGCACCCGGCCGTCCTTGACCGCGATCAGCGGCGACATCGAGGTCGTGACGCGCTTGCCCGGCGCGATCGACAGCGCAGTGCCGGGGCGCGGGTCGAAGTTGTTCATGTAGTTGTTCGGGATCATGCCGGTGCCCGGCACGATGATGCGCGCCCCGAACAGGCTGTTGATGGTCTGGGTGGTGCAGACCACGTTGCCCATGCCGTCGGCCACGGTGAGATGCGTGGTATCGGCGCCCTCGGCCGCCACCCGCGCGAGGCCGCTGCTCCACTGCCGGGCGCGGGCGCGATCGATGCCGGTGCGGCGTTCGTCGGCATATTCCTTGGCGACGATGCGCTCGACCGGGACCTTCACGAAGTCCGGATCGCCGCTGGCCTCGGCGCGGTCGGCGAAGGCGATCTTCAGCACCTCGGCCAGCAGGTGCAGGGTCTCGACCGTGCCGAAGCCGAGGGCTGAGATGTCGTAGCCTTCGAGGATGTTCAGCATCTGGGCGATATGCACGCCCGAGGCGGCGGGCGGCGGCGGCCCCAGGATTTCCCAGCCGCGATAGTGGGCGCGGATCGGCATGCGCTCAGCCACCTTGTAGTCGGTGAGGTCGGCGCGGGCGACGAAGCCGCCGGCCTTCTCCATGCACTCGACCAGCCGGTCGCCCAGCGCGCCGCCATGCAGCGCCTTCTCGCCCTGCTGCGACACCAGGGTCAGCGCCTCGGCATAGTCGCTCTGGACCAGCCGCGTGCCGGCCTGCAGCGGCAGGCCGCCCGGCACCAGCAGGGCGCCGGCCTCCTTGTCCTCCACCAGGTCGGCGGCGGCATCGCGGATGCAATCGGCGAGATAGGGCGTCACGGCAAAGCCGCGCGCGGCATGGCGGATCGCGGGCTGCATCACGTCGGCGAGCGGCATGGTGCCGAAGCGCTCCAGCGCCTGGCACCAGGCGCGCAGCGAGCCCGGCGTGGCGACTGACGTGGCACCGACCAGGTTCTCGCGGCCCTCGGTGTCGTAGACTTCGGGCGCGGCGCCCTTTACCGGACGGTACATGTCGGGCCGGCCGGCCTTCGGCACGGCGCTCATGCCGTCGAGCACGCGATGGCTGCCGTCGGCGAGGCGGATGTGGCAGGTAGTGCCGCCGACCAGGCCGACCATCATCGGCTCGACGACGGTGAGGGCGAACTGGGTGGCGACGGCGGCGTCGACGGCATTGCCGCCGGCCGCCAGCATCTCCATGCCGGCGGCCGAGGCCAGCGGATGGTTGGAGACCACGACGCCGGCACTGCCGTGCGCCGGCTGCTTCTCGCAGGTGAAGGGGGTGCCGGCGCGGCTGCGCCAAGTGCTCGTGCTCATCGGTCGATCCTTACTCGTACTGTGTTACAGGCCCAGATGCTTTTCGGCTTCGGCGCAGCGCTGCAGGCGCTCGCAGGCCGCGTTGTCCTTCTCGCCCTTGTCGTTGAAGCAGGCGTTGGCGTCCTTCGCCCCGTCGGCCACGATCGCCGTCAGCTGGCGGCGCAGCTCGACCGGCTGGGCGACGTCGAACAGGCCCTTGTCCGTCAAGGTCTTGGTGAAACGCATCACCAGCCGCTCGCGGTGGCGCATGGCTTCCGGCGCGCTCGCCTTGGCGTCGCGGCACCAGGCCATGGCCGGGGCGTTGCCGCAGCCCCAGAGCTGCATGCGGCGGAAGCGCTCGGCCAGCTCGCCGTTGGCGCCGAGGCAGTAGGCGGAGAGCGCATCGTCGGTCGCGATCGCGGTCTCGGGAGCAGGAGGGGCAGGGGGCGTCGTGGGGGCGGCGGGTTCGGCAGACTGGGCGAGGGCGGGTGTCGCCAGCGCGACCAGCAGCACGCCGGCGCGCCAGGCCAGCGTCATTGGGCGGCGAGCGCCGCCTCGACGGCGCTTTCCAGCTTGGCGCCGGTGCCGGTGAGCGGCGTGAACCAGTCGATCACCCGTCCGTCGCGGCCAATCAGGATCTTGTGGAAGTTCCAGCTCGGGGTGCCGAGCGGCCCGGTCTGCACGGCCGCCCAGCGATAGAGCGGATGGGCGTTGGCGCCGGAAACGATCTGCTTGTCGGCCAGCGGAAAGGTGATGTCGTAGCTCGCCTCGCAGAAGCGCTTGATCTCCTCGCGCGAGCCCGGTTCCTGGCTGCCGAAATCGTTCGACGGCACGCCCAGCACGACCAGGCCGCGGTCCTTGTACTTGCGCCACAGCGCCTCGAGGCCGGCATACTGGCCGGTGAAGCCGCAGAGCGACGCCGTGTTCACCAGCAGGACGACCTGGCCCTTGTAGCCGGCGGTCGGCAGCGGACCGCCGCCGATCGCCTCGAGCGAGACCGCCGACCAGTCGATCGGCTGCTTGCCGGCCTGGGCCCAGCTCGCGCCCAGCATGCCGCCGAGCACCGACACCACCGCCCCCACCACCGCGAACGCCACCATGCGCAGGATCTTCATGGCCGCCAAAGTGGCGAAAGACGGCGGCGAAGGGAAGCGGGGGAATCGTCTCGGGTGGGTCAATAACAACCTCACCCTGAGGAGCGAGCGCAGCGAGCGTCTCGAAGGGTGGGAACGAGCACCGAGTCTGATGCCGACCCTTCGAGACGCGGCCCTGCGGGCCGCTCCTCAGGGTGAGGAGTATTTGCAGGCTAGCGCGGCAGTAGTCGCGCTCTTCCTGTTTCTACTACCCGAGATCGATCGCCAATGCCGGCGGCAGACGGTCGAGCTTGTAGACGCGCATCGCAGTGCCGCTGAACAGGGCGGTCTTTTCGTCCGGGCCGGCGCCCGAGGCGAGGCGTTTCAGGGCGTTCCACAGGACCGGGTAGCTGCACATGCCCTTGTCGACCGGGAAGTTGCTCTCGAACATGCAGCGCGCCGGGCCGAAGGCCTCGATGCAGGTCTCTATATAAGGTCGCCAGGTCGCGGCCAGCTCTTCCGAGCCCGGCGGCTTGGGGCGCTTATGGAAGTCGAAGCCGCTGACATACATGGTGAGGCCGCCCAGCTTCACCACGGTGTTGGGCAGTGCGGCCAGCGCCTGGATCTGCTGCTGCCACTCGGGGAACACCTCGGCCTGCTTGCCCGTGAAGGGGCCGATACCGAGGGGGCCGCCGACATGGTCGATCACCACCGTGAGCTCGGGCACGGCGCGGGCGAGGGCTGCGACGTGCGCAAGCTGCGTGTGATAGGCCCAGATATCGAGCGGCAGGCCGAAGGCGGCGAGGCGGCGCGCGCCGTCGGCGAAGGCGGGATGCTGCAGCGGACCGGGCGGCGGCGAGACGAGATTGGTCGTGATCTCGGGCGAGGCATGCCAGGCGGTGCGGTTGCGCACGCCGCAGAAACGGCCGCCCGCTGTCGCCGCATGCCTCTCCAGGAGCGGCGTCACACGATCGCCCAAGGTGAGATCGACCATGCCGATGATGCCGGCGCAGGCACGCGTCCGGCCATGGCGGCCGCTGGCGCTCACCGCCGCGACGCCGGTCACGAACTCGGTCTCGCCGAGCGAGCGCTCCGCGTCGGGACCGCTGGCGCGATACATCTCGCCGCACTGCACGAACACCGTGCCGCGCACGTCGTGGCCGCTGCCGGTGTCCGCCAGCAGGTCGGCCAGCAGGTAGTCGCCGTGCGCGCGTTCCCAGAGATGATGATGCGGATCGACGATCGGCAGGCCGGGTTCGAGGATCGGCTCCTGCAGTTGGGCGAGCCAGTCGGGACGCACGACGATCTGGCGCGAGGCCGGATCGAGCAGAGGATCTGACATCGCTTACTCGATCCGGATGTTGGCGGTCTTGGTGATGTCGGCGAAGAAGGCGATCTGCTGTTCGCGGAAGGCGGCGAACTCGGCGACGGTGTTGGCGCGGGAGAGCGCGCCCAGTTCGCTCAGCCGCTGCAACGTCGCTTGCACCTTGATCACCTCGTTCAGCTCGGTGTTGAGTTTTGCGATCAAGGCGGGGTCGGTGCCGGCCGGCGCGAACAGGCCGTTCCATTCCCAGGTCTCGAAGCCCGGCAGCACCTCGGAGATCGCCGGCACGCCCGCCAGCACCTCGACCGGTTTCGGACCGGTATGCGCCATGCAGGTGACTTCGCTGGCGCTCCGCACCGCGACGGTGCCGGGCACGTTGCTGAACTGCAGCGGCACGCGGCCGGCGAACAGGTCGTTGCGCGCCGTACCGAACTCCTTGTAGGGCACGTGATTGATGCGCAGGCCGGCGCGCTGATTCAGCAGTTCCAGCGAGACGTGCTGCACCGTGCCGACGCCGGTCGAGGCGCAGTCGAGCGCACCGGGCTTCTTCCTGGCCAGCTCGATCAGCTCGGCCACCGTCTGCGCCTCGAACTTGGAATTGCGCATCAGGGTGTTGGGCGTCTGCATGGTGAGGAACACCGGCAGCAGGTCGCGCTGGGTATCGTAGGGCAGGCGGCCGGCGAACAGCGACGGGTTCACCGAATGGGCGGTGGCGTCATAGAGCAGCGTGTAGCCGTCGTGCGGGGCGCGGGCGACGATCTGTGCCGCCAAGGTGCCGGCCGCGCCCGGCTTGTTGTCGACCGCGAAGGTCTGGCCGAGGCGCAAGGAGAGCGCCGCGCAGTAGAGCCGGCAGACGACGTCGGCGGTGCCGCCGGGACTGTAGGCATTGACCACGCGCACGGGTTTCGAGGGATAGGTGTCGGCGCTGAGCAGTGCGGGCGCGGACACGATGGCGGCGGCACCTGCAGCGGCTCCCGCCGCCAGCACGCTGCGGCGACGCAGCGGTCGAGCTTTCTTCATGAACGTTCCTCCAGGGCGACGCTTCGCGGTCGCGTTATCCCGGAGTCTCGGTGGGGCTCGCCGGCCTTGGCAAGGCAGGCGAGCCGCAGGGCAGAGTTTCGCATTCATGTTCCTCTCCCCCCGTTGGGGGAAAGGTTAGGTGAGGGGCGGCTGCGACCGCGTGCTCGTGTGATCCTGCGTCCTTCATTTCCCCCTCACCCGGCCTCTCCCCCGAAGCGGGGGAGAGGAGAATGAAAGGGAGAGACGTGCCGCTACTTCTTGTCCTTGAAGGCGGCGTAGCGGGCCTTGGCTTCGTCGTTGGGCGGATAGAGGCCGGGCAGCGGCACGCCGCGTTCGACTTCGGACATGATCCAGCCTTCGAGGCGCTCCTGCTCCTGGCCTTCCTTGGCGACGGTCTCGACCAGCGCCTTGGGGATCAGCACCGCGCCGTCGTCGTCGACCACGATCACGTCGTCGGGGAAGACGGCGACGCCGCCGCAGCCGATCGACTCCTGCCAGGCGACGAAGGTGAGGCCGGCGACCGAGGGCGGCGCCGCGGCGCCCTGGCACCAGACGGGCAGGCCGGTGGCGAGCACGCCGGCCATGTCGCGCATCACGCCGTCGGTGACGAGACCCGCGACCTTCTTCTTGGCCATGCGGGCGCACAGGATGTCGCCGAAGATGCCGGCGTCGGTGGTGCCCATGGAATCGGCCACGACGATGGCGCCCTCGGGCATGGCTTCAATGGCGGCGCGGGTCGAGATCGGCGAGCCCCAGCTTTCCGGCGTGGCGAGGTCCTCGCGGGCCGGCACGAAGCGCAGGGTGAAAGCGCGGCCCACCAGGCGGCCCTGGCCGGCCTTGATCGGCCGCGTGCCGCGCAGCCAGACATTGCGCAGGCCCTTCTTCAGCAGGATCGTCGTGATGCTGGCCGTCGTCACCTTGGCGAGGGCCTGCTTGAGGTCGTCCGAAAGCGGGGTCGTCTGCACTTTGTCTCCGTCGAGGATGGGATCGTGAGAGGCGATCGTAGCAAGGGTCCTTGCCGCGATCACGTCCGGTGCGGTCCTTCTCGATGCGGTCAGGCGCCGCGCGGCGCGAGCTTCCAGATGCAGGCGCTGGCCGGCCAGGCCAGCTCGAGGTCGCGCGTCCGGGCATTCCCGGTGATCGTGAACTTCTGCAGCTTGGTCGACACGCTCTGGTTCAGTCCCGGGTCGAGCTCGGCGAGGAAATCGTCGCGCACCGTTCCGTCGGCGGCGACCCGGGCACGGAAGGGATTGTTGCGGGCCTTGCCGACGAGGGTGCTGCCCGTCAGTTCCATCGTGTAGGCACTCTCGACGCCCTTGAGGCAAAGGCCGGCGGAACGCTGCCGCTCGAGCTTCATGTCCGCGATCCAGGTCTCGGCCCGGACGGGTTCGGCGAGGAGAGGAAGAAGCAGGGAAAGGCCGGCCAGCGCCCCGGCCTGCAGGTGTGCGGTCAGCTTGGCTGAACCTGAATGATGTTCCCTCGCCATGCCGTTCCTCCAACCGCAATGGTAGCAAGGTGCAATCGCCCTGTTGTGTGACGTGGGTTACTCAACGGTCTCCTGGGCGCGCTCTCTCATTCTCCTCTCCCCCGCGTCGGGGGAGAGGCTGGGTGAGGGGGATTTCTCTACCCACACACCTTCTCCGTCGCGCACACCCTCACCTTCCCCATGCTTCGCATGGGGCCCCTTCCTCTCCCGCGAAGCGGGAGAGGACAGATGAGCGCGATGTGTGAGTCCAACAGATATGAATGAGGTGGCGAGACGAAATGCGAGCTCGCAGTCTGTCAGGCCCTCAGCACCTTGCCGGCCTTGGCCTCGGTGAGCTTGCCCTGTTCCCAGGTCACGGCACCGTTGACGACCGTGTATTCGACGCCCTTGGACGGCATGACGATGCGCTTGGCGCCGCCCGGCAGGTCGTGGCGACGCTCGCCGTGGTTGGTCGAGCCGATGCGGTCGGGATCGAAGATCGCGATGTCGGCCGGCGCGCCCACGGCGAGGCGGCCGCGGTCGGCCAGGCCGAACAGATCGGCAGGATCGGAGGTGAGCTTGCGCACGCCCTCTTCGAGGGTGATGGCCTGCTTCTCGCGCACCCAGGTGCCCAGGAGATAAGTCGGGTAACCGGCGTCGCACAACATGTCGACATGCGCGCCGCCGTCGCCCAGCGCCATCAGGATCGCCGGATTGTTCAGGAGCTCGCGCATGCGGTCCTCGCGCGTGTTCCACGAGGAAATGGTGAGCTCGAGGTCGAGATCGTCGGCCAGCACCAGGTCGAGGAAGGCGTCGACGCCGTCCTTGTTCTGCGCCTGGCCGATCTCGGCGATCGACTGGCGCTCCCACTGCTTCAGCGCCGGATTGGCGACGTTGTGCACCACCATGCGGCGCCAGTCGCTGAAGCCGGTCGGGCTCTTGAGATCGTGGCGGAACTGGGCGCGGAACGTCGGGTCGGCATAGACTTGTCTTTGGGCGGCCTTCGAGGTGTCGGCGAAGACACGCTTCCACGACGGGAAGGCGGCGAAGGCGAAGGGGTTGTCCATGTTGCATTCGCGCGTCAGCGGCAGCGGCGAGGTCTGCGGCCGCGCGCCCTTGGCGATCATCGGCGCGGCGCGGCGCAAGGTGTCGCGCACCGCTTCGGGAATGTCGTCGCGGTCGAACAAGGCGATGAAAGTGACCGGCCGGCCGCTCTCCTCCAGGAGGAAGTCGAGCAGCTCGCACTGATCCTGCTCCAGTACGCCGACCTGGCGGGTCAGCGCGATCTCGATGGCGCCCTTGCCCTTGGCCTTCAGCACATTGGCGTAGGCCTTCATCTCCTCGCGGCTGGCGTTGCGGCAGGCCAGCGGCTTGCCCTCGAAGCCCATATGCTGGTTGAGCGTGGTCGAGGAGAAGCCCAGCGCGCCCTTGTCCATGGCCTCGCCGATCAGCCCGGCGATCCACGCCGTTTCCTCGGCCGTCGCCGCGCGCTCCATAGAAGCCTCGCCCATCACGTAGTGGCGGAAGGGCGTGAGCGGCGCCAGGAAGGCGAGGTTGAGCGACGGCTGGCGGTTGGCCGCGGCGTCCATGAACTCGGGGAAGGTTTCCCAGTCCCAGGTGATGCCCTGGTTCAGCACATCGAAGGGGATGCCTTCGACGTTCACCAGATCCTTCATGGCGATCTCGCGCGCCGCCGGCTTGCAGGGCGCGATGCCGACGCCGCAATTGCCCATCACCACCGAGGTGACGCCGTGCCAGGAGGAGGGCGTCACTGCGCCGTCCCAGCAGATCTGCGCGTCGTAATGCGTATGCGGATCGACGAAGCCTGGCGTCACGACGAGGCCGTGCGCGTCGATGGTGCGCTTGCCGCTCTCGCTCACCTTGCCGATTTCGGCAACCTTGCCGCCTGCGACCGCGACGTCGGCCTGGTAGCGCGCCTTGCCCGTGCCGTCGACGACGAGGCCGTTCCTGATGACGAGATCGTAGCTCATCCTGCCCTCCCGGAAATCGTTGGGCTCGACGCTACACGCCGGCGCGTCGCTCGGCGCATGCAAAATGCGCAGAGCATGTTCCTCTCCCCCTTTTTTGGGGGAGAGGCGAGGTGAGGGGGCGTTCGCAACCGCACGCACGTGTGATCGAGGCGTTCTTCACTTCCCCCTCACCCAACCTCTCCCCCGAAGCGGGGGAGAGGAGAATGAAAGAGGTGATGACAGCTCGTCGACGGAAGAGGCCCTACGAATCCACGGTGAGCAGGGCGCGGGCCAGGAGAGCGCCACGCGGAACGGGCAGGTTGGCGGGCGCGCCGTAGAGCCTGACGGTGGCGGCGCAGGCCTCTGCGGCCGGCAGGGTCTCGATCTTTGCGAGCTTCTCGATCTCGGCCGGCGAATAGCCCGCTTCGGTGAGCGCCTTGCCGATCTCTTCGTCGGGGGGCGCTGGCTTGGCCGCACCCGTCTTGCCGTTCTTGTAGGCGTCTTCCTGAGCACTCAGCATCTGCTGGTAGATGTCCTGGCCGATCCGGTCGAGCTTGTCCCATTGCTGCATGCCGGTGACACCGAAATCGCGGCAGAGCGCGACGTTCGTCTTCTGCAGATGGGCGGCAAGGTCGTACGACTTGCGGATGGCCGCGAGCGCGGAGCGATCGTCGGCGCGCATCAGCACCGGATTGATGTATTGCTGGCGGATCTTCTGGCCGAGCAGGAAGGGCCGCTTCGGCCCCGTCTTGGTCGGTGACTTGAGCTCCGCCTCGATGGCCTCGCGCATGCGCACCTGGATCTCCGGATGCTCGGTGGCCACGAGCCGCAGCAGCGGGGTGGCGAGAAGCTCCTTCACGGCGCGGTCGGCGGGATTGCCGGACGACGTCGCCAGGAAATAGTGCATCGCGCCGCTGGTCACACCGCCTGCCACCGCCGCCGCGAGGACGATGACGGCAAGCCGTCCGACACGGCTCCCTAGGCTGGCCCCTGCCGCGGCCGGCCGTCGGCCGAGCAGGACAGAAGCGGCGATGCCGGCAATGATGCCGACAATGATCCCGACCTGATCCACGGCCCTATTCAGGCGGCCAGCGGCAGCGCGCGCAAGGCCTTCCGCACATCGGTGCCGGATGCCGGCTCGGCACCGGCGGCGCGCACCAGCTGCACAGCCTCTTCGACCCAGGCGAGGTTGCTCATGGTCGAGCCGAGCGGCGCATCCTCCAGGCCGACGCGGACATGACCGCCCAGCGCCACCGTCTCGGCGATCAGCGGCCGGATATCGACGGCGAGGCCGGCGATCATCCAGGGCGCGCCGGCGGCGACGTCGTCGAGCAGGGCGACGTGGGCGGCCAGCGCATAAGGCTTGGGCGGAAAGCCGAAGGCGAAGCGCTCGGAGAACATGAAGCGATAGACCGGCGTCCTGACGCCGGCGGCGCGGGCCAGCGCAGCGCCGGCGCGCGTGAAGCCGGGCTCGTAAATCGCGAAGGCCGGCGGCAGGCCCTGCTGGGCCGCGAAAGCCAGCGCGTGGCGCACATGGTCTTCAGGATTGAGGTAGGTCGAGGCGGGCTTCGCCGTGGGCTTCGTGCGTGTGGTCGTGAGATTGACGCTGCCGGGATCGACGACGGCGAACTCGAGCAGGCCGCGCGTGGCCAGCGCCTCGACATGGGCAAAACGTGCTGCAGCCTCCAGGCCGCCACGCGGGATCGGCGGGTAGGAGGGATAGACCGGAACGTCGATCTCGGCGCGGATCCCTTCGATGATCCGCGCATAGACCTGCCAGTCGGAGGTCTGGCGGCGATCGTCGGTATAGGCATGGGTGTGGACGATGGCCGCGCCGGCGCGGGCGCAGGCGATCCCGTCGGCCACGATCTCCTCGACCGTCTCGGGAATGCCGGGCTGGAGCGCGCGGCCCCAGGCACCGTTCAGCGCGACCTCGATCCACACCTTGCGCATCTCGGAGTGTCCTTATGCTCTAGGTCCGACGCTTCAGGGCGAGGCCCATGCTGATCCAGCCGGAGCCGATGAAGATCAGGTCGATGCCGAGGAAGATGCCCAGCACGAAGAAGCTGGACGCCGGCCACTGCGCGATGATCATGAAGCCGAGCAGCAGCGAGACCAGGCCGGAGAGGACGACCCAGCCCCAGGGCTTGCCGGCGCTGCGCATCGCGAAGGCGAGGAAGATGCGCAGCACGCCGCCCACCACCAGCGCGGCGCCCAGCATCAAGGTGAGGATGCTGGCAGCGGCGAAGGGGTTGAGGATGGCGATGATGCCGGCGGCGACATAGAGCACGCCGAGCAGGCCCCAGAACGCGGCGCGCTTCCAGTCCTTCACGCCGAAGGCGGCGATCAGCTCGGCGGCACCGCCCATGATCATCATGATGCCGACGATCATCACCGCCGAGGCGGTGGCGGCGACGACGCTGCCCAGCGCCACGACGCCGGCAAGCACGAAGACGACGCCAAGGGCGACGATCCAGCCCCACTTGTCGCGCAGGACCTTCAGGCCGTCGGCCAGGGAAGGGGGACCGGACGAGGAGGGGCCGGAAGTACTTGCCGTGTTGGTCATGGCGCTGCTCCTTCAGAGCGGAATGGACAATGTCAGGATACACCGTGCGGTTGGCACTGTCGCGACGAGTGTGGGACAGTCTGGCGTCACAAGAATGCAGGCCAAGAAAGAATCAAGGATGAGCGAACAGAAAAAAGAGGCGGCGCCGCCGCGCCCCGCGACCACCGTGCTGCTGCTGCGCCCCTCGAAGACCGGCGATACGGCCTCGCCGCTCGAGGTCTTCATGGTGGTACGCCATCACCAGATCGATTCCTTCTCCGGCGCATTGGTGTTTCCCGGCGGCAAGCTCGAGGAGGCCGACGGTGCAGCGTCACTGCGCGGCCGCTGTGCCGGCGCCGACAAGATCGGCGATGCCGAGCTCAAGTTCCGTGTCGCGGGCGTGCGCGAAGCGTTCGAGGAATGCGGCGTGCTGCTCGCCCGCAAGCGCGGCCAGAAGGCGCTGATCGCCGCCGCCGATCTCAAGGGCATCGAGGAGCGCTGGCGCGCCAAGCTCGCCAAGGACGAGGCGAGCATCGTCGATCTGGTCGAGGCCGAGGATCTCGAGATCGCCACCGACCTGATGGTGCCCTACGCGCACTGGATCACGCCGACCTTCGTGCCGAAGCGTTTCGACACCTGGTTCTTCCTCGCCGAAGCGCCGTCGGACCAGGTGGCCCTGCATGACGGTTCGGAGTCGGTCGACTCGGTGTGGATCGGCGCGCAGGAGGCAATCGACGAAGCGACCGCCGGCAAGCGCACCCTGGTGCATGCCACGCAGAAGAACCTCGAGCTGCTGGCCGAGGGCGGTACCGTTGCCGGCGCCATCGCCCAGGCCGCCAAGCGCACGATCGTCACGGTGCAGCCCTGGGTCGAGACGCGCGAGGGCAAGCGCTTCCTGCACATCCCCGAGGGGGCGGGCTATCGCAACCTGGTGCGCGAGATGCCGGCGGCAGGAGGGGTTCCGCAGGCCGGAAGGTAGTTCTGCAAGAGAAGCTCGTATGATCAAATGCGGCTCGCACCTCACAGGCGAGCGCGCTAAGAGCGAAGCATAAACGCTCATTCATGGATCGCCGTCGGCGCTGGGCCGACGGTTCGTCGAACCAGTTGGAGGAAGAAGCGATGGTCGGAATCGTGGCCTACGGGGCCTATGTGCCGCGCCTGCGGCTCAACCGTCAGGCGGTGTACGACGCCAACAAGTGGTTCGCCGCGGGCCTGCGCGGCCTCGCCAAGGGCGAGCGCTCGATGGCCAACTGGGACGAGGATTCCATCACCATGGCCGTCGAGGCCTCGCGCGACTGCCTCACCAGCCACAAGGCCGAGGACGTTCGGAACATCTACTTTGCCTCGACGACGCATCCCTTCAAGGACCGCCAGAATGCCGGCGTGATCGGCACGGCGCTCAACATCGAACAGAACCTGCTGGCGTCCGACGTCGCCGGCTCGCTGAAGGCGGGCACGTCGGCGCTGATCGCCGGCCTCAACGCGTCCAAGAGCGGCGACGCTACCCTGGTCGCCGCTGCCGACAAGCGCATGGCCCGCGTCGCCTCCGCGAACGAGCTGAACTACGGCGATGGCGCGGCAGCGCTGCTCTGCGGCACCGAGAACGTGATCGCCAAGCTGGTCGGCCACCATTCGGTATCGATGGACTTCGTCGACCATTTCCGCGGCGAGGACGCCGAGTTCGACTATGGCTGGGAAGAGCGCTGGATCCGCGACGAGGGCTACTCGAAGATCGTCCCGCCGGCGATCAAGGCCGCGCTCGCCGCCTGCAAGCTGAAGGGCAGCGACGTCACCCACTTCATCATGCCGAGCCCGATGCCGGCCGTGCCGAAGCAGATGGCCAAGATCTGCGGCGTCGCCGAAGGGGCGGTGCGTGATCTCCTCGGCGCCAACCTCGGCGACACCGGCTCGGCGCATGCGCTGGTCATGCTGGTCGATGCGCTGGAGACCGCCAAGGCAGGCGACAAGATCATGGTCGTGGCCTTCGGGCAGGGCGTCGACGTGCTGGTGTTCGAGGTCACGGCCGAGAACGCCAAGCTGGCGAAGCGCAAGGGCCTGTCGGGCTGGCTGGCGCGTCGCAAGGAAGAGAAGAACTACATGAAGTTCCTCGCTTTCAACGAGATGCTGCCGATCGACAAGGGCATGCGCGCCGAGTTCGACAAGAAGACCGCGCTCTCGGTGCTGTGGCGCAAGCGCGACATGATCTACGGACTGGTCGGCGGCAAGTGCAAGGTGTGCGGCACGGTGCAGTTCCCGCGCAGCCAAGTCTGCGTCAATCCCAACTGCCATGCCATCGACAGCCAGGATCCCTACGCCATGGCAGGGCTGGAGGCGAACGTGATGTCGTTCACCGCCGATTCGCTGGTCTATTCGCCGGACCCGCCGGGATATTACGGCATGATCACTTTCCCCGAAGGCGGTCGCTTCATGGCCGACTTCACCGACAGCGACAAGGAACAGGTGAAGGTCGGCGCCAAGATGCGCATGACCTTCCGCATCCGCGATAACGATACGATGCGCGGCGGCTTCAAGCGTTACTTCTGGAAGGCGGCTCCGGTCTGATCGCCTTTCTCCGGTCAAGGGTCTAGAGTTCAACCGTCAACACCAAGGAGACCTGCAATGGCTCGTGGTATCAAAGACAAGGTCGCCATTCTCGGCATGGGTTGCTCCAAGTTCGGCGAACGCTGGGACAGCGGCGCCGAGGAGCTGATGCTCGAGGCGTACAAGGAAGCCATCGCCGACGCCGGCATCGACGCAAAGCAGCTCAACGCTGCCTGGTTCTCGACCGCGATCGACGAGGTCCATGTCGGCAAGTCCGGCATTCCGCTCTCGACGACGCTGCGTCTGCCCAACATCCCGGTGACGCATGTCGAGAACATGTGCGCCTCGGGCACCGAGGCTTTCCGCGGCGCGTGCTACGCCGTTGCTTCAGGCGCGGCCGACTTCGCGCTGGCGCTGGGCGTCGAGAAGCTGAAGGACACCGGCTACGGCGGTCTGCCGGGTGGCCGCGGCGGTCCGCTGCAGGCGCTATGGAGCGCCAGCGGTACGGCGCCGGGCAACTTTGCCCAGCTCGCCACCGCTTACATGACGGCGCACGGCGTGAGTGCCGACGACCTCAAGAAGGCGATCGGCCACGTTTCGTGGAAGAGCCATCAGAACGGTGCCAAGAACCCGAAGGCCCATCTGCAGAAGGCCGTCGAGATGGACACCATCCTGAACGCGCCGATGATCGCCTCGCCGCTCGGCCTGTTCGACTGCTGCGGCGTGTCGGACGGTGCGGCCGCGGCCATCGTGACCACGCCGGAGATCGCCAAGGCGCTGGGCAAGGCCAACATCGTCAGCGTCAAGGCGCTGCAGCTCTCGGTGTCGAATGGCTCCGAGTCGGGTCACAACTCGTGGGACGGCAGCTACTTCCACACCACGCGCATCGCTTCGAAGAAGGCCTATGAAGAGGCCGGCATCAAGAACCCGCGCAACGAAGTCTCGATGTTCGAAGTGCACGACTGCTTCTCGGTGACCGAGCTCGTCACCATGGAAGACCTGCACATTTCGGAGACGGGCAAGGGCTGGAAGGACGTGCTCGACGGCTTCTACGACGCCGACGGCAAGATCCCCTGCCAGATCGAGCGTCGCCATCGTCGGCCGCTACGAGTAACGAAACCGGTTTCGTCCGGCGCGGCTGCGGCCGCGCCGGACGACACGGTTGTCATCGCGCCCTCTCCGGTAACGGGTGAGGGCGTTTCTTTCGGACCATAGGAGGAAGCGGCCCATGCAGCTCGATAAGAAGCTCGTCGGTCATACGTTCAAGGCGTTCACCACCACCGTCGAAGCCGGCAAGATCCGCCTGTTCTGCAAGGCCATCGGCGAAGAAAATCCCATCTATGTCGACGAAGAGGCCGCCAAGAAGGCAGGCTATCGCGCCATTCCGGCGCCGCCGACCTATCTCACCGCCGTCACCAACGACGATCCCGACAAGGGTGGCCTGCTGCGCCTGCTGAACGTCGATATCGGCCTGATCCTGCACGGCGAGCAGCACTACGAGTATCTCGCGCCGGTCCATGTCGGCGACAAGATCACCTGCCAGCAGAAGGTGGTCGACATCTACGACAAGAAGGGCGGCGCCCTGTGGTTCGTGGCCTCGGAGACCGAGCTCAAGGACCAGGCGGGCAAGCTCGTGGCCAAGGCCAAGGGCATCACCGTCGTGCGCAACCCCGACGCGGCCAAGAAGTGAGGGAGGGCAACATGACAACCGCTCCGAAGTTCGATCAGGTCAAGGTCGGCGACGAGATCAAGCCGATCGTGCTGCCGCCGATCAGCCGCCACCAGCTCGCGCTCTATTGCGGCGGCTCGGGCGACCACAACCCGATCCATGTCGATATCGACTTCGCCAAGAAGTTCGGTTTCAAGGACGTCTTTGCCCACGGCATGCTGTCGATGGCTTTCCTCGGCCGCATCGTCACCTCGTGGGTGCCGCAGTCGCAGGTCCGTGTGCTCGGCACGCGCTTCACCTCGATCACCTGGGTGGGCGACGTCATCACCGTGAGCGGCAAGGTCACCGGCAAGCGCGAAGAGGGCGGCCAGAAGTTGGTCGACCTCGAGGTCAAGTGCACCAACCAGAACGGTCAGGACACGCTGCAGGGCAACGCCACGGTGGCGTTGAACTAAGTCGCTGACACATTCACCTCACCCTGAGGAGGGCGCGAAGCGCCCGTCTCGAAGGGTGGGAACCAGTCGTGCTGTAGCCGACCCTTCGAGACGCGCCCTGCGGGCGCTCCTCAGGGTGAGGCTTCCGTGAAGGAGAGAAGAGACATGGGTCAGATGGATGGCAAGGTGGCGATCGTCACCGGTTCGGGGCGCGGCATCGGCCGTGAGATCGCGCTGCGCCTGGTGCGCGACGGCGCCAAGGTGGTGATCAACGACATCGACGACGCGCCGGCCAAGGAAGTGATCGCCGAGATCGAGAAGATGGGCGGCAAGGCGGTGGCCTGCAACGGCGACGTCGCCAAGCCCGACTTCGGCGACCGCATCATCAAGACAGCGGTCGATGCTTTCGGCGACTGCCATGTCGTGGTGAACAATGCCGGCTACACCTGGGACTCGGTCATCCAGAAGATGAGCGACGAGCAGTGGTACGCCATCCTCGACGTTCATCTGACGGCGCCGTTCCGCGTCCTGCGCGCCTTCCAGCAGCACTTCCGCACGGCCGTCGAGAAGGAGCGCGCCGCCGGCAAGCGCATCGTGCGCAAGGTCGTGAACATCTCCTCGACCTCGGGCGTCAACGGCAATGCCGGCCAGTCGAACTACTCGGCGGGCAAGGCGGGCATCGTCGGCCTCACCAAGACGCTGGCCAAGGAATTCGGCCGCTACGACGTCACGGTGAACGCCGTGGCCTTCGGCTACATCCAGACCCGTCTCACCAAGCCGCTCAACCAGGGCGAAGAGGGCGAGATCGAGGTGCAGGGCCGCAAGGTCAAGATCGGCGTCCAGGGCGGCCGCATCGCCGCCATGAACCAGATGATCCCGCTCGGCCGCGGCGGCCTGCCGGAAGAAGCCGCGGGCTCGGTCTATCTCTTCTGCAGCCCGGACAGCGACTATGTCAGCGGGCAGTGCCTGGTCGTGAACGGCGGCCTCTGAGCCCCCTTCAACCCTTGAAGGGCGTCTCTTGAAGGTCGGCGTCGTCGGATGCGGCGTCGCCGGCCAGGCCGCTGCCGCGTTGCTGGCCGAGGCCGGCCACGCGGTCACCGTCTTCGAACGATTTGCAGAGCCCCGCCCAATCGGTGCGGGGCTTTTGCTTCAGCCGACGGGCCTTGCCGTACTGGCCGCCCTCGGTCTTGCCGACCGCGCGCTGGCAGGCGGCGGCAAAGTCATCGGCCTCGAAGCCCGCACCGCCTCCGGCCGCACCGTCCTCGATCTGCGCTACGCCGACCTGCATCCCGCCGCGCATGGGCTCGGCATCCAGCGCAGTCTTCTGTTCGACCTGTTGCATCAACGGCTGAAGCAATCCCGTGCGACGATCCTCACCGGCCGCGCCGTGGCCTCCATCGACGGGCGGTGCGTGGTCGACGCGACCGGCCGGCGTGACGGGCCGTTCGATCTGGTGGTTGTGGCCGACGGCGCGCATTCGACGCTGCGCCGCACGCTCGTGCCCGCGGCGCACGCGCCGCTCTATCCCTGGGGCTGTCTCTGGACCACGGTCGAAGACAGCGCCGGGCTCGGCCGGGAGGGCCTGCTGCGCCAGCGCGTGCGGGGCACGACGGAGATGATCGGTTTCCTGCCGGTGGGCGGCAATCGGCTCACCATGTACTGGAGCCTGCCGGCGGCAGCCCTGGCCAACGGCCAGCCCCTCGATCTCGAGGCGATGCGGCGCACGGCGCGCGAGGTCTGGCCGGAAGCGGCTGGCGTCGTCGATGCCGCGGCCGACGCCAACGACTTCGCGCGCGCCACCTATCGGCATGTTGCCTTGCCGCGCTGGCATGACGGCACCGTCCTGTTCATCGGCGATGCCGCGCACGGCACCAGTCCGCAACTGGGACAGGGCGCCAATCTCGGTCTGCTCGATGCCTGGATCCTGGCGCAGGCGCTCGACGGCGCTTCCGACCTTGCGACGGCCTTGTCGTCGTTCGGCCGTCGCCGCGACTCGGCCGTGCGCTTCTACCGCCAGGCCAGCCATCTTTTGACACCCTTCTTCCAATCGCACGCCGCACCGCTCGGCTGGCTGCGCGACGCCGTCATGGGGCTGGCCTGTCGTTTGCCGGTGCTGCGCCCGATGATGGCGAGCACGCTCGCCGGCCTGCGCCGCGGCTGGCTCTCGGCCGACAGGCTCGACGCCGACGGTCGCTACAGGCTGTAGGTCCGTTACCGCGACAGCATCGCCCAGCGGCCGGGCGTCAGGCCGAAGCGGGCGGCGAAGTGGCGGGTGAGGTGGCTCTGGTCGGCGAAGCCGGTGGCGGCCGCGGTGTCCGACAGCGAGGCGCCGTCGGCAATCATCGCCTGGGCGCGGGCCAGCCGACGGCCGACCTGGAAACGGTGCGGCGAGGTTGCGAAGGCACGGCGGAAATGGCGCGCGAGCGCAAAACGGTCGAGCCCGCTCAACCGCTCCAGCTCCTCCGACGCCACAGTGCGCTGGGACTCCGCGGCCAGGAACTCGCGCACGCGCTGCACGGCGGAGAGTGCCGTCGGGCCGGTTGTGGGGCGGCGGGCACCGTCGCTGCGCCGCTGCAGCAGGTCGGCGAGGCGGGCTACGGCCGCATCGGCGGCCAGTGGTTCGAGGCCTTGCGGAAAATCGGCAAAGGCCTCGTCGATCAGCCCGGCCATGGCGGGGTCGCGGGCGACCGCCTCGGCCACGAACGGCGGGCTGGCGCCGTCCAGTGCCTGCGAGATGGCCGCCGGATCGACATAGAGCATGCGATAGGCGAAGCCGCCGCCGTCGCCGGCATGGCCGTCATGGGCCTCGTCGGGATGCAGCACCAGCACGTCGCCGCCGCGGCTGGCGCGCAGGCTGCCGCGATAGTTGAACTGCTGCACGCCGTAGAGCGTGCGCCCGATCCCGTAGGTTTCGTGGCGGTGCGGATCGTAGGCATGGCCGCCGAAGCGCGCGACCATGCGCTGCAGGGCCGAGAGCTGCGGGGCCGAGGAGGGCCGGTCGGAACGGATCAGGTCGGGGCGCATGCACGAACGTTCAAGACGAGGGAGCCAGCATGCTCCATATGGGAAGCATGATCTACGAGACCAAGACCGCCCTCATTCTACGCGCGGACCTCGCCGCCTGGCAGCTCGCCAATGTCGCGGCCTTCCTCGCCGGCGGCCTGGCCGCCTCGCATCCCGAGATGAAGGGCGAACCCTATCGCGACGGTGCCGGGCGGTCCTACAGCCCCCTGATCCGCGAGCCGGTCTTCGTCTACGGGGCCACTGTCGAGGAGTTGCGGCGCACGCACCAGCGGGCGCTGTCGCGTGAGCTGGTGCCGGCGATCTACATCGACGCCATGTTCACGACCACCAACGATGCAGACAACCGCGCCGCCGTCGCGGCGGCGCAGGCCGACGCCCTCGACTTCGTCGGGGTGGGCGTGCACGGCCCGCGCAAGACGATCGACAAGGTGATCAACGGGCTCAAGTTCCTGTCCTGAGGCCGCTCGCGGAGTCACTTCTTCGGGGGCTCTTCCTTGAGCTCGACCATGATCACGTCCGTGGGCGTGTCGCCGATGTTGCTGCCGATATGGGTCTGCGCATCGGACCACAGCACGTCGCCGGCCTTGAACTCGCGGGTCAGCACCGTGCCGTCGGGCAGGGTCAGGGTGCGCTTGAACGGGCCGAGGGCGTAGAGCACGAACGCCGGATGGCGATGCTGCTGCGTCCTCTCGCCCGGCTGGTCGCGATACTTGAGCACGCGCACGCGGTCGTTCTCGAAGATGACCTTGTACTTGTCGCCGTCAGTTGCGATCGGATCCTGAGCGCGGACGGCCGTGGCCGCCAGCAGCAGGCCGGCCAGGAGCACGACTTTCACCATGGCGGTTCGCTCCTTCGGACCATGATGGCGGGAGCTTGGCCCCGGGTCGGCCAAAGAGCAATCAGGCGCCAGAGCAATCAGACCCGGAGCAATCAGGTCCAGAGCCGTCAGCTCTGAGCGGGCCGCGTTCGCAGGGCGCGTGGCGGCATCATCACCAGGATCGACGCCGCGACGTTGAGCGCGATGCAGGCCGCCAGCGGCAGGCCGTAGCCGCCCGAGAGGTCACGCAGGATGCCGAGCAGGCCGGGGCCGAAGGCGTAGACGATCTGAACCACCGCGGTCGACAGCGCGACGATGGCGGGGAACTGGTCGGGCCCGTATTCGCGTTGCACGATCAGCGGCGACAGGGTGATGTTGTTGCCGACGGAGAAGCCGTAGACCGCGCAGGCGCCATAGACGAGGAGCGGCGCCTCCACGAATGTCAGCACGGCAATGGCGGCGACCTGCACCAGGAAACAGGCGGCAGAGGCGCGCCGCGGCTCGAAGCGATCGATGACGAAGCCCAGCACGACGCGGCCGACCAGCGCCATGAAGGCATTGATGCCGACGGCGAGGCCGGGATCGACCGGCGGCGCGCCGGCGGCAACGCGCGTGCTGATCAGCGGCACGAGATGGGTGAGGAAGCCCACCTGGGAGACCAGCATCAGGGCGAAGGGCGCGGCGATGCTCCAGAAATGCCAATGGCGCAGCGGCGCGAGACGGCTCGTGCCCGAGGGGGCGGGCTTGGGCGAGAGCGGGCCGCGGCGCACGAACAGCAGCACGGCACCGCCGGCAATGGCGAGCGCGACCAGCACGGTGAGCCGGAGCGCTTCGGCGAATCCGAGAATGGGGATGATCGCCAGCAGGGTCGGTGCCATGACCAAGCCTGCCACGGTGGCGCCGCTCAGGCCGAGATTGAGGGCGAGGCCGCGTTTCTTGTCGAACCACTGGCCGACCGTCGAGGCGATGGCGGCGACGCTGGTGGCATTCCAGCCCGGCGCCATGACGAGATAGAGCACGGCGAGCTGCCAGGGCGCGGTGACCGAGGGCAGCAGCATCAACGCCGCGGCCGTGATGCCGAGGCCGCCCAGGAACACCGCGCGCGGGCCGAAGCGCGTGATCGCTTCGGCGATGCGCGGCAGCAGCAGAGCGCCCAGCACATAGTGTGCCGTCACCATGGTCGAGATCAGGCCGGTCGACCAGCCATGGTCCTTCTGCAGCTCGACGATGTAGATGCCGTGGGCATAGAAGCCGAAGCCCCAGGCGAAGACTCCCGAGAGGAAGCAGGCGAAGACGACGCGCCAGGCGGCCGGCGAGGTGTCGGCGGCCGCAGTCGATGTCATGACGGACACGGGGAACTACCGGAAAACGCGACGGAAAAGAAACAGTTGGGCTGAGCTGCGGTCAGCCGCGGCTGACATGGGCGGCCACGCAGCGCCAACCCTCGGGCCGGAGCTGCCAGTCGTCGGTGTACCAGCCGTTGCCGGTGCTGCCGTCGGGCTTGGTGTAGCGGGTGCGGGCATGGATGATGGCGAAGCCGCCCAGCAGGCGAACCTTCACGTCGTGCTCGCGGATATCCTTCACCACCGAGCCGCGACCGATCTGGGCCAGGAAGGCGGCGCGGTCGAGCCGCGTACCGTCGGGATTGGTGTTGAGGAAGTCGTCGGCGAGATGCCGCTCGAACCAGGCGACGTCGGCCTGGTCGACCGAGCGCACATAGTGGTGGTTGAGGTCCTGCAGGACGGCGAGGTGTTTGGCCGCGTCGGTGTCCGTCATGTCGTTTCCTCCTCTCAATTCTTCTTCGATTTCTCTCTCTTGTTCCTCTCCCCCTTGGGGGAGAGGCTAGGTGAGGGGGTGGCAGCGACCGCACAGTCCTGTGATCTGGCGGGCTTTCACTTCCCCCTCACCCAACCTCTCCCCCGAAGCGGGGGAGAGGAGAATGAGAGAAAGAGCGACGTATGAATCGGATAGCCCAAAGTCTTGGGAGGCGCTCATAGCCGCGGCGCGTAGTCGGTGAGTTGCGCCAGGGAGCTGCTCCAGCCGTCCTCGTGCGAGCGGCAGGCTTCCTGTGTCGCGAAGTCGGCCTGGGTGAAGGCGACGTCGGTCATGCCGTCCTGCTCGGTGAAGGTCACGGTGACGACGGTCGGCAAGGTCAGCGTGCCGTTGGAACGCACCCAGGCATGGGTGAAGACCAGCCGCTCGGGCTCGCGGATCTCGCGGTAGGTGCCGACCTCGGTCTGCACCGCACCGGTCTCCTCGCTCTGGATGCGCATGCGCCAGGCGCCGCCTTCGCGCAGGTCGAGGGCACAGGACAGCATGCGGAAGCCCTGCGGCGCCCACCAGAATTTCATGCGGTCGGGCTCGACGAAGGCGCGGAAGACCAGGGGGCGCGGTGCCCGCAGGGTGCGGGTCAGGGTGAACTGGCGGGCGAGCGGGACAGTGCGTTCAGCGGCGCTTGCGAGCATGGGCCGTGGTCCTCTTCTCGGTGGCGGATGATCGTGGCGGCGATGTTGGCGGCGTCGGCTGCTGCGCGGTGTGCAGATACGCCTCCAGCCGGTCGAAGCGCTGCTCCCAGAACTGGCGATAGGTCTCGACCCAGTCGGCAATCTCGTGCAGCGGGGCGGCCGCCAGGCGGCAGGGCCGGCGCTGCGCATCGCGGCCGCGCGAGACCAGCCCGGCGCGTTCCAGCACCTTCAGATGCTTGGAGATGGCGGGCAGGCTCATGTCGAAGGGCGCGGCGAGTTCGCTGACCGATATTTCGCCCAGGGTCAGCCGAGCCAGGATGGCACGCCGTGTCGGGTCGGCGAGGGCGGCGAAGGTGGCACTGAGACGGTCGGCGGCCAGGACGTTGGCGGAGGGGGCCTTGGCGGTCTGGAACATGGGGCAGGCTCTCCTTAACCGTTCGGTAAAATAAGACCCGGCGATGCGATGGCTGTCAAGGCGACGCCGGCCGGTCCTCCGACGCGATTTCGCGGAAGGAAATCGTGCCAGAGGGAGTGCAGTCACGTTGCACTATTTGGCTTGCTACTCGGTAAGCAAATTAAGATACTGCCCGCCGTCAGCCCCCGGCAAGAGGGGCGGCGAGCGATCGAAGAGGACCGGCGGCAAAGCCCGGAACAGAGGGAGGAACGGCGACATGACGAGCCTGCGTGCGAAGGTGACGGCACGGCGGTTGATCCCTGCCGCGCTCACGGCGGCCCTGTTGGCCGGCGGTCTGGCGATGTCTGCGATGGCGCAGGAACCGAAGCGGGGCGGCACGCTCACGGTCGGCCTGGCCCAGGATCCGCCGATCGTCGATCCGATCCGCACCGGCAGCTTCACCGAGCGCCAGTTCGCCACCGGCATCTACGAAAGCCTGTTCGACATCGACGAGAAGGGCCAGGCGGTGCCGTTCCTGGCCGAGAGCTTCACGGTCTCCGACGACGTGAAGACCTATCGCGTGAAGCTGCGGCCCAACGTGAAATTCCACGACGGCACGCCGCTCGACGCGGCGGCGGTGATCGCCAATTTCGACCGCACGCGCAATCCGGCCAATGGCTGCCGTTGCCTGTCGTTCGTGCAGGAGATCGTCGAGCTGAAGGCGATCGACCCGCTGACGGTCGAGTTCGTGCTCAAGGCGCCCAACGCTGCGTTCCCGACGATCCTGGCCGATGCCCCCGGCATCATGGTTTCGCCGACCGCCTTCAAGGCCGACCCCAAGGGGATCAGCACCAATCCGGTGGGGACGGGGCCGTTCAAGTTCGTCGAATGGATCCGCGGCAGCCGCTTCGTGATGACGCGCAACACCGACTACTGGCGGCCCGGCCTGCCGTATCTCGACCAGGTCGTTCTGCGCGGCATCCAGAACACCGAGACCCTGCAGGCGGCGTTCCTGTCGGGCCAGACCGACATCATCATGCAGCCGTCCTTCCAGTTCGTCGCGCAGATGAAGAAGGACAAGAAGTTCGTCGTCCTGCAGCCCGGCGGCTTCGGCTACGACGGCGTCTACATGAATCTCAGCGAGGCACCGTTCAACGATCAGCGCGTCCGCCAGGCCATCGCCCAGTCGATGGATCGCGAGCTGCTGCTCAAGACCCTGATGTTCGGCATCCCGCGGCTCGGCTACAGCCCGTTCGGGCCGGGCATGGCGGTGTCGCAGCCGGTCCCCAACTATCCGAAGTACGATCCGGCCAAGGCCAAGGAGCTGCTGGCGGCCTACGGCAAGCCGGTCGCCTTCACCCTGCAGTACAACAACTCACCGGGAAGCCAGCGCCTCGCGCAGTCGCTGCAGGAGATGTGGGGGCAGGTCGGCATGAAGGTCGAGCTGCAGCCGGCCGACCAGAACCGCCTGGTGCAGAACATGTCGTCCAAGCAGTTCGTGGCATCGCTCTATCGCTTCACGGGCCGGGCCGATCCGCACATCAACACCCATCCGTTCTTCCATTCGCAGTTCGCCGACGTCACGCCGTCGTCCAACTACGGGCACTACAAGAATCCCAAGATCGACGAGCTGCTGGAGAAAGGCGTCGCCACCATCGATCCGGCCAAGCGCAAGGAGATCTATGCCGAGGTGTCGAAGATCCTCGCCGAGGATCTGCCCTACGCCTACCTGTTCTATGTCACCGACACGATCGTCATGTCGAAGCGGGTGAAGGGACTGGTCGAAGTGCCCGACGGCTTGGTTCGCTTCGGCAGCATCTGGCTCCAGTAGGCAATGCTCACGCGCCTGTTGTGGGGCGTCGCCGGCGTGGCCGGCACGCTCCTTGCCGTCTCCGTCGTCAGCTTCCTGCTCGTGGCGCTTCTGCCCGGCGACCTGGCGCTCCTGGTCCTGGCCGATGCCGCGACGCCGGAACGCGTCGCCGCCCTCAGGGCCCAGCTCGGGCTCGATCAGCCGTTGCCCGTGCGCTACGTGCATTGGCTGGGCAATGTGCTGTCGGGCAATCTCGGCTACGCCATCCACTCCGGCGAATCGACGCTCGACGTCATCCTGTCCCGCCTGCCGGTGACCCTGGAGCTGATCTTCCTGACTCAGCTCCTGGCGCTGGGCATCGCGATCCCGCTCGGCATCTGGAGCGCCTATCGCCGCGGCAGCGCGGTCGATACGGCCACCTTGGTCGGCTGCCTGTGCCTGCTCTCGACGCCGGCCTTCGTCATCGGCCTGGTGCTGATCTATCTTTTTGCGCTCAATCTCCAGTGGCTGCCGGCCACCGGTTTCGTGTCCCTCGGGGAGGGAATCGGCGGCAATCTCGAGAGCATGGTCCTGCCGGTCGTGTCGCTGGCCCTGATCGAAGTGCCGGTCTACCTGCGCCTGCTGCGCAGCGAGATGATCGGCACCTTGCAGCAGAACTTCATTGCCCTGGCGCGCGGCATGGGCCTGCCGACCTGGCGGATCCTGCTGGAGAACGCGCTCCGGCCCTCGTCGCTCAACCTGATCACGGTGGTCGGCATCAACATGGGGCGGCTGATGGGCGGTGCGATCATCGTCGAGCAGATGTTCGCCCTGCCGGGTGTCGGCCAGTTGCTGGTCGAATCGATCTACCAGCAGGAATATCTGATGACCCAGGGCATCGTGCTGTTCGTCGCCACGATGTTCATCGTCATCAACCTGCTGACCGACCTGGTCTATGCGCTGGTCGATCCCCGTCTGCAGCGCGACGGCGAGCACTGACCATGCAGCGCATGCCCCTGAGCTTCGTGCTGTCCCTGGCCTGGCTCGCCCTGGTGGTCACAGCGGCGGCTACCGCCCACTGGCTGCCGATCGAGGATCCGACCAAGCAGAGCCTGCTGCGCATGCTGGCGCCGCCGTCGGCCGGTCTCTGGTTCGGTGCCGATTCGCTCGGCCGCGACGTGTTCTCGCGCACCATCTACGGCTTCAGGGTGACGCTGGCCGTCAGCCTCGGCTCGGTGGCCCTGGGATTGCTGTTCGGGGGTGCCCTGGGCATCGTCGCCGGCTACTTCCGTGGCGCGGCGGAGCGCACGATCCTGATGGGGGTCAACGTCCTGCTGGCCTTCCCGCCGCTGGTCCTGATCATCGCCATGGTGGCTTATCCCGGCCAGCCGCTGGTCAAGGTGATCATCGCGCTGGGTATCGTGTTCATGCCGGCCACCACCCGGATCGCCCGCGCCAATACCCTTGTGTTTCGCGAGCGCGAATTCGTGGTCGCGGCGCAGGCCGTGGGCATGGGCAACACGCGCCTGATCTTCCGTGAGCTGCTGCCCAATCTCGTTCCCGCTCTGCTGGCCTACAGCCTGCTGCTGGTGGCCGTGGCGGCGCTCGCCGAAGCGGGGCTCGCCTATCTCGGGCTCAGTGTGCCGCCGCCGACGCCGACGCTCGGCCAGATGATGGCGTCGGAACAGGCCAACGTTCTCGAAGCGCCGCATGCCGTCTTCTTTCCGGCCGGCATGTTGTTCCTCACTATCTTCGCCCTCAACATGGTGGGCGAAGAGGTCCAGCGCCGCATCGATCGGCGGGCGAGGGCGGCATGAGCGACGTGCTGCTCGAGGTCGACGACCTCAGGACCTACTTCGCCTTGCCGCACGGCGAGCTGCGCGCCGTCGACGGCGTCTCGTTCCGGCTGGAGGCCGGCCGCACCCTGGGCGTGGTGGGCGAATCGGGATCCGGCAAGTCGGTGCTGGCCCGCAGCATCATCGGACTTCTCCCGGCCGGCTTTGCTCGGCGCCCGGCCGGCCGCATCCTGTTCGCCGGCCGCGACCTGCGGCAGGTGCCGGAAAGCGAGATGCGCCGCATCCGCGGCCGCGAGATCGCGATGATCTTCCAGGACCCGCTGACATCGCTCAATCCGGTGATGACCATCGGGCGGCAGATCGTGCAGGTCCTGCGGCAGCACACCGACCTGTCGACGGCCCAGGCCAAAGTGCGGGCCGTGGAGCTGCTGGCCGAGGTCGGCATTCCCGATCCCGGGCAACGGGTGCACGAGTATGCCCACCGGATGTCCGGCGGCATGCGCCAGCGCGTGGTGATCGCCATTGCGCTCGCCTGCAATCCCCGCCTGCTGATCGCCGACGAGCCGACGACGGCGCTCGACGTCACCGTGCAGGCGCAGATCCTCGATCTGCTGCGCCATCTGCAGGACAGGCATCGCATGGCCATGATCCTGATCACCCACAATCTCGGAGTGGTGGCCGAGATGTGCGACGAGGTCGCGGTCATGTATGCCGGCCGCATGGTCGAGCAGGCGAGCGTCGCTGACGTGCTGGGCGCGCCACGCATGCGCTACACCCAGGCCTTGTTGGAATCGGTGCCGCGTCTCGACAGCGCAAGCCATGTCCGGCTGCCGGTCATTCCGGGACAGCCGCCGAACCTGATCGCGCCACCGCCCGGCTGCCGGTTCGCGCCGCGCTGTGGCCATCGCCTGGCGCGCTGCGACAAGGAAGCGCCGTCCGAGACCGATCTCGGCGCCGGTCACCGCTTCTCCTGCTGGAACCCGGTCGAGGAGGTCATCCATGGCCGGTAGCGGCACCGCCCACCTGCAGGGCAACGCCCTGCTGTCGGCCAGCCACCTGGTGAAGACCTACAAGGCCAAGGGCGGCCGCCGAGTGCAGGCCCTGTCGGATGTCTCGCTCGACATCGTGCGCGGCGAGACGCTCGGGGTCGTGGGCGAATCGGGGTCGGGCAAGTCGACGCTCGCCCGTGCCGTCCTCGCTTTGCCGAAGCCCGACAGCGGCGCCGTGCAGTTCGAGGAAAAGCCAGTGTTCGACGCGAAGGCGGCGGCGCTGCGGGCGCTGCGGCATCGCATGCAGATGGTGTTCCAGGACCCGCTGTCGTCGCTCAATCCCGCGCACCGGATCTTCGACATCGTCGAAATGCCGCTGCTGGTCGCCGGCCGCGGCAGCGCGGCCGAGCGTCGGCGCATCGTCGCCGACACGCTGCAGAGCGTCGGCCTCGACGTCGATATCGTCGGCAACCGGCGGCCCTACGAGCTGTCGGGTGGCCAGTGCCAGCGGGTCAGCATCGCGCGCGCGCTGGTGCTGCAGCCCAGCCTGCTGGTCTGCGACGAGCCGGTCTCGGCGCTGGACGTCTCGGTACAGGCGCAGGTCCTCAACCTTCTGGAGGATGCGAAGGCGGCCTTTTCGCTCACCATGCTGTTCATCTCGCACGATCTCGGGGTCGTGAAGGGGATCAGCGATCGGGTGATGGTGATGTATCTCGGCAAGGTCTGCGAGATCGCGCCGACCGATTCGCTCTATGCGACGCCGCGGCATCCTTATACGGCGACCTTGCTGGCGTCGGTGCCGTCGCTGGTGCCGCGGCGGCGCGAGGAGCGCCCGACGATGGCGCGCGGTGAAACGCCGTCGCCGCTGGACGTTCCTTCAGGCTGCCGATTCCGCACGCGCTGCCCCGCCGCGACCGAGCGCTGCGCCCGCGAGGAGCCGCAGATCCAGAATGTCGGCCAGCCCGGCCATTTCGTGGCCTGCCATCATCCGCTTGCGGTGACGGCGTCGACGAGGCTCTCGTAGTTACGAAAACGGTGTCATCCCGAGGCGAAGCCGAGGGACCTTTCCTGTTGCCTTAAAGGTCCCTCGCTGTGCTCGGGATGACACCGTTGTTGGAGCGAGCAGCGTGCGCCGCTGCCGTCACACCAGGACGCCGGCAGCTTTCAACTCATCGATGGCGGCGGCGTCGTAGCCGCAGAGGTCGCGGAGGATTTCCTGGGTGTGCTCGCCGATGCGCGGTCCGCGGCGGGTGGCGCGCTCCGGTGTCCGGCCGAGCCGATAGCGCGGCCCTTCGACGATCGCCTCGCCGACGACCGGGTCGTCGATGCGACGGTAGTGGGCCTCGAGCAGTTCGGGATCGTGCGCCAGATCGTTGGAGCTCGAGACGACATGCGCGGGCACGCCGGCGGCCTGCAGCGAACGTTCGAGCTGGTCGGCCTCCCGGGACGCCGTCCAGGCCGAGATCGCGCCTTCGAGATCGTCCCGTCCGCGCAGACGTCCGATCAAGGTGTCGAAGGTGGCGTCGAGGAGGGGACCGCCGACCAGCGTGCGCAGGGCCTGCCAGGCGGCGTCGTCAGAGGCATCGAGGGCGATCCAGCGATCCTGGCCGGCACAGCGGAAGATGCCGTGCGGCGCCCGCAGCGGCGAGCCGGCATGGCCGCGCCGCTCCATCACCGTGCCGTTCGCGGCGTACTGGTACCAGGCCGGCGACAGGAACTGGATGCCGGCTTCGGCCTGCGCGACGTCGATCTGGCAGCCCTCGCCGGTGGCGCGGCGCCGATGCAGGGCGGCGAGGATGCTGGGCACGATGAAGCGCGGGGCGATGGCGTCGGTCCACGGTCCGTAGGTCCCGCAGGGCGGATGCCCGGGCCAGCCGAGCAGCAGGCTGGCGCCCGACATCGAGGCGCCCATCGTGCCGACGCCGCTGGTGCCTCGGGCATGCGGGCCAGTCTGGCCGAGCAGACTGGTCGACGCGACGATCAGGGCCGGGTTGCGGGCCTTCAGGACAGGGTAGGCGAGGTCGAGATCGTCGAGCACGCCCGGGCTGAAGCTCTCGATCAGCACGTCGGCCCATTCGACCAGGCGCAGGATCGCCTCGCGGCCGCGCGGATCCTTGATGTCGACGGTGAGGCTGCGCTTGCCGGCGTTCAGGTTGTGATAGCTGATCGACCGTTCCAGTCCCGGCTTGCCGTCCTTGAACGGTCCCAGGGTGCGCAGCGGATCGACCCGGCGCGAGCTCTCGAGCTTCACGACGTCGGCGCCGAGGTCGGCGAGGTAGCGGCCGGTCACCGGCCCGACCATCACCCAACCCATGTCGAGAACGCGCAGACCGTCGAGTGGTCCCTTCATGGTCATGCCCTCAGATGATGCCGTGGACGAACAGCGCCTGCACTTCGGCGGACGACAGGCCGAGTTCGGTCTTGAGAATCTCGGCGGTGTGCTGCGACAGCGTCGGCGCGGGCCGGGCCACGTCGATCGTGTAGTTCGAGAACTGGGCGAAGCGTGCCGGATCGTCGACCGTGCGGCCTTCGGCGCCGACGGCGACCGGAGAAGACCACAGGCCGCGTTCGCGATATTGCGGCGACTGAGCGATGTCGCGCATGTCCATCAGCGGGGCGGCCAGCAGGCCGCGCTTGCGCGCCTCGGCGCCGAATTCGTCCTTGGTGTGACGGCGGCACAGGCTGGCGATGGCGTCGACGGTCGCGCGCAAGTCCTCGGCCGTCAGGCTGCCCTTCTCGGCCTGCTGCGGGGCCGTCGACCAGTCGACGGCGCCCAGCCGCGCCTCGAGGCAGTTCTGCTCCACCGCCCACTGCATGAGGCGCTGGGTCAGGCGGCCGAACGCCTGTCCGAAGGCGAACGACACCAGCACGAAGCCGTCCTTGCAGGCGAAGATGCCGGGAAGGGTGACGCCGGCAAGCCGCTGGCGGGCCGGCGTCCGCTGCAGTTCGGGATTGTTGGCCGGCACGACGATCGGCACGCTGAGCGCGCTCATCATGCCGGCGAGGCGGGCGGGAACCTCGATATCCTGGCCGAGCCCGTCGACGTCGCGCGCGGACAGCGCCGCCAGGGAGGCGATGGCGGCTTCGGCGCCCGCTTCCATCATCGCCTGCGGCACGGGATAGAAGAGCGGAGGCCGCTCGGGCGTTCCGGTGATGCCGGGCACGCCGGTCGCCGCGGTGACGATGAGATCGGAGGCGACGTAGTCGCGCTTCGGTCCGGTCGACAGGAACGGCGTGATGCGACAACGCACGGTCGAGGCGGGAAGGGTGACATCGGCCCGCGGTGCCGTGGCCTTGCGATCGGCCGTTTCCAGCAGCAGCGCGGCCGAGCGGCCGAGCGCTTCGAGCAGGGCGCGGCCGTCCGCGGTGCCGAGATCGAGCGTGATGCCGCGCTTGCCGCGATTGAGGGCATGCCAGGTCAGGCTGCGATCCAGGCCGGGCGTGTCGTCGAGGAAAGGGTCGAGTCGGCGGCCTGCCGCCCCTCCCGGTGGTTCGACCACGATCACGTCGGCGCCGAGATCGCCGAGGATGCGGCCGGCCATCATCGTTTCCGGCCCGGAGAGTTCGATCACCCTGATGTCGTGCAGCATGGCGCTATTTGCTCGTTGAGGGCTGGGAGCGCGGCACTCCAGTGCCGCTCATGGGATTCCGGGCGAGAAGACAAGAGCGCCACTGGAGTGGCGCGCTCCCAGCTCATCACGGCCGTTCCAGGACGTGCACGTAGCAGACCGCCCCCAGGCCAACCATGTGGGCCAGGCCGACCTTGGCGCCCTTGTGCTGGCGAGGGCCGGCGTCGCCGCGCAGCTGCAGGGTGATCTCGCCGATCTGACCGACGCCGGTCGGACCGATAGGATGGCCCATGGCGATCAGGCCGCCGGACGGGCTGACGGCCATCTGGCCGCCAATGTCGAAGGCGCCTTCCTTCAGCAGATGGATGGCCTGGCCAGGCTTGCAGACGCCCATCGCCTCGACATAGTGCAGCTCCTCGACCGTGAAGGCGTCGTGCAGTTCCAGCACGTCGACGTTCGTGGGCGCGACACTTGCCTGCTTCAGTGCGTCGGCGATCGTATCCTTGGTGATGGCCGCATCGGCCGTGGCATGGGCGCCGGCGCCTTCGCTGGACGCCGCCGATGCGGTGACGCGGATGGCGCGGCCCGGATCAATGCCCAGGCGCTTGATAGCATCTTCGGACGCGACGATGACAGCCGCGGCGCCTTCGCCGACCGGGCAGCATTGCAGGGCCGATGCCCAGGCGCTTGATGGCATCTTCGGACGCGACGATGACAGCCGCGGCGCCTTCGCCGACCGGGCAGCATTGCAGGGCCGTGAGCGTGCCCGACACCGGCTTGCCGCCGAGGATCTCCTCGAGCGAACGCGCCTGCTGGCGATGGGCATTGGGGTTCAGCGCGCCGTTGCGATGGTTCTTGACGGCGACCAGGGCGACGTCCTGAGGCTTCACACCGTGCTTGTCGGCGTATTCGTTGGTCAACAGCGCGAAGTGGGTGAAGGGCACGATGGCGTCGTCGGCGAGATTGCCGATGCCGGTCTTGGTGAAAGCGCGCTGCACGATGCCGGGCTTGTCGACGCCGACCGCCAAGGAGACGTCGGCGATGCCGGCTGCGACCTCGATGCAGGCATGCCGGAAGGCGGCAGATCCCGATGCCGAGGCATTCTCGATATGCACCAGCGGCCGGCCGGTCGCGCCGAGATGCTTCAGCATCGCGCGGCCCGCGGCCATGCCGAGAAGGCCGGTGCCGATGTAGGAGGATTCGACGTCCGGCCAGGCGATGGCGGCATCGGCCAGCGCCTGGCGGATCGCCGGCAGGCCGAGCATCACATAGGGCGTGTCGCTGAGAGGCTGATAGCGATGCCAGCCGACGCCGACGACATAGACGGGACGGAGGTCCTTGAGGATCTTGGCCATGATGATCGGGTCCTGTCGTGGGTCAGGTGGCTGCGGTGAAGCGGAGATCGACGATCGCCTTATCGCCGGTGCCGACGGACACCAGCTTGGCCACCATCTTCTGTCCGGGCGCGAGGGTTCGGTCGTCGATATCGACCAGCAGGGTGCGTACGGTCGGGCCGTCCTCGAGCTTGATCGAGCCGATCGTGAAGGGGGCTTCGTGCGGCTTGACCTCGGGCGGCTTGGCACCGGGCTTCGCCGCCGGCGCGCGGTTGGCATGGATGTGGACCCGCGCCGACGCGATCAGCGTGCCGCGGCCGCTCAGCGCCACCGGCTGCAGGGCATCGCCCGTCCGTCCGCACACTTCGCAGCCATAGGTCTGCAGCGGAAAGAAGACGTAGCCGCACTGGCATCGACCGCCCTTGAGGGACGGGTGGTCCGGCACGGCCGCCGTACCTTCTGCGGCGTACAGCGCAGCCTTGAGGACTTCCGGCGTGCTCATCGTGCTTCCTCCTGATCTCAAATTTGACTTGCTGTCCAATAAGCAAGCATATAGCTTCAGCCTCGGCAAGCCCAATCGACGGCCTTGTCCCGCGGTCGCGACATCACCCTGGAGCCCGATGCCATGCCCCGAACCACCAAGAAGAAAACCGATCCGGCGGAGCGTGTTGCCGTGGATACGGATGCCAACGCAGAGGGGGCCGGCGGCCAGGGCCTGACCCGCGCCGAGCGCCGCGCCGAAGCGGAGCGCCGTCTGCTGGCCGCGGCGGTGACGCTCGTGGCGGATCGCGGAACGGAAGGAACCACCCTGGCCGATGTGGGCGAGGCGGCGGGCTATAGTCGCGGCCTCCCAGGACACTATTTCGGCACCAAGAGCGATCTGATCGCCGCGGTCGCCAGCCATATCTCCGACGGCTTCGCCAATCGGCTGGCCCAGACATCGACGAGGGCCCCCGGCCTCGAGTCGCTGCTGCATTCGGTCGGGTCGTACCTCGACGGCATCTCGCAGAGGGAGGGGGCTCGGGCCCTCCTGATCGCCCTCGCCGAGGCGCTGACCGAACCGCTTCTCAACGAGACCATGAAGCCGGTGACGGTCCGCTCGATCGGCCGCTTGCGGACGATGATCGAGCAGGGCAAGGCGCGCGGCGAAATCCGCGCCGACGTCGATGCCGAAGCGCAGGCCGCGCTGATCCTCGGCACGTTGCGCGCGACCGTCGCGCAATGGTGGACCGATCAGGACCGCATCGATCTCGCGACCTTGCGCGACACCTACGTTGCCTCGCTTCAGCGGAGCCTTGCGGCATGACGACAGTGACTCCGGCTACGCTCGAACACTGGGCACGAGAAAAGCCCGACGTCGTTGCGATCGTCGAGGGCGACCGCTCCTTGACCTACCGCGCCTGGAACGATGCGGCGGACCGCGTCGCCGCGGGCCTCGATCGGCACGGCGTGCGGCGTGGCGATATCGTCGTGCTGCGCACCCAGATCAGGCTCGACTGGGGGATCCTCGCTTCGGCGCTGGCCAAGCTGGGCTGCTCTCTGCTGGCCCTGAACTGGCGCCTGACGGCGGCCGAAACGCAGTATGTGCTCGGCAACAGCGGTGCCACGGTGGTGATCTGCGACGATCCCGATCCGGCCGCCCTGAAGCCCGCCTTCGACGGGCTGAACGTCAAGCTTGCGGTGTCGATCGACACGCCGGCCGAGGGCTTCGTCTCGTTTGCCGAACTGCTGGCGGAGCCGGCGACGCCGCGCTTCTCCGAAGGCAATCCGCCCCTGGTGATCTACACCTCGGGCACGACCGGGCTGCCCAAGGGTGTCGTCATGAACACCCAGCAGGCGGCGAAGACCGACAGCCGGGCGGCCGAATATCTGCAGGATGTCTCGGCCCGCCGTCCGCAGGTCGCGGGCGACGTCGTGCTGCTGACCCTGCCCATGCATCATGGGGCGGGTCCCGCGGCGCTGTGGGGAGCGCTTCGTCTCGGCAATCGCATCGTGCTGCTGCGCCGCTTCGATCCGGCAACGACGCTCGCCCTCATCGACCATCACAAGGTCACGGCCTGGACGGGCGTACCGACGATGTACAAGCGCATCGCCGCGCTGCCGCGGCAGGAACTCGACAAGCACGAGGTGTCGTCGTTGCGCCTGCTGGGCGTCGGGGCGGCGCCGGTGCCGCCGGCGCTCAAGGACTGGATCGATGGTTATTTTGGCGCGGGCAAGCTCAGCGAAGGCTACGGCTCCACCGAAACCGGCATGATCACCCATCTCGCGCCCGGCATGCATCGCCTGAAGCCGGGATCGAGCGGCCTGCCGCACAAGCATGTCGAGATCCGCATCCGCGACGATGCCGGCCGCGACCTGCCGGCGGGCGAGGTCGGCGAGATCTGGGTACGGACCCCCGCCAACATCGCACAGTACCTGAACGGCAAGCCGCTCGGCCCCGACACGCTCGACAGCGAGGGCTTCTTTCGGGTCGGCGATGTCGGTCGTCTCGACGAGGACGGCTACCTGTTCATCACCGACCGCGCCAAGGACATGATCATCTCGGGCGGCGTGAACCTCTATCCCGCCGAGATCGAGGCAGGGCTGCTGCGCCATCCGGCGGTGCTGGACGCCGCGGTGATCGGCATTCCCGACGACGAATTCGGCGAGCAGGTGAAGGCCTTCATCGAGCTGCGGCCCGGCACGGCGGCATCGCCGGAAGAGATCATCGAACACGCCAAGCAGCATCTTGCGTCCTACAAGCGGCCGAAATCCGTCGAGATCGTCGCCGAGTTGCCGCGCAACACCATGGGCAAGCTGCTGAAGCGTGAATTGAGAGAGCCTTACTGGAGAGGAAGGGAACGACGCGTATGAGCGACATTCTGGATCTGGGCGGCCGAGTCGCCTTCGTAACGGGTGCAGGACAGGGCGTAGGGCGCCAGATCGCGCTGCATCTGGCCGCGCACAATGCCGGCGGCGTTGCCGTGAACGATTTCGTGCTCGAACGCGCCGAGAAGGTGGTCGAGGAGATCCGCGCGGCGGGCGGCAAGGCGCTGGCGGTGCAGGCCGACGTCACCAACCTCGACAGCGTGAAGGCGGCCGTCGCCAAGACCGAGGAGGCGTTCGGCAAGGTCGGCGTTCTGGTCAACAACGCGGGCAATGCTGGCGCGACGCCGCATGCCGATGCGCGCAAGCCGTTTTGGGAAACCGGTCCCGAGGCGTGGAACAGCTTCATCGGCGTCAATTTCTACGGCGTCGTCAACTGCACCAGCGCCTGCATTCCCGGCATGATCGAGCGCGGTGCTCCGGGCCGCATCATCACCATCATCTCGGAAGCCAGCCGCTACGGTGATGTCGGGCTCGAAGTGTATGCCGGCGCCAAGGCGGGCGCTGCCGGCTTCATGCGCGCGACGGCGCGGGCGCTCGGCCGCTACCACATCACGGCCAACTGCGTGGCGATCGCGGCGACCTTGACGCCGGCCATCGAGGCGCGCCTCAAGGCCGATCCCGAGCGCTACAAGAAGATGATGAACAATTACGTCATCCGCCGGCCGGGGCAGCCGACCGACATTGCCAACATGGCGTTGTTCCTGGCGTCCGACGCCAGCAGCTGGGTCACCGGCCAGACCTATGGCGTCAACGGCGGCTTCACCTTCGGTCTGTAAGGGCAACAACATGACCGAAGCATCGCAGCGGATCCTGACCGAGCGTCGCGGTCCCATCCTGATCGTCACGATCAACCGTCCCGAAGCCAAGAACGCCTTCGACAACGAATCATCGATGGCCATGTCGGCGGCGATGGATCTCCTCGACAACGAGGACGAGCTCTTTGTCGGCATCATCACCGGCGCCGGCGGCAACTTCTCGGCCGGCGCCGACCTGAAGGCGGCCGCAAAGGGTGGGCCGCGCGCCCAGCTCGCCCGTGGCGGCTTCGGGATCATGAAGCGGCCGCCGCGCAAGCCGGTGATCGCCGCCGTCGAAGGCTACGCCGTCGGCGGAGGTTTTGAGATGTGCCTGGCCTGCGATCTGATCGTCGCAGCCCGCGATGCCAAGCTGGGCCTGCCGGAGGTCCGGCACAATGTGGTGGCGATCGGCGGCGGGCTGTTCCGGCTGCCCCGACGCATGCCCTACCACCTGGCGATGGAGCTGGCGCTGACCGGCGCCTTCAAGGACGCGGCCTTTTTCGAGCATCATGGCGTCGTCAACCGGCTCGCCGAGCCGGGCAAGGCGCTCGACGAGGCGATCAAGCTCGCCGAGTCGCTGCTGGTGAACGGGCCGACGGCGCTGGCCGCCAGCAAGGAGATCATCTTCCAGTCGCTCAACTGGCAGGATGAGGAGGGTTGGGCGAAGCAGATGCCGATCGCCCAGAAGGCGCTGGACTCGGAAGATCGGCGCGAAGGGCTCAAGGCCTTTGCCGAAAAGCGCAAGCCCGTGTGGAAGGGCCGCTGACCGTGACGGCGCCTCGTTCCGGGCAGCCCTTGCCCGAGACCATCCAGCGGCGGCTGCGCCTGCCGCTGATCGCCGCGCCGATGCTGCGGGTGTCCGGCCCCGAGCTGGTGATCGCGGCCTGCCGAAGCGGCGTCGTCGGCGCCTTCCCGACGGCGAACGCCCGCACCGTCGAGGAACTCGATCAGTGGTTGACCGAGATCGAGGGCGCGTTGAAGGAGAGCGCGACGCCGGCCGCGCCCTATTGCCCGAACCTCATCATCCGCCAGCCGCGCTTCAAGGACGACCTCGCCTGTCTGGTGCGCCATCGCGTCGAGATGGTCATCACCAGCGTCGGGTCACCAGCGGCCGCCGTTGGGCCATTGCACGATGTCGGCGCGCAGGTCTTTGCCGATATCGCCTCGCTGCGTCATGCCGAGAAGGCGATCGAGGCCGGGGCCGATGGCCTGATCCTGCTCACGGCCGGCGCCGGCGGCCAGACCGGCTGGGCCAATCCCTTTGCCTTCGTGCGCGCCGTGCGGGCGATGTTCGACGGACCGATCGTGCTGGCCGGCGGGGTCAGTGACGGCGCGTCGCTCCACGCCGCCCGGGTCCTGGGGTGCGATCTCGCCTATATGGGTACGCGCTTCATCGCCACCACCGAAAGCCGCGCGGTTCCCCGCTACAAGGACATGCTTGTCGCTTCGAACCTGGATGACGTGATGCTGACCCGCGCCTTCACCGGGCTCGACGCCAGCATGCTGCGGCCCTCGATCGAAGCCGCGGGCCTCGATCCGGCCAAGCTCGACGAACAGGTCAGCGAGGAACGCGCCAAGCAGCAATATGGCGGCAGTTCCGGAAAGCCAGCCGAACGACCCAAGCGTTGGGCGGACATCTGGAGTGCCGGGCACTCCGTTTCCGGTGTGCAGGACGTCGTCGATACGTCCGTGCTCGTCGCTCGCCTTGTCAAGGAGTACGAGGCCGCCCGCACTCGGATCTAGGAACCGGAATTCGAAGGGGGTTGTTCCTCTAGGAGCAATCCCATATTCCTTCGCCAGAATGTCGCCTGCAGCGCCGAGGTCCAAACCGGCAAGACCCGTTCGTCGGACGAAGAATTCCTCTCCGCCGGTGGCTCGAACCCAAGCCGCCCGGCGCGAGGCGGCGGAGCAGCGTCTGCTCGACGCCGCCATCCGCCTGATCTCCGAGCGCGGCATCAAGGGCACTACCCTCGGCGATGTCGGCGAGGCGGCGGGCTACAGCAGCGGCCTCACCGCCCATCACTACAAGACCAAGAGTGGCCTGCTCACGGCGGTGACGGCGGAGATCCATCGGCGATTCAGGCAGGCGCTCGCCAGTGCCGACATGCCCGAGGCCGGATTGCCGCGCCTGCTGGCGACGGTCGACGTCTACCTTGCCGTCAAGGATGTCAGTTCTGCGCGCGCGCTGGCCTTGATCCAGAAGGAAGCCCTGACCCAGCAGTCGGAATATCGCGGCATTCTCCGCAAGTTCAACCGGGCGTCGGTCGACGGCATCGTGGCCCAGATCCAGGCGGGAATCGAAAGAGGCGAGATCCGCCGAGATGTGAACGCGCTGGCCGAAGCGTCGTTGATGCTTGCCGCCATGCGCGGTTCGCGCGCGCAATGGCTGCAGCTCGGCGACAAGGTCGACCTGGCGAAGGTCGCGAAGGAATTGAAGGACCATCTGAAGCGTTCGCTGGCGCCGAGTTGAGGTCGGGCAGTCTCGCCGTCGAACTGGCCTTCATGTTCCTCTCCCCCGTTTCGGGGGAGAGGTTAGGTGAGGGGGTGGCTACGATTGCAAAATTCTGTGTTTTGGGCAGCGTTCGC
>Ga0209930_1000597_pt1 | contig 80177 bp, 66 predicted proteins | sample ThiBiot_500_biof_2_FD_183948 | JGI IMG/M metagenome (GOLD analysis project Ga0209930, IMG submission 183948) | Wastewater bioreactor microbial communities from Cape Town, South Africa - Thiocy_cont_500_biof (SPAdes) | ecosystem: Engineered > Bioreactor > Thiocyanate-remediating >...
GCGCGCTCGTGCGGTCGGTTCGCGCCGCCGCGGCCGATCCCGACGAGGCGGTCGCATCGGTGCTGAAGCGCAACGAAGGCGCCCGCCGCGACGTGGAGGCCGAGCGGCTGCGCATGGCGATCGAGCAATATGTAGCGACGCCTTGGGCCAAGGCGAACGACTTCGGCGGAATTGACAGCGAGCGCTGGAAGCGGGCGAGCAATCAGATCGGCCTCGCATTCGACTTCAGGAACAAGGCCCGTTCCATCGACGCTTTCACGGATGTTTTTCTGCCGGCCGTCGCCGATCGGTCTTTCCTTTCCGCCGATTAAGCCTCGCGCGATCCGACGCGACGCACGCCGCGCATCGTTGGCGACCTGTGGTCCCTCCCAACTTCTTGAGCCAGTTTTAGAGAGAGTTTTCCGGCTCTGATCGCCCTGGGAGAGGCCATAGCCGATGAAGAAGTCGAAGTTCACCGATCAACAGATCGCCTTCGCCCTGCAACAGGCCGAGGCTGGCGCGTCCGTCGAGGAGATTTGCCGCAAGATGGGGATCAGCCAGGCGACCTCTTTCCGGTGGAAGAAAGTCCATGGCGGTCTGATGCCCTTCGAGGTTCGCGAGCTGAAGCAGTTGCAGGAGGAGAACCTTCGGCTTCGTAAGCTTGTCGCGGATTTGACGCTCAGAAGCGGCGAATGATTTCCCTGAATATGTTAACCGCCTGCTCCAGTCGGCTGATCAGCACAAATTCGTCGGTCTTATGCGCCATCGTCGCTTCACCGGGGCCGAGAATGAATGTGGGCGCATTGCCGAAGGCTGGAGTGAAGACGGACGCGTCGGTAAAATACGCCGCTCCCGCCACATCCTGTCTGTCGCCGGTAATAGCGGTCACCGCAGCGTTGACGAGTTCGGCGGCCGGCGTGTCCGGCGACGTCCATACCGGGGGCAAATCGATATCGACTTCGATACGCGCCTTTGATCCCAGAAGTGAAGCGATTTCCGCTCTGACTTGCGCGTGATCCATACCGGGAATGGAGCGGATATCGACGCCGATCTCCGCGAGGTCCGGCACGGAGTTGACATTTATTCCGCCGTGGAACGTCCCGATATTGAGCGTGGGCGTTGCCAGCGCCGGATGGGCTTGCGTCGCAAAATCATATGTCGTCAAGGCTGCGACAGCCGCGGCGGCCGCGACGACTGCATTTCGGCCTTGCTCTGGCATCGACCCATGCGCCGTCAGCCCGTCGAACAGCAGCCTGAGCCAAAGAGCGCCCTTGTGCCCCAGCAGCACGCGATTGGAGGTCGGTTCCGCGATAATCAGGATTTGCGGCGATTCGATCGTCTGGCTCTGAACCAGCGCTCGCGCCCCGTCGGAACCGGTCTCCTCTCCGGCCGTGATGAGGAGCATGAGGTCCTTGTCGGGCGCTCCCGGCGCGCACTCTTCTATCGCCGCCAGAACGAAGGCGGCGACGGCCCCTTTCATATCGGTGCTGCCTCGTCCGTACAGCCGGTCGCCATCGATGGCGCCGCCGAAGGGGTCCACCGTCCAGGAGCGGAGGCCCAAGGGCACGGTGTCGAGATGGCCTGAAAAACAGAGCGGCGCGCGCAGGCCAGGGCCTTTTCGCGCCACAAGATTGAAGCGCCCTTTGCCCAACGGTCGCAACTGAACGGCGAATCCACGCTCGATCAGCATATCCGCCAGAAAACGCGCCGGAGGCGCTTCGTTCCCGGGCGGATTTATCGTGTTGAAGGCGAGCAGCTTCTGCGTGAGTTCGACGACAGTCATATCCGGTCTCATCGCGTCGACTTAATGGTGAGCGAACACGCGTATCGCTTCGCTCGGAAGACGCACTCTGAATGTCTGCCCTGGCGCGATCGGTTCCTGGCGCTCGGCGCTGAATTTGACGCCGCCCAGATTGAAATACAACACATGGCGCGCGCCCTGGTATGTCTCGCCCAACGCCTGCACCTCGAATATGTTGTCTCCCTGCAATGATGCGCCGTCGTTAAGAACGATGATCTGCTCAGGCCGTATCGCGGCCTTGGCTGCGCTCCCGACCGTATGCGCTGAAGGAACGCAAGCTTTGAGTATGACGCCGTCCGCAAGGACGAGCGTCGCCGCATCTCTTGAATAGCCTGTGATTTTTGCTTCGAAAATGTTATTTGCGCCGACAAAATCGGCCACGAACGCCGTCGCAGGGGTCTTATAGATCTCAGAAGGCGCGCCGACCTGAACGATCTCGCCAGACTCCATGACGACGATCCTGTCGCTCAGCGCCAGAGCCTCAGTCTGATCATGCGTGACATAGATCGTGGTCACGCCGGTGCGTCGTTGCAGGTCTCTCAGCCAGTCGCGCGCCTTGTCGCGCAACTTGGCGTCGAGATTGGACAGCGGTTCGTCGAGAAGCATCAGCCGAGGTCCGTAGACAAGCGTGCGCGCCAGCGCGACGCGCTGTTGTTGGCCGCCTGACAATTCTCCCGGATACCGACCGGCGTATTTCTCCATGTCCACGAGATTGAGCGCCTCGACGATCTTCGATCGCGCCGCGACGCCGGTGATCTTGCGTATTTCGAGCGGAAAGGCGAGATTCTGATGAACCGTCATATGCGGCCACAATGCGTATGACTGGAACATCATTCCGAGATCGCGGAACTGCGGTTCGATAAAGACGCCGGCCTTGTCATCGTAGAGGACCCGGCCGCCGACGGCGATCCGGCCGGAGGTCGGCCTGTCGAGACCAGCGAGCGCGTTGAGGGTTGTGGATTTTCCGCATCCTGACGGTCCCAAAAGCGTAATGAATTCGCCCTCGCCGACAGAAAGCGAAACGTCCCGCAATATGGTGAGCGGTCCGATCTTCCTGCAGAGATTCTCGATCAGGACATCAGCCATTCAACCTGACTCCGAACAGTCGCGTAAAAATGACGAGCAGAAGGGTTGTGAGCGCAATCTGGATGACGGCCAGAGACGCTACGACGCCGGTATAGCCGGGCACCCAGGCGTTCAGCATGGCCATCGAGATCACCTCATTCCCCGGCCGGTACAGGAAGATCGCAGCGGCGTATTCCTTGAAAAACAGAATCATCAACAGGGTGAAGCAAGATAGGAGGGCGGGCTTCAGGATCGGCGCGACGATGCGGCGCATCGTTGTCGACCATCGCGCGCCGGCGACATTCGCGGCGCGGTCGAAATCCTTCGTGACCTGAAGCAGCGCAGGGGCGATGATGCCGTATCCGGCCGGCAGGTGGCGGACGATATAGGCGAGCCCAAGCACCCACAACGTTCCGCTGAGCAATGATAGTCCGGGAATGAAGATAACCGCGTAAAATACGCCCAGGCTGACGATCAGGCCCGGCACGGCGCGAGGCAACTGCACCATCATGTCGAGCACGCGGCGCAGGCGATAGTTCGACCGTTGGGCAACCAGCGCTATCGCGCCGGTGACCACGACGCCTGCGAACGCTCCTCCGATCGCCAGCATCACGGTGTTCGAGATCGCGTGGCGATACGTCGGGTCAAGCCATATGTCGTGATAGTTTTTCAACGTCAGAACGCTGAGAGGCGATATATATGGCGAAAGCACGAGTACGAAGGAGCGCAGGAAAAGACCGAAGACAATCGCGACAATGCCAAACAGCGCATAAAGCAGCGTCGCCGCGAAGACGCCCCATTTCCAGGCCCCGAGACCCATGACGTCCATCCTGCCACCTTTTGGTCCTACGCTCAGAAAGCGATGGCTGCTTCGCAAAAGGAACGTCTGAAGCAGCACCAGAAGTGCGACGAGAACCAGAAGAATGAGGGAAGCCGCTGAGACGAGCCCGTAGTCGGGGCGGCCGGATTCGAATCCTTTATCGTAGATGAAAGTTGTAAGAAGCCGGATGCCAGACGGTCCGCCCAGCAATAGAGGAATGGCGAACATTTCCAGTGCGGCGACAATGTTCATGGCGAACGAAAAGATCAACGCCGGACGCATCATCGGCAGAGTGATGCGCCGCATGGTGCGGAAGGGAGAGGCTCCAGCCACCCTGGCCGCCTGCTCAAGCCTCGGGTCCTGCTGTTGCGCGGACGAAAGGCAATACAGGATGGTCATCGGCGCCATCGACAGGCCGGATATCAGCGATAGACCTGTCAGCGAATAGATGTTCCAGGGATTGGCGATGCCCGTCGCATGAGTGAAGAGAGAGGTGACGTAGCCGGTTGGGCCGTATGTCAATATGGCTCCGAAACCGATCACCAGCGGAGAGACGAATATCGGCCACAGCAGGATATTCGTCAGAAGCTTTCTTGCAGGAATATCTGTCCGCGCCACGATGATCGCCAGCGCGACGCCGAACACAATCGAGAACGTGATGGAGATAGCGCAAAACAGGAGCGTATTGCCCGCGAGGTCGGAAATTTCCGGCAGCGTAAAGAGGTTTTGGAAATTGCCCAGCGTCAGGCCGCCTCGCCAAGCATAGAGCGGAACCGGGCTGAAAGCCTGCAGAACCAGCGGGGCGACGGGCGCCATGACAAGGATGACGCACAACGCCATGACGGCGTTCTGGATGACGGGTTCGGCGAAGGCCTTCCCCGAGAAATTTCTCGGGGAAGAACCCGTGGATTGCGGGGGTGAAAGTTCATCCATCGCACCCGTTTCTTGTCGCATGTCAGACTATTTCTTTGGGAAGAACGCGGTCGACCATTTCCGCGAAAACGTCTCGCGGGCCGCCATCAGTTGCGGATCGTAGTCGATGATGAGGATGTTCTTTTCCCCTACCTGTTCGGTGATCGCTTTAAGGCTGTAATAGGGAACGTCGCCTTTGGAGATGTCCGCTCGGTAGGGCGTGAGGCCCAGTTCGCCAAGCGCGATTTGCCCGTCGCGAGACAAAAGGAAATCCATCATGAGCTTGCCCGATGCGGGGCTTGACGCCGCCTTCGTGAGCGCGAGCCCTCTCAATGAGAGCATCGTTCCATCGGACGGAAAGGCCCAGCCGACGATCGACGACATTTCCCGCGCGCTGAGGCGCGGTATATTAACCCCGGAAAGAAAGAGACCCAGGGCGTATTCGCCGGAGATCACCTTGTCGCGGATCGTGCCTGCGCTGCGTTCTGGACGGGAAGCGGCGCCAATAGCTTCCATTTTCGCCCAGTCGTCAGGGTGGTTTTTGTTCCACGTCCAGAACAGCGAAAGACCGAAGGGATTCGCGGCGGCGTCATAGGTTGAAATCTTTCCGCGATATTTGGGAGCGAGCGCGGCGATGTCGGCGACTGATTTCGGCCAATTCGCTTCAGGCACGACGAATTTGTTATAGGCGATGATGATTGGATCAACGGACGCGGTGTATAACCCTGGAAGGGGTTTGCTCCAGGCCGGAAGGGAATCCGATTCCGGAGACACGTACTTAACGATCTGACCTTTCTCCGCGAATTCCAGCCAGCGATCCACGCCAGCCGTCAGGATGAGATCGGCTGTGCGCGTCGATGTGGAGCTTTCCGCATAATACTTTTCCCACAGGTCGCCGCCCATGTTGGTGGTTTCGACCTTGATCCAGGGATAGAGCGCGCCGAACTTGTTGAGCGCGCTTTTCCAGAACTCGGGCTCCAGATTTGAGTAAATGAGAAGCCCCTTCTCGGATTTGCTCGCCTCGATCAGGCCCGATTTTTCCTGGGCCGCGAGTTGGAAGGAACTGGCCAACAGCGACGCCGCGGCCAAAATGCCTAACAGTGGTTTCATTGCGTTCTCCTCTAAAGCGCCTCTCCTTCGCCGCTCGCCATTCTAGGCTTCGGATCAGGAACCGTCCGGGAGCGCGCGGCTTTCGAGCAGCGTGCGCGACCGTTCAATATGCCGCCGCATCAATAGCGACGCGAGTTCGCCATCCCGTTTCTGCAGAGCGTCGAGCACCGCAGAATGTTCGGCGTGCGCGACCCGCGTACGGTCGGCGAGATCCGGCCATACTCGCCGGTAATAACCGCGCGCGCGCCGCCAGAGATCGGTCGCCAAAAGGGCCTTCAACTCCGAATTGCCGGCGATCTCCGCCAATCGCGCATGAAAATCTCGGATAGGAAGAGGCCGCGCCTGCTGGCCGTGCTCGATAAGCGGCAACGCGGACCGCTCCACCTCAAGCAGTTTCTCCAATTCGGCGATCTGCTCGTCCGATATCCTCGCTGCCGCACGGCGGCACACGATTTCCTCCAGAGCTGCTCTTATTTCGTACAGCTCGGAGACCATGCGCACCGTCAGCGGAACGACGCGCACTCCGGCGTAGGGCAGCCGCTGGATCAGCCGGCGTTCTTCCAGCAAACGCATCGCCTCGCGCAAGGGCGCGCGGCTTACGCCAAAGCGCGTCGCAAGCTCGGCCTCACGCAATCGCTCGCCTTCCGCGAATTCGCCGGAGATCACGGCGTCGGAAATAAGCTTGACGATTTGATCGGAAAGGGGCGGAGGGAGGTCCAAGGAGATACTTTTGTCGACAAAAAGCCTGTTCCGCAGTGAGAAGGGGCGCATAACCGCTAACAAGTCAAGAGAAAATCGTAAGTTTTCACGATGGAGTTGTTTCTGGAGAAGATTTAGTCGACAATCTGGATTGAATATGGTTTTTGAATCCGGGAGAGAGCGACGGGGTGTTCTTTGGCCGAGAGTGTGAAGTTTGTGTGCTCGTCCGGCGCTGTCGGAAGCGGCATCCACCTGACGGCGTTTCAGGCGGCTATGAAACGAAAGCCCGATTTCGTCGCCTCGGACGCCGGCACGATCGATGCCGGGCCGTATCATCTTGGCGTCGGCAAGGGGGCCTATGCTGCCGAGGCGATGCGGCATGATCTAGAAATTCTGCTGACCGAGGTTCCGCGCGGAACCCCCATTCTCGTCGGCTCCGCTGACACGGCTGGCGGCGATCCTCATGTTGACCGCACGCTCGAGATCGTCAGGGAGATTATTTCGCGGCGCGGTCTGAAGAGGCGTGTCGCCGTTATCCGCTCCGAACTCGACCGCACGATGCTGCAGGACGCGCTCGACGACGGCAGGGTCATCCCGCTGGACCATGCGCCTGAACTCGACCGAAACCGGCTGGTGCGCTCAACCCGCGTTGTCGGCATGATGGGCGTCGAACCGCTCCAGGACGCGTTGCGTCAGGATGTTGACTTCATTCTGGCGGGAAGATGCAGCGATTCCGCGCTCTTCGCAGCTTTGCCTATCATGCGGGGCATCCCCGAAGGTCTGGCCTGGCACGCCGGCAAGATCGTTGAATGCGGCACGCTGACCTGCGAAACCTATGGCAAGGGTTCGATGTTCGGCGAGTTGTTTTCCGATCACGGAATTATCACTCCGATCGGCGAAGGGTTGCGTTGCACGCCGCAGAGCGTGGCGTCGCACAGCCTCTATGAAAATGGCGATCCGTATCTGCATCGCGAATCGTCGGGCACGCTCGACATCACCCACGCCCGCTACGAGCAGCACGACCCGGTTAGCGTTCGCATATCGGGCGCGGCTTATGTCCATGCGGATCGGCCGAGCATCAAGCTGGAGGGCGTCGAACACGCCGGTTATCAGTCGGTTCTTTTCGGCGGAATTCGCGATCCCTTCATCATCCGCCAGTTTGATAAATGGCTGAATGAGGTGAAGGACGAGGTGCGGCAACGCGCGGCGCGGTTGCTCGGCGACGTTCTCTCTCCTGATGATTGGCGGATCGATACTCACGCCTATGGTCTCAACGCCGTTATGGGCGTTCGGGAGCCTGCGCATGATAAACCGCCACATGAGATCGGCTTGGCTTTCTGCGTATCAGCGCCGTCGCAACTCTTGGCCAACAAGCTGGCCGAATTGAGTAGACAGCCGCTGCTGCATCATCCGATTCCGGAATGGTCGGGTTCCATCACGGGTTTCGCGTGCCTTTTTAATCAGGCTCATGTGGAGCGCGGCCCGTACTGGCGCTTCTCGATGCATCACGTGTTGCTGCCGAAGCCGAACGAAACGATATTCCGCACCGAAATCCTTTCCCTTGGCGACGCGTAGGGGCGACCGTATGAAGCTTAGTGATTGCACCGCGTTGATCAGGAGCAAGAATGCGGGTCCGTTCTCCCTGACTTACGATATCATGTTTTCAAAGCGGGAGCTCTACGAGCACGTAAAGGCTTCGGGCTGCATAACCGCCGCTAAACTTGCTGACGTTATCGGCTGCAACTCGCAGGAAATGAAGTTTTTCGTTTGCGACAATGCGCTTGCGTTCAAGTTTACGATCCCGAGGCTGCATCCGGCCGGAGATCCGGCTGATGCTGATCTGCATGGCGGGCAGCAGTTCGCTCCGCTCATGGATATCGAGATTCCACCCTATGCGTGATTCATGGCTGGTCGGCATTGTCGCGGGCCGGCCATGGACGATCGCTGGAAGTTCGATCTCGAACGCTGGCTTGCGCGCTTTCTTGGCGCGCTGTGTGCGCGGGTTGGAGCTGGCGCGCCGCATGGTCTCGGGTGTGTGATGGGCGGCGTTCCGGTGCGGCGCCGCGCGCGGCGATCACGTCAGAGCTTTCAGGACGCCCCGGCGTCTGTGGCGCCGCAACCTTGTCGAAATGCGCGACGCCGGCTTTGCGCATCGCCTATGCCGTCGCTCCGAGCGCAAGCCGGGCGCTGAGGCTGGTTGGCGTGTTACGCGCAACAATCCCGATGGCTCCTGCTTTGATGTCAGCGCTCGCGAGTCGCTGGATCGTCGATCCGCGGATTGAATGATCTCGCACGATCGGTCAGCAAGGAAAACGCGGAACCTCAGAAGCTCCACGCTTCACGTCTTGGGGACGTCTGTGACGCAGCCGGCCCTTATGGCCTATCATTTCTGGCCAACGCTTCCGGCTTGCTGGCGGCCGGCTGATTTCACCGAGCATGCCGATCGAGCCGGCGTCTCGGCTGCGCCCGCTTCCGCGTTCGCCCCTGTTGTTCATCCGCCTGAGGCTGTAAGGATATCGCTCGGCGTCGCCCTCGATCGGGGCGATCTGGAAGATGGCCTCAGTTTGCCTGTAAGTCTCATTTAGCAACCGATGCTCGGCGTAAAAGCCGTGGTGTGAAAAAAAGGTCTTCAACCATGTCCATGATCAAGGCCGCAGTTGTTCAGGCCGCTCCAAAATTGTTCGACACGCCTCGAACCTTGGAGAAACTCGCCGAACTGACGCGCGATGCGGCGGGGCGAGGGGCCAGCCTCGTCGTTTTCCCCGAGGCGTTCGTCGGCGGCTATCCGAAAGGGTTGGACTTCGGAGCGCGGCTCGGCAGTCGAAGCCCTGAGGGCCGCGAAGAGTTCCGGCGCTACCACGACAGCGCCATCGATCTTCCCGGATCCGAGGCGGCGCGCATAGGCGAAGCCGCGCGCGAGAACGGCGTGCATCTTGTGGTCGGCGTCATCGAGCGCGACGGCGGCACGCTCTATTGCTCGACCCTGACTTATGCGCCTTCCGGAAAGTTGCTCTACAAACATCGGAAGCTCATGCCGACGGCGCTCGAACGCCTCGTCTGGGGTTTCGGCGACGGCTCGACCATCGGCGTGGTTGATACGCCGATCGGTCGCATCGGCAGCGTCATCTGCTGGGAGAACTACATGCCGTTGCTGCGTGCGGCGATGTATGCGCAGGGCGTCGAACTCTATTGCGCGCCGACTGTCGATGATCGCGACACGTGGCTGCCGACCATGCGCACAATCGCGCTCGAAGGCCGATGCTTCGTCATTTCCGCCTGCCAATACATGACTCGCGCGGATGGTCCCCCGGACTACGCTCCTATACAGGGCGATGAGGCGGGGGTCGTGCTGATCCGTGGCGGCTCGTGCATCGTCGACCCGCTTGGAAACATCCTGGTCGAACCCGACTTCACGGGCGAGGCGATCAAGGTGGCCGAGATCGACCGGCGCGTGATCGCGCGCGGAAAATACGACCTTGATGTCGTGGGTCACTATGCGCGGCCGGATGTTTTCAAGCTGTCCGTTGACGTCCGTCCCAAACAGGCGGTCACGTTCGACGGCCAGCGTTCCGTGCCAATAGGTTTCGAGAAATTCGACGCCGCGCCGTCCCCTGAGGGTTCATGATGTTCGGCCTGACCCCTCTCGGCGAGAAGGAAGCGAACACCATATCCGGTTGTTCGCGGCCAGCATGCGCGGCGCGTTCCCGGACATGATCCGTATCCGCTGCTCCCGCGCGGGCGCTGGCGAGGCTCATTCCATACGCGGCGTGAGGATCGCCTTGCCGGCGATCAGGCCGCTTTCCAGCGCGCGATGCGCCTCGGCCGCCTCTTCAAGCGTGAAGGTGCGGTCGATGATGGGCTTCACGCGGCCCCAGCGCACCAGCGGCCATATCCGCTGCTCGATGTCGCGGGCGAGGCGACCCTTCTCCTCCACGGAGCGGCGGCGGAGGTTCGCGCCGGTGACCGTCAGCCGGTTGAGCAGCAGATGGAGCAGATCGAAGGAGGCCTCGAGCCCGTCCTGCAGCGACACGTAGCACAGCCTTCCGCCCATCTTCAGGCATGCGATGTTCCGCTTCGCGTAGGGGCCGCCGACGAGATCGAGCACGATGTCCACGCCCTCGCCCTGCGTGTGGCGGCGGACGGCCTCCACGAAATCCGTCGTCTTGTAGTTGATCGCGAGATCGGCCCCGAGATCGCGCGCGAAGGCGCAGCGCTCGTCCGATCCGGCGGTCGCGATCACCGAGGCGCCGCAGTTGGTCGCGACCTGAATCGCCATGCTGCCGACGCCGCTGGCGCCGCCATGCACCAGCAGCGTGTCGCCCGACGTCAATCGCGCCTGCTCGAAGATGGTGATCCAGACCGTGAAGACGACTTCGGGCAGGCCCGCCGCCTCGATCAGCGTGAGATGATCGGGAACCGGCAGGCACTGAACCTCCGGCGCGACGCAGTATTCGGCGTAGCCGCCGCCGACCACGAGCGCGCAGACCCTGTCGCCCGGCTTCCAGCGCTTCACGCCCGGACCGCAGGCGGCGACGACGCCGGCAACCTCGAGTCCCGGCACCGTCGGCGCGTTGTCCGGCATCGGATAGGTTCCGAGGCGCTGCATCACGTCGGCGCGGTTCACGCCGGCGCCGTGCACCTCGATGAGCACCTCGCCCGCGCCTGGCGCCGGCGTCGGCTGTCGCTTCAGGATCAGCGCCTCGGGGCCGCCAATGTCCGGAATGTCGATCACGCGATGGGTGGCGGGAGGCGAAGCGGTCTGGCTCATTTTGAAGGCTTGCGGTTCGGTGCGGCGAGGCGCGAGATAAGCAGGGGATATCCAAGCGGGAAATAAGCGATGGCGCCTATGCGCGACCGGATGCGCTTGCCAGGTCGCCTCCGAGGACTACCATGTGGCCTGGATTTTGAATCCGGCACGCCGATGTCCGTTATCGCCCATGCGGCGCAGGCCGCGCCCGATCCTGATCTCGCGAGTCGGCGCGGCCATCGCATTGCGCTCGTGTCCGCCGGTCAGACCCCGCGCCGCGACATTGTTCGCGACATCGCGTCTTTTCTTCCGCCGCGTACCGACGTCGTCGAGTATGGCGTGCTTGACGGCCTGTCAGATGCGGAGATCGACGGGCTTGCCCCCCGGCCGGGAGAACGAAGCATCGCGACGCGGCTGGCCGCCGGCCGGCCGGTGGTTCTGTCGCGCGTCGCGGTGGAGGACCGCGTCCAGCGCGTCCTGTCAGGCATGTCGGCCCGGGAGTTCGATCTCGTCGGGCTTCTTTCCACGGGCTTCGTCCGCGAATTCGCCGGCGCTTGTCCGGTCATCAATCTGCAAAGCGCGATGGAGCGCACGATCGCCGCGCTCGCCACTTCGGGGCGGCGCGTCGGCCTTATCCAGCCGATCGAACGTCAGGTGCATGAGGGCGTCGCGAGCCCCTCCGGCTATCGGCTCGCCTGGACCTGGCTCGACGCCGACGACCCGCGCGATCTCGATCGGGTCGCGGCGGATTGCGCCGGTTGCGAGACCCTGGTCCTCAACTCCATCGCCTACGACGAGGCCACCAGCGAGCGGCTGACGCGGCTGACAGGCAAGACAGTCCTCCTCCCACGTCGGGTGCTCGGCGCCGCCGCGCGCATGCTGATGGACGCCGCCGAAACCATTGCGCCGGTTTCAATGGATGCGGAGGCGCGCATGGCCCGTCTGACCCCGCGCGAGCGCGAGGTCATGTGGCTGATGGTGGAGGGGCTCCAGAGCAAGGAGATCGGCCGCAGGCTCAGCGTCAGTTCGCGCACAGTCGACATTCACCGCGCGCGGGTGCTTGGCAAGATCGGCGTGGCCTCCACCCATGCGCTGATCCATTTCGCGCTTCTTCACGTCAACCGGAGCGGCGGACCGGCGGCCGCGGATCGCCGATATAGGTGACATCTAGTATTTTCAGCCCGCGCCTCCGAAGGCTAGATCGCAGCGACCGTTTCAAGACGCTGCGATGCGCCAGGCGGCGCGGGCCGCGCCGCTGCGATGCTGTCGCGCGTCCGCAGAGGATATCTCCATGGCGTCGCGTTTTCGCATCGGCATCGACATCGGCGGCACGTTCACGGATTTCATCCTGCATGACAGCGAGACCGGCGCGATCAGACTGCACAAGAAGCTGACCACGCCGCATGATCCGTCGGAGGCGGCGCTTGGCGGCCTGGAGGAACTCGTCGCAGCCGCAGGCGTGTCGATCGGCGACATCGGCGAGATCGTGCACGGCACCACGCTGGTGACCAATGCGGTGATCGAACGGAAAGGCGCGAAGCTCGGCCTGATCACGACGCGCGGCTTCCGCGACATTCTCGAGCTCGGAACCGAGCAGCGGTACGACATCTACGATCTGTTCCTCACCTTTCCCGAGCCGCTGGTCAGCCGCGATCTGCGCCTCGAGGTCGGCGAGCGCATGAATCGCGACGGCGACGTGGTCCAGCCGCTCGATGCGGAGGAGACGCGCCGCGCCGCCGCCGCGCTCGTCGCCGCCGGCTGCGAGGCGATCGCGGTCTGCTTCCTCAACAGCTATCGCAACCCGGCGCATGAGAAGGCGGCGGGCGAGATCATTCGCGCCTCCTTCCCCGACGTCTCGGTGTCGCTCTCCAGCGAGGTCGTTGCCGAACTGTGGGAGTATCAGCGGTTCGTCACAACGTGCGCCAACGCCTATGTCCAGCCGCGCATGGACAGCTATCTGCTGCGGCTCGAGCGCGAGCTGGCCCGGCGCGGCTTTCGCGGCGACCTGCGCCTGATGCATTCCGCCGGCGGCCTGATCTCGGCGAAAGCGGCGCGGGAGTTTCCCATCCGGCTGCTGGAGAGCGGCCCGGCCGGAGGCGGGCTCGCCACGGCGCTGTTCGGCGCGCTCGCCGGCAAGAAAGATGTCATCTCTTTCGATATGGGCGGCACCACAGCGAAGGCCTGCCTCATCGAGGACGGGCGCTGCGAGATCGCCCCGATGATGGAAGCGGCGCGCGTCCGCCGTTTCGCCAAGGGCTCCGGCCTGCCGATCAAGGCGCCCGTGATCGAGATGATCGAGATCGGCGCCGGCGGCGGTTCGATCGCGGCGATCGACGCGGTCGGGCTTCTGAAAGTTGGCCCGCACTCCGCCGGCTCCGACCCCGGTCCCGCGTGTTACAGCCTCGGCGGGACGGAGCCGACGGTGACCGACGCCAATCTAGCGCTCGGCTACTACGATCCGGGCTTCTTCCTCGGCGGACGCATGTCCCTTGACCTCCAGAAGGCCCAGGACGCGCTGTCCGCGATCGCCCGACCTCTGGGCCTCTCTGTGGAAGAGGCCGCCTGGGGCGTCCACAAGGTCGTTGTGGACAGCATGGCCGCCGCCGCCCGCGTCCACATCGTGGAGAAGGGCAAGGACCCCCGCAACTATGCCATGGTCGGATTCGGCGGCGCCGGCCCGGCTCACGCCGCCGACGTGGCGCGCGCGCTCGGCGTGCGCGAGGTGATCATTCCGCTCGCGTCTGGGGCGGCCTCGGCGCTCGGCTTCCTCACGGCGCCGCTGACCTTCGATCTCGTGCGCTCCCTGCCGGTCGAGTTCGGCCCCGACTTCGACGCCGCCCGGGTGCAGGCGGTGCTGGAGGAGATGGAGGCCGAGGGCCGCATGCGGCTCGCCGACGCCGGCGTCGAGCCGGGCGACGTCCGCGTGACCTACAGCGCCGACATGCGCCTCGTCGGACAGATGCACGACATCTCCGTGCCGCTGCCTGCGCCGCGTCTCGACGCCGGCGGCTTCGACGAGATCCGCCGCGCCTTCACCAAGACTTATGAGCGTCGATACACGGCCGTCTACGAAGGCGCGCGCATGGAGGCGATCAATTTCCGCGTGCGCTGCGCCGGGCCCGATCCGAGCCTCGCCCTGTCGGGCGCCGCGGCCGGCGGCGGCGATGAGCGCGTCAAAGGCAAGCGGCGCGCCTGGTTCGAGGGCGGCTGGACCGAGGCGACGGTGTATGATCGCTACGCGCTGCGCGCCGGCGACCGGATCGCCGGTCCGGCGATCATCGAGGAGCGCGAGGCGACGACCGTCATTGCGCCGGACGATTCCGTCGCGGTCGACGACAATCTCAATCTCCGGATTGCGATCGCGCTGCCTCGGTCCGCCGAAGCATTGATCACGCCTGACATGCCGCTCGCCGAGGCGGCGCGCCGCATCGAGGCGGACCCGATCTCGCTTGAAATCATGTGGAGCCGCCTGATCAATGTCGTCGAGGAGATGTGGCTGACCGTCTGCCGCACCGCCTTCTCGCTCGTCATCTCGGAAGCGCAGGATTTCGCCTGCGAGCTGCTTGATCCGGATGGCGAGACGCTCGCTCATTCGCCGCGCGCGATGCCGGTGTTCAACCTCACCCTGCCGCGCGCCGTGAAGGCCCTGCTGAAGCGCTATCCGGCCGCGACCTTGAAGCCAGGCGACGTCCTGATCACCAACGATCCATGGCTGTGCGCCGGCCATCTGTTCGACATCGCGATCGTGACGCCCGTGTTCAAGAACGACCGCCTCGTCGGGCTGATGGGCACGGTCGGCCACGTCGCGGATATCGGCGGCACGCGCGACGCGCTTCAAGCGCGCGAGGTTTATGAAGAGGGATTGCAAATTCCTCCCATGAAGCTGTTCGAGGCAGGTCGGCCGAACGAGACGCTGTTGCGCCTCATGGGCGAGAATATCCGTCGCTCCGATCAGGTGATCGGCGACGTCTATTCCTTCGTCGCCGCGAACGCGATCGGCGCCGAGCGGCTGCTCGCCTTCATGGACGAGTATGGCATGCACGATCTTCGCGCGCTCGCCCATGTCGTTCAGGGCCTTTCGGAGAAGGCGATGCGTGATGCGATCCGCGCCCTGCCGGATGGCGTTTATCGCGGCTCGATCACCAACAACCCGCTTGGCGAGCCGATGACCTTCCCGCTCAAGCTGACCGTGAAGGACGACGAGATCGAGCTCGATTTCGAGGGCGCGCCGCCGGAATCGCCGCGCGGCGGCCTGAACTGCACGCTGAACTACACGAGCGCGCACGCGACCTATCCGCTCAAATCGATGCTGACGCCGAATGTGCGCGGCAACGCCGGCTGCTACCGCGCCTTCTCCGTGAAGGCGCCGGAAGGGTCGATCCTGAACTGCCGCTATCCGGCTTCCGTGAGCATGCGCACGCGCACAGGCTGGTATCTGGCGCCAAACATCTTCCGCGCTCTTTCGGGCGCTGCGCCCGAGCAGGTTCAGGCTTTCACGGGGCTGGCGACCGCGGCGAACATTTATGGCCGCGACGCGGAAAACCGACCCTATGCGGACATGCTGTTCATGGGCGGCGGGCAGGGCGCCTCGGCCCATGGCGACGGCAAGTCTGGGCTGCTCTATCCGACCTCCGCCGCAAACACCTCGATCGAACTGATCGAGGCGCGGGTGCCGGTGCTGGTGATCGAGAAAACCTATGTCGCGGATTCAGGCGGCGCCGGCCGCCAACGCGGCGGCCTCGGTCAACGCGCGCGCCTGCGCAAGCTGTTCGACGACGGCCAGTCGATGCTGGTCTCGATCTATCCGGAAGGCGTCGACATCGACGTGCAGGGTCTGTTCGGCGGCGCTTCCGGCGGTCAGGCGCGCGGCCGCTTGCTCGACGCGGGCGGCAATGAGCTGCGCGACTGCGGCGCGGGCGAGCTCGTACAGCTGAACACGACGGATCAGATCGCCGAAATCATGCTCGCCGGCGGCGCCGGCTATGGTCCGGCCGCCGAGCGCGACCCTGACGCGCTCCAGCGCGACATCGCGCTTGGCTACGTCTCCGCCGGCCGGGCGGAGCTTGATTATCCGCTGGGCGCGAAGGGCGCGCCGTCGTTGCCGAACACGTCGGCGCGCATGTCCAACTGACGGGTTTTTGCAGGGGAATGGCCAAAGGCCGAGGGGGAATTCATGAGCGACGTGAGCGTCAAGCCGCAGGAGACGACGGCGGCGAAGCATCCGAGCGTCTTTGAACCATCGACGTTCATTCTGCTTGTCTTGCTGTGCGTGTTCGGCGCCATCATCGGCCTGCAGCTTCTCGTGTCGCTTGGCGTCACGCCGAACACCTCGCTGATCGGAGCGCTCGCGGCGATGGCGCTGGCCCGGGCGCCGATCGCGTTCTTCACGCGCTACCGCTCGCTTCACGTCCAGAATCTCGCGCAGAGCGCCATCTCCTCGGCGACCTTCGGCGCGGCGAACAGCCTGCTCCTGCCGATTGGCGTTCCTTTCCTGCTGAACCGCATGGATCTCGTCCTGCCGATGTTCGCCGGCGTGTTCTGCGCGCTGCTGCTGGACGCCTATCTTCTCTACAGGATGTTCGATTCGCGCGTGTTTCCGGCGACGGGCGCGTGGCCTCCAGGCGTCGCGGCGGCCGAGGCCATCAAGGCCGGCGACGAGGGCGGTCGAAAAGCCAGAATTCTCGGCGGCGGATTCGCGCTCGGCATCGTCGGCTCCTATTTCGCTATCCCGATGTCAGCATTCGGCGTCGCCTTTATCGGCAATATCTGGGCGCTGTCGATGTTCGGCGTCGCGCTTCTGGTGCGCGGCTATTCGACGAAGCTTTTTTCCGATCCGATCTTCGCGTCGCTGATACCGAACGGCGACCTGATGCGCGGCTATATCCCGCATGGCGTCATGATCGGGGCTGGACTCGTCGCGCTCGTGCAGGTCGTGATCCTTCTTTTCCAGCGTGAGGATTCCGCGACGACGCGGCCGACGGGCCGGTCCGACGCGGACGTGCGGCGCGCGCTGGGGCTCGGCACGGCTGGCTATATCCTGATCGCGATACTGATCGCCGTGCTCGGCGGCCTGTTCAGCGAGATGTCGACGGGCATGCTGATCCTGTTCGTGCTCTACGCGGCCTTCGCCGCTTACGTGCATGAGCTGATCGTCGGTCTCGCGGCGATGCATTCCGGCTGGTTCCCGGCCTTCGCCGTCGCGCTGATCACGCTTATCATCGGCATGCTGATCGGATTCCCGATGCCGGCCCTGGCGCTGCTGACGGGCTTCTCCGCGGCCACCGGTCCAGCCTTCGCCGACATGGGCTACGACCTGAAGGCGGGCTACTTGCTGCGCGGCAATGGCGCCAATCCCGCTTTCGAGCGCGAGGGCCGGCGCCAGCAGCTGATGGCGGCGATGATCGCCTTCGTCGTCGCGGGCGCGGTGGTGCTCTGGTCCTACCCGTCCTATTTTGCGCAGAACCTGATCCCGCCGGTCGATCGCGTCTATGCTGCGACGATTTCCGCGGGCGTCGCGCCCGGCGTCGCATGGTCGCTCTTCATCTGGGCCGTGCCCGGCGCGATCCTTCAGTTCCTGGGCGGGCCGCAGCGACAGATCGGCGTGCTGTTCGCAACCGGCCTCCTCATTAATTTCCCGATGGCGGGCTGGGCTGTGCTGACCGGCATCGCGCTGCGCCTGATCTGGCGGCGGATCGGCGGCGAGGGTGCGAAGAGCAGCATGGAGGTGTTCGCGGCCGGCCTGATCGCGGGCGACGCGATCTACAGCTTCTTCGACTCGGTCGGAAAGCGCTTCTTCAGATAGGATCAGGCTCTATGGGCAAACTGCTTGGCGCCCTTACGGTTGGCCAGGCGCCGCGGCCGGACATCGCGCCGGTTCTCGAAGCGGCGCTTGGGCCGGAAATCGCCTGCCTGCATGCGGGCGTTCTGGACGGGCTTATGCGCGACGAGATCGAAATCCGCTTCGGCCGGAAGCCGTCGTCGCGCCTTCTGACGACGCGCCTTCTCGACGGATCATCCGTCGTCATCGACAAGGATGCGACCGAAGACGCGGCCGTTGCAAAGGTTGCAGCGCTGGAGGAGCAGGGCTGCTCGGCGATCCTCATGCTCTGCACCGGATCGTTCCATCGCCTGAAGACGAAAAAGGCATGGCTGCTCGAGCCGGACCATCTGCTGCCGGGCGCTGTCGCGTCGCTGATCGGCGATCGCCAGCTCGGCGTTCTGGCGCCTTTGCCGGAGCAGATCGAGTCCGAGCACGACAAATGGCGTCCGCTCCGGCGCGCGCCGATCTACGCCGCCTCTTCGCCCTACACCGGATCAAGCGAAGAGCTCGCGGCCGCGGCGCGCGCGCTGGCGGACCGCGGCGCCGACGTGCTGCTCATGGACTGCATGGGCTATGCGGCGAACCATAAATCGATCGCCGGCGGCGCATCGGGCCTGCCGGTCATCCTGTCGAACGCGCTCGTCGCGAAGCTCGTGTCCGAGATCGTGTGACCGCGTCGCCACAGCCGGCGTCAACGATGCTCTGGCGCTGCGTCGAACGTTGATGGGCGCCGAATTGTGGATTCGCGTGCGCCGGGGCTCATCAACATCCGCATGACGCCGTCGCGGACGGCTGTCCCGAAAAGCAGCTCAGTTTTAGGACGCTCAGCGCAGGCCCAACTCCCGCTGCGGGGAGCGCTTGTGCGATCCGCCGCATCACCACCAGTCGTCCCATGTCCAGGAGCTTTTCATCACGTTCGTGAGCTGGAACGTCTCAGTCCTGATGATGGCGCCGTCCATCATCTGCGGGAGTTCGTTGCTGATGAAGGCGTAGAGATCCTGCGTGGTCGGATGGATCGTCTGAATGCTGATGTCGGCCGAACCGAACGTGGTGCCGACAAAACGGACATGTGGAATATCGGCGAGTTTTTTCGCGACGGCGTCGATCGCGCCCGGCTTCACCTGGATGAGCACGAGCGCCACCGCTTCAAATCCAAGATTGAGCGGTGAACCGACCGCCGCGATGCGGATCAATCCGCGATCGATCATGCGGCCCACGCGTTGCCTGATCGTTCCCTCCGACACGCCAAGGTCGCGCGCGATGTCGCGATAGGGACGGCGTCCGTCAGGCGACAAGGCTGCGAGAATCCGCCGATCGGTCTGATCGATCGTGTCGTTGCCCATGCCTTCTCCAGATACGCAATGCGTAGTTTGAAAATTATGCGATTGCGCATTGCGTAGTCAATCACAATATAGTTGACGCATTCCGTAGGCGACCATTAGTATCACGGCAGCCGGGACAGGCAGGGTTTCCGCCGCTGGCGAGACGACCTGACAATGAGGGGAAATCCATGAAAATCGTCAGCCGTTTGTTCACCGCCGCGGTGGCGGGCGCCGCGCTGCTTGCGGGCTCTATCGTCGCGAGCGCACAGGACCGCGACGCGAAAATCACTTTCTTCATTTGGGCCGGCTCCAACCAGGGCGTTGTGCCGATGGAGGTGATCAAGGCCTACAAGGAGAAGAATCCGAAGGTCCAGATCGAGGTTCTCGAATCCAACAACGCGATCACTTTTCCGAAAATGGTCGCTGCGAAGCGGACCACGCCGGACAATCCGCTCGTGAATTGCGGCTTCTTCAATGTCGACTCGATCACAAAGGGCGACGTCGAGGACATATGGGCCAAGATTGACCCGGCGAAGACGCCGAACATGGCCAACGTGCTGAAAGAGTTCGTCAGGCCCGAGGGGCGCGGCGTCGGATACATGATGTCGGCGATCGGAATTCTTTACAACAAGAACGCCATGAAGGAGCCGCCGACCTCGTGGACTGATCTTTGGAACCCCGCGAACCGCGGGCGCGTCACCATGTTCGATTATGACGCGCGGATGGTGGCGATCGCTGCGCGCCTGAATGGCGGCAGCGAGAAAAACCCTGATCCGGGTTTCAAGATCTGGTCGGACAATGCGAAGAACTTCCGCGCGCTGGTCGACTCCAACGACGCGGTGAAGAACCTCGTCAGCTCCGGCGACGCATGGATGGCGCCGTGGTTCTCGGCCATCGCCAAGGTGTGGATCGAAGAAGGCGCGCCGCTCGGCCTCGCCATTCCTAAGGAAGGCGCGATCGCGTTCCCGCTGTATCTCGCGATGGTCAACGGCTCCACGCCGGCGCAGCAGGCGGTATGCCAGGATCTGATCAACGAGTTGCTGACGCCTGAGAATTCTGGCCGTTATGGCACGCTCACCAAGGGCATCCCGCTTGTGACCAACGCCAAGCTCTCCGAGGAGCAGGCCAAAGATCCCATGCTCAATCTCTCGATCGCATCGCATTCGATCTTGCTCGACTACAACTACATCGGCGAGGTCGCGTCCGACTGGCGCGAGCGCTGGGATCGCGAAGTCAAGTTCAAGCTGCGCTGAGGTTTGAGCAGCCGGGGTCGGGCGCTTCAGTGCGCCCGACCCCATGTTTGTGCCACGCCCCATAGCGTTCAAGGGAACGGCAAGTGGAATTGGATGTCGAGTTTGTCGGCGTCACGAAATCCTTCGGAGATTTCGTTGCGGTCGATAATATCAGTTTCAGCGTCGCCAAGGGCAGTTTCTTCTCGCTGCTCGGGCCGTCAGGCTGCGGCAAGTCCACCACGCTGCGGATGACGAGCGGATTCGAACACCCCGACAGCGGCCAGTTGCGGATCGCAGGGCAGGAGATGGCCGGCGTCGCCCCCTATCGGCGGCCGACGAACATGGTGTTTCAGCGCTGGGCGCTGTTTCCGCACATGACGGCCGCCGAGAATGTCGCTTTCGGGCTCGAGGTCGAGCGGACGCCGCGACGCGAAATGCGCGAGCGAGTCGCGCAGGCGCTGGCGCTGGTCGGCCTCTCCGAATTTTCGCATCGCAAGCCGGGGCAATTGTCCGGCGGTCAGATGCAGCGCGTCGCGCTCGCTCGCGCTCTGGTGAAGCGGCCAAAAGTGCTTCTTCTCGACGAACCGCTCGGCGCGCTTGATCTGAAGCTGCGCACGCAGATGCAGCTCGAGCTCAAGCGCATCCAGCGCGAGGTGGGCACGACCTTCATCTATGTCACGCACGACCAGGGCGAGGCGATGACGATGTCGGACCACATCGCGGTGATGAACAAGGGACGCATCGAACAGATCGACACGCCGCAGACGATCTATGACAGGCCGGCCACCCGTTTCGTAGCGGGCTTCATCGGCAACGCCAACATCGCTCCCCTCGAGATCGAATCCGTGGCGGGACGAGAGGCCAAAGTGCGATCCGGCGGCCTTTCCTTCGTGATTTCCGATGTCGACGGAGCGACCCCTGGAAAGGGGCATATGGCGCTCCGCTATGAACGCATTCGCCTGGGCGCCGCTGCGGCTCAAGCGCCCTTGCGCTTCAAGGCCGATGTGCGCGATGTGATCTTCGCCGGATCGGTGGTGCAATATGTGCTCGCGCTTGCCGATGGTCCGCTGGAGTTGCTGGCTGAGCAGTCGCATGAGGGCGGCGGCGCGCTGCTTTCGAGAGGCGATCGCGTCGATGTCGGCTGGGAGCCGAACGCGCCACGCTTGTTCGCGGGCGGGTGAAGCATGTCCGTCGCCGCTTCAGCGCCCGCCTCGCGCCGACCACGAGATCGACGATGGCGCGGGCCTCTTTTGTTGCTCGCGCCCACGATACTGGTGATGACCTACGCGTTTGCGGCGCCGCTCATCACTTTCTTCGAATACAGCTTCTATCGTTTCCGGCGCGGCCGGCTCGAGCAGGTTTTCACGCTCGACACCTATTCGCGGTTTCTGTTCGATTCGTATTATCATGTCGTGATCTATGACACTTTGCGCATGGCGACCATCGTCACGCTTCTGTCGCTCGCCATCGGGTATCCGCTGGCCTATGCGCTTTACCGTATCAATCGACCCGCCATCCAGCGCTGGCTCGCCCTTCTGATCTTCTCGCCGATTCTGGTTAGCGTCGTCGTTCGCAGCTATGGTTGGATCGTCTTGCTGTCCGACCAGGGGCCGGTGAACTGGCTGCTGCTGCGCTTTGGCGTCCTTGCCGAGCCGGCGACGCTCGTGTTCAATCTTTTTGGCGTCGTCATCAGCCTGACGCACGTTTTCCTGCCTTTTGTGGTGTTCCCGATTTTCTCGTCCCTCACGCGGCTTGATCCGGCCTTGAAGGAGGCTGCCGAGGATCTCGGCGCGAACTGGTGGACGACGTTCCGGCGCGTCACGTTTCCTCTCTCTCTTCCTGGCGTCGTCGCCGGGGCGCAGATCGCTTTCACGCTCGCGCTCGGGGCGTTTGTCACGCCCGCGATGTTGGGCGGCGGTCGCGTGCTTGTGCTGCCGCTTCAGGTCTATAACGCGACGACCGACATCAACTGGCCGGTCGCCGCGGTCGGGGGAATGGCGTTGCTGGTCATCTCGATGGTCGCCGTCGCCGCCTTCAATCGGCTGCTGAAATACAGCGAGGCGCGTTGATGGCCGTCGTCAATCGCTCCAGAGAAATTCCGCCTCTGCGTTATGTCGCGCTCGGCGTCTTCACCGTAGCGGCGTCGCTCTTTATCATCGCGCCGCTCGCCGTCGTGGTGCTGAATTCGTTCAATAACGTCGCCTACAATGTCTTCCCGCCGGAGGAGTTGTCGACGCGCTGGTATGTCAATTTGTTCTCGCAGGACGTCTTCTATGCCGCCGCGGGACGAAGCATCGTGCTGGCCGCTTTGTCGACGGGGATTGCGCTGGTCATCGGCATCATGGCCGCCTATGCGCTCGTGCGCTACAAATTGCCTGCTCCCGACCTGATCAAGGCGTCGCTGCTGTCGCCGATCGTTTTGCCGAAGATCGTGCTGGGCGTCGCGCTCTTCATGTTTTTCGTTCGTATCCGCATGCTGGACAACTACTCGAGCCTGCTCGTCACGCATGTCCTGGTCATTCTTCCGTTCGTCATTGCGATGGTCAGCGCCTCGCTCGCCAATTTCGACTGGACTCTCCAGGAGGCGGCGATGGATTTGGGCGCGGGACCGATACGCACCTTCATCCGGGTTATCCTGCCGCAGATTTCGCTCAGCGTCGGAATCTCGGCCGTGTTCGCGTTCATCACATCGTTCGATCAGGTCGAGACGACCATCTTCATGGTGAGAACCGGCAGCAACACGCTGCCCGTCGAGATGTTTCTCTATCTGCAGAAATGGCAGGATCCGACCATCGCCGCGCTCTCGACTCTCCTGATCCTGTTTGCAATCGCGCTCGTCATGCTCATCAGCCTGATGCTGCGCGGCCGCAGATTGCCTTTCCTTCCGCAACGACCTGGCGAGGACACGCAATGACCACCAAGACGCTGCCCGCCATCGCCGCTGGATTTTCCGACCTCGTCGCGAAGGTTGATGGCTCGCTGATGATGCGGCATCTGGATGTGTTCGATCGCTGGACCAAGCACGCCGGCACGCCGGAGGAGCTGGAGAGCCTGAAGTATATCGAGGCCGAGATGAAGTCATACGGCTTCAAGACGGATCTCATTCTGCATGACGCCTATATCAGCCTTCCCGGCGTTGCGTCCGTCACGGTGAATGGCGAACAGTTCGCCTGCATTGCGCATTCCTTCTCGCGCTCCTCGCCAAAGAGCGGCCTGACGGCGCAGATCGTCTATGTGGGCGCCGGAGACGATGCGGGCTTCGCCGGCAAGGATGTGGGAGGCAGGATCGTCCTCGTTGACGGCATCGCCAATCCGGCGGTGTCGCGGCGCGCCTCGCGCGCCGGCGCCGCGGGCCAGCTCCATGTCAGCCCGCACAAATATGTGCATGAAATGTGCATTTCTCCGGTGTGGGGCAGTCCGACGCATGAGAGCGTCGCCGAGCTTCCGTCGACCGTGGTGGTGACGGTTCCGCTGGAAACGGGTTCAACGATCAAGGAGGCGCTCGCCGCCAATCAGGCGCTGACCGCGACGCTCGCGGCGGAGGTCGACACCGGATGGCGCAAGACGCCGATCCTCGTCGCTGATCTCGCCGGTGATGATGAGCCTTTCGTTTTTTACACCGGCCATCACGATACTTGGTATTATGGCGTGATGGACAATGGCGGCGCCAACGCCACCATGATGGAGGTCGCTCGCCTGTGCGCGCTGCGCCGTTATGAATGGAAGCGTGGCCTGCGCGTCGTCTTCTGGTCCGGCCATTCGCAGGGCCGCTATTCATCCTCCGCCTGGTATGCCGAAACCCACTGGGAAGAGCTGGAGCGCCGCGCGCTCGCGCATGTGAACGTTGATTCGACCGGCGGCAAGGGAAACACCATCGTCGCCGATACGACGGCTTCAGCCGAGCTTCGCGCCGTGGCGCGCGAGGCGATCGCACAGCAAGGCGAGCAGACGTTCACCAATCGCCGCATGGGGCGCGCAGGCGATCAATCCTTCTGGGGCATCGGCGTTCCATCCATTTTCGGCAATATGAGCGAGCAGCCGGCGACGGGCGAGGCGAACGCCTCGGCGTCGGTCTTCGGCGGCGGCGCGCGGCTCGGTCACGGCACTGGCTGGTGGTGGCATACGCCGTACGACACGCTCGACAAGATGGACGAAACGATCCTGGTTCGCGACACGAACATTTATCTCCAGGTCGTCTGGCGTTTGCTAACCGACGCCGTTCTTCCGCTCGACTACGCGGAACACGCCGCTTACCTGATCGAGGAGTTGCAGAGCCTGCAGAAGGCGGCCGGCGATCGCTTCGATCTGTCTGTGCTCCTCGCACGCGCAGAAGAATTACAGAGGAAAGCAGGAGAGCTGAATGGCCGGATCGCGCAAGCGAAGGGCGCAGACGCGGCGGACATCGCCAACGACGTTCTGACCAAGGTGGCGCGCGCGCTCGTTCCCGTCGACTACTCGACGGGGGACCGCTTTGGGCAAGATCCTGCAATCAACCAGCAGGCCTATCCCGCCTTGCAGCCCTTGCGCGGCCTCGCCGCGCACGCGCCCGGCTCGGACGCGGCATTGTTTCTCGAAGTGGGCATGCGGCGCGCGCGCAACCGCGTCGCCTTCGCGCTTCGCGACGCGATCGCCGCGATCGACAACGGGCTCTCGCGCCTCGCGGCCTGAGATCGAACAGGGAAGAAAGCCATGATGCTGAAAGACAGAGCAGCGCTCGTGACGGGCGGCGCAGGCCGGCTCGGACGAGCGATCGCGGCTGCGATTCTTCGCGAGGGTGGGCGCGTGACGCTCGCGGATCGCAACGGGCCGTCGGTCGAGCAGGCGGCCGCCGCGCTGAAAAGCGATTTCGTCTCGACCACCGTAGGCGATGTGTCGGTTGAAGCGGATGTGGAGCGCATGGCGGAGGAGGCGGGCGCCTTCGACATCCTCGTCAACGCGCACGGGATTTTTCCCAACCAGCCGATCCTCGACATGACGGTGGAAGAGTGGGACCAGGTTTTCGCGGTCAATGTGCGCGGCTCGATGCTCACCTGTCGGAGCGCGGCGCGACGCTGGACAGGAGACGGCACAAAAGGCGCGATCGTCAACATCTCGTCCGGCGCGTCTCGCTCGGCGCGAGCCGGCGGCTCGCACTACACCGGCTCCAAGGCGGCTGTGAACATGATGACCGAGGTGCTCGCGATCGAGCTCGGGCCGCATGGCGTTCGCGTCAACGCCGTCCTACCGGGGCTCATTCTCGACGACATCGTGACGGCGGAGAATGTCGAACGGCATCCTTACGTGAACATGATGCTGAAAGGCACGCCGTTGGGGCGCACGGGCCACCCCGACGACGTGGCGGAGGCGGTGGTGTTTCTCGCCTCCGATCGCGCGCCCTGGATCACCGGCGCGATGCTCGAAGTAACGGGCGGCTCCCATTGCGGCCGCACGCATATGCCGCTCACCCGTCAGCTGAGGTGAACCAATGGCCGAATATACGATCATTGGGGCGGGCGCGATCGGCGCCATTCTCGGCGTCTCGCTCATCGAAGCGGGTCACGATGTCCGTTTCATCGAGGCGAACCGCGATCATGTGGAGGCCGTGCGGGCGAAAGGTCTGACGCTCTCCGGGCACCGCGACGTCACTGTGACCGCGCCGATCTTTTCCCCTGAAGAAGCTGACTGGTCGCTTGGGCGGACATTGCTCGCCGTGAAGTCGCGCCACACGGTCGAAGCGCTTCGCCCGCATGTCGACCGGCTCGCTTCGGATGGATTTGTCGTCTCGCTTCAGAACGGCCTTGAGGAATACAAAATCGCGGAGCTCGTCGGCGACGCGCGCACCGTCGGCGCATTCCTCACATTTGGCGGCCACTACAAGGCGCCTGGCGAAATCGTTTACGGCGGACCAGGATCATTCAAGATCGGCGAACTGAATGGCGCGGCGACGGACAGAATTATCGCTTTGCAGAAGGCGTTTTCTGCGCTGCAGCCGGTCGAGGCGACAGACAATATATTCGGTTTCCTGTGGTCGAAGATCGCTCTCGGCGCCGTCTATTTCGCGACCGCGACAACGAACTCCGACGTGACGGAGCTTTATGCGGATCAGCGCTGGCGCGATCTGTTTGGAAAGCTGGCAGGAGAGGTTGTCGCCGTCGCTGAAAGCAGGGATGTGAGGCTCGAGGTGATCGACGGGTTTGATCCGCGCGTCTTCAGACCGGGCGGCGACGCGACGCCTGCCTCGATCGACGCGACGTGGGAAGGACAGAATCGCTACTGGAATCGCCATGAGGGAAAACGGACGGGCGTCTGGCGGGACCTTGCGATCCACAAGCGCAAGACGGAAGTCGATCGTTTCGTTGGCGCCGTTCTGGAAGAAGCGAGCCAGCGCGGCGTCGCGACGCCGGGAATTGCGCGCCTTGTTGAGATCGTGAACGAGATCGAGCGCGGGGAGCGAGAGCAGGGGCGTGACAGCCTTGTCGCGATCGAGGCTGCTTACATCGCGTCTTAGAACGCGAGTTATTCAAGCGCTCCAAGAGAATTCCCCAACGTTGTTTAAACGGCGCATCATAGTCAGCGCGAGGATATTGAACGCCTGCTTTTCTCGTTCATGACGAGCCAGGGTCGCCAAGAGAGTGCGGCGGCTTCCCGCTGGAGCATTTGCTGCCGCCAATTTTTTCTTATGCAGTCTGAGCTTCCGGATTCGCCGGTGATTCCGCCAACTGCGTGAGCAGTTTTTCAGCAACAAGCAAGATTCGCCTGGATTGCGCCGTCCGTAGGCGCTCGCTGCCGCTGATCTTGCGCGACTATCGCCCGGGTTGAGGGCGCTTTGGCCCCGCAAGCATCCGGCCATACACGGCGAGGAAACCCGCGAAAGCGCCGATCCAGGCGATGGCCGCACCATACATCATCGGCGCCGCGAGCGCCGGCAGAAACTCCATCGCGACGCGGGCCGCCATCGAGGCGATCACTCCAAGATAGATGAGTTGCGTCGCAGGCGAGGCGACGAGCGCGCGGCCGGTGTGCCCGAGCGTCGCCCGGCTCATCATGGCGAGCGTCATCGCGCCGATGGCGCCGACGCCCCAGACATGCGCCGCGGCGGCGGACGAAACCAGTTCGGGTTTCAACGCGTGCGCGCCAGCGCAGAGAAACCCGAGCGACGCAAGGAAAAATCCGACATGAAGCACCAGCACCAGCCGGTCGGGCCAGGTCGCCCAGCCTCGCCAGCGCGACAATCGCCAAAGGTTGGCCGCGCCTGCTGCAAGAAGCAGTGCGCCGGTTGCGCTTCGGTCTGGATCGGCGACCCATAGTGCAAGCGCAACCGCAGAGAAAAACATCACCGCCCCATCCGGCTTGCCGAAAGGCGCGGGCCGCGTCGCGATGTTCTTCCTGGCGAACCAGTTCTGCGTGAAGCTCGGCACGACACGGCCTCCGATCAGCAGGATCAGGAAGACGATGACGGAAAGACCGGCGCGCGTGGAGATGGTCGCAGTTCCGCGTTCAGCCGCCTCCGCATGGAAGCATGCATTGGCGACCGCAAGCGCGAGCACGAGCACGACCACCTTCAGATTGCGCAGGCTGCGCGCGGCAAAGATTTCTCGCGCCGCGACGACAGCGAATATTACGAGAAACGCCGCATCCAGCGACGCCGCCAACAGCCATCCCATGGCCGCCGAGAAGAAGACCGCGATCCGGCCCATGCCCCAAAGCCCGACGAGCAGGGCAAGCGGTCGGCCGACGACCGGCGGCCGCCCCGTCCAATTGGGAATCGCCGTGAGAAGGAAGCCGGCCACCACGGCCGAGCCGTAGCCGTAGATCATTTCATGGACATGCCAGTCCACCGGCGAAAAGGCGGTTGGAATGACCAGGTCGCCCGTGAAGAAAGGCGGCCAGACCGCGATGGCGGCCACAGCCCAGGCGGACGCGGCCAGGAAAAACGGACGGAAGCCGAGGCTCCACAAGGCCGCGCTCTTTCGTGATCGCTGCGGTTCGGCGACGGTTTTCATGACGGGTTCGGCTTCATGGGAAAAAAAAGAATCCGTGCGCGCCGGCGACGGCTCCGAACGCGGTGAGCGTCGCCAGCGCCAGGAGGATTTGATGCAGCCGGCTCATGCGGCGCAGAACGGCTTTCGGCTCGCGCCGCGCTTTCTCCTCGAACGAGGCCTGCGCCAACGGCTCGATCACGAACAGCGCGAGCATGAAGATGAGCCACAGGCCGAGCATCGCCGCCATCCACCAGTAGTCCGGATCAAGAAAGCGCGGCCAGAGGTCCAGCCTGTAGGTCATCCAGAATCCGGACGCGCCCGCCAGCGGGATGGAGAACCGGACCTGCGCCGCAAAGCGCCGCTCGACGCTTTCGAACAGCGATATGGCTTCCTGCCCACTCGCGCGCGAGGCCGCCAGCGGCAGAACGATCAACGTCACGAAAGTCAGTCCGCCGATCCAGTGAATGACAGCGAGAACATGAAGCGCTCGCGCCACGACGACATCGTCCATCGCTCACCTTCGGAGAAAAGCCGCGGGAAGCGTCCGCAGGTTCTATGCCGCGCGCGCGGACGCCTCATGGCTGGGAAAGCCGCAGGGCGATGAAGGCTGCGCGGTTTCGAGCCTGTCGGAATCGAGCACGGACAAATCGACCACATGCGCGAGTTCGCCAGCGAATTCGCGAAAGCCCGCGAGGTTGACCAGCGGCAGGCCGATTAGAACGGGTGCGCCCAGTTCGAGCGCCCTCGCCATCAGCGTCCTGAAGCCGCCGCCCTCGACCTCGGCCTTGCCGAATTTGCAGAGAACCAGGATGTCGGTTTCTCTGGTCAGGCCGGCCGTCGCCGCCTCGCAAGCCCGCAACAGCCGGTCGGCGTTCAGGACGCAGCCGCGCGCCTCCGGGCCGCGATCATCGGAAATCGGGTGCAGGTCGCCGGTTGCGAGGTCGCGCAGAAGCATGTCGCATTTGGCGCGGCCCGCTTTCGGCCGGCTGTGTTGGATGAGGCCCGCCAGCCGCATGCCGGCTTCAGCCATCTTCATCGTCGCGTCCTGAAGGAAGGTCTCGAACGCAGGGCCGTCCGAATAGAGGATCGCTGTGATGGGGTAGCGTGGATGGATGATCTGCATGATGAGTCTCCTGGGCGAGGGAAGCGCCGTCAGCCGCCGAGGGCGGACATATGGCGCGCAAGGGCCGGTCGGACGCAGCGAAGCGGGCCGGATCGCCGGTCCGTTCGGGCGCATACGAGCGAAGCGCCTGGGCCGAAGCAGCGGTCACGCTGGAGAGCGGGCATGGCCGACCTCCTGCGCGCCTGGCAGCGCCTTTTCGAGGATCGCGCGCATCGCCGCGAGGCTCGGATCGTCGGCGCGGTTCATGACGCCGACGATCTGAAGCCAGTGGTCGTCTGAGGCCGTGTCGAGAAAACCGCGCACAGCAGCCGCCATGACTTCGGCGAGCGGAGAGCCCGCCGCATCGGCGACAGCGGCGAGGCGCATCTGAAGGGACGGTTCGCCAAGAGCCTCGACGAGGCCGAGCGCCGTCTCCGGATCATCGAGAGCTTCAACCAAACGTCCGAACATCGCAGGCCTCATTGCACCAATGGCGAAGCCGCGCCGTCGAGCGCGACGCCGCGGATTTCAGCGCGGCCGATCAGCAGGGCGATATATTGAGCCGCGGCGCGGCGCCGGACATGCTCGTTGAGATATCCGGCGATACGCTCGCGCACGGCTTCGAACGGCAATCGCCGCCCTTCGATCCGCCGGTTCACGCGGATGAGATGGACGCCGTAGCGCGTCTCCACCGGCGCGGAGATTTCACCCGGTTCAAGCGACGCCAACGCCTCCTCGAATTCCGGCGTCGTATCGCCAGGCCCGATCTGTCCGAGGTTGCCGTCGATCTCAGCCGACGGACAGGTCGACCAGCTTCGGGCGAGATCGGCGAATGTCTCAGGCTCAGAAGCAAGGATGAGCGACAGCCGACCGGCGGTTTCACGCGCTGCGGAAAACGCCTTGGCGTCGTTTCGGCTGGCTCCGATCAGGATGTGGTCGGCCTCGCAAAGCGGCTGCGTCATGAACCGGACGCGATTGTTCTCGTAGAAGCGGCGGAGCGTGTCCTCGTCCGCCTCGGGAACACGGACCTCTTGTTCGATGAGCGCGCGAACCAGCGCGTCCTCGATCGTCTCGACCCGCCCATCCGCGTTCGTCCTCTGATCGACGGGAATTGCGAGTCGGCGCGCCTCCTGAAGCAGCAGTTCGCGAATGACGAGAGCGCGAGTCGCGGCCCTCCAACCCTCGCCTGGATTGCCGGCGGGGAAATTCTGCACCTCGGCGGCGATCGCCTTGCGCGAGATCGTCACGCCGTTGACGGTCACCGGCGGCATCGCCACGCGCTCGGGCGACGGCTTCGTGTCAGGCGTCGAGGATCGATGGTCGTGCGGGTGCGTGGAGGACGGCTGGCGGCCGGCCGCGTGGTTGATGACGAGCGTGGTCATGATTTGCTCCGCGGGCTGGCGGGCAGCGCCCGCGCGGCGGCAGGGATCGGCGCGTGATAGGGAGCGGCCGAAGGCCGGCGACCCGCAAAGCGCGTGCGAACCACCTGATATCCGGGTCGGCCAAGATACCAGACCGGCGCGCTCCAGACATGGACGAGGCGCGTGAAGGGAAAGACGAGAAAGACCGTCATGCCCAGAATCAGATGCGCTTTGAAGATCGGATGGACGTCGGCGACATAGGCTGCGGCCGAAGGCTGCAACGTCAGGACGCCTTGCGCCCAATTCATGAACTTCACCATCTCGTGGCCGTCCATATGGCCGAGAGAAACAAAAATGGTCGAGAGGCCAAGCGTGAGCTGCAACCACAGCAGCAACAGGATCGCGATGTCGCCGAAGCTTGATGTGTTGCGGATCCGGGCGTCGAACAACCGGCGGTGAGCAAGAAGCGAGACGCCGATGAAGCAGAGAACGCCGGCGACGCCGCCAACGACGATCGCGAGACCCTGCTTGAAGGTATGCGTGACGCCGAGCGCGTCGAAGATCCAGATCGGCGTCAGCAGGCCGACGAAATGTCCGGCGAAAATCGCCAGAATGCCGACATGGAAAAGATTGGAGCCCCAGCGAAGCTGGCGCCGTCTCAGAAGCTGGGAGGAGCCCGTCTTCCAGGTATACTGCTCGCGGTCGAACCGGACGAGGCTGCCGAGAAGAAACACCGTCAGGCAGAGATAGGGGTACCAGCCGAAAAGCGCATAGTTGAGGGTGTTGGCCATGGCGTTCGCCTCCGTTAGGCCGCGCCGCGCCGCGCATCGCGGTTGGCGGCGCGCATCTGGATTCTCAACCGGTCGGCCGAACAGCCATCGATCGCATTTTCAGGGCCGAAGGTGACGGCCGTTTCCTCCCAAGCGGCGTCGAGCGCGGACAGGTCGTCCGGCTCGTCGCTGGCTTGCATCCCGTCCGCGATCGCGGAAACGTCGCCGGCGATCGACAGAATGGCCGTGAAGACGGCGGCGTAGTCTGCGTTTCGCTGAGCCAGTCTTTCCTCGAGCAACGAAAGAATATGCGCCGTCTCCTTGAGCAGGCTGCGCGCCTCATCGAGCGGCCGGGCGGAGAGAAACTCCAGGAACAGCGGAATGAAGTCCGGCAGTTCGTTGGCCGCGATGAGAAGCCCGCCGCGCTCATAATGCGCGGCCAGATCGACCATCGCCTGGCCCCGGTCGCGGCTCTCGCCATGGATATGCTCGAAGAGATGCAGCGCGTGGCGGCGCGTCTTGTCGAACAGCGCGACGTAGCGTTCCTGCAAGTCATACAAATCCATCGCTCTGAGCTCGGCGAGCAGGGGCTGCAACCGCTGCGCCGCTTCCGGCGATAGAAGTCCTTCGTGCTTGATCGCGGCGTCGATTTCAGGAACGGCCGCGGCGAGCTCCGCGGTCGGATAGGTCAGCAGCACCGAGAGAGCTCTGAACGTCCTGCTTGAGGCTTGCCCGGTCATCACGCGATCTCCATCGGGTTCGTCGGCCGCTTGACCCGCCCGGTTCCGAAGAGGTTCGTCTCGGAGGAGCCGCCCGAGCAGCCGTTGCCAAAGGAAAAGCCGCAGGCGCCGCGCATATCCTGCGCGTCCTCGCTCCATTCGCGATGGGCGGTCGGTATGACGAAGCGATCCTCGTAGTTGGCGATCGCCATCACCTTGTACATCTCATCGATGGCGGCGCCGGTCAGGCCGACCCGCGCGGCGATCGCCTCGTCGAGACGGCCGTCGATCGTCTTGGCCCGCATGTAGCTACGCATCGCCAGCATGCGTTCGAGCGCCAGCGCCACCGGCTCCTCTTTTCCGGCGGTGAGCATATTGGCGAGATACTGAAGCGGGATGCGCAGGCTGCGCACATCAGGCATATCGCCGTCGACGCCCATCTTGCCGGCTGCCGCGGCCGACTGGATCGGCGAGAGCGGCGGCACGTACCAGACCATGGGCAGCGTCCGGTATTCAGGATGCAGAGGAAAGGCGACCTTCCATTCCATCGCCATCTTCCAGACCGGCGAGAGCTTGGCCGCCTCCAGCCAGTTGTCAGGAACCCCGTCGGCGCGAGCCTGCGCGATCACCGCCGGATCGCTGGGGTCGAGGAAAAGATCGAGCTGGGCCTGATAGAGATCCTGCTCGTCCGGCGTCGCGGCCGCGGCCTCGATGCGATCGGCGTCATAGAGAACGACGCCGAGATAGCGGATGCGCCCGACGCAGGTCTCCGAGCAAACCGTCGGCTGGCCGGCCTCGATGCGCGGGAAGCAGAAAATGCATTTCTCCGATTTTCCGGACGACCAGTTGTAGTAGATTTTCTTGTAGGGACAGCCGGAGACGCACATGCGCCAGCCGCGGCACTTGTCCTGGTCGATCAGGACGATGCCGTCCTCTTCGCGTTTGTAGATCGCGCCGGAAGGGCAGACCGCGACACAGGCCGGATTGAGGCAGTGCTCGCACAGCCGCGGCAGATACATCATGAAGGTGTTTTCGAACTCGCCGTAAATATCCTTCTGAACGTTCTCGAAATTGACGTCCTTCGAGCGCTTCTCGAATTCGCCGCCGAGAATCTCTTCCCAGTTCGGCCCCCATTCGATCTTCTCCATCCGCTCGCCGCTGATCGCCGAGCGCGGCCTGGCGGTCGGGAAGGCCTTGGACTCCTTGGCCGTATGCAGGTGCTCATGGTCGAAGGTGAACGGCTCGTAATAGTCGTCGATCTCCGGCAGGTCAGGATTGGCGAAGATATTGGCGAGGATGCGCCACTTGGCGCCCATCTTCGGCTCGATGCGGCCGTTCTTCTTGCGACGCCAGCCGCCGTTCCATTTCGCCTGGTTTTCCCATTCGCGCGGATAGCCGACGCCGGGCTTGGTCTCGACATTGTTGAACCAGGCGTATTCAACGCCTTCGCGGTTGGTCCAGACGTTCTTGCAGGTGACGGAGCAGGTGTGGCACCCGATGCATTTGTCGAGGTTCAGCACCATCGCGATCTGGGCGCGGACTTTCATTCTGCGGCCTCCTTCAGCGCCTCAGAGGGGAGCGGCCCTTCGAGCCAGTCGATAGTCGCCATCTTGCGGACGACGATGAACTCGTCGCGGTTGGAGCCCACGGTTCCGTAGTAGTTGAAGCCGTAGGATTGCTGGGCGTATCCGCCGATCATGTGGGTCGGCTTCAGCACGGTGCGGGTGACCGAATTGTGGATGCCGCCGCGATTGCCGGTCATCTCCGATCCCGGCGTGTTTATGATTTTTTCCTGGGCGTGATACATCAGCATCATGCCGGGCTTGATGCGCTGGGAGACGACGACGCGCGCCGTCAGCGCGCCGTTGATGTTGAAGACCTCGACCCAGTCATTGTCGACGAGGCCGGCGACCTTGGCGTCGGTCTCGGAAATCCACACCACCGGACCGCCGCGATTGAGCGTCAGCATCAGAAGATTGTCGGTATAGGTCGAGTGGATGCCCCATTTCTGATGGGGCGTGAGGAAGTTGAGGACGATCTCCTTGTGGCCGTTGGGCCTGAGGCCCTTCACGCCTGGAATTGTTTTCAGATCGACCGGCGGCTTCCAGGTGACAAATCCCTCGCCGAAAGCCCGCATCCAGAGATGATCCTGATAGAGCTGCTGGCGGCCGGTCAGAGTGCGCCAGGGGATCAGTTCATGGACGTTGGTGTAGCCTGCGCTGTAGCAGACCTTCTCGCTTTCGATCCCGGACCAGGTCGGCGAGGAGATGATCTTGCGCGGCTGAGCCTGGATGTCGCGGAAGCGAATTTTTTCGTCTTCCTTCGGAATCGCGAGATGAGCATGGTCGCGGCCTGTGGCTTTGGCCAGCGCCTGCCAGGCTTTCACCGCGACCTCCCCGTTCGTCTCGGGCGCGAGCATGAGGATGACTTCGCTCGCGTCGATATCCGTCTCGATCTTCGGCAATCCTTTTGCAGCGCCATCCGCGTGAACGCCGTTGAGAGCGCCGAGCGCCTCGACTTCGTGCGCTGTCTTCCAGGCGATGCCTTTTCCGCCATTGCCGATCTCCGTCATCAGCGGACCGAGCGCCGTGAAACGGGCGTGGAGGTTCGGATAGTCGCGTGTGACAACCGAGATCGCCGGCATGGTCCGGCCGGGAATCGGCTCGATCTCGCCGCGCTTCCAGTCCGCGACGTCGAAGGCCTGCGCGATCTCGCCCGGCGTGTCGTGCTGGATCGGCGTAAGGACGACGTCCTTCTCGACGCCCAGCACTTCCGGGGCGATCTCTGAGAAGCTCTTCGCGAGGCCCTTGTAGATGTCCCAGTCCGAACGCGCTTCCCAGGCCGGATCCACCGCCGCCGACAGCGGATGGATGAAGGGATGCATGTCAGAGGTGTTGAGGTCGTTCTTCTCGTACCAGGTCGCGGTCGGCAGCACGATGTCCGAGTAGACGCAGGTCGTCGACATGCGGAAATCGAGCGTTACCAGAAGGTCGAGTTTTCCTTCCGGCGCCTCGTCGCGCCAGACGACTTCCTTGTTGCGCACCGCGCCCTCGGCGCCGAGGTCCTTGCCCATCACGCCGTGCGTGGCGCCCAGCAGGTGCTTGAGGAAATATTCGTGACCCTTGCCGGAGGAGCCGAGGAGATTGGAGCGCCAGACGAACATGTTGCGCGGCCAGTTGGCTGGATCGTCAGGATCGTGACAGGCGAGCTCGAGCTCGCCGGATTGCAGCGCTTTCACCACATAGTCGCGAGGCTCGAGACCGGCCGCTTGCGCGCGTTTCGCGATGTCGAGCGGGTTCTGCTTGAGTTGCGGCGCCGAAGGCAGCCAGCCCATGCGCTCGGCGCGGACGTTGTAGTCGATGAAGCTCTGGCTCCAGTCGCCCTCGGGCGCGGTTGGCGACAGGATCTCCGCCGCGGTCAGCGTCTCGTAGCGCCATTGGTCCGTATGCGCGTAGAAGAACGAGGTTGAGTTCTGATGGCGCGGCGGGCGGGCCCAGTCGAGGGCGAAGGCGAGCGGCGTCCAGCCCGTCTGCGGGCGCAGCTTCTCCTGCCCGACATAATGCGACCAGCCGCCGCCGGATTGGCCAATGGCGCCGCAGAACACCAGGAGATTGATCACTCCCCGGTAGCCCATATCCATATGGTACCAGTGGTTCATGCCAGCTCCGATGATGATCATCGAGCGGCCGTTGGTCTTCTCGGCGTTGGTGGCGAACTCGCGCGCCACGGTGATGATCGCGTCGCGCTTCACGCCGGTGATGCGCTCGGCCCACGCCGGCGTGAACGGCGCGTCGTCGTCATAGGAAGATGCAACATTCTCGCCGCCGAAGCCGCGATCGAGGCCGTAATTGGCCATGAGGAGATCATTGACGGTTGCGACCTTCACCTGCTTGCCGTCCGCCGTCTCGATCATGCGGACGGGAACATTGCGGGTCAGAATTTCGCCATGCTGCGTCGCCACGAAGTGTTCGGTCGCGCGGCCTCCGAAATAAGGGAAGTCGACGGCGGCGATCTCGGCGCCGTCGCCGGCGAGCGTCAGCTTCAGGCGGGTCTCGCGCCCTTGCCCGTCCTTCTCTTCCAGATTCCATTTGGCGCTCTCGCCCCAGCGATAGCCGATTGAACCGCGCGGCGCGACGAGCGCGTCCGTCGCCTCGTCGATCGCGACGGTCTTCCAGTCCGGATTGTTGCTCTCGCCGAGACAGCCGGCGATCTCGGAGGCGCGCAGCAGGCGCTCGGGAACGAAACGGCCGTCGCGCTCCGCGAGCCGCACCAGAAACGGCCTGTCGCTGTAGCGGCGGGCGTAGTCGTCGAAATAGGCGACCTGCCGATCGAGATGATATTCGCGCAGGATCACATGGCCCATGGCGAGCGCCAGCGCGGCGTCGGTGCCTTGTTTGGGATTGAGCCAGATGTCGGCGAACTTGGTCGCTTCGGCATAGTCCGGGCTCACGACCGCGCTCTTGGCGCCCTTGTAGCGGACCTCGGTGTAGAAATGCGCGTCCGGCGTGCGCGTCTGCGGCACATTCGAGCCCCAGACGATGATGAAGCCGGCGTTATACCAGTCGGCGCTTTCCGGCACGTCGGTCTGTTCGCCCCAGGTCTGCGGCGACGCCGGCGGCAGGTCGCAGTACCAATCGTAGAACGACATGCAGACGCCGCCGAGCAGCGAGAGATAGCGCGAGCCCGCCGCATAGGAGACCATCGACATGGCCGGGATCGGCGAGAAGCCGATAACGCGGTCCGGGCCGTGCTTCCGCGCCGTATAGGCGTTCGCCGCGGCGATGAGTTCGTTCACCTCGTCCCATGTCGCGCGCACGAAGCCGCCATGGCCGCGAATGGATGTGTACGACTTGCGCTTCGCCTCGTCCTCGACGATCGAGGCCCAGGCCGCGACAGGCGTCATCTCGGCGCGCGCGGCGCGCCAGCAACGCAACAGCCGGCCGCGGATCATGGGATATTTCACCCGCGCCCCCGAATAGAGATACCAGCTGTAGGAGGCGCCGCGGGCGCAGCCGCGCGGCTCGTGGTTCGGGAGATCGGGCCTGGTGCGCGGATAGTCGGTCTGCTGCGTCTCCCAAGTGACGATGCCGCCCTTGACGTAGATTTTCCAGGAACATGACCCGGTGCAGTTCACGCCGTGCGTGGAGCGCACGATCTTGTCGTGCTGCCAGCGCTTGCGATAGCCTTCTTCCCAGGACCGGTCCTCGTTCGTCACCACGCCGTGGCCGTTCGAGAACTGATCGACATTCTTTTTGAAGAAAGCCAGACGATCGAGAAAATGCGACATTGCGTTGCCTCTGATTACTCGGCCGCGACCGGACGAAGGGTCGCGCTGCGCCTGCCGCGCTCGACGTCATGAAGGAGGCCGCCCTTGCGCGTGTAGACGGCGAAGGTGACCAGGAGGCAGCTCACATAGAAGGCCAGGAAGCCCCAGAGCGCCGCTTCCGCGCCGCCCGTCAGCGCGATCGAGGTGCCGAAACTCTTCGGGATGAAGAAGGCGCCGAAAGCGGCGATCGCCGAGGTGAAGCCGGTGATGGCGGCCGCTTCCTTTTCGGCCTGCCGCCGGCGCGTCTCAGCGTCGGCTTCGGGCATCAGCCGTTCCATTTCCTTCGCGCAGATCGCAGGGATCATCTGGAAGGTGGAGGCGTTGCCGACGCCGGTGGCGAAGAACAGGACGAGGAAGGCTCCGAAGAACCCCCAGAATGCGCCCGGCTGCTCCTTGACGCCGATGAACCACAGCACGCCAGCGACGCCGGCCATCATCAGGACGAAGACCCAGAGCGTGACGCGCGCCCCGCCATATTTATCGGCGAGCCAGCCTGAGCCAGACCGCGACAGGGCGCCGACAAGCGGTCCGAGGAACGCGAACTGCAGCGCGTTGATCTCGGGAAACAGCATCTTGGCGAGCAGGGGGAAGCCCGCCGAATAGCCGATGAAGGATCCGAAAGTGCCGGTGTAGAGCCAGCACATGATCCAGTTGTGCTTGCGCTCGAAGATCACCGCCTGCTCGGCGAACGACGCCTTCGCTGAGGCGATGTCGTTCATGCCGAACCAGGAGGCGAAAGCCGAGAGCGCGATGGCCGGCGCGAAAATGAAGCCCGCATTCTGCAGCCAGAGCGGCGTCGATCCCGCCGCTCCCTTCACCATTTCCGGCGGACCGCCGAGCCAGCCGAACACGCCGGCGGTGATCGCAATCGGCGCGATGAACTGGACGACGCTGACGCCGAGATTGCCGAGCCCCGCATTGAGGGCGAGCGCGTTGCCCTTCTCGGCCTTCGGGAAGAAGAAGGAGATATTGGCCATGGAGGAGGCGAAATTGCCGCCGCCGAGGCCGCAAAGCAGCGCCAGGATCAGCAGCACGATGTAGGGCGTGTCAGGATTCTGCACGGCGTAGCCGATGCCGATGGCCGGAATCATGAGCGACCAGGTGGTGAGCGTGGTCCACAGCCGTCCGCCGAAGATCGGCACCATGAAGGAATAGAAGATGCGCAGCACGGCTCCGGAGATGCCGGGCAGCGCCGCGAGCCAGAAGAGTTGGTCCGTGGTGAAGCTGAAACCGACCAGCGGCAGCTTGGCGACGACGACCGACCACACCTGCCAGATCGCGAAGGAGAGCAGCAGCGCAGGGATCGACAGCCAGAGATTGCGGCGCGCGATGGCGCGGCCGGCCTGCCGCCAGAACGCCGGATCCTCAGGCCGCCAGTCTGTCAGCACCGCGCGGCTGGCGCGCACGGCGAGGACCGGCTGCGGCATGCCCTGCATTTCCGGGAAGGGCGGCAGCCGGGAGAGCGCTTCCTCCGCGACGCCGCGCTCCATCTGGCGGATCGCGACATGCATCCAGATGAGCGCGCCGCTGACCAGCGCGAACAGCGCCATGAAGCAGCTCGTCCAGAGGCCCGTGAGGTCGAGCAGCAGGCCGAACAGGATGGGGAGAAGGAAGCCGCCGAGGCCGCCGATCATGCCGACGAGGCCGCCGACGGAGCCGACATGGTCAGGATAATAAACCGGAATATGCTTGTAGACGGCCGCCTTGCCGAGCGCCATGAAGAAGCCGAGAACGAAGATCGTCACGATGAAGGGGACGAGCGTCATCTCGATGTGGAAAGAGGCGGTCTGGCCGTTGGCGCCATGCACGACATAATCGGTCGGCGGATAGGAGAGGAAGAACGTGGCGGCGACCGAGACGAAGAACGTCCAGTAGAGCACGCGGCGCGCGCCATAGGTGTCGGAGAGGCGCCCGCCATAGGCGCGGAAGATCGAGGCCGGCACCGAGAAGAAGGCCGCGATCATGCCGGCCGTTTTGATGTCGAGGCCGTAGACGTTGATCAGATATTGCGGCAGCCACAGCGACAGCGCGACGAACGCGCCGAAGACGAAGAAATAGTAGAGCGCGAAACGCCAGATCTGCACATTCTTGAGAGGCTCGAGCTCGAGCCATGCGCTTTTTGGCCGGACACCCGACCGACGCCGCTCCACGATGACCGGATCATCCTCCGTCGTCAGCCAGAACGCCACGGCGATCAGGACAAGCCCCGCCGCCCAAATCTGCGCGACCGCCTGCCAGCCGAATGCGATGAGCACAAAGGGCGCGAGAAACTTCGTCACCGCAGCGCCGACATTGCCGGCGCCGAAAATCCCGAGCGCCGTGCCCTGCCTGTCCGCCGGATACCAGCGCGACACATAAGCGACGCCGACGGCGAAAGAGCCTCCGGAAACGCCGACGCCGAGGGCCGCCACGAGCATCTGCGGATAGGTATGCGCATAGGCCAGGAAGAAGGTCGCGATCGCGGCCGCCATCATGGTCGCCACGAAGACGAGCCTGCCGCCGTAACGATCGGTCCAGATGCCGAGCGCCACCCTGATGAGCGAGCCCGTGAGGATCGGCGTGCCGACAAGCAGGCCGAACTGGGTCTCGGTCAGCCCGAGCTCCTGCCGGATGCGGATGCCGATGATCGAGAAGATCGTCCACACGGCGAAACACGCCGTGAATGCAACCGTGCTCATTCCGAGAATTCGGCCAGCCCTTGGATTCAGGGTCGTCTGCATGGTCGGCTGCCTTCGGCCATTGATCTCGAATGAGGGCGGCGCTGAGCCCGCCCGAACCACCATGGCCGGAACGCGGATGGCGAGCGTTGATCTACGTCAACGCTATGCGTGACAATTGTCACGCGTAGGGGCGGCCATCGACCGCCCGGTCGAACCAGGGAGCGCATGGATTGGTCGAGACAACAGCTGCGGATTTGTCGCCGGAGAAACTGCCGATCTTTCGCGGCATGCCGCCCGCGAAGCGGGACGATCTGTTGCGGAGCGCGATTCAGCACAGCGTCGCCGCAGGCGCTGTTCTCTTCGAACAAGGCGACATGCCGAATTTCCAGATCGTTGTGATGTCCGGGTCGGCTCAGCTGTTCGGCCGCTCGGCGGCGGGACGCGAGGTTCTGATTGAGGCCGTGCGCGCGCCAGACCTCATCATTCCCGCGGCCGTCGTGACCGGGGCGCCATATCTGATGCAGGCGCGCGCGCCCGAACCGTCACGCTTTCTGCTGATTCATGCGGCGGCCTTCCGTGAGGCCGTCGAGCAAGATCCGATATTGGCGCATGCGGTGATCGGCAGCCTGGCGCGGCAGTTCCGACGCATGGTTCGGCAGGTCAAGAACCTGAAGCTCAGATCCTCGGTCGAGCGCGTCGGCTGTTACATTCTGGCCCTTTCGGCCCGCCAGGGCGCCCCCCAGCGCGCCGTGCTGCCCTATGAGAAGAACCTCATAGCATCGGAACTCGGCATCACGCGCGAATCGTTTTCACGCGCGCTGTCCAAACTGGAAAAGTCAGGGATTCGCGTCGAAGGGCAGACGATCACAATCGTGGATGGCGTGCGCCTTGCCGCCGAATGTTCGCCGGATCCTCTTATTGATGGGGCGGAAGGCGATGTCGCGCTTTGAGGTTGGCGCTCGATCATCGATTTGATTTTTATCGGGCCGCGATTCAGTCGGCGCTTTGAACCGCCTCTTGTTTTCCGGAGGCTCTCGGCTTTGGCTTTATGCCGCCGTTCTAACACGATGGGTGACAGCGCCGCGCTCGGTGCCGGGAGGGGGAGAACATCTCGATGTAATCGAACACGTCCCGGCGCGCCTCGTCCGCGTGCGGTGGAGCTTGCGGCGGATGCGTTCGCGCTTGAGCAGCTTGAAAAAGCTCTCGGCCACGGCGTTGTCATTGCAGTTGCAGGGACGGCTCATCAAGGGCTGGAGATCATGGTGTTTCAGGAACGAAGCCCACTCCATGCTCGTGAACTGGCTTCCCTGGTCCGAATGCGCCACCGCGAGATAGGAGAAGCCCTCCGGTGTGCGGATGTTGTGGAGCTTGCGATAGCCATACACCTTGCCGCTCTCGCGCCATGCCGTGCGGATCAAACTCTGTCTGTCATCGGCCATGATCGCAGCGTTGTTAGCCTCTCTGCCGCAAAGGCATCGTAAAGCCTCTTGGCTGGCGCGCGGCTTTTGTCTGACAACTTGACAGCATTCTCGTCCGCTGGCATTCCCGCGAGGCGAGGGCCGCATGGATATCGTCGACGTAGAGACCATTTTGGCGCACCTCCCGATCGCGCGAGAGAATGGCGATGCGCGACGCCCGGTACTTGTCGCGCGGATCGACCACAGGCGTTTCGTCGATGTCGGTGGGACGCGCGCTTTTTTGCGTTTTGCGACGCCATCACGCGCGGCCCCAGACGAAACCGCGTGACTTGGCATGGCGTATGATCTCATCTTGAAGAATGGGCGAGTCGTTGATCCTGGCCAGGGAATTGATGGGGTATTCGATGTCGCTTTCGCGAACGGAAAAGTGGCCGCGCTGGAGTCGTCCATCACGGCGGATGCGGCCGACATCAGAGACGTCTCGGGGCTCTATGTCTTTCCGGGACTGATCGATCTTCACACGCATGTCTATTGGGGAGGGACTTTTCTTGGCGTCGATGCGTCCATGCTCGCCGCCCGCTCCGGCATGACGACCGCCGTGGACGCCGGCAGCGCCGGCGCCGCCAATATTCGCGGGCTTCTCGATCAATGCGCTCCGATGACGCCGGTCCGCATTCTCGCTTTCATCAATCTCGCGGTGACCGGAATCTTTGTCGACGAGGGGCGCATCGTGATGGGCGAGGCGGAGGATCTCCGGCTTCTTGACATCAAGCATTGCGTCGACGCGGCGAACCGCCACCGGAGCTCTGTCGTGGGGGTCAAGATCCGCGTCGGAGCGTCCACTACAAAGCATCTGGGAGCGATGCCGCTTCATATGGCGATCCGCGCCGGCGAACTCGCCGATCTCCCGGTGATGGTCCACATTGGCGCCGGCATGCCGCCGCGGATCGAGGATATTGTCGACCCTTTGCGAAAAGGCGATGTGTTGACGCATTTCTGCACGCCGAAGATCAACTCGCCGATGACGCGCGAGGGATTTCTGCGCGACTGCATGATCGCGGCGCGCGAGCGCGGCGTCGTGATGGATGTCGGCCACGGCGCCGGCTCTTTCGGCTTCGGCGTCGCTCGCCGCATGCTAGAGCTCGGCTTCGCGCCGGACGTTATTTCGAGCGATGTCCATGCGGGTTGTGTCGACGGGCCGGCTCAGGACGTGCTTGCGATCATGTCGAAATATGTTGCGCTCGGCTTGCCGATCAACGACGTCGTGCGCGCCGCCACGACGGCGCCCGCTGCAGTCTGCCGCCGCCCGGACCTGGGCTCGCTCGCGCCGCAGTCGGCGGGCGACGCGGCTGTCGTCGAACTCAGGCATGAGCGGACCGTGTTTCGCGACAGCATCGGCGATACGCTGGCGGGCGACAGGCGCTTCGTCGCCCGCGGCGTTGTGATTGGCGGACGTTGGTGGCGCGATGCCGAGCCACGAGGCGAAGCCGCTTGATCGCGCCGGCGACCGGAAAGAGCGAAGTCTTGCCATGACCCAGATCACTGCAACCGTCGATTTCGCCGCCCCTGGGAAGCAGGTCGGCTGGCTGCGGACGCCGCATTCCGTCACGCGCAGCGCGTATGGCGTGGTTCTGGTTCCGATAGCAGTGTTTAACAATGGCGACGGACCCGGCATCCTTCTCACGGCCGGAAACCATGGCGATGAATATGAAGGTCAGGTTGTCCTGACCCGGCTGATACAGCGATTGCAGGCTGCGGATATTCGCGGCCGGCTGATTGTCATCCCCTCCCTGAACACGCCGGCTGCGATTGCTGGAACGCGGACGAGTCCGCTTGACGATGGCAATCTCAACCGGGCGTTTCCCGGCGATCCAAACGGCGGCCCGACATGGAAGATCGCGGACTATGTTCACAATCATCTGACGCCGATGGTCGACGTGGTGTGCGATTTCCATGGCGGCGGCGGAAGCCTTGCTTATCGGCCGCATGCGAGCACGCATTTTTCTCCCGATTGCAGTCCGCGCCTGAAAGAACGCAGTCTCGCCGCCGTGAAAGCATTGGGGCTTCGCCACGTCATGATCTTTGAAACCGCGTCCGGAGGCGGGGCTCTATCCACATCGACGCGCGCGCACGGAAAAATCTATTTGAATGGCGAGTATGGCGGCATGGGCGCCGTCACGCGCGAGGGCGTCGCGCTGGTGGATGGCGCGGTGCAACGCCTGCTCGCCTTTTTCGGAGCCACCGAGGCTCGCTTCGATCCGCTTCCGCCGCCGCAGGTTCTGCGCGTCTTCGGTCCGCGCGCCTATGTCTACGCTCCGGAAGCCGGCGTGTTCGTGCAGGCGACCCGCCTTGGCGACACGGTCGCCGAGGGCGATCTGTGCGGAGAGCTTTTATTCCCCGAGAGTCCGGGTCGCGAACCGGTCAGGCTCTATTATCAAGCCGCGGGCGATGTCGTCTGTCAGCGCCATCCCGCCCGCGCCGAGCGTGGCGACTGCCTTGCGCATCTGGCCCAGGCGGTGGCTTGAGCAGGCGGCGGCGATATGAACGCCGCCGCCGCTTGTCCGAGATATTCGCGCTAGCGTCTCAACGCTTCGGCGCCAGCGGCGCCGATCAGGTCGGCTCGCCAAGGCGTTTGAAAACGTCGACCATCGTCTTGTGCGCGTCGGCGACGGCTCTCGCCGGCTCTTTTCCTTTCACAAGCATGTTCTGCACCTCGGAGATGATCAGGCTGCGGTTGACCACCTCGCTGAGTGCGGGCGTGATTTTCCCTGGCGCGTAGGTTGATCGCGCCGACCGCGCCGCCTCGAGCAGGCCCGCGAATGCGGGTTTGCTCGTCCAGAACGGATCACTGAGCAGGGACGGATAGATCGGAAGATAGCGCCCGCCCGCCTCGACGATGAAGCGGGAATAATTCTCGGGCTTGAGAAAATGCTGCACCAGCCCCATCGCAAGCTCGGGATTGGGCGCCTTTTTGAACACGCTGTAATGATCGGTGGACGCCGTGCTGAAGCGGCCAGCCGGTCCTCCCGGAGGGCGATCAAGCACCGTCGCGTCCAGAAACGGGCTCTTGTCGGTGACGAGGCTCGAATAAACGCTGGTCGGGTTCATGATGTAAGCGACCTGACCGGACTGAAACGCTTTATTGTTGCCGGAATTGTCCCAGCTCAGAGAGCCGCGCGGGATGATCTTGTCCTTGTTGTACATGGCCTCGACGAGCTTGAACGCTGCGATCGTGCCGTCGCTCTCGAAAGCGGGGCGGTTCTGCGCATCGAGAAGCGATCCGCCATAGGCGGAGACCACCGACATCAGATCCACGAGACTGTCGGAGGGCACAAGGCCGAGCGCCATGCCGAACGAATAGAATGGCGGCTTGGTGATTTTCCGCCCGGCTTCGATGAAGCCCTCCCAGGTAGCGGGCATGCTGTCATATCCGGCTTCCTTGAACTTGTCGGCGCGCACATGCGCGGCGTTGGCGGCGATGCCCATCGGCGCGCCGAGGATTTGGCCGTTCCGCGTCGCGAGGGGCAGCGAGCCTTCATTGATGCCGCCCGGGCGCGTCTTCATCTCGTTCACGACGGGGGTGATGTCGAGCAGATGGCCGATCGATCCCCATTTGACGAGGTCTTCCTCGTTGGTCCGCGTCACGTCGGGCGGCGCGCCGATCTCGAGCGCGGCGGCCATGCGTTTGGACACTTCGCCGCCTGGCACGACCTCGATCTGCAACTCGTTGTCTTTCAGTCCCTTGGAGCGCGCATAGTCTTTCGCCTGCGCCACAAGGAGGTCGTCCGCGACCTTGTTGAAATTCGGCTGCAGCCAGAAAACCAGCTTGGCGTCGCGCGCGCTCGCCGCGCGGATGTTGAGAAATGGGACTGAAAGCCCTGCCGCAGCGGCGGCGAGGCCAGCTTTGCCAACACTGCGACGTGAATAAGAGACATGAGTCATGATCAGTTCCTCCTGCTGCGGCCTTCGAATCTATCATCCCTTGACGGCGCCGACGGTCAAACCCGTGATGAGAAAACGCTGGAACACGAAGTAGACGATCAGCGGCGGGATGGCGCTGATCAAAGTCGACGCCATCATCGGCCCCCAAAAGAAGACGTCCTGTACGACGAAATTCGGAATGCCGGTCGGGATCGTCCGCACACTGACATCCGAGACGAGGACGGAAGCGTAGATGAACTCGTTCCATGATAGCGTGAACGAGAAGAACGCCACGACCGCCAACGCCGGCAGCGTCAGCGGCAGGACGATCCTGATGAGCACGCCGATGCGGCTGCAGCCGTCGATCATCGCGCTTTCCTCGAGTTCGATCGGGATCGACATAAAGTAGCCCATCAGGAGCCAACTGCAGAAGGGAACTGTGAATCCGAGATAGGAAAGCACCAGGCCCTCGAGCGTGTTCTGGAGTCCGACGCCGCGAATAATGACGAGCAGCGGGATGAACAAAAGCGAACTGGGCATGAGATAGGTGTACACAAGAGCGCGGGCGAAGAATCGTCGTCCGGGGAAAACCAGCCGCGTGAGCGCGTAGGCCGCCAGCGCGGCGAAGATGAGTGAAAGAAAAGTGGTCGCGACCGCGACGATCACGCTGTTGCGGAAATAGATCGGAAAATTGGTTTCCTGGAAAAGAATCCGGTAGTTATCGATCGTCGGCTTCAGCGGCCACAGCGTGATCGTTTCGCCATAGATCTCGGAGTTCGTCTTCAGCGATGTGACCACCATCCAGTAAAGCGGCGCCAGCGTCCAGACGATGAGAATGAAAAGCGTGATGCTGCCGATGTGATGGGCCAGCCGCTTCGAGCGATCCTTGCTCCCGACGCTCACCTCATGCTCCTTTGTTGCCGAGCATGCGGCGCGTCAGAATGATGATGAAGACCACAAGGAACGGCAGAAGCGTCATGTTGATCGCCGAGCCGAGCCCCATGCGCCCTGCGGAGATGGCCGCGCTGTAGCTTTCGTTGGGAAGGATCTGCGTCAGATTCGCCGGCGCGCCGTTCGTCAGGATGTTCACGACGACGATGCTGGTGGATGTGAAGACCGTCGAGAGCATCACGGTGATCGTGAAAACCGGCTTCATCGACGGGATGGTGACGTGCCAGAACTTGTTCAGTTCGCCTGCGCCATCGATCTCGGCCGCCTCGTAAAGCTCCTTGGGAATGGCCTGCAATCCCGCCAGAAAATGCATGGTGTAGAAGGGCGTTCCGTTCCAGACCACGACGGCGATCACGGACCACATGGCGAGCTTTGGCTCGGCCAGCCAGGCGATTCCATGGTCGAGAAGGCCGAGGCGCGTCAGCAGAAGGTTTAGCAGCCCGTTGAACTCATTGTACACCCACAGCCATGTGAGCGAAGCGATCACCGTGGGTATCGCCCAGGGGACGAACAAAATCGTCCGATAGATGGGGGTGAAGCGGCGAGGCTGGTTCAACGCAAGAGCGGAGGCCAGTCCGATGATGAATTTGATCCCGACGCCAAACACCGTGTACCATACGGTGTTGTAGAAAATCTGGATGTACTCCGGATCGGAGAGCAGTTCGATATAGTTGCGCAGCCCGATGAACTTGCCGGGCGCGCCAGCCGTCTTGTCCTGAAAACTGAGAAGCAGCGCGTAAGTGAAAGGATAGACGACGACGCAGGTCAGAATAAGGATGGTCGGCAACAGGAACAGGAACGCCAGCGTCCGGACGTCGTTCGTCAAATACTGCCAGAAAGTGGTCCGTCTCACGTCTTCAACGGAAACGGCGGCTGCGACTCCGGTCAAGACGAGGCCTCGGCGTTCATATCAGGCCATGCGCGGAGCGCGTTGGCGCGTTCCATTTTCCGCGCCTGCGCCGCTCCACGCCGATCGTCATTCCCGGTTCGACGCGCATCCTCGATCGCGGCGCGGAGGCGTTCGGCCACCACCTCCTGTTCGTCAGCGCCGAGGGATCGAGGATCCATCACAAAGGAGCCGTGCTCGATCTGATGCGTTCGCACGCGGATGGACGGCTTTCCCGTTTCGAGCGCGTGGACCAGATCGGCCGCCGTGAAGCCGGACTCGGGCTGCACCGTGATGCGCAGGCGGTCGAAAGGATTGCCTGTGGGATCAGGATCGAGATCGCCTCGCACCCCTGGAATGTCTTTGATCACATCCTTCCAGTAGAGAAGCGGCCGGCGCAGCGCCTCGCGAACCGCGGCGCGATCTTCGGCCGCGAATGTCTGAAGAGCGACGATCGCGGCTGCGATCCCTTCCTTGCCGACTTTCATCGGCCTGCCGATTCCGTAGTTCTGGAGAAACGCAGCCCGCACGAGACTTTTGTTTCCGGCGACGATGCCAGCGGTCGCGCCGCCGAGAAATTTATGGGCGCTATGGATGGTGATGTCGGCGCCGTCTTTCAGGTAGCCGGTCACGTCATATTCGGCCGCCAGGTCGACGATGACCGGCACGCCGCGCTCGTGGCAGACGCGGACGAAATCCGGGAAGGGAATCTGCCCCTCCGGCGCGCAGTGATGACTGACGACGAAGAGCGCAGCGGCGGTCGAAGGAGAGATCGCGGCCGCCAGTTGCGCCTGCGAAGCTGAATTCACGGAGCCGATTACGACCGCGCGCGCGCCGGTCAGACGAATGTCTTGCGCGATGGGGTGTCCGTAGTCGACGAGATGCCCGGTCTGGATGATGACCTCGTTCTTCATGCCTGCAGTGTCGGGAAGCCGCAGGATGTCGCCCATGCGGTCTCCGGTCATCGCGCCAGCGATCGCCATGCAGATTCCCGCTGAACTGCAGGCCGAAATGAATCCTGCCTCGGCGCCGGTCGCCTGAGCGATGATGTGGCTTGCCCGCGCCTGGAATTCGGCGATGTCGACGCCCTTCCCGAGGATCGCGGCTGCGGCCGCAATTGCTTCCGGGCGGGCGCTGATCCCGCCCAGCGTGGTCAGCGTGCCGGTGAGGTTGATGACCGGCTCAACGCCGAGGCGGATGCGAATATCCGCATTCGCGCTCGCAGCCGATCTCGCCGCAACATTCATGTGTTTCTCCTCGACGGCAGGGCGGCGACATCGTTGTTCACGCCGACGTCCACAGGATCAGCAGAGAGCGCGTCGCTATAATCGTATATCGCGGGGCCGCCGCCGGTGTTGACGTAAACCACGGTTGCGCCGCGGAGGATCCGTCCATCGGCGACCTTGTCGACAAGAGCACACGCGACTTTGGCGTTGTAAACGGGGTCGATGACCATGCCATGCGCGCGGGCGAAAAGCCGCATCGCATCGGCAAGCGCGGGCGTCAGAACACCATATCCGCTTGCGGCGTACTCATCGATCAGGGTGAAGTCTCCAGAGCTGAGGCGAGTGGTCAACCCGAGTCTTTCAGCGGCGCGAGCGGCATGCTGTTCGATGTCGGGAGCCAGATCCCGCGCTCTTCCGCTCGTGCTCACGGCCATGACGCGCATCGGCGACCTCAGATGCTTGAGGCCCAGCGCAAGGCCGGCGGCGGTCATCCCGGCGCCAGCCGCGATGAACAGCGAATGCGGCTTTTTCCCCGAGGCCGCGAGTTGACCAAGCAACTCCTCAGCGGCGTCGACATAGGCGATCGTCGCGTCGGCTCCATATTCGAGGCGGCGGTCGAGGATGGCGGGGCGCCGTCCTTCGCGCGCCATCTCATCGCGGACCTCTTCCTGGGAGATCATGATGGAAGCGGCGTCGAAGTTCGGCGCGACAAGGCGGACGTCGGCCCCGAGAATATCGAAGAGCAGCCGATTGCCTTGCGGCGGCAGGGTTTCGGTCGCGCCGCGCGAGGCGGGGATGAGCAGAACAGCGCGCATGCCGAAGCGGGCGGCGGCGGCGGCGATGTCCCGCAGCTTGTTGGACTGCGCCGCCGCGTGGGCGATCAGCGTGTCGACGCCTTTGGCGCGCAGGGAGCCGAGAGCGAATTCGAGAAGTCGCGCCTTGTTGCCGCCGACGCAGAGGCCAGCCAGATCTTCACGCTTGATCAGCAGATCGACGCCAAGCATTTCGGAAAGGCGAGGGGCCTGCTCCAGTGGGGTGGGCAGATGCACGAACCGCAGCCTGGGCCGAGCTTCGCAAATCACGAGGAAGTATTCCGAGCGTGTGTTGTCGAGTGGAGCATCACGCCGCCGTCTTCGTCCGAGCGGGATAAATTTGCGCCGTGGGGCTGAAAGGAACGTCATCATCCAGCGGGAACATCGGCCGTGTGCAGACCGTGTGGCCGAGGCTCTTCAGGTTTGCAGACGTCGCCCCTGGGATGTCGAGCACGTAATTCTTGCGCGCGAAGGAAAAATAACGAATCGCCGCGCCGGGCGACTTCACCACGATGATATCAGCGCCTTCAGGATCCAGCCCGTGGGCCAGGAAAATCGCCCGATCCATCATGAACACGGATTTGGAAACCACGATGATGCGTATATTTTCGTGTCGCAGCACAGCCGTCGGTCCGGCATGGGCCGGCATGCGTGAAAATTCGTGAACATAGTCGCCGTCGTACAGGCGCTCGACCTCGACCTCGATTTCCAGCGGCGGAAAACGCTTCGGATCGATAGCGCCGCCGAGTGACAGGCGAAGGCGGGCGCCTACGCCAGCGTCATGCGCCCGCTGCGCCGCCGGCGCGTCGACGACGGGGATGATTGCGCGACCATGATAGCCCGCCGCGACGAGAGCGGAGAGAATGACATTGCTGTCGCCGGACGCGCCGCTGCTGGGCGCGTCCGCCGCGTCCGTGAAGGTGACCGGCCCGTCCTGTCGCACGGCGTCCGCGATCGCGTCAGGCAGCGGCGTCAGCTCAGCCACCATGGTCTTGTGATCGGCCCAGAACGCCTCCGCCAATTCTCTGGCGAGCCGTTGCGCTTTCTCGGCGTCATTGTCGGTGATCACGAGCGATTGGGATCCGAGCTCCGGGGCGTCGGTGAACGGATTTCCGATGAGAACCGCCGCCGACAACGCCTCGCCATCGCGTTCCATCGCCTTGGCCCGATCGATGATTCTCCCGTAAAGACCGGTTTCGGTGATCAGTTCGGGACCGCGCGCCAGCGCCGGAATGAAAATTCGGGCCATGGTCGGGTGCGCCCTCCGTTCGAGGATCGCCTCCATCAATTTGGCCGCGCGCTGACCCGTGCTCGTGAAATCATTGTGCGGATAGGTATGATAAACCGCGATCGCGTCGCAGTTCGACAGCATCCGGTCTGTCAGCAGCCCATGCAGGTCCAGCGAAATAACGATCGGGACGTCGAGGCCGAGGCGCGAGCGAACGTTTTCGAGAAGATAGCCTTCCGGATCGAGCTCGCCGATGGCGCCCATGGCGCCGTGGAGCGACAGATAGATCGCGGCGACCTCCGAGGCCGCCGCCTTATCGATCGCTGCCAGCAACTCTCCCGAAAGCTTCTCGAAGCCTTTGCGGGACAGCGGCCCGGCGCTGCATGCGGTCGCGCCGTAAACCGGAATCAGCCGGAAATCGCTTTTCCCGCCGAGCGCATCGCAAAATCCACGGATGCAGGTGTCGGCGCCGGCATGCGCTTCGAACAGCTCCGCATCACGCAGAACCGTGAAATCCTCATATTCGCTAGGAGACGGATTGAACGAGGAGATTTCCTGCTCGCAATCCACTATCAGAATCCGGCGCATTGACATTACCGCCAGAAAGTTGCCATGTTGTCTGACAAATCAGTAGGCTGCTTATGGGAGCGCGTCAATCGCCAAATTCCGCAGGATTGGAGAGGTTTTGTGCAAAGCGACGCCCAAAATCAAATCACGCCTTGCAAGCGGTCTCGGGCAGCAGGCTGATCGTCAGAAGAATCCCAGCGTCTTCGTTCGTTGTTTGTCAGTCAAACTTACATGCGGTAGGTGTCGGAGGCATGGAATAAATGGATCGTGGCGGAACGCGATGCAGCGATCGGAAAACGTCCCGCTTGGGAGGCGGACTCGATTTGCGATCCGCCGGCGTTGCGCGGGAGCAGCGCGCGCAGATGCGCTACGACGATTTCTCTATCGGCGTTGAAGCAAGATGCTAGCAAAGCGGCGCGGGTCCAAGCTTAGCGATGAAATTTACGGGGTCGTTCTCGCCGACATCATACAGGGGCGCTATCCCGAGGGCGCCAAGCTGCCGACGGAAAGCATATTAGCAGAGTCTTTCGCCGTCTCGCGCCCCGTCGTGCGCGAGGCTTTGGCGCGCCTCCGTGACGATGGTTTGATTCAGCCGCGGCGAGGAGCGGGCAGTTTCGTTCTGAAGCGTCCTGCGCACGCTCTGCTGCGCTTTACGCCAATCGGAAGCATCGCCGATATCCAGCGGTGTTTCGAGTTCCGTCTGGCGTTGGAGCCAGCCGCCGCCGGGCTGGCTGCGACTCGTCGCGATGAAACGATGCTGAAGAAGATCAGTGATTCTCTGAGCTCGTTGCGCGAAGCGATTGAAACTGGCACGGTCAATGTTGAGGCTGATTTCGCATTTCACAAAGCCGTCGCCGATTCTTCAGGCAATGCGTATTTTTCAACGGCGCTCCATTCCCTTGAGCAATCGCTCACCACGGCGATGCTGCTGAACCGGCAGCTGTCTTTGCAAAATCCCTCGCAACGATTGCACCTGGTGCAGACGGAGCATCAGCTCATATACGAGGCGATCGTTTCCGGAGACGGAGAAGCGGCCCATGCCGCGATGTTCAAGCATATTCAGGATGCGCGGCGGCGCGTGTTCGACGGTCAGGGAAATAGTTGACTGCGATAACGCGGGGCTGTTCAGGCAGCGCGCGGCGTGTGAGCGTTATGTCGCCCGGCTTGACGCGGATGCTCGACGCCGGTCGCGCTGATCATTCTCGCTTGAGTCTTTTTACAGGGCTGCTTCGCTACAAAGCGAGGTCGAATGTCGTTGCAAGGCTTGCTCTGCGCGAGCAGCCTGTCCGCCTTAGTCGCGCCGCGGGCGATATTGCTTCACGATGTCGACGAAGCTTCGCAGCAGCGGGTTGCGATCGGTCTTGCGCCAGTAGCACGACACGATGACCGTATCGGAGGGGGTGACGGGCACATAGACGACGCCCGGAAACGGCATCGTGTCCCAGGTGCTGTGCACCAGATGGACGCCGAAGCCCGCAGCGACGAGCCCGAGCCGGCTGAGCGTATTGCTCGCCTCCTGCGTGATCTTGGGCGAGAAGCCGGCGCGGTGGCACAGGGAGATGATTCGATCGTAGACGCCCTTGTCATTCTGGTCGCGAGGAAACATCACCCAGGGATCGTCCGCCAGTTCGACCAGATCGAGGGTGGATCTTGCCGCGAGCCGGTGGTTTGTCGGCAGCACCGCCACCAGCGGCTCCTTGACGATGATCATCCGGCCGTAGTCGCCTTGGGCGCGCGCCGGCGGGTGGATGAAGACCGCGTCCGTCACCCCTTCGTCGAGCGTTCGGAGCAGCGCTTCCGATGGCGCGACGTTATCGACGAAGTTGAGCACGATATCGGGAAACTGCGTGTGGAACTCGGACAGGATCCGCGGCAGCGGCCCGAGCAGCGCCGCGCCGATCAGTCCGATCGTCAGCTTCCCCATTTTTCCCTGAGCGGCGATCATCGCGTGGCGGCGTGCGTCGTCCGCTTGTTTCAGGAGCTTGACCGCCTCCGGCAGAAAGGCTTCGCCTGCTTGCGTCAACCTCACATTCTTGCGGTTGCGATCGAAAAGCGCGACCTGCAAATCCTCTTCAAGCTGCTTGATGCGCCGGCTCACATGCGGTTGCGCGATGCGCAGGCGCTCCGCGGCCACGCCGAAGTGAAGCGTGCCCGCCAGCGTGACAAACGTTTTCAGTTGCTTGAAATCCACTGCGCCGCGTTCCTGTTCGACGCCAGCGCTATCTGGGAGATCGCCGCGCCGCCGGAGAGCGGACGCTAATGCATGTGCGGCCCGGCGTGAAGCGGTTGAGTCAGTCCATGAAACGCACGCAGACCGGCGTCCCGACTGAATAGTCGTCGCCCGTGGCCGCGAGACGGCCCGTTGTCGGATCGATGCGGAACATGACGATATTGTCCGTGTCCTGATTCGCGACAGCCAGATGCGCGCCATCGCCCGAGATATCGAAATTGCGTGGCGTACGGCCGCGTGTTTTCTCATGGCCGACGAGCGTCATGAGGCCGTCCGGACCGATGGCGTAGATCACGAGGCTGTCATGTCCGCGGTTGGAGCCATACAGGAACTTGCCTGAAGGCGTGATCTGGACTTCCGCGCAGATATTCGCGCCATTGAAGTCGGATGGAAGCATCGGCAGCGTCTGCAATTCGGTGAGCCGCCCTTTGTCCGCGTCGTATGCGAAGGCCGTCATGGTCGCGTTGAGTTCGTTGACGAGATAGGCGTAACGGCCGTTCGGATGAAAGACGATCTGTCTCGGGCCGGCGCCCGGCGCCGTCGCGACCCATGGGCAGTCGGAATTCGGCGACAGCGTTCCGCGCTCGGCGTCGAAGGCGTAGATCATCACCTTGTCGATTCCGAGGTCCGGCACGAAGACGAAGCGGTTTGCTTCATCCATTTCCACGGCGTGGGCATGCGGGCCCGCCTGCCGCCGTGGGTCAGCGCTCGATCCCTCATGCTGCACGAAATCAGACGACTCTCCGATGGAGCCGTCATCCCGCAGCGGAAACACGCTGACGCTGCCGCTGGCGAAATTCGCGACCAGCAGATGTTTGCCCGCGGCGTCCGTCATCAGGTGACAAGGGTCGGTCCCGCGGCTGGCCCGGCTGTTGAGGAATGTCAGCGCGCCAGTCGCCGGATCGATGCGGAACGCGCTGACTGCTCCGCTCGCCGCGCCTTCATACTGCTTGAATTCGTTGACGCAGTAGAGAAAATGGCGCGCCGGATCGAAGCAGAGATAGGACGGATTGCGAACGCCCTCTGCAAGATGGTTCGGCGCGAGCGCACCGGCCTCGCGGTCGAAGCGGAGGCTGTAGACGCCCTTGCCCTTTCCCTGCAGAACCTGTCCGGTCCCGAAGAGGATCGGTTCGCTGTAGACCCCGACATAAACGAGCGGTCTTTGGTCAGTCATATTGGTTCCCTGCGTCGCGTCTCGCATCGGGCGGCGCGATGCGCCGCCCGATGCGGATATTCTCGGATTCGCGTGTTATTCGACGCGGATATCGAGGTCCTTGCAGATCTGCTTGAGATAATTCATGCCGGCGACGGTCTCGGCGACAAATTCGTCCGTCGCCGTCACGTTGCGATAGACGCCTGGCGCCGTGGAGTTCGGCCCGCGCGAAACGCCGGGAACATCCTCAAGCTCGATCGAAACGACGCCGTCATAGCCGACTTCCTTGAGGGCCTTGAACATCGCCTTCCAGTCGATTTTGCCCATGCCTGGGCGCCAGTGAACGTTCGTGACGCCGTCATTGTCCGAGACATGCAGATGCTTGATGTGCTTGCCGAGGCGATAGACGGAAATATTGGGGAAATCGCCGACCGGGAAGGTGTGGCTTGGATCGAAATTGATTCCCATCGCCTTGGAGCCGACATGCTCCAGAAGCCTGAGAGCGCCGTCCGTGTTGGCGAGATAGCGGCCCGGATGCGGCTCGACGGTCATGATGACGCCGGCGTCTTCGCATGCCTTGGCGCAGGCGCGCACTGCTTCCACGTAATCCTCGTAATTCTTGTTCCAGTCCGCGCCCTCGGGAACCTTCGCCGTATAGGTCTGGACGAGGGGCTTTGTGGTGATGCGCGGAATCTCCTGGCCGTCGCGCATCGCGAACGGATGCGTGCTCACCATGTTGATCAGGGGCGCGCCGAGCGCGACGCCGACTTCGACGGTGCGTTTCCAGTGATCCACCGCGGCCTCGCGCTTGGCCTTCTCGGGATGTGACAGGTCATGCGGGGTGGAGACGAACTGGGAGATGATGATTCCCGCCTCGTTCAAGGCCGATTTGAGATCAGCGATCTTGGCCGGCGTGTAATAGTCCTTGAGATAGTCCTTGTTCCAGGCGATCAGTTCGATCGCCTTGAATCCCAGTCCGGCGACGCGCTTGATCGCGTCTTCATAGGGCGGATCCCACTGGAACGGCCATGACGAAGCGCCAAATTTCATATCGATCTCCTTTGAACGAAAAATGAGAGTGGCGCGGCGGTTTCGAACGCCGCGCGTGACTTATAGTCAGCGATCAGCCTTTCACTGCGCCGCCGAGCAGCCCCTGCACGATGAAACGTTGCATGAGGAGGAAGAAGAACAGGATGGGCAGGGTGATGATGCCCGAGCCGGCCATGATCAGATCCCACCGGAAAGTATATTCTTCCTGGAAGCTCGCGAGACCGATCGGCAGCGTGAACAGGTCTCGGCTCTGCAGGAAAACGAGTGCGAAAAGAAACTCGTTCCAGCCGCGAATGAAGCCGAACATCGTCACCGCCGCGAGCCCGGGGCCGGCGAGCGGCAGAATCACCTTGTGGAAGGTTGTGATCTGCGATGCGCCGTCGATCGCGGCGGCCTCCTCGAGCTCCTGCGGTATGGCCTCGAAGAAGCCGCGCAGCATCCAGATCGTGAAGGGCAGCGAGAACGCGGTATAGGCGACGATGAGGGCCGCATGCGTGTTCAAGAGCCCGACGCGCTGAATGATGATGAAAAGCGGAATGACGAGCAGGATGTGAGGAAACATCTGCGTGACGAGCAGAAGAATGCCGTAGGCGCCGCGACCCCGGAAACGGATGCGCGCAATCGCATAAGCAGCGTAGACCGAGATCAGCACGGTCAGCAGGGTCGAAAGCGCGGCGACCTTGAAGCTGTTCCAGAAATAGATCGGAAAACTCGTTCCCTCCCAGACGTTCCTGTAGTTCTCCAGCGTCCATGCGACGGGCAGCATGGTGAGGTTGCGGGCGAAAAGCTCCGGCGCCGGCTTCAGCGATGACGACGCCATCCAGAAGATGGGAAACAGGATGACCGTGACGGCCGCGACGAGCACGCAGTAAACCGCGAGCAGAGTGAACGACAGGCGGTATCTGTCGAGCGTTTGCTTCGTCATGCGCGCGCCTCGTCCGCCTGAAGCCCCTGCGTCCGGTAGATCGTCAGATAGGCGACGCTGATCACCAGAAGGCACAGCAGCATCAACAGCGAGATGGCCGATGCGTAACCCATCTCAAGTCCCCAGAACGCCTTGTCGTAGACCAACGTCGGGAGGATCTTGGTGGCGCCTGCGGGGCCGCCGCCGGTGAGCAGGTAAACGATGTCGAAGGCCTGGAACGTCCAGATGGAGGCGAGCAGCGTCAGTATGATGCTCGTCGCCTTGATGAACGGGAACGTGACGAACCTGAAGCGCTGCATCACGCCGGCGCCGTCGATGACCGCGGATTCCGTGAGTTCCTTCGGCACGTTCTGCAGCGCCGCCAGTAGCACGACGAACATGACGGGATAAAGCTTCCATATCTGGACCAGCACGACCGCCGGCATCGCCATGAGCGGATCGGAGAGCCAGAGAACGGGCTTGTTGATGATTCCGACTTTCGTCAGGAGGAAGTTGATGACGCCGAATTCGTCGCCGTAAAGCCACTTCCATAGAAGCGCGGTCGCAACGTCGGGGATGACCCAGGGGACAAGAAAAAGCGCCCTGAAAAGCGTGCGGCCCCAGATGTCCATGTTGAGAAGAAGCGCGAGTCCGAGCGCCACCAGATAGGCGCCGGCGACGGAGAAGGCCGTCCATATCACGGTCTTCCAGAGGCTGGTCCAGAACGTCGGCTCCTCGAACAAAGCGCGCGAATAATGCGCGAAGCCGACGAAGGCCTCTGGATTGGATCGCCCCATATTCTGGTTTTGCAGGCTGACCACGACGCTCTCGATGATCGGAAGGATGTCAAGCAGCGTAATGACGGCGAGCGATGGCAACACGAGAAAGTAAGCGAAGCGCGCTCGCCTCTGCAAAAACATCAGGCGTTCTCCGGCCGGAAAGAGGCGCGGCGTCGTTGACGCCGCCGGTTGCTCAGGACGAGAACACCTTCTTCATCGCCTCATGCGCGTCGAGCACGGCCTTTTCCGGCGTCTTGGCGCCGACGACCACCTCGTTCACCGGAGCGGCGAACATCTTCTCGCCGTCGATGACGCCCATTTCAGGCCTGCCGAAGCCGGGATAGGCGAAATCGGTGGAATAGGGGACCACATTGTCGAGCGCTTCCTTGAGAAGCCTGTTCGACTTGACGCGATCGGTGTTGATGTCGCGTTTGAAGATGGGCCAATGCTGTCCCGGCACCGCCTGATAGAGCCGCTCCAGCCGGCCGGGCTGGACGAACCATTTGACGAACGTTTTCGCCGCATCCTTCGCCGGACTGTGCTTCCAGACGAACATGGGATTGTAGAAGGCGGCGGTCAGCTTGCCGGACGGACCTGCCGGCCCTTCAAGCACTTCGAGGATGCCGGTTTTCTCCGCGAGAGCCGGATTTTCCTTCATCAGGCGGCTGATCAGGCCGCCGGTGCCGAAGCCGAACGCGGCGCGCCCCTGCACATAGAGCGTATGCGGCTCATCGGTATTGTAGGAGGCGATTCCGGGCGGCGTGACCTTATGCTTCGTCGCAAAATCCGTGAGATAGGTCAGCGCCTTGACGTTGGCATCCTTCGCCGTGGTTCCGAAAACGAGATTGCCGTCCTTGTCGAGGATGCTTCCGCCCGCCTGGAACATGAAAGACATATAGAAGTGCTGGGCGATGTGAAAATTGCCCGCCGGAAACACCACGCCGAAAACGCCGTTGGCGGGATCGTTGAGGGCGATAGCCGCGGCCTGGAATTCATCCCAGTTGCGTGGCGGCTTCAGTCCCTTCGCCTCGAGCAGATCTTTCCGGTAATAGATCGGCCGAATGTCGAGATTATAGGGCACGCCCCAGTAATGGTCGCGCCACAGGAATTTCTTGTAGGCGTATTCGCTGAAGATGTCGGCGAGCAGGCCATTGCCTTTCCAGAGCTCGATGATGTCGTCCATCGGCTCCATCTGGTCGGCGGCGGCGAACTGGAGCGGATGATAGGAATAGGCTTCGGCGATGTCGGGCATCGTCTGCCCGCGAATGGCCGTCAGGAATTTCGGATAGACGAGATTTCCGGAAACCGGTTCATGCTTGATCTTGATGCCGGGATTCTGGGCTTCGAAGTCGTTCAAAATTGCTTTTAACGCGGCGGACAGTTCGGGAGTGTTCAGCCTCACCGTCCAGAAGGTGAGATTGGCCTGCGCCTGCGCGCTCGCATTGTCCGCGGTCAGCATGAACAGGCCGCCAAGCCCTGCGACCACGGCCTGACGCCGGTCAAAATCTTTGAAACCGACCATTCCTTCCTCCCTGTCCTCGCTTCGACGCGACGGCTTGCCGCCGAAGCGGACGCTCATTCGCTAGAGTGAGCGCACCCGTTTCCGTTGGACGGGCGAAGCCATGATACCAGACAGAAAGCGTTGTAGAAGGTATTATATAATAAAAAATCGGTATCTATGTCGATGCTAGCTAGGGATTGATGTGCGGAGCGCGGTTCTTCGGCGCTTTCGCATCGGATCGCGGAAGAACAAAAAGAATCGAATGTCATCGGAGAAAACCTTCGGCGGCGCGCAGAAGGCGGAGCCGCGGAGACCGCCTTCACAGCGCTTTCCGGATGGTTATCCGACGCTTTGCGCATCAATGGTCTATTTCGCGCTGTTCGCGCAGGCGGGACTTAACCAGCCCTTCCTGCCCCTGTGGCTCACCTCGCGCGGGTTGAATGAGACTCAGATAGCGGCCGTCATCAGCGCGCCCCTGCTTCTGCGTATCATGGTGGCGCCGGCGATTGGAATGATCGCGGACCGCACCGGCGATCGCGCTTTGATCATGAGGTGTCTCGCCGCTGGCGTTTTCCTGCTCGCACTGTGCCTGTCGCAGGCCGGCGGCTTCTGGACGATTCTCCTTCTCGCGACGTCGATGATGCTGCTCAGCCAGGCCATTCCGCCTGTCGTCGACGCGTCTGTCATCAGCCTCATTCGCGGCGGCAAGGCGCGCGACTTCGGGCGCATGCGACTCTGGGGCTCGGGCGGTTTCGCCGCAGCGACGATCCTTGGCGGGTTCATCCTGGCCTGGGGCGGCGTCGACGCCGTGTTCGCGGCCTTTGTCTGCGCGATCCTGCTGCAGATCGCGGCGTCGTTCATTCTCCCAGGCGGCGCGGCGCGGGCGAAGGAGCGAAGCGAGACGCGGCTTGACCTACACAAGCGCCCGGCTTTGATCGTCGTGTTTCTCGTCGCGGCGTTGACGCTCACGAGCCATGCGACCTTCAACAGCTTCGGCTCCCTGCATTTCCGTCGTTTGGGGTTTCCCGAGAGCGCCATCGGGCTGCTGTGGGCCACCGCCACCTTGTCGGAGGTCGCAATGTTCTGGGCCGGTCCTTTTCTGTCCCGCAGACTGAGCGCGTTCGGCGTCCTTGTGCTCGCGGCGAGCGTCGCCGTGGCGCGCTGGAGTCTGATGTCGCTGGATGCGGGGCTTCCGGCGACAGTGCTCCTGCAGATGCTGCATGCGGCGACGTTCAGCGGCAGCTATATCGGCTTGATGCGTTTCATGGCGCAGGTCGGCGATCATGTCGGCGCGCGGGCGCAGAGCGCGTTCGCCACCATATTCGGCCTCATGACGGCGCTGACCACGCTCGCGATGGGTCCGATCTACAGTGAGATCGGAGCGCGCGGGTTTCTTGTGACGGCGCTTTTGCCGGCTTTGGCGTTGTTGCTGCTGTTCGGCTTTCGCCGGAGACTGCGCCTCGCGGAAGCCGGCGAGGCGGCCTGACGTCGGAGGAACTCATGCGCGATCTGTTGCCCGATCGTGTCGGGCTGCTTGAGGCCGTCGTCGACCGCCTGATACCCGCCGATCAGGATCCCGGCGCCATCGCTTCCGGCGCGCTCGCTTTCGTGAGGGAGAGGCTGCTGGCCGAGTCCGAAGCTGTTCGCGCCGACCTGCGCTCGGGCATGCAAGCGCTCGATCAATCCTGCGAGGCGCTTTGCGGCCGGCCTTTCATGCTCGCTTCGCCTTCCGAGCAGGACCGGGCCTTGAAGGCCCATGAGCGCGAACCATGGTTTGTCGCGCTGTCCGAACTGGCGGCCGAAGGATTCTACGCCGATCCGGGCAATGGCGGGAATCACGACGCCGTCTCCTGGCGAATGATCGGATACGACCCAAATCTCCCGCTCGAGGCGGCGCCGTCCGGCAGGATAGCCGACGCGGGCGCGATCGAGGAATTTTATGATGCGATCGTCGTCGGCGCGGGCGCCGGCGGGGGAATTGTCGCCTGCCTGCTCGCTGAAGCGGGTCACCGCGTTCTCGTGCTTGAGCGCGGCAGGGATCACGGCGATGAAAATCCTCTGACGCGCGATCATCTCCGCAATCAGCGGCTGTCCGTCTATGATCACAATGCGGGCCCCAACATTGTCGGATATCCGCGCGTCGCGGTGGACGCTGCCGGCCATGCGCGCGAACTACGGCCGCATCAGCCAGGGTACCAGAACAATGCTGCGGCCGTCGGCGGCGGCACGCTGGTCTATGGCGCGCAGGCGTGGCGCTTCCATCCGGATGATTTCAGCATGGCGAGCCGATACGGCGCGCCCGCCGGCTCTTCGATGGCCGACTGGCCATTCGATTATGAGGCGCTGGCGCCATATTATGAACGGGCCGAGCGGGAGATCGGAGTCGCCGGCGAAGCGGGCCATCCCGCGCCCCGCGCGCGCCCATTCCCGATGCCGCCCGCCGCCGGCCACGCCAGCAGGCGCATGCTGGAAACTGGCGCGAAAGCGCTCGGCCTTTCGACCTTCGCTGCGCCGCTGCTGATCAACACCGTCCCGCGGGATGGACGCGCCGCCTGCGTCGAATGCGGTTCATGCGTGGGATTTCCTTGCCCCAGCGACGGAAAGAACGGAACCCAGAACACGGTGCTGGCGCGCGCGGTGAAGACGGGCCGTTGCGCGATCGTCGACTTGGCCGCTGTGACGGAAGTGAATGTCGACGATGAAGGCGAGGTTTCCGGCGTGACCTTCGTTCGCGACGAGGGTAGGGCGGTGACGCGGCGCGTCGTGCGGGCGAGAGCGGTCGTTTTGTGCGGCGGCGCAATCGAAACGGCGCGCCTGCTGCTGCTGTCGCGATCGCCGCGGCATCCGCAAGGTCTCGGCAACGAGCACGATCTGGTGGGCCGCAATCTGCAAGGGCATTTCTCCGCGATCGTGCACGGCCTGTTCGACGCGCCGGTCTATGACCGACGCGGGCCGGGAGTGACGGTCGCGACATGCCGGTACAATCACGGCAATCCGGGGATTATCGGCGGCTCGATGATCGCCGATGATTTCATCATGCTGCCGGTGATTTTCTGGAAGCGAGCGCTGCCGCCTGATCTCCAGCGCTGGGGCGAGCCGGCAAAAGCGTTCATGCGGGAGAATTACCGTCGGGTGATCCGCTTGTTCGCGCCGGTGCAGGACATTCCGACGCCGGACTCTCGCGTTACGCTCGATGACTCGGTGCGCGATCGATGGGGTTCGCCCGTGGCGCGCCTGTCCGGCGTCGCGCACCCCGAATCCGTCCGGACCGCCGAGTTCATGCGCGATCGCGCGCTGGAATGGCTGCGCGCCTCCGGCGCGGTCCGGGTCTGGAACGATCCTGTCCTGCCTCGTTTGTCGGCTGGGCAGCATCAGGCCGGAACATGCCGGATGGGGCGCGACCCCCGCCAATCCGTGACGGACGAATACGGGCGGGTCTGGGGGCATCGCCGCCTTTTCATCGCCGACGGTTCGCTTCATCCCACCAATGGCGGCTTCAACCCTGTGCTCACCATCATGGCGGTGGCGTTCCGCAACGGCGAGCATATCGCGCAGGCGCTGCGGCGAGCGTAGTCTCCGGCGTTCCGTGGCGGCGGCTGATGTGAAAGCCGCGCGCGCCGCCAGATCATCGCGCGTCAGGGAGTCGGCGCGTCGGCGCGCAGCAGCCCCTCATGTTTTAGCTCGCGCCAAAGGTCGGCGGGGATGTCTCTGCGGACATGGGCGAGATTGGCCTGCACCTGCTCAGGTCTGAAGGCGCCGGGAATCACCGACGCGACCAGTGGATTGTGCAGCGGAAATTGCAGCGCCGCCGCAGCCAGCGGTACGGAATGCCGCTGGCATATGGTGTCGATCCGGCGCGCCTTCTCCATCTGCTCCGGCGTCGCGTCGGCATAGTTGTATTTTGCGCCGGGCGTGGGGCCGGTCGCATAGAGGCCGGAGTTGAAGACGCCGCCGATGACGAGGCTGACATTGTTCTCCGCGCATCGCGGAAGCTCGATGTCGAGCGAATCCTGTTCGCCCAGCGTATAGCGCAGCGCAAGAACGAAGAAGTCGAGCGCGAACATGTCGAGGAATCGCGGGATCATGCCGAGCTCGTTGATCCCCGCGCCGATTGCGCCGATAAGTCCGTTCTCTTTCAGTTCGCGCAGCGCGCGATAGCCGCCATTCGCAAGCTCGACGAGTTTCGCGGCGACCATCGTTTCATGGCCCTGATGCCACCAGTCGAGATCATGGATGACCAGCAGATCGACGCGATTCATGCCGAGGCGCTGCAGGCTGTCCTCATAGGCGCGCATGACGCCGTCATAACTATAGTCGAAGCGATGCTCGAAATGCAGGCCGCCGGCCCAGAAGCCTGTGTCGAACTTTTCCGGATGGCGCGGCGCGGACAACACGCGGCCGACCTTGGTCGAGAGGATCACGTCCTTTCGCGGTTGCCGATAGAGAAAGCGTCCCACGCGATGCTCGCTCTGGCCGCGGCCATACCAGGGGGCGGTGTCGTAAAAGCGGACCCCGGCGTCCCACGCGGCGCCTAGCGTGTCCTCCGCGTCCCGCTCATTGACTCGCGTGAAGAGTTCGCCGAGCGGGGCGGCGCCGAACCCGATGCTCGGCAGCATGATCTGCGTGCGGCCGACGCGGCGAAGGGCGAAGGGATCCATGATGATGGTCTCTGGTCAGGGCGTTGGAAGATCAGACGGCGAGACGGTAGACGCGAATGGCGTTGTCGCGCCAGAATTTCCGTTGGTCGGTTTCATTCACGCCCCCGAGGCTCTCGTGCAGCAGCGCGATCCACCGCGATGGCTGGATCGCCTGCAGGGTCACCGGCCAGTCGCCGCCGAACATCATGCGTTCGAAGCCGAACGCTTCGAAAGCCGCATCCATGAAGGGTCGGAGATCGTCCGGCTTCCAGTCGGCCTTCGCCTCGGTCGCGACGCCCGACATCTTGCAGACGATGTTCGGTCGGCGGGCGAGTTCGCGAATCTGCGACATCCAGGGCTCGCGCGCGTCGTCCCGGATGCTGGGCTTGCCGATGTGATCGAGAATCATGGGAACGTCGCCGACGGCGTCGACGAATTTGAGCGTATTCGCCATGTGCCGGTGATCGATGCAGATGTCGAAGCTCAGATCGAAGTCGCGCAGTATGCGCACGCCTTCGATGAAGTCCGGGCGCAGGCAGAAATCGATGTCGTCCTCGAACTGGATGATGCGACGGATGCCGCGGAGGATGGCGTGTCGCTTCAGCGCGGCGAGATCGTCGGCGACTGCGGCGCCTTTCTCGAGCGGAGCCCAGGCGACGAGTCCCTTGATGCGGGGATCGATGCGCGACTGTTCGGCGGCCCATTCCGCCTCGCGGGCGAAAGCGGCAAAATCCGCCTCGCATTGCACGAACACCATCGCCTCCACCTCAACGGATGCGAAAGCGCGCCGATAGTCTTCGAGCAGATAAGGCTTGTTGAGGAGCGGCACGTCCTTCAGCCACGGATAGGGGATGAGAGTGGGATCCCAGAGGTGAAGATGGGTGTCGATGATCGGGAAGCTGGGCATCGGCGTCGCTCTATCTGCTAGCGAACGAAACGGCGCAGGGCTGGCGCCGAGAACGGTTGCATGATGCCCGCCAGCCGCGTTCCGCTTGATCCATGGACGTTCCCCTTCGATCGGCTCTTGCGTCTCTTCAAAAAGATGGCATAGGTTAACTTGTAGGGCAACCGGGTAACCTTGCTAAGGCCCACGAGGAAGCGCTTTTGAATCCATCGGACGACGATCTGCTGTCGGCTGTTTCTCGCCTCGTTGGGCCGGGCGGTGTTTTGCTGGCCGCTGACGATCTTGCCCGCTACGGCCGCGAATGGTCTGGCGACAATGTCGGGGCGCCGCGCCTGGTCGTGCGGCCGCGAACGGTGGAGGAGGTCTCCGCCATCGTGACGTTTTGCGCCGGGCATGGCGTCCGTATGACGCCGCAGGGCGGCCATACAGGCCTTGTCGGGGGCGCGTTGCCGTCGCCGCAAGGCGATGAGGTCGTGCTCAGCCTTGAGCTGATGAATGGCGTCCGCGAATTCGACCAGGCGAATTTCAGCATCACGGTCGAAGCGGGATGCGTGCTCGAGCAGGTGAGAAATATCGCAGCGGAGAAGGGGTTTGTGTTTCCGCTTGCGCTGGGTTCGCAGGGAAGCTGTCAGATAGGCGGCGCGGTGGCCACCAACGCCGGCGGCCTCAATGTGCTGCGCTACGGCATGATGCGGGATCTGGTGTTGGGTCTCGAGGCCGTTTTGCCGGATGGCGGAATCTGGCGCGGCCTCAAGAAGCTGCGCAAGGACAATACGGGCTACGATCTCAAGCAATTGCTGCTCGGCTCGGAAGGCACGCTCGGGATCGTCACCGCCGCTTGCCTGAAACTCTTTCCGGCGCCAACGCAGGTCGAGACGGCTTTCCTGGCTCTTGATTCTGTTTCCGACGTCGTCTCGCTTTTCGATGCGGCTCGGCGCGATCTCAGCGATCTGCTGTCGGCCTTTGAACTCCTCACGCGCGAAGGGCTGGATTTTTCCGGCCGGCCCGACCCGCTTGAAAAACCGGCGCGGGTTTATGTTCTGCTTGAGGCGTCCGCGAGCGGGATCCTCGATCTCCGCAGTTTGCTCCACGCCTTTCTTGAGCGGGCGACGGAGCGCGGAATGATCGCCGATGGCGTCGTGGCTGCGAGCAGCGCGCAGGCCGCGTCCTTCTGGCGCATCCGCGAGGAGATCATCGAAGCCCAACGGCGGGGCGGGCGTCATCTGCGCACCGACGTATCTGTGCCGATTTCCGCCATTCCTTTGTTCATGGACAAAGCGACGGCCGCGGTCGCGTCGGTCTCCGCCGACGCAACTGTGTTGTCCTACGGCCATGTCGGCGATGGCAACCTTCATTTCAATGTCGTGCCGCCGCGCGGACTCGCCGATGCGGCCGCTATCGATTTTCTGCACCGTTGCGAACTCGCGATCTTCGCGGTCGTGGACGCAGTGAACGGCTCGATCAGCGCCGAACACGGCGTCGGCCGGCTCAAGCGCGAGGCGTTTCTGAGCCGCCTGTCGCCGGTGCATGCCGACATTCTCCGGCGCATCAAGCGGGAGTTCGATCCGGCGGGCGTCATGAATTCGGGCCGCGTTCTGGAGCCGTTGGTCCGATGAAGATCGCATCGATCGAGCGCCCGACCCGGCTGCCGGCGCGCATCGCCGCTGCGATCATGCGTGAGATCAATGACGGCCGACTGAAGCTGGGCGATCGTCTCCCGACCGAACAGTTTCTGGCGGAGAGTTTCGGGGTCAGCCGCAATGTCGTGCGCGAGGCGATCGCGCAGCTTCGCTCCGCCGGCGTGGTGCATTCGCGCCAGGGGCTCGGCACCGTCGTCGGACTGGGACATGCCGAGGCCGCGCGGCCAAGCGATGTGATGGCGGTGAGCGATCCGTCTCACTTCCATCACGTCTATGAGCTGCGCGCGATCATCGAGATGCAGGGCGCGGCCTTGGCGGCGCGGCGCGGCGACGCCGACCAGCTTGCCGCGATCTCGAACACGCTTGAACGGCTTGAGGAGGCCGAGCGCTGGGAAAGCGAAGGCGCGGAGCTCGATCTCGAATTTCATCTTGCGGTCGCCCGCGCATCGGCCAATCCCTATATCGTCGAGACGATCGGTTTTCTCAGTGGAAAGATGCGGGAAACCATCCTCGCGACGCGACAGCGCTCCGGCGGTATCGTCGGCGAGGTTAAGGCGCTGACCATCAGCGAGCATGCTTCGATCCGCGACGCGATCTCGATGCGCGATCCGGATGCGGCGCGAGATGCAATGGCCCGTCATATTCGCAATGCGGCGGCGCGCCTGGGCTATGACCTGCTGCGGGATGACGGCGTGGAGCGCGGATCGGCGGTTCATGAGCAACTGCCGCCCGTGGAAGTTTGAAGAAATCAATTGACGAAGGGCGAAGCCCGACAAGGGAGGAAGCAATGATGGATCAGTTTTCTACGCGGCCGATATCCCGGCGCGGATTCGTCGGCGGCGTCGCCGGCGCAGGCCTTCTCGGCGCCGGCGGCGCTGGCTGGGCGCAGACTTATTCGGGTGAAATGCGTGTTCTCGCTGATGCGGCGAAGCGCGTCGCTCTCGAATCCGCGGTGAAGAAGTTCGGAGATAAATACTCCGGCATGAGAATGCGCCTCAACGTCGCGAGCGTCGATCAGCTCATGGCGACGGTGCGCATGCAGCTGACATCCGGCACCGCGCCGGACATCGTCCCTGTGTGGCCGGGAAGCGGCGTTCCGTTGTCTGTGCATCAGCTCGCGCCGACCGGCTATCTGGAGGATCTGAGCGCGCAATCCTTCGCGAAGAATACGCCTGTGTTCGCAAAAGACGTGATCAATGTGGACGGAAAGCTCTACTGGTTTGCGAACCAGCCGTCCGTGATTGGCCCGATCGTCAACAAGAGGGTTTGGGAAAAGAGCGGGCTGCCGCAGCCCAAGACGTGGAGCCAGTTCCTCGACGCGTGTCAGAAACTGAAGGATTCCGGCGTCATTCCGATCGCGCTTGGCAATGGCACGCAGTGGATCACGCAGCTCATCAACTACGCGCTGGTCGCGACGCTGGTGTTCGCGGACAATCCCGCCTTCCCGGAAGACATGAAGGCCGGAAAGGTCACATTCGTCGGGTCGGGCTGGGCCGACGCGATGAACAAATATCTCGAGCTCAACAAGCGCGGCTTCTTCAACCCGAATCCAAGTGGAACCTCGTTCGAGGAATCGCAACGCCTTCTCGCGACGGGGCGCGCCGCCATGGCGGTTCACACGGCCGGCACGGTCGCCGGTCTGGTGGCGGCGGCTGGCCATCGCGATTTCGTCATGTGGCCGATGCCCGCCGGCGAGGATCCGAGCAAGCAGCAGGTGCCGGTCGGAGTGACGAACGGTTACGGCGTAAGCTCCGCATCCAAGAACAAGGAGGCCGCGATCGCTTTCCTGAATTTCATGGCGGAGCCGGAGCTGATGGGCGACTGGGCGCGTTTGACGCTCGTCCCTGTGTTCGGCGCCGACGAGAGCCAGACGGATCCGATCTATCGCGACATCATGAAGCTGGTGAACGCCGGCAAGGGCGCGCTGTACATGGACAACAAATGGCCAAATCCGCGCGTGCAGGAAGCGCATTTCGTCGGCGTACATGACATCTTCTCCGGCAAGGCGACGGTCGACGAGGTTCTGGCGCGCATGGACGCGGCCTATAAAGGCGCATGAGCGGCGCGCTGGCTTCAAGGGCGGCGTCGCCATATGGCGACGCCGTGAAGGCGCCGTCGAGATGGCGTCGCGCGCTGCGCGCGGACGAGGTGAGCTATCTGTTCATCGCGCCCGCGCTCGCGCTCTATATTGGCGTGATCCTGGCGCCGATCCTGATGGGCGTGCGCTACGCTTTCACCAATTGGGACGGCTTGCGCCGCACGGTCGACAATGTCGGCTTTGCGAACTTCGAGCGCATGATCGGCGACATTCAGGTTCGATCGGCGGTGCTCACCACCTTGGTCATCGCGGCTTCTCTGGTTATCGTGAAGGTGGCTCTCGGGCTCGCGCTCGCGCTGGCTGTCAACGGCAACCTCAAAACGCGCAAATTTCTGCGCGTCGCCTTCTTCATGCCGGTGGTGCTCACTCCGGTCATCGTGTCTTACGCCTGGAAATACATTTTCTCGAACGAAGGATCGCTGAACACGCTTCTGGGCGTCTTCGGACTCGGTCCTTATCAGTGGCTCGGCGATCCGCTGCTGGCTCTCATCAGCGTTATCGTTGTGACGTCCTGGCAATCGGTCGGCCTGTCGATGGTTATTTTTCTGGCCGGCCTGCAGGCCTTTCCACCGGAGCTCACCGAGGCGGCGATCATCGACGGGGCGACGCCATGGCAGCGCTTTCGCAACGTGACATTGCCCATGCTGGCGCCGGCGATGACCGTTTGCGTGGTGATCGCGCTCATTCAGGGCCTGCGCTTCTTCGACCAGATCTACGCGCTGACGCGCGGCGGTCCCGGCTATGCGACGGAAACCCTGTCCACCATGATTTACCGGATCAGCTTTCAGTTCGGCGAATTCAGCTACGGCGCCGCCGTCGCGCTGGTTTTCTCGCTGATCGTTGCAGCCATCGTTCTGCCGGTGATGGTCGTTCTCCGCCGCCGCGAGATCGCGCATGGGTAAGCTTCGCTACACCAGCCGGACATTCGTCGGCGAGGTCGCCATGCTGGCGATGGCGGCCTGCTTCCTGTTTCCGATCTATCTGCTGATCGCCATCTCGTTCAAGGAGCGTTCTGCATGGGGCGAAAGTCCAATGTCGCTCCCTCTGAAGCCGTACCTAGGAAATTTTCAGCGGGCTTGGAGCGAGGCGTATCTCGGCGACGCTCTCATTTCGAGCATGGCGGTCGTCGCGGGAAGCCTGGTGGTTCTCATCGCGGCCGGATCGCTCGCCGCTTATTTCCTGTCGCGGTGCAGGCCGCGGCTCGGCTACACGCTTTATGTTTTTTTTCTGCTGGCGATGGTTTTGCCGTTCCAGCTCGGTCTTCTGCCGCTCTATCAGATGATGCGCGATCTCAATTTGCTCGGAACGCCCTTCAGCCTGATGCTGTTTTATTGCGGCTATCAATTGCCTTTCACGATTTTTCTCTATGCCGGATATATGCGCACGCTGCCTCGCGCCTATGAGGAAGCGGCGCGAATGGACGGCGCGACCGACATGCAGCTTTTCCGTCATGTGATCTTTCCCATGGTTCGTCCGATCACCGGAACCGTGCTCATTCTGAATTGCGTGTTCATCTGGAATGACTTCATGACGCCGCTTCTTTATCTGCAAGGCTCGTCCTGGGCCACGATCCCCGTCGCGGTCTCGGCGTTTGTGGATCAGGAGATCACGGATTGGGGCGTGGTGTTTGCCGCTCTTCTGATCGGCATTGTCCCCGTCATGCTGCTGTTTGCGGCGCTTCAGCGCAAGATGATGGACGGCTTCGCCGGCGGACTCAAAGCGTAACGACAATTCAGCGCGTATGAAGCGCGCTAGGGAGGATGTGAGAATGTCGGAGTTCGTGCCGGAAAACCTGCGTTGCGAACATCTGTTTTCCCCGCAGGGGCTCAATACGCGGCAGCCGCGGTTCACCTGGGGGCTGCGTGCGAAAGGGCGCGACCGGCGGCAAACCGCTTATCGCATCGTCGCAGGGCTTGATCGCGCGCAGGTGGCGCGCGGCGAAGGCGATCTGTGGGATACGGGAAAGATGTCTTCCTCCGACACGCTTCTCATTCCTTACGCGGGCGCGCCGTTGAAGTCCGGCCAGAGCGTTCACTGGGCGGTGCAGGCGTGGGACGAGAACGGCGAGGCCTCTCCATTGTCCGAACCCGCCGGGTTTCATACGGGATTGCTCGATCAGTCGGATTGGCGCGGCGAATGGATCACGCGCGTGCTGGTTCCGCCAGGCGGCCGGTCGCCGCCGCAGGATACTGTTTATGACAATCCTTACTGGGCGCGACCGGCTGATTATCATCGGCGCGAATTCACAATCGCAAAGCGAGTGCGGCGGGCGTTCGTCTATGCGACGGCGCTAGGTCTTTACGAATTGCGGCTGAACGGCGCAGCGATCGGCGACCACCGATTGGCGCCGGGATGGACGGACTACCATACGCGAGTCGAATACCAGATTCACGATGTCACCGAAGCCTTGCGGCAAGGCGCCAACGCGATCGGATTTATCCTCGGCGAGGGCTGGTACAGCGGGCGCGTGTCTTACGACGCGAAGCGGCAGGGTAGCCATTACGGCGTGCGCCCTGCGCTGAAGTGCCAGCTTGAGATCGAGTATGACGACGGATCGCATGACGTTGTCGCGTCCGACGCATCATGGCGAACGGACAATGAGGCTATCGTCTATTCCGATCTCCTGTTGGGCGAGAAATATGACGCCCGCCTGGAAAAGCCGGGCTGGGACCAACCAGGGTTCGATGATTCCGCATGGTGGATCTCGGAGGCCTTCGAGCCCCCGCCACGCGCGCCGCGGATTGAAGCCGCGCGCGGTCAGCCAATTCGCAAGACAGTAGAAATTCCGGCGCAATATCTTCATCGTTTGGAATCCGGCGCGTTTATCTTCGATCTCGGCCAGAACATCGCGGGCCATATGCGCATGACGGTGGAGGCGCCGCGGGACGCCGTTTTCACGCTGCGCCATGCGGAGACTTTGGCGGAAAATGGCGAACTCTATGTCGCCAACCTGCGCGGCGCCATCCAGACAGACATCTACGTCTCGAAGGGCGGCGCACAGGTTTTTGAGCCGCGATTCACTGTGCATGGCTTCCGCTATGTCGAGGTCATCGCTCCTTCTGGAATGAAGCCCGAAGATATTATTCTGACCGGATTCGCCGTTCATTCCGACACGCCGCGCGCGGGAGAATTCGCCTGCGGCAGCGAGATGGTCAATAAACTTTATTCCAATATTCTCTGGACGCAGCGTGCGAACTTCATCTCTGTTCCGACCGATTGTCCGCAGCGGGACGAGCGGATGGGATGGCTCGCGGATGCGCAGGTGTTTCTGAACACTGCATCCTTCAACATGGATGTCGCGGCGTTCTTCACGAAATGGATGGTCGATATAGCCGACGCCCAAGGGTCTGATGGCGCTTTCACCGATGTCGCGCCGTCGCTCGTTTACACGCGCTTCCTGCCGAATCCGCCGCGCGGCGCGCCGGGGTGGGGCGACGCAGGCGTGATCATTCCCTGGCGCATATATTTGCGATATGGTGATATCGACGCTTTGCAGCAGCACTATGCCGGAATGACGCGATGGATTGATTTCATCGAAAAGCGCAATCCCGGTCTGATCCGCGAAGATGGCGTGCACAGCAACTGGGGCGATTGGCTGAGTCTCGGAAAGAAGACCCCGAAAGCCCTGGTCGCGACCGCCTATTGGGCTTACATCGCCGACATCATGGCGCGTGCGGCGCGCGTCCTGAAAAGGCGACAGGACGAAGCGCGGTTCCGCGCGCTTCATCGCGACATTCGCGCGGCGTTCCAGAGCAAGTTTCTTGCGACCGACGGGAAGCTCGAAGGCGACACTCAAACCGCATATCTCTTTGCGCTGGAGTTCAATCTCGTTCCTGGCGAACTGCGCGACGCCGTGTCAGGACATCTCCTGCGCGTCATCGACGAAGCCGACGGGCATCTTCATACCGGCATTCTCGGGATGCGTCATATCTGTCCCGCGCTTAGCGAGAGCGGAGCGGCGGAGCAGGCCTATGATCTGCTCTTGAAAGAGAGCTATCCGTCCTGGGGATTCTCGATCAGGAACGGGGCCACGACGATCTGGGAGCGATGGGACGGATGGACGCCGGAGCGGGGGTTTCAGAGCGTCAATATGAATTCGCTCAACCATTATGCGCTCGGCGCGATAGGCGAGTGGCTGTATATGCGCGTGGCCGGCATCGATCTTGAAGAAAGCGACCCCGCGTTCCGGCGCATCCGTCTTCGTCCGCTGCCGACGAAGAAGATCGGCTGGTGCAAGGCGTCTTATGACAGCCACTTCGGTCGCATCGAAAGCGAATGGCGATGCGAAGGCGATCTTGTTGATTGGAGCGTCAGCGTCCCGGCGAATTGCACCGCGATGGTCACGCTGCCGGCGGCGGCGCGCGACGTGCGCGTCGATGGTCATGAGATTGGCGATCGCGCAGTTGCCGTCGATGCATCGGGCGATGTCTGCGCGTTCGAGCTTGGCTCGGGAGAGTATCGCGTCTCGATCGCGAATTTCACGCCATAGTCGTCGTGTTTCGGCTCGATACGCCGAGCCGGTAGAGGGACTGATGAGAACGGTAGCCGCGCGACCGCCGCCGAAGGATGGGCGCGCGCGACGGACGTTGCCGCGGACGCGATCGTAATCCGCTGATGATCAGGCTGCTGTCGTGACGCTGCGCGCGGCCTGCTCATACATGCCCGACAAGGCGCGCAGGTGCGCGGCGATCTCCATGACGTTGAGTTCGTCGCCTGAAAGAACCTCCAGCGCCTCGATCAGAAACGTTCTGCGTATCTCCTGATAGCGGACGCAGAAATCCCGCCCTGCCTGGGTTGTGACAAAAAGCGCTTCCTTGCCTTTGCGCTGACTGGTCACCAGTCCGGCTGCTGCGAGCTTTTTCAGCGAGTAGGACACGGTGTGCGCGTCCTCGACCTTGAGCGCAAAGCAGATGTCGGCCGCGCGCTTCTCCCGCAGGAGACTGTTCGTCAGGGCGAGTACGATCAGGTCGAGCGGCGAAAAGCTGCCTCCGCGGGCCGCGGCGCCGCATCGGGCGACCCATTGGAGAAAGGCGTTGTGGGCGACGACAAGGGCGAGCTCGAAGCTGGTCGTGACATCGGCGCGCGCCCGCACGTTGTCCGATCGGGCGTGCGCCCCCTTCGGCTTCGCGGGCGGTTTCGGTCGTGCTTTCGTCTTCCGGCCCGCGCGTTCGTCCTTCATTTCGGAATCCCGTTGCTGAGGTCCATGAGCGCATACAAGCGCCTGCGACGCAATCTTATCGCTGACGTTTTCTCCCCATTTTACCTGAAAAAATTCTGCGAAAATAGAACAATTCGTTGCGCGCGTGGTCTGAAGGCGCCTACATTGGCCAGCCCGGCGACAGCGCCTGGCGCCTGTGAGCCTGCGCGCTGTCGTCACGCGCCGAGGATTTGCGAAGTGGAGATGTCGCCGTGAAATTCGAACCCAATCGAGAGCGCCTGAAGAGCCTGGTTTCGGAGCTTGGCCTCGACGCGATCGTCGCCATGAGCCCCGAGAACTTCACCTATGTCGCCGGTGTCCATATTCTCACCGTCGCGTCGATCCGGCCGCGGCAGGCTTTCGCGGTCATTCCGGCCAAGGGCGAGCCCTTCCTGGTGATCTGCTCGATCGAAAAGACGCTCGCGGAGTCGGAAGGCTGGATCAGGGATATCCACCTCTACACGGAGTTCGTCGACAATCCGATCGATGCGCTCACCGCAGCGCTCCGTGAGCGCGGCCTCGCGGGCGGCAAGATCGGCATCGATCTCGACTATCTGCCTGCCAATTCCTATGAGCGGCTGAAGAAGAGCCTTCACAATGTCGGATTTGAGGACACGACGGAGCTCGTGTCCGCAGTGCGCGCCATCAAGAGCCAGAGTGAAATCGCTTTCATGGAGAAGGCGACGAAAGAAACCCATCGCGCCGTTCTGGACGCGATGGCGGAGAGCCGGCTCGGCGACACGGAGCGCGTGATCGCCAACCGCATCGGCAGCGGAATCATCAATAACGGCGCGCAGGGCACGCTCTTTCTCTGTTTTGCGTCAGGCGACCGCACGCCGCAGGCGCACGGCCATGCGACCGATCGCGTTCCCGTCGAGGGGGAAATCATTCGCTTCGATGTCGGCGGAACATACGGAGCGTTCGCCACGGACTTCGCGCGAACCTATTCGACGGGCAATCCGTCAGCCATGCAGCGCGAGACGCATCGCGGCCTGTGCGAGGCGCAGGAGGCGACGATCAACGCCATGCGGCCCGGCGTTCTCGCAGAGGATTTGTTCTTTCTTTGCAAGGACGAGTTCAACAAGCGCGGATTGGCCTGGCGGCTTCCGCATATCGGTCACTCGTTCGGCGTCGAACTGCATGAGAGCCCGATGCTGCGGCCGGGCGACAAGACGCCTCTCAAGCCCGGCATGGTCATCAACATCGAGCCGATGACGTCCGACGACGACGGGTCGTTCTATCACACCGAAGATCTCGTGGTGATCACGGAGAACGGATTCCGCCTCCTGACGCTAGGATTGGCGCCGAAAGAGATTCCGATTCTGGGCCAGAAGGTCGCGTAGCGATTGAGCCGCTGGTAGGGCGAGCGTTGTGAGCCTCGCCGGATAAGAAGCGTTGCAGGCCTTGCGTAAAGCGCTTGGCCTCAATGCTGTCATGATCAGAAGCTCGAAGAGCTTCGCTCACGCGGGCGGTATTTTATCCTGACCGTCGCGCTGAGCGACCGCGCGGCTGTATTCGTCATCGTGGCTGCGACGGCGATCCGGTGATCAATCGTCAGAGCGTTTCGCCCGCGGCAGAGGAAAGAAATGTCTCCGCGTAGTGGCAGGCGACGCTTCGGCCGTCGATCTGTCTGGGCTGCGGCCGCTCGTTTCGGCATCGATCCGTCACAAAGGGGCAGCGCGTGGAGAAAACGCAGCCGTGAGGCGGGTTGAGCGGGGAGGGCAGTTCGCCCTTCAACACGATTTTCCGCCTTGCCGCTCCCGTCGTCACCGGCGTCGAGGCGAGCAGCGCCTGCGTGTAGGGATGCAGCGGCCGGGCGAAAATCGCCTGCTTTGGCCCCTGTTCGATCGCGTGGCCGAGATACATCACCATCACGTCATGAGCGATGTGGCGCACCACGCCGAGATCGTGCGAGATGAAGAGATAGGCGAGCTTCAGTTCTTTCTGGAGGTCGGCGAGCAGATTCAGCACCTGCGCCTGAATCGAAACATCGAGCGCGGAGACCGGCTCGTCCGCCACGAGCAGGCGCGGGGACAGGATGAGCGCGCGCGCGATGGCGATGCGCTGCCGCTGCCCGCCGGAGAACATATGCGGATAGCGCGAATAATGTTCAGGCCGCAGGCCCACCTTGGCCATCATGGCGCGGGCGCGATCGGTTCGTTCCGCTTTCGGCAGGTCGGTGTTGATGATGAGCGGCTCTTCCAGAATGGAGCCGATCTTCTTGCGCGGATTGAGCGAGCCGTAAGGATTCTGGAAGACGAGCTGGACCGTGCGGCGCAGCTTTTTTCTGTCTGCCGCCGGCGGCGACACGGCGTCTGCGCCGTCGATCGTCAGGGAGCCCGAGGCCGGCTTCTCGATCAGCGTCACCATCCGCGCGAGGGTCGATTTTCCGCAGCCGGATTCGCCGACGACGGCCAGCGTGCGTCCAGCCTCGATGGAGAACGACACGCCGCTGACGGCGCGGAGCTGCGCCGGCGCGCGGAACAGCCCGCGACTGATCTCATAGACCTGCCGGAGGTCGTTGGCGGCGACGACGGTCATTCGGCGATCTCCGCCGAGGCGCGCGGGTGCGCGCCGCCGTCATTCGCCATCGCCCGATGACGGTCGGGATCGCCGAGCGGATAGTGACAGCGGATCATGCCGTCGCGCCATGGGCGCAGCGGCGGCCGCGCTGTGCGCGAATGCTCCGTCGCATAGGCGCAGCGCGGACTGAAGAGACATCCGCGCGGCCGGTCGCCCGGCCCAGGCACCATGCCGGGAATCGTGGCGAGCCGTTCCTCGTCGGTCGCGCGTTCCGGTAGCGCGGCGAGCAGCGCCGCGGAATAAGGATGCTGCGGCTCAGCGAACAGCGAGGCGACGGCGCGCTCCTCCATGATCTGCCCGGCATACATCACCATGATGCGCTGCGCGGTCTCCGCGACGACGCCCATGTTGTGGGTGATCAGAACGAGCGCCATGCCGCGCTCGCGTTGTAGCGAGACCAGCAGGTCGAGGATCTGCGCCTGGATCGTCACGTCGAGCGCGGTCGTCGGCTCATCCGCGATGAGCAGGCGGGGATTGCAGGCGATCGCCATCGCGATCATCACGCGCTGGTTCATCCCGCCGGAAAGCTGGTGTGGGAACGCTTTCAGGCGGCTCTCGGCCGCGGGAATGCCGACCTGCTCCAGGAGTTCGATGGCGCGCGCGCGCGCCTGCTTCGCGTTCATGCGCTCATGCAGCCTGAGCGTCTCCATGAGCTGGAAGCCGATCGTGAAGCAGGGATTGAGGCTGGTCGTCGGCTCCTGGAAGATCATCGCGACGTCCTTGCCGGTCAGCTTGCGGCGTTCGCGATCGGAGATGGAGAGCAGGTCCCTGCCGTCGAAAGCCAATTTGTCGGCCTTGACGCGGCCGGGATAGCCGACGAGCCCCATCAGCGCGAGCATGGTCACGCTTTTGCCCGAGCCGGACTCGCCGACGACGCCGAGCACCTCGCCTTCGTTGAGCGACAGGCTCACGCCGTCCACGGCGCGCAGCACGCCGGAGGACGTGGGGAATTCGACGCTGAGATTTTCGATTTCGAGAAGAGGCATCGTCAGCGCTTCAGTTTGGGATCGAGCGCGTCGCGCAGCCCGTCCCCGAGCAGGTTGAAGGCGAGCACCGTGACGAGGATCGCGACGCCCGGGAAGGTGACGACCCACCACGCCCGCAGCACGAATTCGCGCGCGTCGGCGAGCATGGTGCCCCATTCGGGCGCGGGCGGTTGCGCGCCGAGGCCGAGGAAGCCGAGGGCCGCCGCGTCGAGGATCGCCGTCGACACGCCGAGCGTCGCCTGCACGATGAGCGGCGCGGCGCAGTTGGGCAGCACTTCCTTGAACATCAGCCGCAGTGTGCCGGCGCCGGTGACGCGGGCGGCCGTGACGTAGTCCTTCGACGTTTCCGCGATGACCGCGGCGCGCGTGATGCGGACATAGTGCGGCAGCACCACGATCGCGACCGCCAGCATCGCGTTCATGAGGCCGGGACCGAGGATCGCCACGATGACGATCGCGAGCAGCAGGCTCGGCAGCGTCAGCACGATGTCCATCGCGCGCATGATGACGATCTCGGTCGCGCCGCGGAAGAAGCCCGCGATCAGCCCGAGAATGACGCCGACGACGATCGAGAGCGCCACCACGGCGACGCCGATCATCAGCGACAGGCGCGCGCCATAGAGCAGGCGAGAGAGGATATCGCGGCCGATCGCATCCGTGCCGAGCGGATAGCTGAGCGATCCGCCGTCCTGCCAGAAGGGAGGCTTCAGGAAGACGGCGTTGTTGGTGACATAGGGCGAGTGCGGCGCGATGAAATCCGCGAACAGCGCGAGCAGGAACACCAGCGCGATCACGACGAGGCCGGCGACAGCGCCGCGATTGGCGCTGAAATAGGTCCAGAACTCGCGCAGCGGATGTGGCCGCGCCGGAGGCGCGGCCGCCGCCTGCGCTTCGATGACGTCAGCGCTCATGCGGTCGCCCGTGGCTATCGTTTTTCATGGTCAGTGATGCCTGATGCGTGGATTGATCAGGCCGTAGAGAAGATCGACGAGAAGATTGACGCTCATCACCACGACGCCGATCAGCAGCGTGCCGCCCTGCAGCACCGGATAGTCGCGGCGGCTGATCGCCTCGATCAGCCATTTGCCGACGCCGGGCCAGGAGAAGATGGTTTCGGTGAGAATCGCGCCCGTGAACAGCACGCCGACCTGAAGCCCGATCACGGTGACGACGGGGATCAGCGCGTTGCGCAGCGCATGCATGGCGACGACGCGGATCGGCGCCAGACCCTTCGCCCGCGCAGTGCGGATGTAATCCTCGCCGAGCACTTCAAGCATGGCCGAACGCGTCATGCGCGCGATGACCGCGAGCGGCACCGTGCCAAGCACGATCGCGGGCAGGATCAGATGCGAAAGGGCTGATTTGAATGCGTCGAAATCGCCCGCGAGAAGGCTGTCGATTAGGAGAAAGCCGGTCGTGGGCTCGATGAAATACTGCACCGCGATCCGGCCTGACACCGGCGTCAGGCCGAGTTGCACCGAGAACAGCAGGATCAGCAGCAGTCCCCACCAGAAGATGGGCATCGAATAGCCTGCGAGCGAAACGCCCATCACGCCGTGATCGAAAATGGAGTTGCGCTTCACGGCAGCGAGGATGCCGGCGGGGAGGCCGATGATGAGCGCGAAAAGGATGGCGCAGACCGCGAGTTCGATGGTCGCTGGAAACAAGGCGGCGAATTCGGTGCTGACATTCTCGCGCGTCACGATCGACTTTCCGAGGTCGCCATGCAGGACGCGCGTGATATAGACGCCATATTGAGAGAGGAGCGGCTTGTCGAAGCCGAACTCCTTGCGGAGCTGCTCGTGACGAGCCGGGTCGATGCCGCGCTCGCCGGCCATCGTTTCGATCGGATCGCCTGGAACAAGTCGGATCAGAAAAAACGCGAGAAGCGTGATCCCGATGAAGGTCGGGATGACAAGGCTGACACGGGTCAGGACGAAACGCAGCATTGTGGAGTCATTCTAGAAGGGCGCCCGACGGGCCGCAATCGGGCTAAAACGAATTGCAATCAGGAATTTCAGGCGTCGATGCGAGCATGCCGCCGCGGCGCGGGAGAGGCGCGGCGGGGCCGCCGCGCCTTCGCCGTCACCTGGCCGTTACTTGGCGAGCGATACGCCGTAGAACGGCTGACCGCCGAAAAAATGGATTTTGTAGTCTTTGACGCTCTTCGCCACCGGCGTGAAGGCCGAGGCGTTGGCGAACAGAAGGCCGCCGACGTCTTCCTGGAAAATCTCCTGCATCCTGACGAACATCTTGGTCCGCTCGGCCTGATCGCTGATCGTGCTCGATTTCGTCAACAGGTCCGAGAATTCCTTGTTGCACCAGCGGGCCCGATTGGCGCCGGACTTCACGCCGTCGCAATGCCAGCCGGTCAAAAGAATCTGGCTTGGGTCGGGATAGTCCCAGGTGTAGCCAAACATGCCGACTTCGTGATCGCCCGCCCGGCCGCGCTTGAGGTACTCGCCCCACTCATAGGTCTGGATCGTCGCCTCGACGCCGATCTTCGCCCAATCCGCCTGGATCAGTTCGGCCGCGCGACGGCCGTTCGGCATATAGGCGCGGACGACGGGAATGGCCCACAGCGTGGTTTTGAAGCCCGTCGGATAGCCCGCCTCAGTGAGAAGCGCCTTGGCTTTTCCGGGATCGTAAGGACGCGGCTTCAGCTTGTCGTCGTGCGACCACAGCGAGGGAGGAATGAGCGCTGCCGCCTGCTTGCCGGTGTCCTGATAGACGGCGTCGATGATGGCCGGGATATTGGTCGCATACACCAGCGCTTCGCGCACGCGCCGATCGTCGAACGGCTTCTTCTGCTGGTTGAACGCGAGAAAGCTTTGATCCGCGATCGTTCCGGACAGAAGCGTGATGGTCGGATCGGAGCGCATCGCCGGCAGATCGCCGGGATTGGGATAGCGAGCGATCTGGCATTCGCCGGACTTCACTTTCGCATAGCGCACCGCGGCGTCGGGCGTGATGACGAAGACCAGATCGTTGACAAGCGCCATGCGGTCGGGATTGCCGACCTTCTTGCCCCAGTAATCGGCGAAGGCGCGAAAACGGATCGTCGCGTCCTTCTGATAGGCGAGGAAGGAAAACGGGCCTG
>Ga0209930_1000603_pt1 | contig 79237 bp, 78 predicted proteins | sample ThiBiot_500_biof_2_FD_183948 | JGI IMG/M metagenome (GOLD analysis project Ga0209930, IMG submission 183948) | Wastewater bioreactor microbial communities from Cape Town, South Africa - Thiocy_cont_500_biof (SPAdes) | ecosystem: Engineered > Bioreactor > Thiocyanate-remediating >...
TGGATGCGGTGCTGCAACCGACCAAGACCGGGCTTCTTTTCACCCTCGACCGCGAAACCGGAAAGCCGGTCATTCCCGTGGTGGAACGCAAGGTGCCGCAGGACGGTGCGCCGGGCGAGGAATTGTCACCGACGCAGCCATTCCCGGTTGCGCCGAAGCCGCTGACCCCGAACCGCATCAAGGCGGATGATGCCTTCGGCTTCACTTTCTGGGATCGCGGCCGCTGCCGCAACGCGATCAAAAATGCGCGTCATGACGGACTTTTCACCCCGCCAGGCGTCAAGGGCACCATCGTTTATCCCTTCACCGGCGGCGGCACCAATTGGGGTGGGCTTGCCTTCGATGCGCGTCACGACATCGCCTATGTGAATACCAGCAATGTGATGCATCTCGTCACGCTGATCCCGCAGCAGGATTTCATGCGTGCACGCGCGGCCGAACCGGATGTAGAGATTTCCCAGCAGAAAGGCGTGCGCTATGGCATGCGCCGCGCGGTTCTCACCTCACCGTTCGGGATTCCGTGCAATCCGCCGCCATGGGGTGAATTGCACGCGGTGGATATGAACAGCGGCAAGGTGTTGTGGTCCGTGCCGCTCGGCACCACCGAAGACATGGTGCCGTTCTCGCAATATTTTCTGGGCAATACGGGAACGCCCAATCTGGGCGGCCCGATCGTGACGGCGGGCGGCCTCGTCTTCATCGGGGCGGCGATGGACGATTATCTGCGCGCCTTCGATGCCAAGACCGGCAAGGAATTGTGGAAGGGCCGCTTGCCCGCGGGCGGACAGGCGACGCCGATGACCTATGTCTGGAAGGGCCGCCAATATGTGGTGATCGCGGCTGGCGGGCACGAGAAGCTGGGCACCAGACGCGGCGACAAGATCGTTGCTTTCGCGCTGCCGCAATAAAGCCGCGGCTTGAAATCGCCGAAGGCCGGGTATTCCATGAACCCGGTTGGCCGGTTCCGCAAAGGAGGAGGCGATGGCCGCAAATCTCAAGCAGATGATGGAAACCGCGAATGCCGCAGTGCCGAAAATCACCCCGGCCGAAGCAAAAACACTGATCGCAAAGGGCGGCACATTGATTCTCGATGTGCGGGACGGGCCCGAAGTGCAGGCCAGCGGCAAGGTGGCCGGTGCGGTCAACATATCGCGCGGCATGCTGGAATTCCGCGCCGACCCCGACTCCCCCTACCACGACAAGAGTTTCGCCAGGGACAAGACGATCATCGTCTATTGCGCCTCCGGCGGCCGCTCGGCGCTCAGCGGCAAGGTGCTGAAGGAAATGGGGTATCCCAACGTCTACAATATGGGCGCGTTCAAGGATTGGGCGGAATCGGGCGGCGCGGTGGAGAAGGGCTGAAGCAGCATCGCTTCAGCCCTGACGATGCTCTAACCGAAGACCCGCTTGAAGATCGTATCGACGTGTTTCAGGTGATAGGAAAGGTCGAACAGCTTTTCGAGCTCGGCGGCCGGGACGGCGCGCGTCACCTCCCCATCGGCTTTCAACAGGTCGAGCAGCGCACCCTTGCCGTTCCACGCCGCCATCGCATTGCGTTGCACGAGGCGATAGGAATCCTCGCGGCTGACGCCGGCCTGCGTCAGTGCCAGCAGCACGCGCTGTGAATGGACGAGGCCGTGGGTGCGGTCGAGGTTTTCCTGCATCCGCGCCGGATACACGATCAGTTTCTCCACCACCGATGTGGCGCGCGCCAGCGCGAAGTCGAGCGTGATGGTGGCATCCGGCCCGATATAGCGTTCGACGGAGGAGTGCGAGATATCGCGCTCATGCCACAGCGCCACATCCTCCAGCGCCGGTGTCACGAAGGCACGCACCATGCGGGCCAGCCCGGTCAGGTTTTCGGTCAGCACCGGATTGCGCTTGTGCGGCATGGCCGATGAGCCCTTCTGGCCTTCGGAGAAATATTCCTCGGCCTCCAGCACTTCGGTGCGTTGCAGATGGCGGATCTCAGTCGCCAGCCGCTCGATCGAGGCCGCCACCACGCCAAGTGTGGCGAAGAAGGCGGCGTGGCGGTCGCGCGGGATCACCTGGCTCGACACCGGTTCGGATGTCAGGCCCAGTTTTGCCGCGACATGGCTTTCCACGCGCGGATCGATATTGGCAAAGGTGCCGACCGCGCCGGATATCGCGCAGACCGAGATCTCTTCGCGCGCGGCCAGAAGGCGGGTGCGGGCGCGGGCGAATTCGGCATAGAAGCCAGCCAGCTTGACGCCGAAGGTTGTCGGTTCGGCATGGATGCCGTGGCTGCGCCCGATGGTGGGCGTGTTCCTGTATTCAAACGCGCGTTTCTTCAGCCCGGCCAGCAACTGATCGACATCGCGGATCAGAATATCGGCAGCGCGCTGCAACTGGACCGACAGGCAGGTGTCCAGCACATCGGACGAGGTCATGCCCTGATGCACGAAGCGCGCCTCGGGGCCGACGATTTCGGACAGATGGGTGAGGAAGGCGATAACGTCGTGCTTCACCTCGCGCTCGATCTCGTCGATGCGGGCGACGCTGAATTCGGCCCGGCTGCCCATGGCCCAGACTTTTTCCGCTGCCTCTTTCGGGATCACGCCAAGGTCTGCCAGCGCATCGGCGGCATGGGCCTCGATCTCGAACCAGATGCGGAATTTGGTTTCGGGCGACCAGATCGCCACCATGTCAGGCCGTGCGTAACGCGGAATCATTCGGTTATTTTCCCAATCCACCAAGAGCCAGATATTTGATCTCGACGAAATCGTCGATGCCGTATTTGGAGCCTTCGCGGCCGATACCGGATTCTTTCACACCGCCGAAGGGCGCCACTTCTGTCGAGATGATGCCTTCGTTGATGCCGACTATGCCGTAGTCCAGCGCCTCCGCCACGCGCCAGACACGGCCGAGGTCGCGGGCGTAGAAATAGGCGGCAAGGCCATATTCGGTATCGTTGGCAAGGCGGATTGCGTCCGTTTCATCCTTGAAACGGAACAGGGTTGCGACCGGGCCGAAGATTTCTTCTTTTGCGAACGCCATATCGCTGGTGACGCCAGTGAGGATGGTGGGCTCGAAATAAGTGCCGCCGAGCGCATGGCGCTTTCCGCCCAGTGCGATTTTCGCGCCCTTGGCCACGCCATCGGCGATCAGCGATTCCACCTTTTCCACCGCGGCGATATTGATCAGCGGGCCCTGCACCACGCCATCATCCATGCCGTTGCCCACTTTCATCTGTGCCACGCGCGCTTTCAGCTTTTCGGCAAAGGCGTCATAGACCTTGTCCTGCACCAGGAAGCGGTTGGCGCAGACGCAGGTCTGACCCATGTTGCGGTATTTGGAGGCGAGCGCACCTTCCACCGCGGCATCCAGATCGGCATCGTCGAACACGATGAAGGGCGCGTTGCCGCCCAGTTCGAGCGAGACTTTCTTCACCGTGCTGGTGCATTGCGCCATCAGTTTCTTGCCGATTTCGGTGGAGCCGGTGAAGGAGAATTTGGCGACCTTCGGACTCTGCGTCAGTTCGATGCCAACCTTCGAGGCCTGTTTCGAGGTGATGACGTTGAAGACGCCTTTCGGAATGCCGGCGCGATGGGCCAGCTCAGCCAGCGCCGTGGCCGAAAGCGGTGTCTCGGCGGCCGGCTTGACGACGAAGGTGCACCCGGCGGCGAGCGCGGGCGCGCATTTGCGCGTGATCATCGCGTTGGGGAAATTCCACGGCGTGATCGCGGCCACCACACCGATCGGCTGTTTCAGCACGATGATGCGGCGGTTCGCCTGATTGGTGGGGATGACATCGCCGTAAATGCGTTTGCCCTCTTCCGCGAACCACTCGATGAAGGCGGCGCCATAGGCGACCTCGCCACGGGTCTCGGCCAGCGGCTTGCCCTGTTCGGCGGTCATGATCCGCGCCAGATCTTCCTGATTGGCGAGAATCAGATCGAACCATTTGCGCAGCAGTTGTGCGCGATCCTTTGCCGTTCTGGCACGCCAGCCGGGCAGGGCGTCATGGGCGGCATCGATCGCCGCGCGGGTTTCGGCTTCGGCGCAATTGGCGGCCTCGGCCAGAACCGCGCCGGTGGCAGGATTGGTGACGGCGAAGCGCGCGTTTTCGCGGGCCGCGATCCACGCGCCGTTCACATAGGAATCGGCACGCAGCAGGGTCTTGTCGGTCAGGGTCAGCATGGCGGTCTTTTAGCCTCAGGCCGCGCACTTGTCATTCCCGCCCTCTGTCGTTCCGCGCCGGTCATTCCACGCCGGGCGCGGCTTGCCTTGACGGCGGCAAACCGCAATCCTGCCGCGACACGGCCCGGCAGGTCTGCCGGATGCCGCCCCTTATACAGGCCTGGCGCGGTTCCACCGCAAAGGGAGAGAGGAGATCATGCCGGACGGCGATGGCAGTTGGGTTGCCGATCTGATCGGAATCGCACTGGTTCTCGTTCTTGTAGCCGCGAACGGCTTCTTCGTTGCAGCAGAATTTTCCCTTGTCGCGGTGCGCCGCAGCCGCGTTGCCGAACTTGTCGCGGCGGGCCGCACCAATGCCACCGCCCTTCAGCGCGCGGTGGACAATCTGGATGCCAATCTGGCCGCGACGCAGCTTGGCATCACCATTTCCTCGCTCGCGCTGGGCTGGATCGGCGAACCGGCCCTCGCCCATCTGATTGCACCGCTGCTGGGTTTCCTGCCGCAGGTTGCGGCCACCATCGGTGCGCACACCATCGCGGTGGCGATCGCCTTCATCATCATCACCACGCTGCACATCGTGCTGGGCGAACTGGCGCCCAAGAGCCTTGCGCTGCAGCGGAGCGAGGACACGGCCCTTTGGGTGGTGCGCCCGCTGGGTGCGTTCCGGTTTCTGCTGCGCCCGGCGATTGCGGCGCTGAACGGCCTCGGCAATCGTGTGCTGCGGCTGTTCGGATTGCATTCGGGCGCGGGCGAAGGGGTGTTGCATTCGCCGGACGAACTGAAATTCCTGGTGCAGGAAAGCCGGGAGGCCGGTCTGTTGCAGGCGGAGCAGCAGGATGCGGTGGTGCGCATCCTGAACATCGGCGACCGGCGCATCAGCGATATCATGACCCCGCGCACCGAGATTGAATGGATCGATGCCGATGACGGGCGCGCGGAGATGCTGGAGGCCGTGCGCGCCTGCCGCCACGAACAGATGCTGATCGGACACGGCAGCGTCGATGAATTTCTCGGCATCGTGCTCAAGAAAGATCTGCTGGCCCAGGTGTTGAGCGGCAAGCCCGCCGATCCGCTGGCGGCGGTGCGCGAACCGTTGATGGTGCATGAGGCGAGTTCGATCTTCCGCGTGCTGGAGATGTTTCGCAAAACGCCGGTGCGGATCGCGGTCATCGTCGATGAATATGGCAGCATCGAAGGCATCGCGACGCAGACTGATCTGCTGGAAGCGATGGCGGGCGAATTGCCGGAAACCGAGGGGGAGGAGCCTTCGGTGATCGCGCGCGAGGATGGCTCGCTGCTGATCGAAGGTCTGATGCCGGCCTATGAAGCGTTCGACCGGCTGGGGCTTTCTTCGCACCCGGCGGGTGGAAATTTTCACACCATTGCGGGGTTCGCGCTGTCCCGGCTCGGCCATCTGCCGGTGGCGGGCGAGAGCTTCACCTATGACAATTGGCGCTTCGAGATCTTGGATATGGATGGCCGCCGGATCGACAAGATCCTGGCCCAGCCCCTGCCGCCGGAAGATTTCTGAGCGCAATCGGAAAAGTGTGAAGCGGTTTTCCGATAAATTGCGCGACAAAACAAGGAGGTAGAGCGAAACTGCGATTCCAGTGAATCCGTTTTTGCTCTGAGCGCCCGAGGAATTTCTGAGCGCGTATGAAATTGAAAATCCGCCACGTCCTGTCATGGCCCGCAAATGCGGGCCATCCAGGTGATGTCAGCGGCGTTCGCGCAGGATGGATAGAGATAGTCCTGCTATAGCGTGAGCGACGTCATCTGGGCGGCCCGGAGTCCCGGGCCGTGACAATGATGGCTGGTGGGGCGTGACAGCTTAAGGGGCCGGCTGTTCCGTGCGGTCCGCGGCTTACAGAAGTCCCATCGCCTTGAAGCTGACATGGCCTTTGCGGCCGATCACCAGATGATCGTGCAGTGCGATTTTCAGGGCCTTGGCGGCGTTTGCGATTTCGCGTGTCATCGCGATGTCGGCCTGGCTGGGTGTCGGATCGCCGGAAGGATGGTTGTGCAGCAGGCGTTGCAGTATTCTAAGCCGTTGGTTCTTATATAATAAATGGAGTTCTGACGAAGACTGGTGCCGGAGACTGGGGGCGGTTGATCATGCCCGAACGTGACCATCACGCCTGATCACCCCTGCGCTCGCCGAGTTCCTTGGAGGGACGGCACTGCACCTTATTCTTTTCATCCCACGCATCAAGCTCGTCGAGGGGATAGAGCACGGCTTTGCCAATTTTGACGAAGGACGGGCCGCGACGCATCGCGCGCCAATTTCGAAGGGTTCCAACCGAGATACCGCCCCGGTAGCGCTCAGCCACCTCGTCAGGCGTAAGGAATTTGCTATCTGGCACCACCGCCTCCTTTGGCAGCACGACCAAGGCCGTGTCGCCGCGTGTTGAGTTGATCGTCGCGGTAGTCTGTAGAGGATCGCTTCGGGCTTATGTTTAAGCGCCCGGACCGATGCCTCACGCTTCCGCACCGACATACATGCTGCGCCATTCACCGCCGCGAAAGACGTTCCAGGCATTTGTCGAAGAAACGGATAGCATAGAGGCCACATAGGCGGGGTTGGCTCCGCTGCCTTTCGTTGACGGCGCTGGGTTGCCGGGCGGGTGCTGCGCCACAGGCATGTGGCGATGTCGGTTGCGAGTTTGTGGGGGTTGTCCAAACGAGGAAAGACACGAACCCCCTCGAAATCCGGTTCCGAAAGGGAGTGCCGCGACGCCATCGATGTTTTGGACGAAGGCTCTGGCGTTACGCTTCGGCGTGTACCGAGACTGATACGGGCTGACGCGGCGCGATTTCGTCAAGTGTGATTTCGCCAAAGCGTTTAGCAAACAAAGCTTCGGCTTGGGCCATGGTGTCCGCCATGATCGCGTTCACGTTCTTCTCTACCAAGCAGTCGGTATGCTGGCTGCGATTACCAATGGCAAAAAAGTTTGGGCGCCCGAGCGCTTCGTAGACGGCTAGAAGCGAGATCTGGCGTAACGGGCGGGCGAGTTGCCATCCTCCGCCATGTCCCTTGCCTGAGCGGACAAAGCCCGCGTCGCGCAAGCCTGCCATAGTGCGCCTAAAGACCGCCGGATTGGTCCCCATGCTTCGTGCTAAAACTTCGGACGTGAGCGGCTCGTCGACTTGATCCATGTGCAGTAGGACATGGAGAACGTCAGAAAGGCGAGTGTCCCTGTTCATCCTGTACCTTCAGTTCGGCAATGTTTGGCTTTAGCCGAATTAGCCACTCGTCGCCGTTGACACGATCCACGCTCATACGTATCTTTGAAAGATACATGAGTCGCATTTCGTTATGTAGCTCGATCTGTTACATGCCTTGGAGGCAGGATGTCCACCCCTCTCTACAGCGTCTTCGCCACGGTTAACGTTGCCTTGATGGACCGAATGACTGTGGCCGACCGGGATCTGATCAGGTTCACCCCGTCGTCCTCGCGGGAGACTTATGATGCGATATGATACCGTCATCGTCGGCGGCAGCTTCGCAGGGCTGTCCGCCGCGCTGTATTTAGCCCGCGCTCGCCGCTCCGTGCTGGTTTTGGACACCGGCTCGCCCCGCAACCGCTTTGCTTCAGCGTCCCACGGGTTCTTCGCCCAAGACGGTGCTGATCCGAAAGCCATGCTCGCGGCCATGCGTGCGCAGGTGGCGGCCTATCCGACAGTGCATTTCGTCGACGAGAAAGCGGCGGACGCTGCGCGCGACAAAGACGGGTTCATGGTCACGCTGGCCAACGGCGAAACCGTGATCGGCGCAACGCTCCTCCTGGCATTTGGCGTCAGTGACATGCTGCCCGAGCTTCCGGGCCTTGCCGAACGTTGGGGCCAGTCCGTGGTAAATTGCCCTTATTGCCACGGTTACGAGTTCAGCGGGAAGCAGCTCGGCGTTCTCAACGTGTCACCAATGTCGGTTCACCAGGCTACTCTCATCCCCGAGTGGGGGCCGACGACCTACTTCCTCAACGGCGGCATGATTGATCCGGACGCGTCGGCGAACCTTGCGCGGCGCGGCGTTACGATCGAGCCCGCGCCGGTCGATCACCTCATCGGCGAAGGGACGGACCTGTCAGGGGTCCGACTTCGCGGCGGTCACACGCAGCCGCTGAACGCGCTCTTTGTCGGTGCGCCCTGGCGGCTCAACAGCGACATGGCTGAACGGCTCGGCTGCGCGATCGAGGTTGGACCCTTCGGGTCACCAACTGTCACCGTGGACGAGATGAAGGCGACGGACGTCGCTGGTGTCTTCGCCGCCGGCGACATCACGCGCATGGGGCATACCATCACTTTCGCTTGTGCTGACGGGGTCATGGCCGCGCTGGCGATCCATCGAGCCCTCGCTTTCGGAACGGACACATGATGCAGCATAAAACCTCGCCCTTCGCGAACCCCACCGCCATCGCCTCCTACACCGAGGATACACCGCGCAAGGTGCCGGGGTTGGCGGACCTGCATCGCATGGCGATGCTGCTCTTGGCCGAACAGACGCCAGGTGCAGCGCATATCCTCGTCGTCGGCGCCGGCGGCGGCATGGAAACCAAGGCCCTCGCAGAAGCGCAACCAGCGTGGCGCTTCACTGGCGTCGATCCGTCACCCGCCATGCTCGATCTTGCGCGCCAGACTCTCGCGCCCGTCATCGATCGCGTCGAGCTGCTGGAAGGCACGATCGACCAGGCCCCGGCCGGGCCGTTCGATGGCGCGACGTGCATTCTCACACTGCACCATATCGACCGCGACGAGCGGCTGCGGACGCTGCGGGAAATTCGGCAGCGTCTCAAACCGGGCGCGAACCTGGTGGTCGCGGAACATGCGGCCCCCGGTCCCGATCCCGTGCGTTGGATGACGCGCTCCGTTGCCTTCGGCGACCGCAGCGCGCTCGATTGGGAAAAGGCCGCGGCCACCGCCAAGGTAATGACCGAACGCCTGCCGTTGCTGTCGCCCTTGGAGGAGGAAGACGTATTGCGCGAGGCTGGATTTTCGCATGTCGCGATGTTCTACGCCGCCTTTTCTTTCCGTGGATGGGTCGCGACCGCGGGTGCCTGATATGCCCCTGCGACCGGTACGCTACGCCGCCGTCTGAATTGCTAGTCCGGGCGCTTATTGAAGCCTTGTTCGCATTGGCGATCTCATCGCTCACTGGATGTAGGAACGAGACTTGATGCCAAAGGAACCTTCATGCCTCATGAACCCGGAAACGGTCGCGTTCTACGTGGATGATGCTCCGCGCAAGGTGCCGGGACTCGCCGATCTTCACCGCATGACGATGCTGCTGCTTGCCGAACGGTCCTTGGCCGCAGCCCGCATCCTCGTCGTCGCCGCCGGGGGTGGGATGGAAACCAAAGCGATGGCAGAAGCGCAAGCGGCATGGCGCTTCACGGGCGTCGACCCTTCGCCCGCCATGCTCGAACTCGCCCACCTGACCCTCGCGCCATTCGCCGACCGCGTTGAACTGTTGGAGGGTACGGTCGACGAAGCGCCAGCCGGACCGTTCGATGGCGCGACGTGTTTCTTCACCCTCCATTTTATTGAAAGAAACGAGCGGCTGCGGACACTTCGGGAAATTCGCCGCCGCCTGCATCCGGACGCCCGCTTGGTGATCGCGCACCATTCCGCGCCGCAGCCCGATCCCAAGAGTTGGATGACGCGCTCGGTTGCCTTTGGGGATCGCGCAGAGCTCGATTGGTCTAAATCTGCGGCCACCGGCGAGATGATGGTCGCGCGGCTGGCGGCGGTCATTTCCCCGGCTGAGGAAGAGGATCTGCTGCGCGAGGCCGGCTTCTCGGATGTCGCGCTTTTCTATGCTGCCTTCTCCTTTCGGGGCTGGGTTGCGACTGCAGGCCCCGCATGAGTGCTCCGGCAGCCGACTATGATGCGCGCGAGCGCCCACGATGCTCTACAGCTTCCCCTTTTTTGCCTGCGACGATGAGCGTCCAATGCGTGCCAACGATCGGGGACAGATCCGCGCCTCGCGCCGATGTCTGTGGATGGCGCGACCACCGATTAGTCGCTGTGCGCCAGGGCGGAACTGACCGGACGCGCGTATCGGATTGAGAGGATGGCAATGATCAAGGATGACTTCTCGCCGTCAAATTATCTAGAGTCAGTCACATTGAAGGCAGACAGCAATGCCGGATCTTACGCTTGATCTTCGCAATTTACGGTGCGCTCTCGTGGCGGCGGAACGAGGCAGCTTCCGCCGTGCGGCTGGCGAGCTAGGGCTCCAACAATCTACAGTTAGTCGGCGGGTCCAATTGCTTGAGCGTCGGCTAGGCGCGTCGATCTTTGAACGCCATACTGGTGGCGTGCGGCTGACGGGGGCAGGTGCAAATTTTTTGCGTGAGGCTGCCGCTGGAGCCGACTCTTTTCGTCGCGCGGTTCAAGCATTCACATCAGTAACCCGGGGAAGCCGGGGGCAACTACGAATCGGCCTATTCGTCTCACTCGCGACGAACTTTCTCGCGAGTGTCATCGAGAAATACCGGTCCCTTCATGAGGGAGTTCACGTCCAATTTGAGGAAAGCACCGCCGAGCGCACCATCAGCAGAGTAGTCAGTGGACACATCGATATTGGCTTTCTCACCGGTGTTCCGAGAGTTGAGGGATGCGAGGTCCTCGAGCTTTGGCATCAGGACATATTTGTTGCGTTGCCTTCTGCGCACCCCTTGGCTGCGAAACGGGATCTAACGTGGGAGGACGTTCGCCGAGAGCGCTTCATCATTGGTACGGGTGGTCCGGGTCCCGAGATTCAAGATTATCTGATCAAGCACCTCTCAGGTATCGGCTTCCATCCCGACATTCGATCGCATGACGTCGGAATCGAGAACCTTATGATTATGGTCGCGTGCGGGCTCGGACTGACGCTAAGCGCGGCATCGACTGATAGAACAACTTTCTCCGGTTTGGCGTTCCGGCCGATCGCGGGTAACACCGAAGTCTTGCCGTGTAGCGCGATCTGGTCGCCCAGGAATTCCAATCCGGCACTCCGACAATTTTTGACCGTAGCCCGCGCGGCGGCATGATAGTCACATACATGCGGGCGGCAGGTTGAAGAGCATCCGCTTAGCTCGCTGACGTGTTACCCACCTTTGCATGACGCGCTTTGGAAAATACCCGATCCGTTGCGATGAAGCGCTCGATCATAGGCGCAATGAGGCGGGCGGGATCGGCGGCGGGGCCACCTGTCTCACGGCCGTGGATCTCGGCATAGGCGACCAGATCCCGGTGGACGGCTGCCGGCAGTTCGACGGTCATTTTGACGGGCTTCTCGTCCACGATCGGGCCAAGTTTGAGTTTTGCCATCATGAGCCTCCGTAGGGTTCGAGCACTAAATCCCGCGTGACGATCACTCGAACTGGAAACCCAGGGCGGATTGTCAAAGTGGGCGCAATATTCAATTGACGGCGGACGATCTCCTGGCCGGCGTCATTGATGGTGTCCTGCCCCCCGTTGCGGATCGCCTGGATCAGGCGATCGTCATCATCTACGGCGAGTTCGGCGCCAACGCTGAGCAGCGTTGAAAGCCCGGCAGCTTTGGCAAGATCCCACCAATGATAGTCGACGCCGTCCTGCAGGCCTGCGTAACCCTCGGCGTCAGCACCAGGCTGGCGCTCGAGAACGATCGACCGGCCGTTCGGAAAAATCAGCCGGTTCCAGACGAGCAGCACACGGCTTTGCCCGAACTGAACGTTGTTGTCGTACTGACCGATGACCCGCGTGCCCTGTGGGACGAGAAGGATGCGGCCCGTCGGGCTGTCGTAGATATTCTCGGTGATCTGAGCAGTGATCTGGCCCGGGAGGTCGGACCGGATGCCGGTGATCAAAGCGGCGGAAATCACGGCTCCCGCCTGAAGGATGTTCGGTGATGCGGGCGCGGCGACCCGGTCGGGCGCAACCGTCCTGCGATCCGCAGCCGCGTTGAGAAATGCGTTCTGGCGGTCCTGCGCCGAAGGTGTCGCCGGAGGTGGTGCAAGTCCGAGGCTGGCCAGGTCCGGCGCTGGCGGTGGCGCGATGGCGGGGGCGGCCGCGGTCGCACCGGCGCGGGTCTCGGTTCCAGAGAACAGCCGACTGGTGCGAGCGGTGTCGATCTCATGAAGGCGGCGCTGTTCCTCCGGACTGATGCCAGGACTCGGGGTGGCGACATTCGGCGTCGGTACTGGGTGGCCGCGCTCCTGGACGCCAACGATTGGCCGTCCCAGATCGCCTGGAAGGGGCGGACCAAGGCGCGGCACGCCGCTATAATCACGCGGGAGACCGGCTAGGCCATCCGCCGTCGAGCGGCTTTCCGTCGAATACAATTCTTCGTTCGGCCGGCCTCCGTCGCGGGTTTGGAGCGCGTAGATCAGCGCACCGCCTAGCCCGACGCTGGCGACCAGACCCACGCCCGCGAGCACCTTGCGCGACAGCCGGGTCACGCGCGGCGGATCGGCGCGCAACCGCATCGGCGCGGCGCTGGCCGGCTCGCCCGTCAGCGGTTGCGCATCGTCGTCCGGCACTTCCTCATTCCGGGGCGGGTTCTCGCTCACGAGGTCGGCCTCCCGTCGGTACGGGTGATCCGGACGCGCCGCTGGCGGTCGCCGGCGCCGAAGCGCAGCTCGGCGGCGGCGAAGAGACGATCGACGATCATGTGGTGCCCGCGCACGCGGTAATTGACCAGCTCGGAGGTGTTGCCCTCCGGGCCGACGACGAAGACCGGCGGCATCTCGCCCTGTCCGATGCCGCGCGGGAATTCGATGAAGACCTGGCGGCCGTCGTCAAAGGCGCGCAGCGGCCGCCACGGGGCGCGATCGCCTTCGATCGCATAGCGGAAGTTGACGTTTGCGAGGTCGACCCCGCTCGCGACCGGCTGGGCGGCTTGCGCCTCGGCGTTCTGCCGCCGCAGCGCGATAAGCTGGTCCTGCGGATACTGCCAGGAGACGGAGGCCATATAGGTCCGCTCGGTCGAGCGAAGTTCCATGTGATAAGTGCGCAGGTTGGTGTTGATGACGAGGTTCGTCATCAGGTCGGGGCGGGTTGGCTTCACGAGGATGTGGATCTGGCGCGTCGCCCCCGATCCGCTCTCGGTGTCGCCGATGATCCAGCGCACCGTATCGCCAGCGGCGACCGGACCAGCACCGACAAGTTGTTCACCGGGCTGAAGCGCGATGTCGGTGATCTGCCCAACCGCGGTATAGACCTGATAGAGCGCCCCTTGCGCCCACGGGTAGACCTGCATGGAGTTGATGAAGCCGTCGCGCACCGGCTGGACGCGGGCCGCCTCATTGGCCTGATTGACGCGCGCCGTCGGGTTGGCCGGTTCGGGTGCGCGTCGCGTCTCCGGCACGCGCTGCAACTGGCCGGGTAGCGGCAGCGGCCGCGGCAGCTCGACCACGGTGACGGGCGCAGGAGGATCGACCGTCTGAACTGCGGGAGCCGCATTGTCGTAGGAGATTTCCGGCGGCGGATTGCTGGTGGCGCAGCCGGCCAGCGCGGTTGTCGCCAGCAGGACCATCGGGATTGCGGCTCTGCGGAGAGACGGAAATAAGAGGATGTGTGAAGCCGGATTTCCGGCTTTACGGAAAGACGGCTTCATTGCCCAAGCTCCCGTGACCAGTTGATGGCGTTGACGTAGATGCCGAGCGGATTCGCCCGGAGACGATCGGCATTGCGGGGGACCTGCACGACGATCGTCAGGATCGCGGTCCAGCGCGTGGTTTCGGCGAGCTGGCCGTTCTCGTAGCGGCGCTCGACCCAGGCGACGCGGAAACTGTCGGGCGAGGCGCGAATGACGCTGGACACGTCGACCGCAACCTGCTGGCGGCCGACCCGCGTGAACGGGTCGTTCGAGCGCGCGTAGTCGTTCAGCGCCATCGCGCCGCGATCGGTCGTGAAATCGTAGGCACGGAGCCAGTTCTGGCGAACGATGATCGCGTCGGCGGGAATGCTGCGGACCTGTTCGATGAAGCGCGCGAGGTGGAAGGCGATCTGCGGATCGGTCGGGCGGTAATCCGCCTCGGCGGGTGCGACTGCCTGAGCCTGGCCAAGCCGATCGACCTGCACCACCCACGGGACGATGGTTCCGCGCGCCGATTGAACGACAAGCGCAGTGGCGAACCCGGCGGAGAGAACCAACGAGCCGAAGGCCATCAGCCGCCAGTTCTTGGCTTGGATGCGCGAGGCGCCGATGCGCTCGTCCCAGACTTGGGCCGCGCGTTGATACGGCGTCTCCGGCTCGGGGGCTTTGCCGTAATGGGTGGAGGGTCGTTTGAACATCAGCGATCGCCTTCGGAAAGATTGACGGAAGAGCCGCCGCCGTGGGCGTCGCCGGAGCGGACGGCATGGGCCGTGGCCTGGACGGCATGGGTCATGTGCTGGGAGCGGCGCATCCGCTGCGCCCAGGCCGGAGGCCCGCCAGCGGCCGCCGGAATCGCGCCGCCAGCGGCGGCATCACCGCCGATCGAACCCATGGTGGAAGAGCCGCCCGTCGCCTCGAAGGCGGCCTTGCCGCCAGCGTTGAAACTGGACTTCATGCTGTCGGCGGCGCGCGATGCGGCCCGACGCAGCGGAGAGACAGCAGCGCTTCCGCCTGCGCGGGCAACGCCGCCGAGACCGGAAGCGACACCAGCCGCGCCGGACTGTCCGGCCGCGCCGAGGCTGTAGGCGGTGGAAGCGCCACCGGCGACCGCCGCGCCGCCACGAGCGGCAGCAGCGGCGCCGCCAGCAAGGGCCGCACCGCCGGATGCGGCGGCACCCACGGCGCCAACGCCTGCCGCGACCATGCCGCCTGCGGCCAAGCCTGTGCCGACGGCTGCGCCGGCGCTGAGTTGGGGACCGCCCGAGACAAGCCCGCTGGCGATACCGGGGCCGAAGATGCCGAGGCCGAGCAGAGACAGCGCGGCGAGGACGATCGCCATCGCCTCGTCGATCGAGGGAGTCGCACCGCCAAATCCTGAGGTGAATTCGGAGAAGAGCGTCGAGCCGATACCGATGATGACGGCGAGCACCAGGACCTTGATGCCGGATGAGATGACGTTGCCGAGCACGCGTTCGGCCATGAAGGCCGACTTGCCGAACAGGCCGAACGGGATCAGCACGAAGCCGGCGAGCGTCGTGAGCTTGAACTCGATGAGCGTGACGAAGAGCTGGATTGCGAGGATGAAGAAGGCGAGAAGCACCAGCGCCCAGGCGAGGAACATGCAGGCGATCTGGATGAAGTTCTCGAAGAAGGACCAGTACCCCATCAGACTGGAGATGGAATCGAGCAGCGGCCGACCGGCGTCGAGGCCAGTCTGTGCGACCCTGCCGGGCCGCATGAGGTCGGCGGTCGAGAAGCCGGTGCCGCTGGCCTTCAGGCCGAGGCCGGCGAAGCTCTCGAAGACGATGCGGGCGAGGTTGTTCCAGTTGCCGATGATGTAGGCGAAGACGCCGACGAACAGCGTCTTCTTCACCAGCCGCGCCATGATGTCGTCGTCGGCGCCCAAGCTCCAGAACAGCGCTGCGAGCGTCACGTCGATGACGATCAGCGTGGTTGCAATGAAGGCGACTTCGCCACTGAGCAGCCCGAACCCGCTGTCGATGTAGCGGGTGAAGACCTCGAGGAAATGGTCGATGACGCCGGTTCCACCCATGATGCTATCTCGTCTGGTCGAGTTGCGGCGGCGCCATCGGCGTGGCGGGCGTCAGGGCTGGCGGATTGCTGCGATCCGTTTGGGGTGTGAGAGCGTCCCGCGGCGCTGGCGGCATGTCCGGTAGCCTCTCGGCAGGCCGCGCACCTGGGGCAAGAAAGCGGTGACGGTTCTCCGCCCAGGCACGGCGGCATTCCGGATCGCGCGGACCTTCTTCGCCGAGCGCCTGGCAGCGGATCAATGCATCCCGCAGGGGATCGGCCGGCGCCTCCGCCGTGCGGCCAGACGGCCAGGTCTCGGGCGCTTCCTCTTTCCGGGTCATCTCGATCGCGGTCGCGGTGACCGCGACGGCGACGAACGCGACAGCGCCGAGGCGCGCGAGCATCTTCCCGTCCATCGCCGTGCCCTCAGTTGCCGTTCGGGAACATGCGGGCGTTGCCCGGTTGGTAGCCGCTGCCCGGCGTCAAGAAGCGGCGGCGCTGTTCGCGCCCTTGCTCGGCCGCTGCCGCCCGCTCGGCATCAGACAGGCTTTGGGCGCGGCCATTGGCGGCGACGACGGCGGTGAGATCGGCGAGCTGCTGCGCCTGGAGCGCCAGGAGCTGATTGCCGGCCTGCGTCGCTTGCAGCGCGCCGGTGGCACCCTGGCTCTGGCCGACCAGCGCCGACATCTCGGTGCGGTTGGTGTCGATATTGCCGACGACGCCAGCCTGAACGCGCATGGCGTCCTGAAGGCCGCCTACGGTATTCTGCCAGCGTTCCCGCGCCTGCGCGACGAGCGCCTGATCGGAAGCCGACATCGACGCGTTGCCGTAGGTGGTCTGAAACGCACGGTCGATCTGCTGGACGTTGAGGGCGATGCCCTGCGCTTGTTGCAGAAGCTGCTGGGTGCGCTGGACTGACTGCTGAAGCTGCTGAATCGATGAGTAAGGCAGGCTCGCGAGATTGCGGGCCTGGTTGATCAGCATGGTCGCTTCGTTCTGAAGCTGGGTGATCTGTTGATTGACCTGTTGAAGCGTGCGCGCCGCTGTCAGCACGTTCTGCGCGTAGTTGGTCGGATCGTAGACGATCCACTGTGCGGCGGCCGGCGGCGCGAAGACCGGCGACAGCGCGAGCGGCGCGGCCAGCATTGCGGCGGTCATGCGCAAGGCGCGCGAGCGGGAACGAATGGAACGGGTCATGGGTGTGCCTCCGGATCGGTTTGGGGGATGACGTTGGTGAGGTCGGCGATGAGATCGGCGGCCCAGCCGAGCCGGTTTTCGCCGAGCCACTCGGCGAGGAAGCCGTCTGTGCCGCTGCGGGCGTGAACCTCGGCGATCAAAGCCTGGTGCTGTTTCGACGAGGCGGCGCAGAGCGCCAGCGCCACGTCCGACAGACCCAGCTCGAAGAGCCGGTTGCCGCGGCGGGACTGGCAGTAATAGTCGCGCTTAGGCATCGCTCGCGCGAGGATCTCGATCTGGCGATCGTTGAGGCCGAAGCGGCGATAGATGGCGGTGATCTGCGGCTCGATCGCGCGTTCATTGGGGAGCAGGATGCGGGTCTGGCAGCTCTCGATGATGGCCGGCGCGATCGCCGAGCCGTCGATGTCCGAGAGCGATTGGGTGGCGAAAATGACGCTCGCGTTCTTCTTGCGCAGCGTCTTCAGCCATTCACGGAGCTGGCCGGCGAACCCCTCGTCGTCCAGCGCGAGCCAGCCTTCGTCGACGATCAGCAGCGTCGGACGGCCGTCGAGGCGATCCTCGATGCGATGGAAGAGATAGGCGAGCACGGCGGCGGCGGCACCGGTGCCGATCAGGCCTTCGGTCTCGAAGACCTGAACATTGGCCTCGCCCAGATGCTCGGCCTCGGCGTCGAGCAGCCGGCCATAGGGGCCGCCAACACAGTATGGTCGCAGCGCCTGTTTCAGGTCGTGGGACTGAAGGAGAACCGACAGGCCTGTCAGGGTCCGTTCGCTGACTGGCGCGGAGGCCAGCGACGATAGCGCCGACCAGAGATGCTCCTTGACCTCGGGCGTGACCGCTACGCTCTCGCGACCCAGGATCGCGATCAGCCAGTCGGAGGCCCAGGCCCGCTCGGCGACATCGTCGATCCGAGCCAGCGGCTGAAGCGACACGCTTTCGTCAGCGCCTTCGGTCAGTCCGCCGCCGAGATCATGCCAGTCGCCGCGCATGGCGAGTGCGGCGGCGCGGATCGATCCGCCAAAGTCGAAGACAAAGACCTGGGATTGCGGATAGCGCCGGAATTGCAGCGCCATCAGCGCGAGCAGAACGGATTTGCCAGCGCCCGTGGGGCCGACGATCAGAGTATGGCCGACATCGCCGACATGGATAGAAAGCCGGAACGGGGTCGAGCCTTCGGTTCTGCCGTAAAGCAGTGGGGGTGCATCGAAGTGCTCGTCCCGTTCCGGTCCCGCCCACACCGCCGACAGCGGGATCATGTGAGCGAGATTCAATGTGCTGATGGGCGGCTGGCGGACGTTGGCATAGACATGGCCGGGCAATGAGCCCAGCCAGGCGTCGACGGCATTGATGGTCTCGGCCATCGCCGTGAAGTCACGGCCCTGAATGACCTTCTCGACCAGGCGCAGCTTCTCGGCGGCGATGCGCGGATCGTCGTCCCAGACCGTGATCGTCGCGGTGACATAGGCCTGGCCGGCATAGTCGGCGCCAAGCTCCTGCAACGCCATGTCGGCGTCGGCCGCCTTGTTCGCCGCATCGGTATCGACCAGTGCCGAAGCCTCGTTGGTCATTACCTCCTTGAGAATGGCGGCGATCGACTTGCGCTTGGCAAACCACTGGCGGCGGATCTTGGTGAGCAGCTTGGTCGCGTCGGTCTTGTCGAGCAGGACCGCCCGCGTCGACCAGCGATAGGGAAAGGCTAGGCGGTTCAGTTCGTCGAGAATGCCGGGCGTGGTCGCGGTCGGGAAGCCAACGATGGTGAGGATACGGACGTGGGCGTCGCCGAGCCGGGGCTCCAACCCGCCGGTCAGTGGCTGATCGGCGAGCAGCGCATCGAGGTACATCGGCGTCTCGGGCACGCGGACACGATGCCGCTTCGTCGAGACGGTCGAATGCAGGTAGGTCAGCGTCTCGCCGTCATCGAGCCACGCGCATTCCGGCATGAAGGCGTCGATGAGCTGGAGGATGCGATCGGTGCGGTCTGCGAAACCGCGGAGGATCTCGTGGGCGTCGACGCCGGCATGATCGCGGCCCTCGTAGAGCCAGGTCTCGGCGCGCGCGGCGTCCTCGGCCGGGGGCAGGTAGAGGAAGGTCAGGAAGTAGCTGGACTCGAAATGCGCGCCGGCCTCCTCGAAGTCGGCCTTGCGTTCGGCGTCGACCAGGGCGGATGCACTGTCGGCGAACATGCTGGCCGGATAGGTCGCCGCGCCATGGCGCTGCGCCTCCACGAAGATCGCCCAGCCGGAGCCGAGGCGACGAAAGGCGTTGTTGAGCCGTCCCGCGACGGCGACCAACTCGGCCGGCACGGCGCTGTCGAGGTCGGGGCCACGGAAGCGCGCGGTGCGCTGCAGGCTGCCGTCCTTGTTCAGCACGATCCCTTCGCCGACCAGAGCGACCCAGGGCAGGAAGTCGGCGAGCCGGGTGTTGCGGTCGCGATATTCGGCGAGGTTCATCATCGTCGTTCCTCCTCACACCGACAGGTGGCCGGGGATGCGCAGATGTTTGCGCACGACGTCGACGAACTGCGGATCGCGCTTGGCTGCCCAGACGGCGGCGAAATGCCCGACGGCCCAAAGGCCCAGGCCGACCAGCCAAAGGCGAAGACCGAGGCCGAGCGCGGCTGCTAGCGTACCGTTGAGAATGGCAAGCGAGCGCGGGGCGCCGCCGAGCAGGATGTGCTCGGTCAGCGCCCGGTGAACCGGGACTGAGAAGCCCGGCAGTTCACCGCCGTGGTCGACACCATTGGCCATCAGACGAGCGCCCCTCCGCCGAACGAGAAGAAGGACAGGAAGAAGCTCGATGCGGCGAAGGCGATCGACAGGCCGAAAACGATCTGGATCAGCTTGCGCGCGCCGCCCGAGGTATCGCCGAAGGCCAGCGTCAAGCCGGTGATGATGATGATCATCACGGCGATAATCTTGGCGACCGGCCCCTCGATCGATTCAAGGATCGACTGAAGTGGCGCTTCCCATGGCATGGAGGAACCGGAGGCGTGGGCGGCCGGCGCAAGCGCGAGCGTGAGGAAGGTGACGGATACGGCTGTCGCGATATTGTGGCGGATGCGCAGGGCGTGCTTGATCATGACGGGTCTCCTGTGAGGGGCTGGCTTGCGGGGGTGACGCGGTAGTCGCCGTCGGGGCCGAGGCCCTCGATGCGGGCGAGCTCGGCCAGGCGGCGCGACGCGCCCCGGCCCGAAAGCACGGCGACCAGATCGATCGTCTCGGCAATCAGCGGGCGCGGGACGGTGACGACCGCTTCCTGGATGAGCTGCTCCATGCGGCGCAGCGCGCCGATGGCAGTGCCGGCGTGGATGGTGCCGACGCCGCCGGGGTGGCCCGTCCCCCAGGCCTTCAGGAGGTCGAGCGCTTCGGAGCCGCGTACCTCGCCGATTGGGATGCGGTCGGGGCGCAGGCGCAGCGAAGAGCGGACGAGATCGGAGAGCGAGGCGACGCCGTCCTTGGTGCGCATCGCGACAAGGTTCGGCGCGGCGCATTGCAGCTCGCGCGTATCCTCGATCAGGACGACGCGGTCCGAGGTCTTCGAGACTTCGGCGAGCAGTGCATTGGTGAGCGTGGTCTTGCCGGTTGAGGTCCCGCCGGCGACGAGGATGTTGCGCCGCTCGCCGACCGCGATACGCAGGGCCTCGGCCTGATCAGCCTGCATGATGCCTGCGGCGACGTAGTCGTCGAGCGTAAACACCGCGACCGCGGGCTTGCGGATGGCGAAGGCGGGCGCCGACACGACCGGGGGCAATAGCCCCTCGAACCGCTCCCCCGTTTCGGGCAGCTCGGCCGAGACACGCGGGGCGCCGGGATGAACCTCGGCGCCGACGTGGTGTGCGACTAGCCGGATGATCCGCTCGCCGTCAGACGGCGACAGCCGCTCACCCGTATCGGAGAGTCCTTCGGAGAGACGGTCGACCCAGAGCCGCCCATCGGGGTTGAGCATCACCTCGACGATCGCGGAATCTTCCAGAAACGTGGCGATCGCCGGCCCGAGGGCCGTGCGCAGCATGCGCGCACCGCGAAGGACCGCCTCCGATTTCTGGTGAGTTGCCGCCACGTCGTCCCCGTTCTCTTGCGGGTCCGCGATGCGCGGCCCTGGATCGGGGATGAGTAGAAGAGGCAGAAATCATGGCCTGACAACAACCATCGTGTGGCAGTCGTACTGTGGCGTACAAAGACAGGGAAACGGCGGAACGTCCGATTACTTGTGTAGCGTAGATCAGTGATTATTCCGCGTCGCGCGCGGGCGGGATATCTTCCGAAATCTCCTGCCTGAGCTTCGGTCCGTGTGCGAGTCGGCGGCCGAGGGCCGTCACGAAGGCTTCGTAGCGTTCCCCCGCCTTGGCGCGTGCCGCGATCTGCGCTGGCTCCGGCAACGGCGGATTGGAGGTCAGCCAGAAGCGAATGAACACTGCGAGCGTCTCGACCGATATGCCAAGGTCGCGCTCCATGCGCGCCATGCGCCGGTCGAGCTGATCGAGGCGCTTCGTCGTCGCTGCCTCCTGCCGTTCGGCGGCGTCTGGCGAGAGGAACGACGCGATGCCGGCCTCGGCGACGAGCGACAGGGACAGGTCGCGCCGCGCGGCGTGCGCTGCTAGCGCCTTCATGACATCCGGTTCGAGATAGACGGAGAGGCGTTGCTTCTTTGGAGGCTTGATCACCGGCGCCTCCTACAGTTCGATGCCGTCGCCCGGATCGAGCGAGGCCTGGCGAGCGACCTGCCGCATGGTCTGCGTCATACGGCGGAGGCGGGCGGCATCCTCTTCGACGTCATCCCGGGGATCGATCTCGAACTCGTTTTGGATCACCGGCTTTCGCTCGACCGTCTTCGTGCGGCTCAGTTCGGGCTGATGGCGGCGTTCGGAGTCCGTCGGATCGTCATCGGCCACGTCATCCGCGGCGATGGGCGTGGTCAGCACCGGGCGTTCGGGCAAAGCCAGCGCGCTCCAATCGTCGGCGCGAGCGCTGGTGGGCTTCGTGAGTGCGGGTGGCGTGAGGACGCGCTCCTGAAGCCGACGATCCTCGTAGTAGCGAGCCTTTTTCGCTCGGATCGGCGGGATACCGGCGACCATGACGATCTCGTCGGAAGGCGGGAGCTGCATGATCTCGCCTGGCGTGAGAAGTTGCCGCGCGGTTTCCGAGCGGGAGACCATCATATGGCCGAGCCAGGGCGACAGCCGGTGGCCGGCATAGTTCTTCATCGCCTTCATCTCGGTGGCGGTGCCGAGCGCGTCCGAAACGCGCTTGGCGGTACGCTCGTCGTTGGTCGCGAAGCTCACGCGCACATGGCAGTTGTCGAGGATCGAGTTGTTTGGGCCGTAGGCCTTCTCGATCTGATTCAGCGACTGGGCGATGAGAAATGCCTTCAGGCCGTAGCCCGCCATGAACGCCAGCGCGCTCTCGAAGAAGTCGAGCCGGCCGAGCGCCGGGAACTCGTCGAGCATGAGCAGCAAACGGTGACGGTTGCCCTTCGCCTGCAAATCCTCGGTCAACCTGCGCCCGACCTGATTCAGGATCAGGCGGATCAGCGGCTTGGTCCGGTTGATGTCGGATGGCGGCACCACGAGGTAGAGCGTGGTCGGATGCTTCCCGCCGACCACGTCGGCGATGCGCCAATCGCAGCGGCGGGTGACTTCCGCGACCACGGGGTCGCGGTAGAGGCCAAGGAACGACATCGCGGTCGACAGCACACCGGAGCGCTCGTTGTCGGATTTGTTGAGCAACTCGCGCGCGGCGCTGGCGATCACCGGATGCGGGCCGGCCTCACCGAGATGCGCCGTCTTCATCATCGCTGCGAGGGTCGACTCGATCGGCCGCTTGGGATCGGACAGAAAGGCGGCGACGCCGGCCAGGGTCTTATCGCGCTCCGCGTAGAGGACGTGCAGGATCGCGCCGACCAAGAGCGCGTGGGATGTTTTCTCCCAGTGGTTTCGCTTCTCGAGCGAGCCCTCCGGGTCGACAAGGATGTCGGCGATGTTCTGCACGTCGCGGACTTCCCATTCGCCACGCCGAACCTCTAGCAGCGGATTGTAGGCCGCGGATTTCGAGTTGGTCGGATCAAACAGCAGCACGCGGCCGTGGCGGGCGCGATAGCCGGCGGTCAGCGTCCAGTTCTCGCCCTTGATGTCGTGAACGATCGCCGAGCCCGGCCAGGTCAATAGCGAAGGCACAACTAGGCCCACGCCCTTGCCGGAACGGGTCGGCGCGAAGCACAGCACATGCTCCGGACCGTCATGGCGAAGGTACTCGCGCTCATGCTTGCCGAGTACGACGCCGTCCGGACCGAGCAGGCCGGCGGCCTTCACCTCATCCGGCCGCGCCCATCGAGCCGAGCCGTAGGTCTCGACGTTCTTCGCCTCACGCGCCCGCCACACGGACATGCCGATGGCGACGGCGATGGACATGAAGCCGCCGGATGCGGCGATATAGGCGCCTTCGACGAAGATCGGCGGCGCATAGGCGTCGTAGAAATACCACCACCAGAAGAAAGCCGGCGGATAGTAGATCGGCCATCCGGCGAGCTCGAACCACGGCACGCCGAGCTGAGGCTGGAAGCCGAGACGATAGGCCGTCCATTGCGTTGCGCCCCAGGTCGTCATCAGCACGATCAGGAAGACGGTGAGGATCTGGCCCCAGAGGATTTTGGTCGCCGACATGGCGGGCACTCCTTTCTTGCTTGGGCTACATGTCGAGGCCGCGATTGCGGCCGAAGCTCCAATCGACGCCGCCGCCTCCCCGCGAGACGCCGGAGACGTGCTGGCCGAGCTGACGTTCGAGGGAGGGCGACCAGGGCACGAGCTGGAAGCCGAGGCCGTCGTCGATCATGGCGAAGCGGCCCGACGCGAGCGCAAAGCGCTGGCGATAGGTGCCCGCCACATACTCGCCCGCTGCGGCCTTCGAGAATTGCCGGCCGGTCTCGGCCGCAAGCTTCTCGCCGAGCGCTTCGACCTCCCGCTGGCGCAAGGTTTCGATCAGCCCCGGCGAGAAGCTGACGCCGCGCGTCTGCCGCTCAGCGAGCCCCTGGTTGATGAGATGATCGGCGCGGCGGTCCATCGCCTGGCACACCTCCGCTCCGAAGCCGCCACCGCCGAGCGCAACCGGCTCGCGGGCGATGGCCTGCCGGTCTAGCCAGGTTGCGCCGGTCGCATGAACCTGCCGCTCGATGTCGAGATCAGAGCGGACGGCGAGAGCGACGCGGCGGCGTCCCTGTGCATCGTCGAACTTGCGCAACTCGACGATCGAACCCGGCGCGCTGTCGCCGGCGGCATCGAGATCGGAAAACTTGATGTGATGGGTGCGCCCGTCGGTGCCGTCGACCACGGCATAGGCCGTACCCTTCAGTTCGTCGTCGAGACCGCGATCGACCAACCGGCCGATAACAGGATCGTCGATGCTCTCGCCGGCGAGCACATAGCTCGCGGCGCCGCGCTCTATGCCGCGTTCGGTCAGTCCGCGGTGGATGCGTTTGATGATATCGCCGCGCTCGCCGAGCGCGCGCAGTGTTTTTTCGGCATTCTCGGATACAATCCACTCGCCGGGACCGACCTGATCCGCGAGGCCAAGCGTCTCCAACTTACGCAGCCGGCCGACCTTCATCGCGTGGAATTCGTCCGGCTGGCGATCGGGATGTGGCGCGAGGTCGGCGACGCCGGAGCGGTAGCTGTCGCGGGCGATCTGGCGATCGAGATCGGTCCAGCGCTCCGCGCCGACCTGTCGCTCAAGGTTGCGGCGGATCTCGTGGTCCGTGCGCGGCCCCAGCTCCTGGGTGACGAGATCCTGCGCGCGGGCGCGCATGCCTTCCTTGATGTAGTCGCGCGAGATCACGAGGTCCTGGCCGTCGTCCGTCCGACCCCGCAGGATGATGTGGACGTGGGGATTGTCGGTGTTCCAGTGATCGACGCCGACCCAGTCGAGCTTGGTGCCGAGGTCCTTCTCCATCTGACCCATCAACTCGCGTGCGAAGGTCTTGAGGTCGGACATCTCCGTCGCGTCCTCGGGCGAGACGATGAACCGGAAGTGATGCCGGTCGTCCTGGGTGCGCTCGGCAAAGGCCTTCGGATCGGCGTCCTCGGTCTCGGGGCCGAACAGGTGGGCCTTCTCCCCATCCCGGGTGACGCCCTCGCGGCGGAGATAGCTCAGGTGGGACGCGAGCGGCGCGGCCCGCGCACTATGACGGACGACGCGGGTCTTGATGACCGTGTTGCGCGATCGGCTCGTGAGAAGACGATTGGCCTGCACCGTCGCGCGGTGCCCGCGCCCGAACCGCGAGCGGTTGCCCTTGCTGATCTGGCCAGAGCGCGAGACGCGGCCGCCGGCCCGCTGTGCGGCCGCGAGCGCTTGGGCGATGAAGGGCCGTGCAGCTTGAGCGCGGGTCGAGCGGATGCGGCCAGGCCGGATGCGGAAATCGTCCTCGCCGCTCATGGCCGAGGCCCCGCACATCGCGCAATCGCGCGGAAATCCTTGGCGGAACGGCGAATGCGCAGGCTGCGCCAATCAGGCGCACCTCGCGCAGATGCGCCATAATTCACTGAAAACACACGACCGCACCAAGCCGCACATCGCGCGCTTTTATCTCGCCATCGTGCGGTTGTGCTGGCTGCTCCTCCTCTCCGGACCGCCCTTCGTCCGCCAGACCACGCCACAATGCGAACGGGTGCGAACGCGGTCATCGCGGGCCACCGGAGACATTGCGGACAACGAAAAGGCCATCGGTGCGGGAAGCCACCGTGCCGTGGTCGCGCTCCGGGGCGGCCGTGGTGGTGGCATCGGGCTCGTCTTCGGACTGCACCGGCGCCGCAGGTCCACTGCCAGCCGACTGCACAACAAAGAGCGGCGCCCGCGTCCAGGCCAGCGGATCGGCCGCCGCCACCGTGACGGGGCCGGTAAGGTCACCGCCGCCGACAATGGGAGCGAGCGTCGCGACATAGGCGCGCGTTTCAGCCGGCAATGGGCGGCCGGCGAGATACTCTTCGTAGCGACCGGGGCCGGCATTGTAGGCCGCCAGGAAGCCGGGCGCACCGTAGCGGTCGTGCATCTCGCGCAGATACGCAGCGCCGGCCAGGATGTTGTCGCGCGGATCGTAGGGATTGCCGCCGAGCCGATGGCGGACGCGCAGTTCGGCCCAGGTGGCGGGCATGACCTGCATCAGGCCCATCGCGCCGGCCGAAGAGATGGCGCGCACATCGCCTGCGCTTTCGACGCGCATGACGGCGCGAATCCACGTTTCTGGAATGCCGAATCTCTGCGCGGCCTCGGCGATGTAAGCGCCATAGGGATCGCCGCGCGAGGGCCGCTCGACCGGCGCCTGTTGCGCGTTGGCAGGGCTTGTGCCCGATGCGGCGAGGATCAGGCCGGAAAGGAGAAGGAGCGCTGCACGTCGGAGGGAGATACTCCCTCCGACGGCAGGCTGGATGCGCGGGGCGAGCATCGTTCAGTCCCGCTCGCCGCGCTTCGGCGGGCGATTCCAGTGCAGACCCCAGGCGGACTTGTCGTCGGCCGACTGGAACAGGTTGGCGCGGATCGGATGGTCGAAGGTCGGGTCGTCGAGTTGCAGCGAGACGTAGTCGCCGGCCTTCTCGCCGGTGCGCTTCCAGCCGGCGCCGATTTCCGCTCCGGTCTCGTTGGTCATGGTGTCGAGCACATGGACGCGGAAGTCCGGCGCGTTCTCTGCATCGGAGCGCTCGGCCGCGACGATGATGATGTCCTGATGCAATGACAGCGTCGTCAGATGGCCGATGAAGCCATCGTTCTCGCGTATGAATTGTCCGATCACGGGCATGGGTCGTCTCCTTCAGATTGCGGTGGACTGGGTCATGGGCGCGCCGTCACCGCGTCGACGCGCGCCAGACGAAGCGGCCATCGCCGTCCTCGTCGGTGTAGAGAGGGGTCGCCCGGCCGATCACGGCGGTGGCCGGAAGCGATCCGAAGTAGCGACCGTCGAGGCTGTCGCGGACCTGCCAGTTCATCAGGAACAGCTCGCCGTCCGCGACCAGCCGGCAGCCCTGCCACACGGGGAGCCAGCGACCACGACGATCGCGAACGAGGGCGTCGCCCATCGGCACGCTGTCGACGGTGATGGCGAGCCCGGTCCGGCAGACGCGCTGTCCCGGAAGCCCTGCGACGCGCTTCAGAAGCGGCACGCCGCGCGGCAGGTAGCCGCGATCGGACAGGAAAGTGGCGAGTGGTTCGGGGGCGTCCACAGCGACCAGATCGGTCACCTCGACCGGCCCAGCATCCGCGATCATGTAGAAGCCGACCGGCGTGCTGGCGGAGGCGTTCCAGACCAGCTTCGGCGCGAACGATGCGACGGATGCCACGCCGAGAAGCGACACCGCCGCCGTCGTGATGATGGCGTAGGAGAGCCGGGTCATGCGCCGATCTCCCGGCGCAGGAGAAAGGCGCGATGCTGGCGCAGACCGTATGCGCGCGGTGTTTCGCCGACGGTCATCCGGTTGTGGACGTGGCGCCAATGGTCCGGTGAGACCTCGATCAGATCGATGCCGCGCGCCTCGATCGCATCGATCAGGTGGAGCAGTCGCTCCACCTTCGGCCAGCCATCGACGTGCAGCAGAACCTCTGCGCCGGGCGTCACTGTCGGGACGGTCTGGCACGCCGCGCCGGGATCAACCGTGCGCAGAATGTCGAGGCGCGAGAGCACGGTGCCATGCTCGTTCGCCGCCCAGCGCACCAGCGCGAGAACGTTGCCGGGAGGGAAGAAGAGGATGCGGCGGCGGCGGTCGAGGATCTGCTCACGCCGCTCGCGACCGAAGCGAATCCAGTGCTCCGTCTGTTTCTCGATCCAGACGAGTTCGATCTGAGTGAAAGCTTCGGGCGGCGGCTCGGCGGCAGCACGGCCGACGCGCGTTGGCGCGGCGACAAGGCCGGTCATTGTCCTTCTCCTGGCGGGGATGGAAATTCGCGCTCGAACAGCGCGCGCAGCATGTCGGCGACGGTCTGGCCGCGCTGGAAGGCGGCGATCTTGATCCGGCCGCGCATGTCCGTGGTGACGTCGATCGTCAGCCGGGCCGAGAAGTCCTCGGCGGCCTGGCCACGAGCGGCGTGGCGGTCGGGCGCCTTGATCCAGTCTTCGGGATCGGCGGGACGCGCCGCGAAGCTGCGTTTCGGGGACCGCTCGCTCATGCGCCGATCCCCGCGACTTCCGCCGCGAGCGCGGCGATCTCGCGCGCACCAGGGCAATCCTCGTCCTGCTCGGCGGCGAGCCGGCCCGTCTGCACGACATCTGCGAAGACGATGCGCTGGCCGATCGTGGTCGAGAGCAAGGGCGGGTCTTGATCCGCCAGCGTCTCGGCGGTTTCGCGCGCCAGGACTGTGCGAGCAGCGCAGCGGTTCAGCACGAAGCGCGCGGCGAGCTGCGGGCGATAGATGCGCGCCTCGCCGAGCAGCGCGAGCATTTCGGCCGACGCCCAGCCGTCGAGCGGCGACGGCTGCACCGGGATCAGCACGAGGTCGGCGGCGAGAAGCGCCGAGCGCATCAACCCGGCGACGCGCGGCGGTCCGTCGATAACGACGTGATCGACGTCGCGGGCCAGCTCCGGCGCTTCACGGTGGAGCGTGTCGCGGGCCAGGCCGACGACCCCGAACAGCCGCTCAAGCCCCTCCCGGCTGCGCTGTTGCGACCAGTCGAGCGCCGAACCCTGCGGATCGGCGTCGATGAGCGTGACGCGCTGTCCACGGCGAGCCCATTCGCCAGCGAGGTGCAGGGCGAGCGTCGTCTTGCCGACGCCGCCCTTCTGGTTGAGCAGCGCGACGATCATGACGGTCTCCCGGCGATCGGGGACTCGTCCACAGCGGCCGAAAAGCGCGGTCGCGTTAGAAAGATTCCGTAGGAATCTAGGTTAGATAAGTTACGGGGCTCGCAAGCTGCTGATTCAGCGCGATGAATCGACGATTTCGGTCCCCGATAGCACGAGAGTCCGGTCCCCGATGGCACGATAGTGCCGGTCCCTGATAGCACGAGACTATTCACAGCTTATCCCCAGGGTGAGATTTGGCGCGGCGACGACGGCGCGGGATGCCGAGGGCATCCGGATCAGTCGGCGCGAAGGACAGGATTTCGGGACCGCCGACGCAGTGCTCGACGGTCAACCGGTAGCCGGGCAACGGCTGGCGGCGCACGATCTCGCGCAGGTCGTAGGCGAAGTGCTTGAGCGGCGAGAGGCCGCCCGACTTGGCGTGGAGATGCGGAAAGTCGAAGCTCCAGCCGAACTCCTGTTTGCCGCCGTGCTTGCGCACGAGGCGATAGAGCCAGCGTTCCAGCCCTCCGGTCAGACCGAAATAGTTGCGGTCGATCGTGAGCACGAGGGCGTCGTCGAGCACGGCGCCGTAGAACCAATCGGGCACGATCAGCTCGAGGCCGAGCGGCCGGCCACGATGATCGGCGCGTTCCTTCCATTCGTTGATCCAGGAGAAGCGGTGCATCCGCCGCTCTGTCGGCTGGCGGATCGAGGTCGCCACCGTGGTCGACTGAAGCCGGTCGAGCGCGGCCTTGAGGCGGTCGTAGTCGCGCAGCGACACGCCGCGGCCGATGAAGTTGAGGATTTCATAGGGGGTGGTCGCCATCAGCCGCGACGGCCGCAGGCCGAGGTCGCGCGCTTCGACGATTTGCGAGGCCGCCCAGATCAGGACGTCGGCGTCCCAGATCGTCGCCATGCCATGCTCGGCGACCGCTTCGACGCGGATCTTCACAGAGCCTGCCTTGAAATCGATCGGCGCGAGACGTTTCGATTTGGCGAGCGAGAAGAACGGATAGGCCATGAGGTCCTGCGCATCGCGGGGCGCAAGATCGCCGGGCAGCGCCCGGAACAGATCGAGCTGCGCACGCTCATCGCGATGCGGGTGGCGGGACGACATGGCGCGTCGTCTCAGCGAGGAAAGCGCCCGCCGGCGGTGGCGGGAGATTTCGGCTGACGCTTGGCGGGCAGAACAGTGCCTGCGCGTGGATCGGAGGTGGAGGTCACGAGACCCCGGTTCGCCCAGGCTTGGAGGTCTTCCACCGCATAGACGACGCGACCGCCGAGCTTGCGATAGGTCGGGCCGGTGCCGTAGGTCCGGTGCTTTTCGAGGGTGCGCTCGGAGAGACCGAGAAAGCGCGCCGCTTCCTGCGTCCTGAGATAGCGTGGCGGTATATTGGCGGCTGTTTCGGACATGATCGAACCTCCGTGGTCTCGCTGATGGCCGCTGCGAACGAGCGGCGGGTTGCGAGCACGGTGGCGTGAAGATGGCGCCTCGGACGATGTCGAAGTTAAGGATTTAAGAACGACACTCGCGATGGGTGTCAGCGGCCGCGGCGCGGCCGGCGGAGCAGCGAGCGGTAGCCGCCCAGGACTAGCTTGGTGCCGTCACGCGCAAGACGGATGGTAATTTCCCGGATTGGGTCGCCAACCCAGCTTGCAGCGTCGGTTTCGTGTCGGGGGAAAAGATGCTGAGCGACCACGCGATAGGCGGCACCGCCCTGCCGCGCGTCGACGGCACGGAGCATCTGGCATGCACGCCGGCGTCTCTGAGGCGTAATGCGCGGATCGGGCGGAACACGCTTGCCGGACGTCGCCAGCCACAGACGTTCGATGGCGGTCAGTCGATCCGGCGTCAGCTCGTCGAACATGACGAAGGCGCCGAGGGGCCGGGCGTCGCCGGCATCGGAGATGGCAACATCGTAGGAATTGCCTTGGACTGCGAGCCGGACCAGGTCGGCGTCATGCTTGAGGACGGCGCTGGCGTACAGATCATCAACCCGGACGCTGATAGCTCCCGCTGGTGTCGGTCCGCCTGTGAGCAGAACCGTCGCCGGATCGGTTTGCGGGGTCCAGAAAATCGGTTGGATCAGCGCCGAGTAGTGAGGATTGGCGAGGAAATCGTAACCCCCATTGCTCGGCAAATTTCCGCGTAACGTCCTCGGTCAACCGCCCGATGGCCACCAGTTCCTGATAGGATTTTTTGTATTCAGGGTTGCGACGCAGGAACTCCCAGGCAAGATCGCCCGGCGTCAGCTTGTCGATATAGTCGTAGGCGGCTTCAGACCGCCAGCTTTCATCTTCGGACATCCTCCACCGCCTCCGCGTGATATTTTGCAACGCGAGTTATGCAGCGGATACGATTCCGGGTTGAACGAGGCGTGGGAAGAGCGAAGTGGCCGTAACGTGATGCGGTTTGTGCATCGCCTCAGTGCAAACGCCCTTGGAGGAGTTCGCAAAAGCCGTTTTCTGTCATCCATTTCGCGCGCTCGAGATGGGCAGTGTAGACCAGCAGAGCGCGTTCCGGCTCGGCCTCGGCGTCGAATCCGAAGAGGACCTCGACGATTTCGCGCCAGTCGGCCTTTTGCGCGTTGGCATCGAGTAGCCGTACGTAGAGCTTGAGATGCGCTTCGTCGTAGGCAGTGAGCTTTGCTCCTGCTGGCGGTTGGTCAAGAAAATCGTCTTTGATCACAACATCCCCCGATGGCGATATGTAACCATGCTGGAGGGAATTGTTAACGATGATTTGACCGGAAGGTCCGCACAAGGCTCACGCGCGGGTCGAGGGTGTAGCGCCGCGATCTGTTGGCCGTCAGGTCTCGCTTTTTCCATGAACCAACATCACTCCTACGCCTTGGTCGGAGTTCAGGAGCACGATCCCGCCACGTTCGAATGCCCGCCTGACTTCATCGCGCGTACTTTCAAACACGTCGAGGCCGTTCTCGGACTCGAGGCGCTTCAGCGCGGTGAGGGATACACGGGCCTTGTCAGCGAGCGTCTCCTGCGTCCAACCCAGCAACGCCCGCGCGGCCCGAGATTGTCGGGCGGTGATCATGCATGATCACCTCCCACACGGATCTACGCGTACGCCAAAACTACGACTATAATAGTCGCTCCTGACGCGGATTACCAGTTGGAAGTGCTTCGTGTAGCAATTGTGGATTGATGATCACTGCAACTGATTCGGTCGTTGTAGGCCGAAAGCCCCGCCCGGATTATCCGGGCGGGGCGTCGCGCTGGCCTTACTCGCCGTTGCGGCGGCCGTTGGGCCGGGACCAGATGAGGCTGAAGCCTTCGCCTTCCTCGTCGTCGAAAAGGTTGGCGTAGATCGGAGCGTTGAAGCTGGGATCATCAAGCTTCAAGCCCAGATAGGCGCGGCCTTCGTTGGAGGTCTTGGACCAGGCGGCGCCGATCTCGGCGCGCCCGACGAAGACGCGGTGACTGGGGGCGTTCTCGCCGGTGGCGCGGGTCTCGGGGACGATGCGGACGTTCTTGGTCTGCACGCTGAGGGTGACGATTTCGCCGGTGAACTCGTTGTTGCCGGTCTTCTTGAAGGTGCCGATGGTCGCCATGGTAGTTCTCCTTGAACTCTGTTCCGAGCCCGCACCATTGCGGCCTCGATGGCGATCGACAGGCCGGAGGCGATGGACGGCGCACCCCAGAGGGGCCTGACAGCAAAGGAGGGGCTTTCTTGTCTCGCGAGGAATGACGGCGCAGCCGGCAGGGGAGGAAAGTTTCGACGCCGCTGTTGCGGCATAGGCGATCGAGGCGCAGCCGACCTTCGGCCAGATCAGCCCATTGAAGAGGCCGTTTTGGAGCGGTCGAACTGACAGAGACGCATTACAAGAGAACGTGGCGACCATCCCGAACCGATAGACCGTGACGACGCCTGACACCGCGGTTCAAACCAGCTCCGCCAGACGCTAACGTTCCGTCGACTCCTGCCCGTCGCCCACGAGATCGCCCCCTCTCGGTACTCGCGCCGTCGGCGCGCTGTCACGGCATAGCCCCCAGCACCGTGACTGAGGGCATGGCACGTCAGTTGGGTTGGGCGCCGATCCGATCAACGCGATTACAAACGACCCTGCCTACGGGGAGCGCGACACGTAAGACATCAACCTCCGTCCTGCCGCCGCCGGCAACGATGTCAGGCGCGCGCGACGTTCCGCCCGTTTGGCCCGGGCGCGGCGATCGCTGTCACGCGGATCAGCGCCGTGGCGCCAACGACGATTGCCCCGATGACGGAGAAGATGATCTGCCATGTGTCGGAGGGCATGGTGTGTTGCACGATGCCATGTGTCGCGTGGTAGCCGGCGAGCGCGGCGGGCACGACGAAGGCGAGTGCGATCAAGAGCCGTATCCAGAGCGGACGGATGGAGGCGAGAAGGAACTGCCCGAGGCCGAGCGTCAGTGCGGCGGCGACGAGGCCAATGAGGATCGCCCCGAGCCAGCCGGCTCCGGTCTGATAGGCCCATGTCCCGGCGCTGACGCCAGCGAAGAACGGCAGCGCGAAGACAGCAAGTGTGAACAAGAGCCAGCACAAGCCGCCGATCGCGGCGATGCTGGCGAGGATACCGATGAAGATCATGGTGGTGTTCTCCGTGAGAAAGGTCTGACGGTTGCGCCTCCACCACCACCACGGCGCGCTGCCAATATAGCCGAAGAGAAGGCGGGACAGGAGCGGAAACCCCGTAGGGTTCCGCTCCCGGTCGTGACGCCTTGCCCGCGATCAGCGGGCGAACGGATCGACCTCGTGAAAGATGGCGGCGGTTTCGCCGTCATATTCGCCGGCAGGCATAACGCCTATGGTGCCGTCACCAGCCCGGAAGATGACGATCGAGACCATGAGAGTGGTGGCGAGGCTGAAAGCGAAGGCGTGAGCTTGATTGAGGGACATCTGACCGGCTCCTGTCTTGGAGGCGGGAGACCATCTCCCGCGCGACAGGCGCCCGATGCGTCCGGCCGATGGCCGCAATCACCGCGCAGGCGAAGCTGGAGCGGCGGCATGCTCGCATAGCCGACCCTTTATGGGTTGATGGCGTCAGGCCATCGGCTGGATCAAGGATCAGCGCATCGGAAGCGGGTGATGGTTTCCGCCGTGACCGGGGCCACGATGGAAGCGCTCGTTCAATGCCTTACCGCCAAAGCATCGGCGCCGTGCTGCCGGTCGTGATGCTGCCAACGTAGGCGCGTATGTTCAGGGAAAGTGCATCAGCCGAAGATGAAGCACGTGGGAAGCTTTCCCAGAAACCCGATTTTCCGTCCGCCAGACGTGGGGACCATGGGAGGCCTATTGGCGCGACCCCAGTGCCGCCAACCGGGAGGCCTGCCGCCCCTCGCTCGCGCCGGATACGATCCGAAACTGGCAATATGGCACAGGAGCCGATCCCGGCCTTTTGTCGCCCGATGGCTACGAACTCGACATCGCCTACATGGCGCGACCAGGTGCGGCGGAAATCCAACTCGATCTGATCCTCGACTACCGCAGCAACCTCGCGCTCTATCCGGCGTTCCAGTCCTATTTTCGTGAGCATCGTCCGCCGCTTCTCGCGGTCTGGGGGCGCCACGATCCGGCATTTGTGCCCGCCGGAGCCGCAGCTTATCAGCGAGATGTTCCCGATGCGCAGGTGCATCTGCTCGACGCCGGACATTTCGCGCTTGAGACGCATGCAGAGGAGGTGGCGACTTTAATCCGCGAGTTCCTCAATGGCGCGGCCGGTCCCGCACGGTGAAAATCTAGCGCCATTACTCGCGTTTTGGCTTAGGCATTGTCGCTGCAAGACGTTGCGTGAGCCCGCATTGGCCCGGTTCCAGTCGGCGACGTCATCACTGCACAGATGACAGTGCCATCAATGGATCTCGCTGCGCCGAGCTCGCATAAGGAAGCTATTTTGGAACAATCGCACCGCTAGCCGTCAGCGGCCAATGTTTCGAGCTTTGTACGTAGTGCGGACAAGACACGCTGCGCGGCCCCAATATCCTCAGCAGAAAAGTCTTCCGCCAATGCTTCCACAAGCGGACTATAGAGGTTGATAGCGGCCTCATAGGTCTGCTGCCCCTTGGGGGTCAGAACGACAAGCTGCGCCCGTTTGTGGTGCGGATTTGGCTCGAACGAAACCAGCTCATCTTTTTTTAGGTCGTTGATGATCCGCTGCACGTTCTGCCGGTTCGCTCCAAGGTCGCGCGCCAACCACGCCACCGGCTGAGGTCGGTCGACCAGAACGATTGCCCCTAAAATTTGCCAACGGGCGCTTGTGAGGCCGACCGGAGACACAAGGCGGTCGCCCCATGCGAGCGTCAAATTATTCGCTCGAAACATGGTTAGGAGCAATTCGGTCAACGCTTCGGCTTTTGCCTTTTTGGTCGGCCTGGCCATATGACACCTTACACGTATATTGACATTATCATGTCAAATATGGTTCTTGGTGACAATACCACAGCTAAGGATATTCGACCATGAGAAAGCTGATCCATCCCGTAGCGGGAGCAGTCGCGATCCTGACGATAGCGGCATTCTGGCTCTCAACCGCTTTCAGCGAGTTGATCGGCTCGCATGAAGCGATCGCTGCCGTCAAAACGGCGATCCCGTGGGGGTTTCTGCTGCTCATTCCCGCTCTCGCCGCCACGGGCGGCACGGGCTATTCATTGGCAAAGGGCCGGAAAGCGGGTCTGGTCGGCATCAAGCTAAAGCGCATGCCTCTCATCGCTGCCAACGGATTGTTGGTTTTAATCCCTTCCGCTCTGTTCCTTGCCTCCAAGGTTAGGGCCGGGGAGTTCGATACAGCGTTCTATGTGGTGCAGGCGCTCGAATTGATCGCAGGGGCGGCAAACCTTGTGCTTCTTGGCCTTAATTTGCGGGATGGTCTCAGAATGACTGGGCGATTCAGGCGTCACCCTGCCTCTATTCAGTAAGCAGATAGGACTCTCACATGCCAAAGTTCGTGGAAATGGACCCGACCGTAACGCTTGGCGCTCAATTGGACGAGGAAGGCGGCGGGCCTGTTATCTTGATAAATACGTTCGTCGTTCCACCGGCGGATGCCGACAAGCTGCTTGAGGCATGGGCCAGTGACGCCGCCGTGATGAAGCGCCAACCGGGGTTTATTTCGACCCAGCTTCACAGGGGGATTGCAGGGAGCGGTGTGTTTCTGAACTACGCGGTCTGGCAGTCGGTCGCCCACTTTCGTGCGGCGTTCAGCAATCCCGAGTTCCAGGCGCAGCTTGGAGCCTATCCAGATAGTGGGACGGCAAGCCCCCATCTATTCCGCAAGGTCGAGGTAGAGGGCATTTGCGCTGCCTAGCAGTAAAAGTCGGTGCGCAACGGCGGTGAACTGATCGTGGAGGTGGAGGACGGCGCTCACCAGCCTGTGTGAAAACATCGGCGCTGCATCGAAGACGGCCTCGTTCCGTTTCTAGCGATCGCCGTCTTCTCAGCTTGGACTTGTTCGCATGTTGATGCTGCGGATCATGTTGAAGGCAAGGACCGAGAGTGCCATCTCTGTGCTCGTTCCTTTAATGCCGCGGGTGAGGAACCGTCCAGACATCATCCTCTTCATTGTGCCGAATGGATGGCAGGCGGCGGGAATGGCCCCTCCGATCAAAAATCCGGAAAGCGTCATGATCAATGCACCGTCACTTCGGGAAGTGCTCGACATGGGTCTCGGCGGTACGGCCGAAATAGACGACGCGGCGGCCCAGGAACGAGACGATGTATCCCGCGCAGCCGGCGTCCTTCGCCTTCTCGCAGAAGGCGACATAGCTGTAGTCGGCGGGGTTCGCCTGCGCCCACCGCACCAGGCGCTCGATTTCGGTGGCGTCGAAGACAGCGGCGACGCTCCTCGATGAAGGGCGCATGTCCAGCACAACGCTGTCGCCGTCGGGTAAATAGAATGTCTGACTGTTCCGGCGATAGTCGACCGTGTAGCCCTCGAAGCCGGCGCTGATCAGCTTGCCGACGATCTCCGGAAAACTCAGGCTTCCATCGTGGGCGGCGTTCAGACAGGTTTGGGCAATAGAAATCCGTTCCGCGTCCATGGCGGTTTCCTTTCGTAGCGATGTTGAGTGTGACTGGGTGGTCAGTCCACCGGGGTCGTCTTGAGCCCTCGCCTCTCGGCGAGAGCCTTCAGGATAAGGTCGAGCCTTTCGTGCTCTTCCTTCGTCAAAACGCTGAAGAACTCGGCGTCATTCTCATCGGCAAGCGAGGCCAGAACAGGAACCTTGGCATTACCCTCTCTCGTTAGGCCGAGGTTATGGACGCGCTTGTCGGCGGCGCTTTCCGTCCGCGCAATCAGCCCTTTTGCCAGCAGCCTGTCCGCAAGCTTGCTGATGGCGCCCTTCGTCATGCCCATTCTGTTCGCCAGAACCGATGGGGGCATGGGATCCATGTCGTAGAGCGCCCGCATGAATGCCCATTCCGCCACAGTGACGCCTTCCGTCTCGACCTTGCGGGCGAACGACTGCGATACGGCGTTGGACACCATGCGCATCCAGAACCCGGTATGATCAGTCGATTCGGAGACCGGAGTCATGGGGCATCCTTTTCATTGACTAGGAAACTACTGCAGATGGGTTTCCTAGTCAACCATATTTTGCGAGGACCTCCTTTTTACGATCTCTTTCACAGCCGTCCGCGGGAAGCGTTCTGCTCGTGATCCCGGACAAGGGGTGACAGTGATCCTCAAGGAGGGACGGCGCCGTCCTAGGGCGCCGATGTTTTCACACAGCCTGTCACGCGCTGCCAAACTTCCAGACCGGAATGCCGAGCCTCCTGGCCTTGTCGGCGAGATTTTCCTGGATACCAGTGCCGGGAAAGACGATGACCCCGATTGGCAGGGCATCCAGCATCTGATCGTTGCGCTTGAACGGTGCGGCCTTGGCGTGTTTCGTCCAGTCGGGCCCGAAGCCAACCTGCGGTACGTTGCGGGCATCGGCCCATTTGGCTGCGATCTTCTCAGCGCCCTTCGGCGACTTGCCGTGTAGCAGCACCATGTCGGGATGCTTGGCGTGGACCAGATCGAGCTTGGCCCAGATCAGTTTGTGATCGTTGAAGTCGAGCCCGCCGGTTATGGCGATCTTCGGGCCGGTCGGCAACAGCACTTCGTTGTCGGCCCGCTTCTTCGCGGCGAGGAAGTCGCGGCTGTCGATCATCGCCGAGGTGAGGTTGCGGTGATTGACCATCGATCCGCTGCGGGGACGCCAGGATGAGCCGGTGTGCCGTTCGTAGTGTTCGGCGGCCTGGTCGCGCATCAGCTCGAAGGCGTTGCGGCGCTCGATCATCGTCTGCCCTTCGGCCGTCAGGCGTTCCAGCTCGACCGCCTTCACCTCGGAGCCATCCTGTTCGCGTTGCCCGCGGCGCTGTGCCTGCTCGTTGTCGTCCAGCTCGCGTTCAATCCGGTCGGTGGCGCGATGGAAGACGTTGACAGTCGACCAGAGGAGATCGTCGAGGTCGGGCTCGAGGCGGGTGTCTTCCAGGGTGACGATCAGGGCGTCGAAGATATCGGAGATGGCTCCGGCGACGTGGTTGCCTTCGGGCAGCGGCCTTCCATCGGGCTCATCGGCAAAGGGACGGTAGCCATAGAGCTGAAGTTCGGAGAGGACGTGATCGGTGGGGGATGATTCGTGGTGCGGCTCGTAACTGTCGTCTTGCTCTCTCATCGGGATACTCCTTCGTCGGGGTGACCGCGACCCTCGCGGCCTTCTGGCGACGAAAGCCGGCAGGCGGTCCGGACCTGCACCCGGAGCGAAGCGAGAGGGCCGGAGCGCAGCGGAGGACGGCGAAGGACGGCTATTTTGTTTCGCGACGGAAAGGCCCGAAGGGCCGCCGGAAAATAGTCGGGCGCCGACGTTGTCGGTCCGGGCCGTTTGCTGGCCGATCGCCCTCTCGAAGGCCGGGTTGCGGCTCTCCCCGACCCTTGGAAGTATCCGAGCGAGTGCCAAGCGACGGTGTTGCCGTCACCAGCATTCCCTTCCGATTATGCCGCCAGCGCCATGAAGCGCGCGACGTCCTGGGGAGCGATTTGCACCCGCGTCGTTGCACGCAGGCTTTCCAGTCCAGCCACGCGGAGATCCTCGTTGAAGTCGCCCAGCCTCGGAGACACGACGATCGCCTCGATGCCGGCCGCGTTCGCCCGTTCGATCAGCGTCGCCATCGCACCGTCGCCGGCCGGGTCGTTGTCGCGCGCGATATAGAGCCTGCGCAAAGTCTCGGGGAACACGATGGCGGAGAGATGCGCTGCCGAGAGCGCCGCCGCCATGGCCATTCCGGGCAGTACGCATCGCAGCGACAGCACCGTCTCAATGCCTTCGCCCGCCGCCATCACATCGCCCGATACACCGAAGCGGACCGCGTGCCCGAGAAGGTTGCCCATCGCTCGCCTCGGTGTGTCGATCGGCGCCTTGTCGGAGCCGTCTGGGGCGAGCCAGGTGCGATGTGCGCCAGTGATCCGGCCAGCCAGGTCGGTGACGGAGGCGATCATCGCCGGCCAGGTCTCGGTCGGGGAATGCCCGTCAGGGCGATAATAGCAACGAGGGTGGAACCGCAGAGATCCGGTTCCGTGCAAAGCCGTAATCCCACGTTCCCGTAGATACGCTTCCACGACAGTGCCCAAAATCGGCTGCGACATGCCGACAAGCCTTCGTGCCGCTTCGGGCGATCCGGTTGGGGCCCGTGATCTGCGCTCGCCACCGTGCGGGTGCTCCGGCTCGGGATGTGGCATCGACAGGAAGGTGCGCGCCTCGTCGGCGACGTCCTTGAAGTCGATCAGGCCGCAGCTCTCGCGAATGACGTCCAGCAGGTCGCCATGCTCACCGGTCGCGGCGTCCGTCCATTTGCCTGCGGCCCCCTTGCCGGTGTCGCCGCCTTTCAGGCGCACGAACATCGAGCGGCCCGGCGTGTTGCGGGCATCGCCGACCAGCCAGTACGTGCCCTCACGATGTCCGGCCGGCAGATAATGACGGCAGACTGCCTCGGCCCGTCGGCCGAGACGCTGTGCCAGTTCGGAAGCATCATGACGGGCCATCACGCTGCCTCCCGCTCGCCGATGCGCTCGACGGGAAAGCGCTCCAGCACCTTGGCGAGGATCGACGGGCCAGCGGCGTCGGTCGGCACGAAGAACCGCAGCTTCCATGAGATGATCTCGCTGAATAGGCCATAGGCCCGGAGGCGTTCGCGCATCGCGTCGGTGAAGCCCGACAGTTCGATGCGGTTGGCGCCCATGACGCGGACGCGGCGGAGCTGCATGGCCTCGGCGATGTCGAGGATGGTGCGGCCATCCATCAGCGCCGTGAAGGCATCGTCCGGCGTCAGCGTGCTGGCGCCCGTCGCCAGTGCGCCCGCGACCCAGGCCGGCGAGACGCGGCGGCCGATGATGCGTTCGCCCGCATCGGTCTGGAGCCGATAGACTCGCGTCGACTCGTTCGGCAACCGCTTCCAGATCGGCAGAAGCAGGCCGGAGACGATGTGGATGGTGCTGTCGGCAAACTCCGGTACCTCGGCAATCTCAGAGGTCCAGGCCTCCACGAAACTGTCCCTGTCAGCTTCTTCCCAATGGCTTTCTTTCATCGAGCGCAGGGTGGCGTTGTGCTGTTCCATGGGACGGATCAGCGCCACGCGGCGCTCGATCTCCCCGTCATCGAGCATGATGGACGGCGCCGAAACCTGTACGGCGGCGCGACCGGAGCGGCCGTTGACCAGCAGCTTCGCGCGTGGGTCTGCGAGAAAATCGAACGCGCTATCGAGCGAGGTCGGCCGGTTGCGTTCGCGTCGGGTGATCGTGAGCAACTGCGTCTCGGCGCCGGCGCCCGGATGCACATGGATGGTGCGACGGTCGGTGACGATGAAGCTCTCGGCCTGAAGCGTCTCCAGCCCAAGGTCATAGACGCCGCTGGCGATGGCGCCCTCGATCTTGGCGTTGAGGAGCTGCTCGAACGCCGTAAAAAGGATGCCCTGCAATTCGATGGTCAGAGCCAGCAGCCTGTTCAGGAAGGTGGTGATCGGGGGCAACTCGTCTTTGATGCCGTTGTCGTCCATCAGCTTCAGGCCGGTGGCGTCTTCGAACATCTGGAGCGAGCAACCCTTGACCTTGCCGCGGACCAATAGGAGATAGAGCTGGTGCAGCGCGTCGCGCGCATAGTGCGATTCCAGGTTGTCCTCGGGCCGGAACAGGCCCTGACCGCCGGTCTGGCGCTGGCCACGCGTGATCGCCCCCAGCGTGTCGAGCCGACGTGCGATCGTCGACAGGAAGCGCTTCTCGGCCTTCACGTCCGTCGCGATCGGCCTGAACAGCGGCGGCTGCGCCTGGTTGGTGCGGTTCGTGCGACCGAGTCCCTGGATCGCGGCGTCGGCCTTCCAGCCGGGTTCGAGCAGGTAGTGGACCCGAAGCCGCTGATTCCGCGCCGACAGGTCGGCATGATAGCTGCGGCCCGTGCCGCCAGCATCGGAGAAAACGAGGATGCGCTTCTGGTCGTCCATGAATGCGGAGGTTTCCGCTAGATTGGCGGAAGCGGCGCGGTTCTCGACGGCGAGGCGTTCGCCCTTCCTAACGATACGGCGGGACCGCCCGGTGACCTCCGCGACGATATCCGTGCCGAAGCGCTGGACGATCTGGTCGAGCGCGCCGGGAACCGGCGGCAGGCTCGCCAGCGTCTCGATCAGGCGATCCCGACGCGCGCAGGCCTCGCGGCTCTGGACGGGCTGGCCATCGCGATAGACCGGGCGCGCCGACAGGTTGCCCTCGCTGTCGGTGAACGGCTCGTAGAGCTGCACCGGGAAGGAATGGGCGAGGTAATCGAGGACGTATTCCCTAGGCGTGATGTCGACGCGGACATCGTTCCATTCCTCGGTCGGGATCTCGGCGAGGCGGCGCTGCATCAGCGCCTCGCCGGTTGAAACGATCTGGATGACGGCGGCGTGGCCAGCGGCCAGGTCCTGATCGATCGAGCGGATCAGGGTCGGCGTCTTCATGCTGGTGAGGAGATGACCGAAGAAGCGTTGCTTGGCGCTCTCGAAGGCCGAACGGGCGGCGGACTTGGCCTGGCGGTTCAACGTGCCGGTGTCGCCGGTCACGTTGGCCGCCTGCATCGCGGCGTCGAGATTGTTGTGAATGATCGAGAACGCCCCGGCATAGGCATCGTAGATTCGCGTCTGCTCGGGGGTGAGCTGGTGCTCCACCAGTTCGTATTCGACGCCGTCATAGGAGAGCGAGCGAGAGGTGTAGAGGCCGAGCGAGCGCAAATCGCGAGCCAACACCTCCATCGCCGCAACGCCGCCGTCTTCGATCGCTTCCACGAATTCCGCCCGCGTAGCGAAGGGGAAATCCTCGCCACCCCATAGGCCGAGCCGCTGCGCATAGGCGAGGTTGTGAACTGTTGTCGCGCCGGTCGCGGAGACATAGACCACGCGAGCGTTCGGGAGAGCGTGCTGGAGCCGAAGTCCAGCGCGGCCTTGCTGCGAGGCGGCGACGTCACCGCGTTCGCCCTTGCCGCCGGCGGCGTTCTGCATGGCGTGGCTCTCGTCGAAAATGATCACTCCATCGAAGTCGGAACCCAGCCATTCGACGATCTGCTTGACGCGCGAAAGCTTCTCCCCACGGTCGTCGGACCGTAGCGTGGCATAGGTGGTGAATAGGACGCCTTGACCGAGCGTGATTGGCTTGCCCTGCGGGAAGCGCGAGAGCGGCGTCACCAGCAGGCGTTCCATGCCGAGCGCCGACCAGTCGCGTTGCGCATCCTCCAGCAGCTTGTCGGATTTGGAGATCCAGACCGCCTTGCGGCGTCCACGCATCCAGTTGTCGAGGATGATGCCGGCCGACTGGCGGCCCTTGCCGGCTCCGGTGCCGTCGCCGAGCATGAAGCCCCGACGGGAGCGGACGGCGTTCTGTGCGTCATCGGGCGCGGCCGAGATGAGATCGAAGGTCCCGTCCACGGTCCAGGCTCCGGCGAGAAATTCGCCATGGGCCTCACCGGCATAGATCACGGTTTCGAGCTGGGCGTCCGACAGAATGCCATCAGTGATGATGCTGGCGGGGAGCGTCGGCCGATAGCTCGGCTTCGGCGGTGCAACCGAGGCCATGGCTGCCGACTGGACCAGCTTGGTCGGATGCGGCTGGGCGCGGGGAATGCGGATCGCCTGAAGCCCGTATTCCTCATAGATGGCGTCGGTGAGCCGGCCACCCTCGGGCGGCGTCCAGTCGATGGTCTCATAGGCGAGGTCGATGCCCTCGGGCTCAGCGAGGGTGCGGGCTGGCGACGACGAGGCGGTGCGGGCGAGATAGCCGTGAACGGTGCGGGGCGTCGGTGCGGTTGCGGCGAGCGGCGGCAGCGCGACCAGTCGGCGTTGCGGGACCTGCGCTTCGATCCAGCCGAGCAGTGTGGCGACATCGGGCGCGACCCCTGCCGATGGCGGAAATGCGGTGGGATCATCGGCCGGCGTCTTGTCGATGACCGTCAGGCGTGTCTCGATCGTCGTGCCCTGCTTGGCATAGACCGAGCCGTCGATCGCCGCCGTGAATACGACACGTCCGCGCTCCTGTAGCCGAATAAAAGCGTCGCGCCAGGCAGGTAGCTCAGGCGCGAAGCTGGCGCTCGTGATCGTCACGAGGCGTCCGCCATCGGCGAGCCGGGCCAGCGCCGAGGCGACATGGCGATAGGCGGCGTCGGCCACTCGGCCGCTGACATTCGCCATTACAGAGAAGGGCGGGTTCATCAGTACGACGCTTGGCGCAGCGGTCGGATCGAGATGGTCATCGATCTGGGCGGCGTCGAACCGCGTGACGGGGATGGCCGGAAAGAGGGAGGAAAGAAGCGATGCACGGGTTTCGGCCAGCTCGTTGAGCATCAGCGTGGCACGGGTGGTCTCGGCCAGGACCGCGAGCAGGCCGGTTCCGGCCGAGGGCTCCAGCACACGGTCGACAGGTGTGATGGCGGCGGCGGCGAGCGCAGCGAGGCCGAGGGGCACCGGCGTTGAGAACTGCTGGAAGGCCTGCGTCTCCTCAGAGCGGCGGGTATGCGTCGGCATCAGACCCGCGATCTTGGCCAGCATCGGCAGGCTGGCCGCCGGAGATCCGGACTTGCGGAAAACCGCCTTTCCATACTTGCGTAGAAACAGCACCGTCGCCGCTTCGCAGGCTTCGTAGGCCGTCTTCCAGTCCCAGGCGCCGGATGTGTCGGACGCGCCGAATGCGGCCTCCATTGCACCGCGCAAGGTCGCGGCATCGACGGGCTGGCCCCGCTCAAGATGCGGGAGAATGTGGTGGGCAGCGGCGAGGATGGCGGCCGGCGCCGGGCTCGCGGCAAGCTGAGACGACGCGGCCAGAACGGCCGCGGATGGAGAAGCGAAGGTCATGGAAGGGCACCTCGGGAGAGCGGGAAACGGAGGAGCCGGCAGGCGCTCTCTCTCGACCGCACCGGCTCGAACCCGTCCCGGCGAACCTCTCCCTCTCAACGGCAGGCATGAAAAAAGCGCCTGACCGGTAGGCCAGGCGCTCGGCGGGACAAGCGCTCAATCGATCGCTTGGAATATCTCGGCGGACTCGGGGTGGTCCGCCGCGTAGTCGTAGAGGCGGCCGTAGCCCTCCGACATCAGATCGATGGGATATTGGAAAGAGAGACGGGAAAAGGCGAAGAGCGTCGCGATAATCCCTGCTGCCCCAGCTGACACCTCACCTTCATAGCCGTTCGTGTCGCAGATGATCTGAAGGCGGGGCTTCGAGGCTGGCGCGAGGTAAAGTGGCATTCCATCGCGCTCATAGAAGTCCCAGAGACCGCCCCGATAATCACGCGGACTGAGGCGCTCCATGAGGTGATAGACCGTCATCTCTCCGATCAGGAGATGCTGGCGGCCGAAGAGAGTCGGAAGAAAGTCCATTCGACGGGCATCCGGCACAAGTACGGCGGAGCGGTCGAGCGGATGTTTGGCTTGGGCTGTAGTCTCGGTCATGGGTGGCACCTCGGGAGAGCGGGAAACGGAGGAGCCGGCAGGCGCTCTCTCTCGACCGCACCGGCTCGAACCCGTCCCGGCGTCCTCTCGCTCTGGCGCGCGCGATGACCTTTTGACCGCTTCGTCTTCCGAGGTTGGCCGCGCGCGGCTACACTCCTTCATCCAACACATGGCGGACGGCAGCCTCGACGATCGAGGACGCGCGCCGCGTCACCGAGAGAGGTCAAGGGAGACGGACATGAAGGGAAGCGCGATCGGCATGCTGGCGGCGGGGTGCCTGGTGGTGGGGTTCGGCGCGGGATTCTTTGCGCGCCCGATGATCTCGCCGGGCGGATCGTCGGCCGCCGCCGTCGCCGGCGTCGCTCAGCCGAGCGAGGAAGAAGCGATCGCCGCCGTCCGCCGCCACCGCCTCTTCACGGGGACGTCGCTCGCCAATGCGACGCTGAAACTCGGCGATTGCTCTCCCGGCGGCGTCGGTCCTGGCGTGACGTGCATGACCCAGCTCACGATGGACGCGACCCGCGCCAACGCCACACCGCAGAACCGGCCGGTCGGCTTCGCGCGAGTGAACGGCCAATGGGAGGTGGCGGTCTGGTAGCGGGTCTCAATCCGCGTTTCCGATATCGCCACTCGGAGGCGTGTACGCCTCGGAGGGATCGCCGTCGGCGAGATGACCGAATGGCGTGAACACGTAGTCTCCATCGTCGCGGCCGACAGCGCAGATGACGTAGCGCGTGTCGCCGGTGGCTGAGTCGGCGCACTCCACAAGCGCAAGGTTGCCGTCCGCTGCGGCGCGAAGCAGCGTTTGGAAATTGTCACGCGCATGATCCGGGATGCTCATGACGCGCCTCCCGCAGCGAGGCGGTCGGCGAGCCAGCGGCCGCTGCTCATCCATTCGACGGTCTGCCCCGTCGTCAGGTCGAGGACATGGGCGCCGCCGGAAAATCCGTCGATGCGAGGCTCGGAGGCGACGCCCGCCCACTGGAAGCCCCAGCGTCCGGCGAGGCCGAAGGTCTCGGCGCACCGCGTCACGAAGGTGATGAGGAGCTGGGGATCGGCGGTGCCGGGATCGCGCATCCAGAGGCGCGTGGCGCCATGCTCGGGCTCGATCGAGAGCATGAACGGTTCAGCGGGAGGATCTTCTGTGGCGTTTTGCGCCATCAGGTCGTTGTAGATGTCGAGGGCGCGCGCAGCGTTCTCGACGGTGCCCACGTCCAGCAGGCAAGAGAAGCGTGTGAAATAGTCCGCCATGGCGGTCTCCTGAAACGAAAAGAGCCCGGCGCACGGCCGGGCTCGAGGTGGAATGGATGGAGGGGTTCGGCTCAGTAGCCGAACTGCCAGGACGGCCATGGTTGGCCGTCGTCGGAGGTGCGCACCGCCTCGTCGAGATAGTTGGCGTCGCCCTCGACGACGGTGGGGTCGCGCACGGGCGTTTCGTCGATCACCGTTACTTGGACGACGAGGCCGTCTTCGACCTCGACGTGAACGGGAACGAGATACTGGAAAACGACGCGGCGCGGCGCGTTGGTGCCGGGTGTGTCCATCGGAGGATTCCTTGGAAAAAAAGGCGGGGAGCGATCAGCGCCGCTCCCCGCCAGGGGCCTATTCGGCGGCGATGAGGTCGGACGTGTCCTCGTCGGCCTCGACCACCTCGTCATCGTCATCGGCGAGGAAATCCGGCAGAGCTTCAGTGTCACCGGCGTCAGGTTCATCGGTGAGATCAGCCAGCCGCAGAGGCTCGGGCAGCCAGCCGCTATCGGCCAGGAGCCGTTCGGCCTCCTTGGCCATGTCGCCCTTCTTCAGATGGTCGATGAGCTGGGCCGCCTGTTCGCCCTTCGCCTCGCGGACCGCTTCGAGGATGCGCGGCTTGGTCACGCGGTTGAGGTAATTGCCGAAGGTCGGACGCCAGCCGGCCTCAACCATGTCCAGCCCGGTCGCGCGCGCCAGGCGGTCGGCCTGGGCCAGCCGCATGTCGAGCGTATGCTGCGACACGCCGCCCGCGCTGTGCGGGTTCGGCCGCTCATAGAGCGCGTTCACGCCGAAGCTGACGCAATGCGCCAGGAGCGCCATGCGGCTCGCATCGTCGAGTCCGGCGAGCCAGTCCCAGAGGGCGTTGTCCTCCTTCGGGATGTCGGCGGCCCAGCCGTTATGGCGCTCCTGCACGGCCCGGGCGAAGGGGCTGTCCTTCAGCTCCTCGTCCTGAACGGGGAAGTAGATGTGCTTCACCGTTGCCTCCATCGCGCCCGTGTACATGCGCGTCATGAAGGTGTCGGAGACGAGCTTGTGGAGGAGCGCCGTCATGGCGATGTGCGGATTGTCCGCCACCGCGTTGCGCAGCGCGAGCGTGCGGGAGGCGGTCAGCTCGGCGACCAGGCGTTCGGGCAGCGGCTTGATGCCGTCCTCCTCGTCGTCCTCCGGCTCGGCCGGTTGTCCGCCGATGGTGATGACGGCACGCTGGACGCCAGGCGTAGCCGTATCGTGGGCGTCGCCGGCCGCGTCCGGGTTCTCGTCGCTCTCGGGTTCGGCCGGGGCCTCGTCGTCGGGGCGAACATAGCCGCGGTCCACCGAAAGAGAGCCGTCGGCGGCGATGCTGACAAACACGCCGGCGATGGCGATCTCGGCCGGATCGTAGTCCACGGGACGCCGCTCGAAGGCTTCCAGCGCCTGTTCGATCTCGCCGAGACGCTGATCGACCTCATCCGGCAGCTCGTCGGCTTCCGAATATTCGGATTCGAGCCGATCATACTCCGAGCGCAAAGCCTCGCGGGCGGCGCGCTCTTCGTCGGACAGGTCGACGACAGTGCCGGCCAGTTCGCGCAGGCCGCTGTCGTGACCGTAGGGGAATGTGACCGCGACCTCGATCCACTTCCATCCCTCGGCCGCGACAGTCTCGGCCTCTGCCTTCAGCTTGTCGGCCACGAGCCGGTCGAGAAGCGCGGGGTCCTGAAGCCAGCCGCCGTCGTCGGACTGGAACAGGTCGCGCAGAACAATGCCGCCGGCCGCCTCATAGGCGTCGAGGCCGACGAAGACGGAGCGCTTGTCGGCGGCGCGCACCGTGGTCTCGGTGAGCATACGCCGGATCTGGTACGGCTCCTTGGACCAGGCGTCCTTGATCGCGTCCCAGACCTGCGTCTGGCGCGCGTGGTCTTGGGAGACCGTGAACGCCATGAGCTGCTCTAGCGTCATGCCGTCTTCGGCATAAACGTCGAGGAGCGCAGGAGCCACCGAAGCGAGGCGCAGACGCTGCTTGACGACGTTGACGGACACGAAGAACGCTGCGGCGATTTCCTCCTCGGTCATGCCCTTGGCGAGCATGTCCTCGAAGGCGCGGTACTGATCGAGCGGGTGCAGCGTTACGCGCTCGATGTTTTCGGCGAGCGATACTTCCTCGGCAAGGATGGCGCCGTTGCGCTCGCGGACGACACAGGGGACAAGCGCGATCTTGGCGAGGCGCTTCTGCTTCACCAGCAGCTCCAGCGCGCGGAACCGGCGACCGCCGGCCGGCACCTCGAACATGCCCGTCTCGTTGCCTTCGGCATCTGCCACGGGGAAGACGCTGAGGCTCTGTATCAAGCCGCGTCGGGTGATCGAGGCCGCCAGGTCCTCGATCGACACGCCGGCCTTGACGCGCCGGACGTTGGACTGGCTGAGCACCAGCTTGTTGAAGGGGATGTCGCGCGAGGGCGACAGGGTGATCTTCTGAACGGCAGTAGCCATCGGGGTAGTCTCCGCGACGGGCGCCGAGAGACTCTCTCTCAGCCCTAAACCCGTCACGAAGCGAAGCGCCGCCCTCTTCCTCTAAAGGGGGCAGCGCCAGGGACCAGAATTGAGGACACGTGGAAGCGCAAAGCCGGAGACACGGAAATCCGCATCTCCGGCTTTGCGGATGTCAGGCGGCTCGATCGAGCAGCGTCTTGGCTTTGGCCTCCATGTCGAGACGGGCATCCTGATGAGGCTTGTCGCGTGCGACGGCGGTGATGCCCTGCACGAAATCGAAGATGCTCTCGGGCGGCCGACCTTCCTCGGCCAGCACCGTGTCGATGATCTTGCCGGTCTCGGCCTTCGAGAAGCCGCGGCGACGCAGGAAGTCGGTACGATCCTCGTCGGTGCGCGCCACGATCCGCTCGCGGGCCATCTTGATGCCGTTGACGAACGGCAGCGGAGAGGAATTGGCGAAGTTCGCCAGCGCCGGGGCCGCCTCATGAGCGAAGCGGTTGGCGGCATATTTGGAGTGGCGGATAGTGATCTCCTCGAAATCCTCCACGCCCCAAAGATTCCGGTTTTGGCAGACCGCGCGCAGATAGAAGCTTGCCATGCCGAGCGTCTTGGCGCCGACCTCCGAGTTCCAGCAGTAGAAGCCCCGGAAATAGAGATCCGGCGAGCCGTCCGGCAGCCGTCCGGCCTCGATCGGGTTCAAATCGTCGACGAGGAAGAGAAAGACGTCGCGGTCGGAGGCGTAGAGCGTCGTTGTGTCCTTGGTGATGTCGACACGCGGATTGTAGATCCCTGTCGACCAGTCCAGCACGCCGGGCACTTTCCAGCGCGTGTCGCCGGTGCCGTTGCCGGCGATGCGCTGCACCGCTTCGACCAGCTCATAGTCGTAGATACGGCCATAGTCCGGGCCGGTGACGGCGCGCAGTTCGACGCGGCCGTTGTCGGCCTCGAGTGTCTTGATCTGCTCCGCCCGATTGGACGTCAGGCCATATTGCAGGTTGATCGCGGTAAGCGGCGCCGGGAGCTGGCGCAGATAGGCGGCCGGCGCGCCGACCAGGCTGGCCAGTTGGCCGAAGCTCCAATGGGTGGGGGCGATGGGCGTATCCGTGCCTGGCAGGATGAGCGCCAGCCGCTCCGGGTCGCTGCGGTTCGCTTCAACGTGGATGAGAGCGCTCTCCACCACGCGCGTCCGGCTGCGGTCGGCGCGGTCGCGAACGGAGTGCGCGAGTTCGGACAACGACAGATACCGTTCGTCTGCCGGCCGGGAAAACCATTCCGAAGAAACACGGCCGATCCGCTCGCCGCGGCCGACATCTACCTTGTAACCGCCACTGGCGTTGCGTCGAGCATCGAGAACTGAAAGCTGGGTCATGGGGCCAATCTCCATGACGGGCGCCGGAGACCTCTTCTCCAGCCCTCAACCCGTCACGGAAAATCCCTCAGCACTCTCGCTCTCAGGGGGCGTTGCGGGGCAGGCTGTGCAGAAACTCAGCGAGGACTCGATGCGGCCGCGATGACGCAAACCGAATAGAGCGGGGTTCTCAGCCCCGCGACATCAGCGCTCCGGTTCCGAAGGCGTTCGAAGCGCGGATAATGTTGAATGCCAGGACCGAGAGGGCAGCTTCGGCTTTCACCCGCCGCAAACCGCGGGTCAGGAAGCGACCTCCGCCAGACATTCGCTTGATGGTGCCGAAGGGATGCTCGACCGTGCAGCGCCGGATCGTCATAAGATCAGGTTTCTCCTGAACCCGACGTTCCATCCGATCGAGCGCGCCCTGATCCACGAGCCTGTGAATGGTGCGCTGATATCCCGGCGTACACTGCTGTTTGATCTGGCAAGTCTGGCAGGCGGGCGTTCTGTAACGGATCGCCCGATTTCGGGTATGCTTGCCCTTGGGATACATGGTTTCACCAGCAGGGCAGCGGATCGTGTCGGTCTGCTCGTCATGGACGAATTGCACGGGGCGGAAGTATTGCGCGCTCATGGCCCCGCGCTTGATCGGCGCTGCCACGCGGACACCGTCCTGTTCGCAACGCGCGACTTCCTGCGCGTTCGAGTAGCCTCCGTCCGCCAGCACTTCGAGCTGGTCGACGTCGAGCACTTCTTTTGCCGCTATCGCCATTGGATGCAGCAACTGGCTGTCGTTGGCTTCGTTGGCGACATCGTTGTGAATGATCAGCCCGCTTTCGATATCGACGACACTTTGGAGATTATAGGCCGGGAACTTCGGCGCCCGACCATATCCCATTGGTCGTGCATCCGGCTCTCCGAAGACCACGACGTTGGTATCATGCTCAGCAAGTTCGGCCTGCCGCTTTTCCAAGCGCTGCTTACGGCGTTCGAGTGACGCGATCGCGCTGGCAAACGCCGCGCGATTGACCGTCTGATCGCGCGCGCCCGCCGAGTGTTGATCTGCTATGTTGAGGCGGTCGAGATAGTAGGCGATTTCTGTTTCGGTATGAGCGATGTCGCGTGCCAGACGATCCGCTCCTGCAATATTCTTCGCGCTGGCAACCGCCCGCATCTTTGTTCCGTCCAGCGCCACCTTGCCAGGAGTGACCAAGCCGTTCTCGCGACAGAAGCTGATGAATGCGGCCCCCGTGCGGATGATCGCTTCGGGGTTGTCGTGCCGGAACGCCGCAATGGTCCGATAGTCCGGGGTCATGCGCCGCATCAGCCAGATGGCCTCCAGATCGCGCTGGCAGGCGCGCTCCAATTGTCGCGATGAACGCAACTGGTTCAGGTAGCCCCAGATGTAGAGCCGCAGCATGTCGCCGGGGTGATAGCCAGGTCGTCCTGTCGGGGCAGAGACGGTGCGCTCGAAGCCGAGCGCCGTGAGATCGAGGGTTTCGACGAAGGCATCAATGACGCGGACGAGAGAGTCCTGCGACACGTAATCTTCAACACAGGCGGGCAGCAGTAACGGCTGGCTCCGGTCATATCCCTCAATAAAGCGTCCCATCGTGCCCCCGTCCCGCAAATAATTAAGTGTACCATCCGCAGGTGAATAACCCCAGTAAATGCTTGGTAATACGAGCAATATCTACTGAGCGCGCTTGGGCTTCCCGTCCTCACTGTTCGGCGGCGCTGTCCAGCTACCCGACCAGGTGGAAACTTCGGATCGTCCCTGCCTAGACTCTCGCCCATATGTCGATTAGTCTCGACATATGGAATCAGATAATGCCATCCTCGCTTTCGCCGCGCTCGCGCAACCGACCCGACTCGACGTGTTCCGTCTACTGATGGAGCATGAGCCGGACGGGTTGCCCGCAGGCGAGATCGCCCGCAGGTTAGATGTCCCCCACAATACGATGTCCACACATCTGGCGACGCTGACGCGCGCCAGCCTGATAGAGGCGGAGCGGCATAGCCGGTCGATCATTTATCGGGCAAGGCTCGACGCCGTTCGCGCGCTTGCCAGCTTTCTCGTCAAGGATTGCTGCGGCGGCCGACCCGAGATCTGCGCGCCGCTGATCGCCGATTTTTCCCCTTGCTGCTCACCGCAAACCCTCACCGCAAAGGAGGCCACTCATGACTGACCGCATCTTCAACGTCCTGTTCCTCTGCACCGGCAATTCGGCGCGCTCAATCCTCGCGGAAAGCATCCTGAACAAGGATGGCGAAGGCCGATTTCGTGCCTTCTCTGCCGGGTCGCAACCCAAGGGGGCGGTCAATCCCTTCGCGCTGAAGGTGCTGAAGAGCTTCGACTACCCCTCTGAAGGCTTCCGCTCGAAGGGTTGGGAAGAGTTTGCTGGGCCTGATGCGCCTGTTATGGATTTCGTGTTCACCGTCTGCGACAACGCCGCCGGCGAAACCTGCCCTGTCTGGCCTGGCCAGCCGATGACAGCTCATTGGGGCATCGAAGACCCTGCCGCCGTCGATGGGCCGGATATCCAGAAGGAAGCCGCCTTCGTTGCGGCCTTCCGCTACATGAAGAACCGCATCTCGGCGTTCACGTCCCTGCCGGTTGCTAGTCTCGACAAGGCGTCGCTGCGCACGAAGCTGACCGAGATCGGCCAATCAGATGGCGCGTCGTCTCCCAGAAACAGCGCGGCGTGAGGCAAGCCATGGATGTCATCATCTATCACAACCCGGATTGCGGGACTTCGCGCAACACCTTGGCGATGATCCGCAATGCGGGCGTCGAGCCGCATGTCATCGAATATCTGAAGACGCCGCCATCTCGGGATATGCTGACTCGGCTTATCGCGCGCATGGGTATATCTGCGCGAGAGCTGCTCCGTGAGAAAGGCACGCCTTATGCCGAACTTGGCCTTGGCGACCCGGCTCTGAGCGAGGCGCAATTGCTCGATGCCATGATGGCGCATCCTATCCTGATCAACCGACCCATCGTCGTCAGCCCTAAGGGCGTCCGGCTCTGCCGACCGTCCGAGGACGTGCTCGACCTGCTGCCGCCGCAACGCGGCGCGTTCGTCAAGGAAGACGGCGAGCGCGTGGTGGACGAACACGGCCAGCGTGTCGCAACGGCCTGAGGGAATTGCATGTCCACCTTTGAACGCTACCTGACCCTCTGGGTCGCGCTGTGCATTGTCGTCGGCATCGCGCTCGGCCATTTTCTGCCGGGCGCATTTCATGCCATCGGCGCGATGGAAATTGCCAAGGTCAACCTGCCGGTGGCGGTACTGATCTGGCTGATGGTCATCCCTATGCTTCTCAAGATCGACTTCGCTGCGCTTGGTGAGGTCGGCCGCCACTGGCGCGGCATCGGCGTAACGCTGTTCATCAACTGGGCGGTAAAACCGTTCTCGATGGCGCTACTGGGCTGGTTGTTCATCGGCTGGCTGTTCCGGCCCTATCTACCTGCCGACCAGATCGACAGTTACATTGCCGGCCTCATCATCCTTGCAGCCGCGCCATGCACGGCCATGGTGTTTGTCTGGTCGAACCTGACCAAGGGTGAACCGCATTTCACATTGAGCCAGGTCGCCCTCAACGACGCGATCATGGTCGTCGCCTTTGCGCCGATTGTCGGCCTGCTGCTGGGCCTGTCAGCCATCACCGTGCCGTGGGGCACGCTGGTCCTGTCGGTCGTCCTCTATATCGTCATGCCCGTCATCATCGCGCAGATCATCCGTCGCCGGATGCTGACAAGTGGCGGGCAGGCAGCGCTTGACCGGCTGCTTGCAAAGCTCGGCCCGGCTTCTCTCGTCGCTTTGCTGGCGACGCTTGTTTTGCTGTTCGGATTTCAGGGCGAGCAGATCATCGCGCAGCCGGCCATCATCGGCCTGCTGGCAGTGCCGATCCTGATTCAGGTCTATTTCAACTCCGGCCTTGCCTATCTGCTCAACCGGCTTGCCGGCGAACAACATTGCGTTGCCGGTCCCTCGGCGCTGATCGGCGCGTCAAATTTCTTCGAACTGGCGGTTGCCGCCGCCATCAGCCTGTTCGGTTTTCACTCGGGTGCGGCGCTCGCCACCGTTGTCGGGGTGCTGATTGAAGTGCCGGTGATGCTCTCGGTCGTCTGGATCGTGAACCGCTCCAAAGGCTGGTATGAGCGTGGCGGCAAGGTGTCCGAACTCGCGAAAGAGCAGCGTTGATGCCGGACGATCTTCCCAATCTTGATGCCGGCTGCGTTGATACTCCCAGCCTTGGTCGGCTGCGCGTAACCGACCCTTCTACCCATCCGCCGCGTATCCTGCTGCTTTATGGCTCGCTCCGCGAGCGATCCTACAGCCGTTTCCTGACATTCGAGGCCGAGCGCCTGCTGAAACACTTTGGCGCGGAAACACGCATCTTCGATCCGCATGGCCTGCCATTGCCGGACGGCGCCGAGGTCAGGCATCCGAAAGTGCAGGAACTGCGAGAGCTCTCGCTCTGGTCGGAAGGCCAGGTCTGGACCAGCCCGGAGCGGCACGGCGCAATGAGCGCGGTGATGAAGGCGCAGATCGACTGGATTCCCCTTTCGGTCGGCGCGGTAAGGCCAACGCAGGGCCGGACACTCGCGGTGATGCAGGTCTCCGGCGGCTCGCAGAGCTTCAACGCCGTCAACCAGATGCGTGTGCTCGGCCGCTGGATGCGCATGGTGACGATCCCCAACCAGTCCTCCGTCGCCAAGGCCTTTCAGGAGTTCGACGATGCGGGCCGGATGAAACCGTCCTCCTATTATGATCGAGTGGTCGACGTAATGGAGGAACTGATGAAGTTTACGCTTCTGACGCGCGACGTCTCACCCTACCTGACCGACCGCTATTCCGAGCGCAAGGAGAGCGGCGAGGCCCTGATGCAGCGGGTCAATCTGACGGCTGCAACCTGAGAATCTATCCCGCGCCGATCGCACGTCATCGCTCGCAAGAATGCCCCAACCAACGAGGTCCCTTGAATGGATCATAGCCCGCAACAGTCGCAAGGAAGCGTCTCCGAGGTATTCCGCGCATTCCTGAAGCTGGGGCTCACCTCCTTCGGTGGACCGATCGCACATCTGGGCTATTTCCGGGACGAGCTGGTGACGCGGCGAAAATGGCTGAGCGAAAGCGCATATACCGATTTGGTGGCACTGTGCCAGTTCCTGCCCGGTCCGGCTTCCAGCCAGGTCGGCTTTGCTCTTGGTCTGACGCGGGCGGGATGGCTCGGCGCGTTCGCAGCTTTCCTCGCCTTCACCCTGCCATCGGCCATGATCCTTCTTGCGCTTGCCATGACGGCTACGCGGCTGGAAAGCCCGTTAGCGCTTGGCGTCCTACATGGTCTCAAGATCGTCGCCGTCGCCATCGTGGCGCAAGCCGTGTGGGGCATGGCAAAAAACCTGTGCCCCGATAAGGAGCGCGCCACGATCGCGGTCGTGGCCGTGCTTCTGCTTGCCTGGGCGCCGGGAGCGATCGGGATGATGGCGGCCATACTGCTGGGCGCACTTGCCGGGCTGGCTCTTGGCAAAGGACAGGTCACGATTGGCGAGCATCTGCCTGTGCCGGTTTCACGCAAAGCCGGACTGATGGCCTTCGCGCTGTTCGTCGCCCTACTGATTGGCCTGCCGGTCCTAGCGGGGCAAGCGCAAGGATGGGCGCTGGCGGACAGCTTCTTTCGTGCCGGCTCGCTTGTCTTTGGTGGCGGACATGTCGTGTTGCCGCTGTTACAGGCTGAAACGGTCACGCCAGGATGGGTGTCCGATGATGCCTTCCTTGCGGGTTATGGCGCAGCGCAGGCGGTCCCCGGACCGCTCTTTACCTTTGCCGCCTGGCTCGGAGCGGTCATGGGACCGGCGCCGAACGGCGTGGCCGGCGCGACGATCGCTCTTGTCGCACTTTTCCTGCCGGGCTTCCTGATCCTGATCGGGGCGTTGCCCTTCTGGGATCAACTGCGCCGTAAGACGTGGGCGCAGTCGGCCATGCAGGGCGCCAATGCCGCAGTCGTCGGAATCCTCGGCGCTGCGCTTTATTCGCCTGTCTTCACCAGCGCGATCGGAGGCATGCCGGATTTCGCACTGGCCTTGATTTGTTTCGTGGCGCTGATGGCCTGGAAAGCTCCGCCATGGGTCGTCGTGTTGCTGGCGGCCGTGGGAGGAGCTGCGCTTAGCCTGTTGATGTAAGGCGGTTTCGAAAGCTATCGGGCTCACTCTGTCAAACCCGAGGTAGCACGATGCTGAATTGTGTCGCGCCACGCCAACGCTAGCCGGCGAGATCCAAGCCCAGCGACATCAGGGAGAGTTTCTGCACAGCCTGGGGGTCTCCCCGCAGAAGGGGTAGGCCGAGACCGTGGGCTCGGCCGCAGGGGAAGGCTTTCCCCTTAGAGGCGATATGTATTATCAGAACCGCGATACAACCAAGGGGCGCCATCCAAGACGGGAGGAGATGAGCGTGTGTGCAACGATTACAGGCTAACTGTCGACGTTGCGTCGATCATTGAGGAGTTCGCCGATCTAAAGATCAAGATTGTCTTCAGCGAAGGCGCGCCCAACATCGAACCGCGACAGGACATCAAGATCACCGACGTCGCGCCGATCGTCAGGACCGTTGAGGGTTCCCGCAACCAGGGCGACTTGGTTCAGCGGCGGTGGAGCTGGCCCGGCCCGAACAGGCGACCTGTCTACAACTTCCGTTCGGACGGGCGTGAGCTTGTGTCAGGTCGTTGTTTGATCGTCGCGGACGGATTTTACGAGTTCACCGCGCCGTCCGACCCAAAGAAGAAGCTCAAGGACAAGTGGCTTTTCACGCTGCGGGACAATCCGATTTTCTGTGTGGCAGGAATCTGGCGGGAGACCAAGGACGTCGGGCAGGCCTTCACAATGCTCACCATGGAGCCGGGTCCCGACATAGCGCCGTATCATGATCGGCAGATTGTCATTGTCGATCGTGACGCCTGGGCCGACTGGCTCGATCCCTCAATATCAGCGAAGTCGCTAATCAAGCCGCTGGCGCCCGGGACGCTTCAGGTCAAACAGGTCGGGTGAAGCTGCGGACGCAGCGTCGTAGCTGACCCCCTGGACGCGCAGTTTGTAAATGGAGTGAATCTACACTCCGCCCTGAACATCGATGATCGCCTCAACGCCTTCGACGATAACCTTAGCTTCGTTCCGGCTAATTAGCTTCCCCGAGTGTACGGCTTCGTTTCTGACTTTTGTCCAGCGAAGGAGCTCCTGCTCGGATATATCCAAAATGCCGTCTTCGAGAGCACGGCTTACGAGCTGGCGCATAGACATTGGTCGCTGCACAGCTTCCCGAACTGGTTTGTTCAACCGCTGTCGCAGCGTGGCTTCCAGCAGCGTCATCGCCGCGATCACCGCTGCGCGATATTCCTTTGCCTCGAAAAGCCGGCGCGGTTCCAAATTCTGAGCGATGCCCATTTCGTTTGCCAGCGCTTGGAAAGCCTCGGCGAGCTGAGAAACGAAAAGGCTATCTTCGGTTAGTACTGTCGGCCGCTTGATTGCCTGGATTGTGATGCTCGAACCCGAAAGCTGGGTGAACTCAGTCACCACCGGGATAAGACGTAGCGGCTGCCGGTTCGATCGAGTGGATACTTCCTGCGCACGCGACGCGGCGAGCCCTAATTCGAATTGAGTGTGCGCTGAACTGGCGTCGACGACCATGACAGCTGCACGGTCAATCAGTGTGTCGATTTTCGCGCTCACGCTATCGCCGAGATTGATAACATCTGCCGCCGTCACGGGAACAAACCCCGCCGCTTCGGCGAGCGGGAATATGTTTTCGCGATAGAATGGCAGAACGTCCAGCGGGGTCGCGAAGAGGCAAAGCCGGGTCATGGCATCGCGCGGCAACAGGAATTGTTCGAGCGGCTTTTCTTCGGTGGGCTTCAGCGTCGGACCGGCATGCTCCCGCCGATATTCGCGCAGCTCCGCGAAGGTTTCTGCGAGAACGTCGCCATACCGTTCTCTGGTCCCCGGCAGATTGACGATCTTCACCCCGCGGCGTTCAAACCTGGCGATGTCCCCGGGCCGGGCACCAACAAGCACGGCATATGCCATACGGCGTGTTTTTCCCAACCGGTTGCCAACGAGATGCCAGATTTGACGAAAGTCTGGATCATCAAGGCTGTATCCAACGAACACGGCCGTCTTTGTGATGAGTTGGTTGGCGAGGTAGGTTGCGATGAGCGGATACTCGGTCAGGAATCCATCATAATCGGACTCAGTGACCACGAGACGCTTCGGATGACGCAAGTCACCATGAAGTTTTAGCAGTAATGTTCCCGCTGTGTCGACGTTGATAGAAAGCTGGTCCTCATCGACTACGGGATGAATCGTGCGATTATCTTGACGCTCCAAATCATACTGCTTCTCCAGTAGAAAGTCGAAGTTGGTAGTGCACACGATATCGAAAGGAAGGCTGCAAAACTCTCTATGGGCGATGCCCGGCTGCGCGCGATTGATGTGCAGTAATTCAGCGAGACGTTCGATCAGGCGCGCGCGTCCAAATTCATGTTCATACGCGGAGATTGCATCCAGCACGCTGTTGGGCGAGTAATCCGTGAGATCTTCAGAGAAGCTTTTGCTTAGGTCGGCCCACAGTGGCATCTTTGCCGGCGGCGGCAACGTGGCATTCATGGACATTCCGGCGCCAAGAACAGGTATCCATCGCCCGTCTACAAGATCGTCGAGCAACGGCTTGGGAAAATGTTGAAGATACTTTGCTTTCACGAGCCCCCCACCAGTCTATCACCGCCATGAAACGTTGGTTTGGTTCCATAGAGCGCGCTCAGTTACCACCATGCAAGGGCCTAACGGAAATCCCGCGTCTTCACCTTGATCGAGTCGATGTGCAGATCGCGGACGTAGATGTCGCGCGTCCGGAGCCCCTTGGGCGCCAGGCCGCGTGGGTCTGGCGTCGGCGAGCCATGATGAAACTCGTCCCCGCGTCCATGCGGCAGCGGGAATGCGGCGTCCCGATCGCCGACGCTCGCCAGCTGGACACCCGCAAAAAGCCGGGTCTGTAGGCTCGAAGTGTAATGATGGCCTGTTAGGGCCGGCATTTTGGCGCCTCAGGTGTCGTGATTTGACCGTTTGCATTGCCCGATGTGGGGCCCTCTCTGGGGCCTGGGCAGACTCAGGGTGTGGCGGCGCGCTTTTCGTGGAAGACGAGGCGGTCGAAGTTGTAGGCCAGATTGGCCAGGGTCAGTTTCGCTTCGGCCCGGGCGATGCCGATGGTGCGGATGAACAGGCCGAACTTGTTCTTCTGATGGGCGAACACATGCTCGATCCTGGCCCGGATCGAGGACTTGGCCGCATTGGCCCTGGCGGTCGCGATCGGCATCGACTTGCCCTTGGGTTTGCGCCGGTGGATGTGGCTGGTCAGCATACGATCGGCAAGCCAGGCCTCGTTGCTCTGGGAGCGATAGGCGCTGTCCGCCCAGACCTCACTGCCTGTGTTCTCCCGGTCGATGACATGGCGCAGCATGCGGCCATCGGGATGGGCAGCCGAGGTAACCGCCGCAGCCCGGATGAAGCCAAAACGCCGGTCGATGCTGATGTGGCTCTTGTAGCCGAACACCGGGAGGGCAATCATGGGCAGGGGCGTGCTGTCCGCCCGATAGCGCACCTTGCCCCCGATCTTGAGCGTCCAGCGCGCATCGGTATCCTTCTGGGCCGCCTTGGCCGGTTCGTTCGGCCAGATTTCATCGGCTGTCTTACCCGCCTTGATTGCTTCGCGCTCGCCATCGGTGTTGCGCTGCCTGGGCGCGGGTACCAGAGAGGCATCCACGATCTGGCCCGACATGGGGATGTATCCCTTCTTGTGTAACTGCCAGTCGAAGGCCTTCATCACCCGCTTGAGGGTGCCGGTCTCGGTCATGCGGTTGCGGAAATGGCGGATGGTATTCTCATCGGGCGTGCGGTCTCCCAGCGAAAACCCCAGGAACCGCATCCAGCTCAGCCGATCCCGGATCATGAACTCCGTGCGGGCATCGCTGAGGTTGTGCTGGGCCTGCAGGATCAGGATCTTGAACATCGCCACAGGATCAAAGGGCGGACGACCACCCTTGCTGCCATCGCCATAGCCCAGCCCTTCCACCAGCCAGGAGCGGAAATACTCGAAATCCACCGTCCGCTCCAGGACCTCGAGTGGATCGCCGTGCTGGCTCAGGGCTTCAAGGTGATCGTTCAGGCTGAAAAGCGAATGCGGGTCCATGATGACGCTCCGTGATCGGACGACATCAGTGAATCATGACTTCCCCAGACGCGCGAGGGTTTTTGCGGGTCTCCAGCTCGGCCGAGAGATCGGTCAAGCGCTGCGCCACGAGATGCACGACCTCGCCCTCGCGCTGGACGCGCCCGCGCACGGCGAACATGCCGGCCGACAGGATGATGCGGCGGTGCTTCTCGAAAACCTGCGGCCATACGACGAGATTGGCGATACCGCTCTCGTCTTCTAGCGTGATGAACATCACACCCTTGGCGCTGCCGGGGCGCTGACGGACCAGCACGATCCCGGCGGCCTCCAGCCATCGACCATCGCGGGCCTCCATCGCCTCCTTGCATGTGACGATGCGCCGACGGCGCAGATCGTCACGCAGGAAAGCGACCGGGTGGCTGCGCAGCGACAGGCCGATATGGCCGTAATCCTCCACCACCTCCGAGCCTGCCGTCATCGACCGCAGGACCACGGAGGGCTCGTTGACCTCCGGCACGAGCTGCTGCTCGCGGGCGGTGGCGGCCATGAAGAGGGGCAAGGGTTCGTCGGGCAGCGCCTTGATGGCCCAAAGTGCCTCTCGGCGCGCCAGACCGAAGGACGGACGAAACCCGTCCGCTTCAGCAATCTGCGTGAGCGCCGCGACGGGCACGCCGGCCCGACGCCAAAGATCATCGACCGAGCCGAAGGACTGGTCCGCCCTGGCCGTGACGATCGCCCCGCCGTGGGCATTGGCGAGGCCTTTGACCATGCGCAGCCCCAGGCGAACGGCGAACCGCTCCTCGCTGCCGGTGGGCTCGAGTGTGCAGTCCCACCGGGACGCGTTGGCGCAGACCGGTCGGATCTCAACGCCATGATCGCGCGCGTCGCGGACGATCTGGGCCGGCGCGTAGAAGCCCATGGGCTGGCTGTTCAGCAGCGCGGCGCAGAAGATTTCCGGGTGCCAGCATTTCAGCCAGGCCGAGGCGTAGGCGATCAGCGCAAAAGAGGCTGCGTGACTTTCCGGAAATCCGTAACTGCCAAAGCCCTCAAGCTGCTTGAAGGTCTGCTCGGCGAACTCGGCCTCGTAGCCATTGGCGACCATGCCCGCGATCAGCTTGGCGCGAAAATGCGAGACACCTCCCGTGAACTTGAAGGTGGCCATCGACTTGCGGAGCATATCGGCCTCGCCAGGAGTAAAGCCGGCACATTCGATGGCGACGCGCATCGCCTGCTCCTGAAAGAGCGGCACGCCGAGCGTCTTGCCGAGCACTTTCTCCAGTTCGGGCTTCGGATAGTCGACGGGCTCGAGGCCCTCCCGGCGACGAAGATACGGATGCACCATGTCGCCCTGGATCGGACCGGGCCTGACGATCGCCACCTGGACGACGAGATCGTAATAGGTGCGCGGCTTGAGGCGAGGCAGCATCGACATTTGCGCCCGGCTCTCGATCTGAAAGGTGCCGAGCGTGTCCGCCTTGCGGATCATCGCGTAGGTGCGCGGGTCCTCGGCTGGGATGGAGGCGAGATCGAGATTGACGCCCTTGTGCTCGGCCAGGAGATCCAGCCCCTTCTTCATGCAGGTTAGCATCCCGAGCGCCAGGACGTCGACCTTCATGAACTTCAGGGCGTCGATGTCGTCCTTGTCCCATTCGATGACCTGCCGGTCCTTCATCGCGGCGGGCTCGATCGGCACGAGATCGTCGAGTCTGTCATGGGTCAGCACGAAACCGCCAGGATGCTGGCTTAGATGGCGCGGCGCGCCCATGAGCTGCCGAGCGAGATCAAGCGTTAGGCGAAGCCTGCGATCGGCTAGGTTGAGATTCAACTCCTCGACATGCTTCTGCTCGACGCCTTCCTCCGACCAGGCCCAGACCTGCGACGACAAGGTGCCGATCAGGTCCTCGGGCAGGCCGAGGGCTTTGCCCACATCCCGCAGCGCGCCTTTGGTGCGATAGCGAATGACGGTCGAGCAGAGCGCGGCGTGATCGCGGCCGTAGGTGTCGAACACCCACTGCATGACGATCTCGCGCCGCTCATGCTCGAAATCGACGTCGATGTCGGGCGGTTCGCGCCGCTCCTCGCTGACGAAGCGCTCGAAGAGAAGATCATTGCGGCCGGGATCGATCGACGTAATGCCGAGGACGTAGCAGACCGCCGAGTTGGCCGCCGAGCCGCGGCCTTGGCAAAGGATGTCCTTTGATCGTGCGAAGCGGACGATCGAATTCACGGTCAGGAAATACGGCGCGTAGTCGAGCTTCTCGATCAGCCGCAGCTCATGCTGAAGCGCGGAAGTCACACTGTCAGGCACGCCTTCCGGATAACGCTCTGTAGCGCCGTCCCAGGTGAGCTTCGCCAGCGTTTCCTGCGGGGTAAGCGCAGGATTGTCGCGTTCCTCGGGATATTGATAGGCCAGCTCGTCGAGGCTGAAGCGGCAGCGGTCTGCGATCTGTATCGTCCGGGCGAGCGCTTCGGGATAGCGGTTGCAAAGACGGTGCATCTCCTCGGGCGGCTTGATGTACCGATCGGCGTGGCGCTCCCGCCGGTCGCCGATCGTGTCGATCGTGACGTTGTGCCGGATGCAGGAGACGACGTCCTGAAGGATGCGGCGGGCGGGCTCATGGAAGAGAACGTCGTTCGTTACCACGGTCGCAACCCGGATTTGGGCGGCCAGGTTCGACAGCTCGTGAAGGCGGAGCTGGTCGTTGGGCCGACGGCGCAGTGTCAGAGCCAAATAGGCCCGATCGCCGAACGCGTCGCGCAAACGGCGCAGCCGAAGGCCGCATTTCTCGTCGGCGAGATCCGGCACGAGGACGGCGATCAAGCCTTCGCCGTAGGCGACGAGGTCCTGCCATTCGAGGACGCACTTCGCTTTTCCACCGCGCCGCTTGCCGAGCGACAGCAGCCGGCAGAGACGGGAATAAGCGGGTCGATCGGTCGGATAGACCAGCACCGACATGCCGTCGGCGAGGTCGAGGCGGCAGCCGACGATCAGGCGGACGCCCGTCGTCTTCGCCGCCTCATGGGCGCGAACGATGCCGGCGAGCGAATTCCGGTCCACCACGGCCAGCGCTTCGATCCCGGCGAGCGCGGCCTGGGCGAACAGCTCCTCACAGGACGAAGCGCCCCGGAGGAAGCTGAAATGCGAGGTGACCTGAAGCTCGACATAGCGGGGCTCGCTCATCCGAAGACCCCGTGAATGAACCAGCGGTGCGAGCCTGTGGCGATGTCCTCGCCGTCGCCGGCGCGAAACAGCCAGTAGCGTTCGCCGGCGTCGTCCTCGACCCGGAAATAGTCGCGGACAGCAGCCAGCTCGGCATCGCGCTTCCACCATTCGCCGTACACGCGCTCGGGCCCGTCGCCACGCCGAAGGCGGCGGCGGATGCCGCGCCAAGTGAACGACACCGGCGGATGGTCGGGAAGCAACGCCACGGTCTCGACCGGCTCAGGGGCCGGCAGAAGGCGGGAGGGCCGCGGCCAGTGGCCGGGCCAACCCGCTCCCGTATCGGCCGCCATCGCGGGGATACGACAGACAGACCGCTCCGGAACATCGCTGGCGACCGGTGCAAGCCGATAGAGGGCACGCTCGCCCACGCGGTTCATCAAGGTGTCGATGAGATCGGAGACGTCCGGGGTGCTCTCCTCGACCAGCGAGCTGACGATCTGCTTGCGCTCGAGCGGCTCAGCGACGCTTGCGGCGAGGGTCATCACCTCGATGCCGAAGCCGGGCGAGATGGTATCGATCTTGTCGCACAGGAGGCGCGTCAGCCGCTTCGCATCGCGGACCGGCGTGGCCATGCCGACCCGCACGGCCTGGGCCCGGCTATCGACGCGGTGGCAGATGAGATCGAGCCTGCGTGCGCCGAGGCCGCCTTCCTCCAGACGTTCGCAAAGCTGGGTGACGAGCTTGCCGATGTAACGGGCGATGGTCTCAGCCGCGCCGATCGGCTCGGCGAAGGCCCGGCGCACCTCGATGAGATCGGCCGGACGGACCGGCTCGATGATTTCGGCCGCAATGCCCAAGGCCTGGTCCAAGCGTCTGCCGAGTTCGGGGCCGAAGCGAAGGGTGAGCGGCGCGCGCGGCTGCGCCAGAAGATCGCCGACCGTTCGAAAGCCGAGCGTGCGCAGCGCCGCGATGGTGAGAGATGGAATGCGTAACGCCTCTAGCGGCAATCGCTCCAAGATGAGCGAGCCGTGGCCCTCGGGCGCGATGACAGCCGGCTGCGCTGAAAATCGGGCCAGCGCATGGGCTGCTCCCCAGGTGTCGGCGATCGCTCCTCTCGCGGAGATCCCGGACATGGCAAGGCGCCCGATCAAGCCATCCAGCATGACAGTCTCGCCGCCGTGGAGATGATCAGCGCCTGTCGAGTCGATGATGAGGCCGTCGGGCGGGTCGGGGGCGACGATTGGTGCATACCGGAGAAGCCACACCGCGAGACGCTCAAGCGCCTCGGCGTCGGCTGCCGGATCGGCATCCTGCACGATGAGGCCACGCGCCAGCACTTGCGCCTTGGTGACGGGCATGCCGGCGCGCAGGCCGCCGGCCTGGGCCGCAGCATCCGCCGCCAGCACCACCCGCCTTTTCCCGTCGCGGCCAATCAGGACGAGCGGCGCCTCAGTCGGAGGCGCCGCGTCGCCAGCCTTCCGCCGAAGCCGGTCGGTGGACCAGTTCGGCAGGAAGAGCGAGACGACCCGTGTCATCGCACGCCTCCAACTCGAAATCTGCACTTTCGCCCGCTCGCGCGCGGATGAGTTCAACCAGCCAGCGGGCGCGGCCTACGCCGGGAACAGGCAGCGGCGTCGAGGGCAGCGCGGACACACGCCAGCGCGTCATCGCCGCGGTCGGCTGGCCAAAATCCGTTGCCTCTGTCTGTCGCCGCCAGCGCCGCAAGGCGATCCCAAGCGAGCCTGTGCCTTCGGCCGCCAATTGCAGCCGCCGCGACGCCGTCATGGATAGGCGGGCGACCTCGCCGATCACGGCCCCGAGGCCGCCATGTCGTAAGCCTTCCTCCATGCACGCGAGCACGGTCTTGTCGTCGCCAGCTTCGAGATAGATCACGCGGTCGCTTGCAAGGCCCGCCTGGGCGATGGCCGGAGCAAACAGGTCCGCGCGCGTAATGCACCAGAGGATTTTACCCTTGGTGCGGGCGGCGACACCTGCGCTGAAAGACGCTGCCGCCGCGCCGTCGACAGCGCCATTGCCGCCACCGGCTATTTCATGCAGCGCGCCGAAGGCTAGGCCGCCACCAGGAAGTCGTGAGTCCACCTCGGTGATCCCGAAGGGGAGCACCGATTTGGCGCGCCGGCTTCTGCCTTCGATCTTTTCGATCTGCGCGCGCAAAGACTCTATGGCGGGCTCGGGCCGCAAGTTCGTTCCTGACCTCCGGGGACGGGTTCTTCATCATGTTCTCTGTTTGTTCTATCCTTTGCGTCTTGGAGTCAAGCGGTAGCTTAGAATCTCCATAGGGAATTGACTGCCTGCATAGAGTTGCGTAAGGTTGCTCTATGTCACAGAATGATGCCCCTGATTTCCTAACCCTAGCTGAGGCCGCTGAGTACGTCGGCGTTTCGAAGGACACCCTTCGCCGGTGGGATGCCTCCGACAAGCTCAAGCCGGTGCGCCGGCCAGGAAGCGGCTATCGCTTCTATCGCCGGCCCGACCTTGAGCCCTTCCGCCTCGAGTATCGGCGCGCTGAGCAGGCCGCCGACGAGCCGGACCACATGTTTCAGACGCTAACTGTGGACATTGAGGCGAACCCCAAGATCCGCGAGCCGCAGCAGGGCGCCCACCGTGCAGTGCGGACCCACTTCGACGCTTCGAACGAGCCGGTGATCTTGCAGATTCCCGTCGGATGCGGAAAGACCGGCGTCATTGCGACATTGCCCTTCGGCGTCGCCAAAGGGCGCGCGCTCGTCATCACGCCGAACTTGACGATCCGGTCGGGCGTCGCGGAATCGCTCGACATCAGCAACCCGAAGAATTTCTGGCGGCGGACGGGGGCGCTCCACGATTTTTCCGCAGGGCCGTTTCGCGCCGTCCTGGATGGCGTCGACGCCAATCTCCACGACTGCAACGCGAGCCAGTTCGTCGTGACCAACATCCACCAATTGGCCAGTTCGGCCGATCGTTGGCTCCCGCAGTTTCCGCCGAACTATTTCGACATGATCATGATCGACGAGGGCCACCACAACGTGGCCCCGAGCTGGGCGAAGGTCTTCGATCGCTTTCCGAACGCCAAGGTCGTCAGCCTGACCGCGACGCCGTTCCGAGGTGACGGAACCCGGCCGGTCGGCAAGGTGATCTATCGCTACCCGTTCACGCGGGCGATGGTGAAGGGGTACATCAAGCAAATCCACTCCCGGAACGTCGCGCCGTCGGAGTTGTCCTTCACCTACCGCGACGACACGAAACGGCACACCCTGGAAGAGGTGATGGCGTTGCGGGAACATGCCTGGTTCAGGCGGGGCGTCGCGTTGGCGCCCGAGTGCAATCGGCACATCGTCGAAGCCAGCATCAAGTATCTGCAGGAGCTGCGAGAGCGAAGTGGTTTCCGCCACCAGATTATCGCCGTCGCCTGTTCCGTCGACCATGCCCGCCAGGTGCGCGGGCTGTATGAGGAACGGGGCCTGAAGGCGGCCGAAATCTACGGTGAAATGGATCGAGACAAGCAGGATGCCGTTCTTGCCGATCTGCGCAGCGGCAAGCTCGATTGCATCGTGCAGGTGCAGATGCTCGGTGAAGGCTTCGATCACCCGCCCCTTAGCGTTGCGGCCATCTTCCGGCCGTTCGCAAGCTTGTCGCCTTACATCCAGTTCGTCGGGCGCGTGATGCGCGTTGTCCATGAGGCGAAGCCCGACCACCCGGACAACCACGCCTTTGTGGTTTCCCATGTGGGCTTGAACACCGACGCCCATTGGGACGATTTCCGCGAACTCGATTTCGATGACCAGGCGATGGTCAAGAAGTGGCTGGAGGCTGGTGACGAGAATGGCGATGGCGACGGCTCAGGAGAGCCCCGCCGCTTCGACATCGGAATGCTGGTCGATAACGAGATCGTCGGCTCGTTCATCAATCGGTCGTTCCTTGATCCGGAAGACGATCGCGTCCTCGAGGAGATGCTGGACCACGAGATCGGCGCCGGCCTCCGCCTGCGCGACGTCATCGCGAAGGACAAGCTCAGGGAGACGCTGCGGCGAAAGCAGGCGGAGCTTTCCCAGGTCAGCAGTGCTGGCGACCTCCCGGTGCAGCCGCAGGCGCGGCGGGTTGGCGCACGCAAGCGGCTCTCCGAACGCACAGGCTCCGTCGTCGCCCGCATACTCAAGGATCTGAAACTTTCGCCCGCCGGCCGCGAGGTCGGCCAGCGAGACAAGACCGTAGCGGGGCGCGACAACCGAGCCGCCGTCACGTCGCTGCTAAACAAGGCGGTCAACGAACACCTCGGAATCAAGGCCGGGAGCCGCAAAACGACCGATGCAGGTGACAACGAGGATGCGCTGGCTGCACTCGACATGCTGGGAGACACCGTGCGCGACTCCCTCAAGGGGAAGAACGATGGCTAAAGTCAGGGACATTCTGATCGACGTGAAGATCGAGCAGGCGCAGCGCCAACGCAAATGTCGGCGGAACACTTCGCACACGATCTCCAAGGGAGAGTGGTGTCTCGTCGTTCGGACGAACGCGACCAACGACGACTACAGTTACAGCCGGGACGCTGCGAAGCCGATGCTCGATGCGGCCTGGGCGAAGCTCAAGACCATCTATGAAGGGCTAGGAATGTCACCGCCTGGGAGCTGAGGGAACAGGGTATGGGAGACGGATACAACTTTCAGCAGCTTAAGGCCGCGATCTTGACGCTGAGCCGGGCCACCGATTGGGAAGTTGCCAAAAAAGAATGGCGGCTTGTCGAGATTTCCGAAGCCGACGAGCCCGAGACCTGTCTGTGCGGTCATTTCCCTATCATCGAGTTGTGTACCATCTCCAACGCTACGACCGCGAAGTCGGTGGACGTCGGCAACGTCTGTGTGAAGAGGTTCTTGGGCTTCCGCTCCGATCTAATTTTCCAATCTCTAAAACGTGTCCGAGCCGACCTGGATAAGGCTATTGGCCCGGATGCAACCGCGTTCTTTCACGAACGCGGGGTTATCAACGATTGGGAGTATCAGTTCCAGCAGAGCACAATGCGCAAGCGCAACCTGTCTGCGCGGCAGTTGGCGAGTAGGCGCGTGATAAATCAAAAGGTGATCGCGGCAGTAAGACGTCGCGGCCTCTCATAGCGGGGCGCCTCGCCAACAAGAAAGTGCCTCGAAAAGACTTTGCGGGAGTCGACTGCTGCTATCGGTCAAAGAAAAGTATAACGCGAAAATGATTTGCGGATGATGTTACCGCAGACCGGGGTTGGGGGACGCTAACAGTGCATATCGAATTTTTAGAGATCGCCAATTTCAGGAAATTATTGTCGACGCGGGTCGATCTTTCAACCACGACCACACTTTTCGTCGGAGCGAACAACAGCGGCAAGACATCGGCGATGCTTGCGCTACGGCGCTTCCTGTCGCCGCGGCGCTGCCCGTTCGAGATGCACGATTTCACGTTGTGCCATTGGCCCACGATCATCGCCTTGGGCGCGGCGTGGATAGCTGCGCGGAACGCGGAGGAAATCGTCGACCTGGTCATCGATCCCTGGGTTAGCACGTTGCCGACTCTGGACCTGTGGCTGCACGTCGAAGCGGGGGAGATGCACCACGTTCGCGACCTCATCCCAACCTTGGATTGGGAGGGGGGACGACTCGGCGTTCGGCTACGCTACGAGCCGAAGGACCTTGCGCTCTTGTACAAGGAGTACATGGGCGCGGTGAGCGATGCCGAGACGATGAGGGCGGCCGCCGTCGCGGCCGCTGCGGCGGAGAATCCCGACGCTGATCCGCCTGCTGCTCCGCCCAAGCTGACAATCTGGCCCGAGAGTCTGATCGATTTCCTGAGCAAGCGTTTGTCGACGCACTTCACCATTCGGGCTTATTCGCTGGATCCGGGTCAGCTTGTCGCTCCTGCAAAATCACTGGCGCGTCCGCAGGTCCTTCCGGGCGGGGCTCGGCCGATCGATGGCGACCCGCTGAGCGGCTTGATCCGCGTTCATGACATACCGGCGCAGAGGGGCTTCGGTGAAGAGCAGCAGGCGGCGGAGGATGATGATGCTCCTGCGGCGGCGAGCGGCAGTCGCCTGTCCGACCAGCTCAGAAGCTACTACTCCAAACACCTTGACCCGACGAAGGGACCTGATCCGAAGGACCTTGGCGCGTTGCAGGCGATAGAAGCCGCCCAGGACGCGTTCGACAAGCGGCTGACCGAGAGTTTCAAGGCAGCGTTCACCGAGGTCGAGGGTATGGGATACCCCGGCGTGACCGATCCGCGCCCGCGCGTTTCGACACGCTTGAAAGCAATCGACGGTCTCAATCACAACGCGGCGATCAGCTTCGAGGTGGACGTCATTGCCGAGGACGGCGCGACGACCCCGGTGTTGCGATTGCCCGAGGCTAATAACGGCCTCGGCTATCAAAACCTGATCTCGATGATATTCCAGTTGATGAGTTTTCGTGACGCCTGGATGCGCGTCGGGAAGGCATCAACCGGCGCGACGGTGACGACGACCGAGCCTCTCCATCTCGTCCTGGTCGAGGAACCGGAAGCGCATTTGCACGCGCAGGTCCAGCAAGTCTTCATCAAGAAGGCTTATGCAGTGCTGCGTGCGCACGAGGACCTTGGTGACAGCCAAAAGCTGCGCACCCAATTAGTTGTCAGCACCCATTCGAGCCATGTAGCGCATGAGACGTCGTTCTCTTGCCTGCGCTACTTCCGGCGGCTGCCTGCGGGTATGGCCGCGAAAGTGCCGGTCTCCACTGTTATCAATCTGTCGGAGGTTTTTGGTCCCGGGAGTGAGACCGAGCGTTTCGTGACCCGATATCTTCGGGCCCAGCACGCGGATCTGTTCTTCGCCGACGCGGCCATTTTGGTGGAGGGTCCAGCGGAACGTATGCTCGTCCCCAATTTCATCCGGGCGCACTATGACGAGCTCAACCAATGCTACATCACCCTGCTTGAGATTGGAGGAAGCCACGCGCATCGTCTCAAGCCTTTGATTGATCATCTCGGCTTGCTGACCCTGATTATCACTGACCTGGATACGCTGGATAAAGCGGGGGGCGCCTCCGTCCCACCCGCGAAAGGCGCTGGTCAGAAAACCAATAATGCGACGTTGAAGACATGGGTGCCAAAGCTCGACGACGTCGATGAGCTGATGCGAGCTGATGCCGCGACGAAGACGCTACATGAGGACGACGACCCACTATTTGCTGTGCGGGCCGCGTATCAGATCCCGTTGGGTCTGACGTCCCCGGGTATTGTCGGACCGGAGGTCGCGTATCCTTATACGTTTGAGGATGCCCTGGCGTTCGAGAATCTCAGCTTCTTCGCCGGACTGGATGGCACCGGCCTGGTCCGCAAGTTTCGAGATGCGATCGCTGATGGTGGTGGGGCGGCCGCGATCGGCGGGAAAATGTACCTCGCTCTCAAGAACGGCAAGAAGGCTGAGTTTGCGCTTGACGTGATGGAGGTGGAGAATTTCGACACGATCGTCGTGCCGCGTTACATCGCCGAGGGACTTGAGTGGCTGCTCGCGCAGCTCAAGAAAAAGCAGGTTGAGATTCTGCCTCTGGTCAAGGAGGCGCCACCCGAAGAGGAGGTCGACGCTGACCCGCCGGAGGAAGTGCTTGTCGTCGCTGAAATCGAGGGGGCCGATGCATGAGCGCGGTCGACGACAAATTCGATTCCGAAGCCGATGAAACGATCCTCGCCTGCCTGAACGTCGAGAAGCCGAGGAGCTTCTTTCTCTATGCTGGCGCCGGGTCGGGCAAGACGCGTTCGCTCGTCGAGGCGATCCGGACGGTGTGTAAGGAGCAGGGCCGGAGGTTGTCGCTATCCGGTCAGAAGATCGGAGTGATTACCTACACCAATGCCGCCTGCGACGAGATCAAGCAACGGCTCGAGTTCGATCCTCGGGTAGAGGTGTCGACCATTCACGCGTTCGCGTGGTCGCTGATTGCCGGCTACGACGGTGATATTCGTGGGTGGCTGGCGACACGGCTCCTTGCGGATATCGCAGAGCTGGAGGAAGCACAGGCGAAGGGGCGGCCAAACAGCAAAGCCGCTTCGGATCGCGCTCGCTCGATAGAAAGCAAGCGGCGTCGCCGCGAGAATCTCGCCGAGATCACGCGATTTGTTTACAGCCCCACGGGCGACAACCGCACGCGGGACTCTTTGAGCCACGCAGAGGTCATTGCCATGACCGCTGATTTTCTCGGCGCGAAGCCTGGTTTGCGCCGGCTGCTTGTAACCCGATTCCCCATTCTGCTGATCGACGAGAGCCAGGATACGAGCCGAAGGCTCATGGAAGCGCTGCTCGATGTCGAGGCGGGATACCGCGAGGCCTTTTGCCTCGGACTCTTTGGCGACACGATGCAGCGCATCTACGCCGACGGGAAGGAGCGTTTAGCGGAGGCTATCCCGCAGGCCTGGGCCAGGCCGAGGAAGCGAATGAACCATCGTTGCCCCACGCGGGTCATCGCGCTCATCAACAAAATTAGACGAGATGAGGATGGCGAGGAACAGCAGCCACGCAGCGATGCTAAACAGGGTGTGGTTCGGCTGTTCGTCGTCTCGCAGGCGATAGCCGACAAGAGCGCCGCCGAGGCCACCGCAGCGGCGCGTATGGCAGAGCTCACGGCCGATCCGAACTGGGCGGCCGGAGCGGAAGCGATCAAGACGCTGGCGCTGGAGCACCTGATGTCCGCGCGCCGGTTTGGCTTCGAACAATTCTTCGAGCCCCTCTACGCGGTTGAGCGCATCCGCACGAGCTTTCTGCAAGGGACCGGAGCGGGCATCGGACTTTTCACGCGCGAGATACTGCCGCTGGTCACGGCCCTGCGCGCGGGAGATCGGTTTGCTGTCGCTGCGGTCGTTCGGCGCACATCTCCACTCCTCGAGCGCAAGGCGCTTGAAGCTGCGGGCGAGAAGCAGGTTGGCCTTCTCAGCGAGGTTAAGGCTGCTTGCGATGGCCTGCTGGCCTTGGTGAACGCGGAAGCGAAGCCGACTGCGCGCTCGGTCTTGCGCTATGTCGCCGAAGCTAACCTCTTCACGATACCCGAGGTGCTCGTTCCGTTTTCCGCCGCCGATGCCGTCGTCGTGGAAGGCGAGGGTGACGCAGCCGGCGACGCCGACGACCAGGAAGAAGAAGTCGATGTCAAAAGCGAGTTGGGCGGTTGGCGGTTGGCGCTTGAGGCGCCGTTCGACCAGATCGAGCGATATGATCGCTACGTTCGGGGCATCTCGCAGTTCGACACGCATCAAGGGGTAAAAGGGCTAGAATTTCCAAGGGTGATGGTTGTCGTTAGCGACGATGAAGCCCGCGGTTTCATGTTCGCTTACGACAAGCTTTTCGCGACAAAGGCGAAGAGCAAGACGGATCTTGATAATGAAGCTGCCGGCAAGGAGACAACGATCGATAGGACGCGACGGCTGTTTTACGTGACCTGCAGCCGCGCTGAAGAGAGCCTTGCCGTTGTGTATTACGCAACTGATCCCGCGCTCGCGCGCGACGCAATGATCAGACAAGGTTGGTTCGAAGCCGGTGAGATAGAATTGATCTCATAGTGTGATGAGCGCGTGCGGACGCAAGCACCGAGAATGGCGTGAGACGCACCCATGCTCCTCAGCGGGCGGCGGGAGTCCAACCCGCCGCGATCGCTTCCGCCGCGCTGCAGAACCAGCGCTCGCCGTGCGCGGTGTCGATCACCGTGACGCCATAGTCTCGCTGGCCAGGTGTGTGAAAGATCTTGCGACCTTTGGCGTTGGTGTTGCCCTTCAGCATGCAGGACCCTGGCGGGGACTGCGGAGCCGGTCGCTCCGCTCGGGCGTCGGCGCGCCAATGGTCGGGCGGTTCGAACGTTCCACCCCAGAGGCGGCGCTTGCCCGACCGGGCCTGCCGCTCGGCAGCGGCATAGGCTCCTCGGCTGAACTGGCGGTATTCGACCGCCCAGCCTTCGCGGATCATGGCCTCGCCAAGGTCGTGGCCCGCGACGTTGCACTGGGCGACCATCCGGCCATAGCCGTCTCGGTCTTTCAGCCGGCAATCCACGGATCGGCCGCCGATCAGGGCGATCAGGCGCTCACGCGCCACGTCCCCGCATCTGAAGCCACGACCAGCGGCGTCTTGGCAGATCTGGAGGCCTTCGGGTGCATCTATGCCCGACAGCCGAACGCGCTCGCCGCCGAGCGTGAAGGTGTCACCATCGATGATGTGCGTCGCGGGCGAGGCGGCGATGAGACCGAGAGCGAGCAAGGGAAGGCAGTGGCGAAGCCGCACTGCTAGATGTTTCCAGCCGGTCGTGTGATCCGGGGGCGGCGCGTGTCTGGAATGGGCGGCGGCTGCGTCGCGGTCAGTAATCCCTCTTCGGCCGCTTTCTGCGGGTCCATGAACGTCATGCGATCGGCGATATATTCGCCCAAGGCTTCAGGGTTCTCCTTTGATGGAATCGGCGCATCGTATGTGAGCGGCAGGAAGGCGGTGAGCGCGATCCTGTAGAGCGGCGCGGCGTACTCGAAGATGGTGCGCTGAGGCGTGGCGAGCAGCAGCGTGCTCCGGTCCACGGGATTGCCGTGAAGGAAATCGTTTCGGCAAACATAGAGCGTCTCGACCAGCCATGACGCCAGAGTCCGTTTCACCTTCGTCTTCCCGCCGGTGTCATGTGCGAGCTGGCCGCTGGCCGGAATCGCCCACCGCGTCCGCTCGATCAGCTCGAACACCTTTTTACGATCCGCCTGACCGCTTCCGCCCGGGTGAACCAGAATTTCAAAAGCGCTGACCCAGAGCGAGACGATCCGGCCGACATCATAGAACGTCGTGTCGGTCCCGGCGGGCAGGAGCGAAGCCTGGTAGGCCATGTTGAGTGAACGCATCAGCGCCACGTCCTCCCATGCCGGCTCATGGGCCTCATATCGGCGGCGCCAACGTGCCAACAGCGCGCTGAGGAGTGGTTCGTCGATGTCGCTCGCCGCGAGCGGCGTGCGGAAGATGGTCGGTGATGACTGGCCTCGGAAGCTAGACACCATATGCGTCCCGAGGATGGCCGGTGTGCTGCCGATGACGTCCTTGTAATGCCGGTCGAGCATCCACGGGTAGATCGCGAAGGCCTCGCCGAACAGAACGCGGTGCCCGCGCGGATAGCGAAGCTCCATAGCGCGCCCGTGGGTGATGGCCGACAGTGCGATGGTGTCTCGGAAACTTCCCAGGGCGGCGACGTCGCGGAAGCGTGGTGGCGCATCGGCATCGAGCAGGAGGACGGCCGGCTCGAACTTCTCTCCGAAATTATCCGTGAAGCGATTGAGGAATTGCTTGAACGTCGGATGGGCGCGCTTCAGGGCTTTGACGCGAGGGTCATGAGCCGGCGCGATCGCCGCGATCTCGCAGTCGACGGCCTGGTCGAGGGGCACGTTGGGCAGGACGAACACCGGCGTCCATTCGACGGTCATACGCTATTCCTCAGATGGCAGGCCTAGCCGGGGGGCTGTTCGCTCTTCCATAGGCGATGCTGCTCGCGCAGCTCCGCCTCGATCGCCGCTAGCCGGGCCCCGTAATCCAGGCCGTTTGCGCTTCTGGCGGCGACCTCGGAGGACGCAATGACGAGACGCCACGCGCCATAGTCGTGAAAGGGATTGAGTCCAATGACGTTGCCGAGCGCGAGATCGCTGGGCGGCGGCGCGGCCAACAGCTTCGCGAAGGCTGTGGTCGCGGCGATCATGTTCCAATCGGAGACGAACAACACCAGCGCGCAGAGGGCAAGCAGAACGGGTGGAGCGCCTTTCCATCGATAAATTTCGGGATGTCGCTTACCGAAATCGATGCCGCCGTTCGCAGCGACGAAGGTGCAGAGCGAGATCGCGGCCTCATAGTAGGGCTGGAGTTTGGTGGCGTCGAAAACCTCGCGCCCATGGTTTTTCCGGGCGAGCTCGGCCGCCTGTCGCCACGTCGCCTCTTCGAAAGGCAGGATGCCGCCTTTCACCAGATCGAACAGATCGAGGTGCTCTTCGGTGAATTGCTTCTTCGCGGCGGCTTTCCAATCGAAGGCCGGCATGTCGCCTTGGGAGGGGTGGAACGGCCAGCGCTGATGGTAGGGATGTCGCTGGAGCGCCTGTGTCCATGGGATCGCCTCTAGCGGCAAGGACACCGTGAAGCGGGTGGCGGACTTGAGATCGAAAAACCACTGCCGCATGTCCCGGATGCGACGTTGGTCAAAGATACCCTGCTCTATGCCCTTGCAGACGAGAAGCCGGATTGCGCGCGTTTCTACGCTTTTTTCTGATCCGAAGTCGAAAAGGCTGTCCTGAGTCGAGCGCGTTTCGTCGTCGCCGTAGAATTCACAGAACGGATGATGGGCGTCGCCGCCGCTGGGATCGACAAATCTGAAATGTGCCTGTCGGAGAACCGCCTTAGAGGCCCGAGATCTTGCCGATCGAACGACGCCAGCACCGAATTTGCCGCACGATGAGCATTGAATATCGGCGCGGATCGCATCGCCAAACCCGCTGAGAAGTTCAGCCCCGTCGCGGTCCTGCGTTGGTTGTGCGCCGGTCATCAGGGTCGCGAGCTGGTCAACGTCGAGTTCGCGCGCGAACCTTATAGAAAATGCAGTTGCTGGCATTTGCCTCCCCAGCGCCTTGATCGTATGCGCCGATCGAGCGACGCGACTACACACTACTTATCAATATTGGTGTTCTTCGTGGAGTGGTCAGTCATCTCGTTTATTGTCCTGAGATCAGCAAGGAAAGCCGTGCCGATTTCCACGGCCCGCTTGGCCGCGTCCGACTCGACATCCACGCCGTGCGACGCCTCAAGCATGGATTGCAGGACGCCGTGCATTTGCCTGATGCTGGCTGTAGAAATCCCCAGGCCTTGCAGTTTGCCGAGCATCTGCGAGATGCCCATCCGGCGCGGATCGATGCCCTTAGCGACGACGAGTTCACGCAGGGCGCGCTCGATTTCGATACGAAGCTTGACGACCGACATGAGCGGGAATTCCCGCCCAAGCTCCTCGACCGTCGGGAGATCTTCTTGGAGCTGAGGAGGGAGCGCCTGCGAAAGTTGATATTGAGCCACCCCCATCGGCTTGCTCGAATCTCGCAAGGCGTACTCGACGATCACCTCGTTGCGTCCCTTGCACAGGATGATGCCGATCGTCGGCTTGTCGTCGGGATGGCGCAATTGCTCGTCCACGGCCGACAGATAGAAATTCATCTTGCCCGCGAACTCGGGTTTGAAATCCTCGATCTTCAGCTCGATCACCACGAAGCAGCGCAGTCGCAGATGGTAGAACAGCAGGTCGAGGTAATAATCCTGCCCGCCGACTTCGAGATGGTACTGGCTGCCGACGAAGGCGAAGCCCTTGCCGAGTTCGAGGATGAGCGAGCGGAGGTGTTCGATCAGGCCGCGTTCGAGATCGCGCTCCAACATTTCGGGGCCGAGCGAGAGGAAGTCGAACGTATAGGGGTCTTTGAGAATCTGCTGGGCCAGCTCGGATTGCTCCGCCGGAAGAGTCCGCGAGAAGTTGGTCAGCGCGCTTCCTTGACGGGCGAAGAGATTGCTTGCGATCTGGTGGGCGAGAACGTTCCGGCTCCAGCCGTACTCGATTGTCTGCCGGGCATACCAAGCGCGTTCTTCAGATGCCTTGGTGGCATCGAGAAGGAGCATGTTGTGGCCCCATGGCAATTGTGCAGCAAGCTGCTGCACAAATTCGCCGTCGGGCCAGGCCTCGGCGAAGGTGCGCATATATTTCAGGTTTCGGGCTGAAAGTCCGGTCATCTCGGGAAAGGCTTGGCGGAGGTCCTCCGACAGCCGGTCGATGACCTTGGCGCCCCAACCCTCGCGCTCCTGCCGACTCAGAATATCGCGACCGATAGTCCAATAGAGCATCACCAGCTCGCGATTGATGGACAGGCCGGCCCGGTGGCGGGCAGCGGCGATCTTCTGCTTCAGGTCTCCGACGAACGCGGCGTAGGTGTGTGCATTGACCTCGGTCGAGGGAGCGGAAGCCCTCGCTCGCCGAGAATGGACGGGTTTCGGCGGCCGAGAGGTCATGCGGCCGCCTTCAGGCGCTTCTTCGCCAGCATGGCGCGGACGAACTTGTCCCATTTCGCCATGCCGGCTCGCTTCTCAGCCATGTAGTTCCAGCGGTCGTAGTGCTTCGAGCTGACGTCCTGCAAAGCATGGTTTTGCAGGCGATCGCGGATTTCCTTCGGGATGCCCGCTTTGCCGGTTAGCGTCTTGAAGGTCCGGCGTAGGTCGCGGTTCGTCACGTAGGGGATTACGCCGCGGTCGCGCTGGCGCCACATGAACGAATAGAGTGTGCCGTGGCTAACGGGCTTCGACGGGTCCTTGGCCGAAGGGAAGAACCAGCCGTATTCGTTGACATTGATGGACGAGATTAGCTCTGCCGCCAGAGCAGGCACCGGCACGGCATGGGGCTGTTCGTTCTTGGTCTTGGACCAGTCGATGATCTTCTCTTTGGCGTCCCACTGGTCGATGTGGAGATTTGCGATCTCCTCGACGCGCTGGCCGGTCAGCATGAGGATGCGGACCGCGCGCGTATACGGGGGATGGACAGGCGTATCGGGACACTCCAGCCAGCGGTAGAGCTGGACCCACTCCTCTTCGTCGAGCCAGCGCGTACCCTGGACCTTGGGTTCGGTCGGGATGCCTGTCGCCGGATTGAAGGGAATACGGAAGCGCCGAGCGGATTGCTGCCGATAGTCGTTGTCGGACTTCATGCCCCAGCTAAAGGCGGCGTGGAGGTAGGAGCGCACATGATCCGCCATCGACTTGGCGCCGCGATCATAGATCGGGCGGATCAGTTCAATGATTTCCTCGGACTCGATCTCGCGGGCTAGGCGGTTGCGTCCGAGGGTGTCGGCAATTTTGTTCAGGCCCTTTTCGGCTTCCTTCCAGGAGGGTTTGTTCGCGGCCTTGAGCGACGCGACATATCCCTCGAAAAGATCGGCGACTGTGCCGGGACGCGTGTCCGTCGCGATCTTGATGCTTCGACCTTTCTGGATGACGTCGGCGAAGTCGCGCTTGAAAATCTCGCGGGCCTGGCCAAGCGTCATCGACGGGTAGGCGCCGAGCTTTTTCTTGGTTCGCTTCCCATCGCGCCACTGCTGCGCCATCCAGTCAGCCGTCACGCGCTTCGGCATGGGTTTGAGGACGAGGACGAGACGTCCTGTGCCGCGCCCTTCGCCATCGGCGAGGTTTTCTTGTTTCTGACTCATCTCGACGCGCTTCAGCGCATGTCGGATTGCTGTGTCGGTCAGGCTTGGCATGGCGTTCCTCCTGGTCCCGCAACTGGGATCGGTCGAGGAGAAACGGGGATCGTTTGCTGGGATCGGAAAGCCGTTTTCAATACCTCTAACCGCCCCCAATTTGCCATAACCGCCCCCTGTACGCAACGCGCAAAAAGCAGCTATTTCATTGATGATTCAGCGGCATTGAGCGTGATCCAACGTGATCGAAAGAGGGGTAGTGGGGTGGTTGTGCACGAGTATGAGGGCCGAGGCGCCAAGCTCCAGCGCGCGCTTGACGATCTCGCGCGGATAGACCGGCGTGTGATCGACAGTGCCGCGGGTCTGTACTTCGTCGGCGATCAGGACATTCTTGCGGTCGAGGAACAGGGTACGGAATTCCTCGTTGGGGGCGCGCGCCATCGCGGCGGTGCAATAGTCGATCAGGGCCGCCCATGAACTGAGCGCGGGCCGGTTCAGCACCTGTGTGCGTGACAGACGAAGGGCCGCCGCGTGAATCACCTTCAGTGCGCTGACGGTCGTTTCCCCGATGCCATCGACGTCGAGCAGGCGTTCGGGCGGGGCCGCGATCACATCGGCAAAGCTGCCGAAGCGGGCGATCAAGGTTTTGGCCAGCGGCTTCACATCGCGCCGCGGAATGGCGGCGAACAGCACCAGCTCCAGCAATTCGTAATCGGGCAGGGCATCGGCCCCGCCCGCCATGAAACGCGCGCGCAGCCGTGCGCGATGTTCGAGATAATGCGGCGGTGCTTCGGGTGCGCTTTCAAAAACGCGTCCGGCGTCGGCGATGCCGTCAGCCGGTATAGGGCGGCTTGTCCCAGCCTTTGGGCGAGCGGGTGAAGATTTCGACGCCATCCTGGGTGACACCAATGGAATGTTCGAACTGTGCAGACAGTGAGCGGTCGCGAGTCA
>Ga0209930_1000604_pt1 | contig 78784 bp, 88 predicted proteins | sample ThiBiot_500_biof_2_FD_183948 | JGI IMG/M metagenome (GOLD analysis project Ga0209930, IMG submission 183948) | Wastewater bioreactor microbial communities from Cape Town, South Africa - Thiocy_cont_500_biof (SPAdes) | ecosystem: Engineered > Bioreactor > Thiocyanate-remediating >...
TTGTAAACACCGAATTTCTTTTCGAATATATCAGTCGAACATTCACATGTATCTTCATCTTCTTGAACAATCGGTTTTGATTGAGTCTTTTTTTCAGTTAAACTTGAAGAATAAATGTAGAAAATTGCCACTAATAAAAGAATGATCACAGCTGAACTGCATAGGATTTTCTTTTTTCGACCTTTAAAAACAGAATTTTGTCTAGCCCATGGCGTAGTCTGACCAAATTGAACTGGTTCTTCGTTGTTCCCATGAAATTGAATTTCACCATTTATTATTTGATCTATAAATGAGAACAATTGAAATCTGTTTTTTTTCCTTTTCAAGGTTATTCATACTTGCATTTACTGCAGCAACGTTATTGATGATTTCATCTGCCTCATATGAAATTGCTATAACCAATTAAAAATTTCGTTTTATTTTTTCGAGAAAAAAATTTTAATCTCACGTGTACAACGATCAGAATCCTCATCCATCGTCAAACCAACCACTCAAGAATTTGAAGAGAAAAATCTAAAGGAAAACAAAAATATTTTCTCCGTTCGTATGTCATGATTTTGTCTACTACCAATAACTTCACGTCTCGTTCTCCTACGTATTCAGTTCTCTCTACGAAAGAAAAAGTATAACGAAAGTTATAAGCTTGTTATAATTGACTATATTTATTTATGAAATCAAAAGAACAATCTGACATCGATGACGAGAAGAAAAGAAGAAAAAAAACTAGACAAAAATCAAACATTTAACGATGGACAATTGCGACGTGTATGACCGATCTCTTTGCAAAGGCCACATTTACGTTGTTTACTATCACCATCACTATCTGAATTTCGCCGTTTACGAACATGAGTTGACTGATTATTTCGATTGCCACCACCAGCAGTCTGATTATAGACGATAGGTGATCTAAATGAGTGAAAAAAATAAAGATTGTTTTCAAGAGGATTGTGAGATGGCTAAACATACTCGTCTTTCCAAGCAAAAAAATTACAATTATCATTATTTCCACATCGATAGAAAGCTCGACCTTTGTTCGGTCCATCTTTTCTCACTGTTAGTTCTTTTGCATCGGCATTACAATTACACTTAGGTGCACCTTGACCATTTGTTGGACGAATTTGTTCTTTTTGTACAGGTCGAGTATTATGAGTGTTCATACTGTTATGCCGAGCTATGGGTTGTGGACGTCTGAAAATCAAATATTGAGAAAAAAAACGAACAATTTTTCTGTTTTACCGATTTGCTGCCGTTGTTGTTGCTGGTTGATTTCGATTAGTTCGATCACCGAATGGTCCTGATGGAGGTGCCGGAGGCGGAGGAGGTGGTGGAGGATTCGATCCCGGTGCACCGAAGTATTTCGTCATAGCATCATCGAGTTTTTGTATTTGATTTGCAGTAACAATGAATACTTGTCGATATTTATCAATTTGTTCTCGAAGTACATCGGCGGGATTTGCTCGTCCTTCGCAAACTCTTGAAGAGAGAAGAAAAAACAAAGATTCATGTCAAAATTTGAGAATGAATGAATGAATAAACTCACGCTTTGAGTTGATTTTCTAGTTCAGCACGAAGATGTGGTTTGGACAATTCATGGCCCATTTTATCATAACCTTCACATAGACCTAAACCCAATTTTTCCGGTTCGAATCTTCGTTCGGCATTCATTTTTGTGTAGAGTCTCTCTTGAATTTTGGCAATATGTTCGGCATGAGTTGCATCAGTGCCAATGCCATGTTTTTCCATGAGAGCAATAAGATCAGCTTCGGTTAGTAACTGTGGTGGCGTTGTTTCGCCTTGAATCATTTCAATTTTCGTTGGATAGAATGTTTGATTGAGTTCATAATGTGGTAATTCTTTTTCCGACCATTTATCATAAATATAAACATCCAAATAGTTTCTCTCGCGAATAATCAAACCCGATGCATGAAATTTTTCATTGGCTATCTCGACTTTAATTGTTGTTTCATCGCCTTGTGCATCTTTGGATACGCACGCAAGAAAATGTCGAACAACAAGTTCGTACAATTTATTTTCATCGTCAGTCAATTGTCCATCGGGATGTCGAGTCGGATGAATCGGTGGATGGGCTTTATCCGTGTTTTTGCCATTTCGTGGTCGAATACCATCGTTTAAAACTCGTTGAGCAAATGCGCCCCAACGTTGATCGACAACTTGATTTTGTACTAATGGTGTGAGATTGATTTCAGGCGGAAAGATATTCGTTTCCGTACGTGGATAACTAATTAAACCTTTCATATACAATTTTTCGGCTATTTCCATTGTTTTTTTACCAGTCATACGTAATTTTCTACTCGCTAGTTTTTCCATTTCGACAGTGTCAAGAGCTTGTGGTCTCCATTTGGATTTATTTTTTGATTTAATATCTAGAACTTTGGCTTGAGGTTCGTCCATAATCATATCGTAAATCATAAGGCAAGGTTGATGTTCAAATAAACGATTTCTTTCCCAAGTAAATTCACAGAATTGTCCGTTGTCAGTTTGATGTTCGACGTTTATTTTCCAAAATGTTTCACGAATGAAATTTTCTCGTTGAAGATATCGTTCGACAATGAAACCAAGCGTTGGAAATTGACATGAACCATAACTAATCACATGTTTTGCATCGAAACCGAATAGACGTTGTAAACGAATCGTTTGAAAACGTGTAAATGCAGCACCGATACGTAAATCTAATTCTTGACGAACATCAACAGCTGCACTAACACGTTGATCTGGTTGAATGAGATTATTCAAAGCACGACTTGCACTATTGAATGTAATTTCAGAAAATCGAGCTCGATATACTTTCAAACCAGCTTTCAACGGTCGACAGAGATCGATAATTTCATAACCGATATTTTCTCCTTCACGATCACAATCCGTCCAAATAATCAATGTCTGACATTTAACAACCTCACGTTTGAGAGTTCTCTCGATATCTGACGCACGATCAGTAACTTTCTTCTGTATGGGTGCATCGAATAGAACGACAGGATCTATTTGTGTCCAACTATTATATGTCGATGTAAAATCACAATTCATAATATGACCGGATACCGATGTAAATATCATTTGAACAGGCTGATTAAATAATTGATAATTAAATTCATAGATTTTATTAAATTTCGAAAAACCTTCACGCATTGTTGCTCCATTTTTCGATAGAAGACGTGCTAAAGATTTAGCTGCATCGTTCTTTTCAGCAACATTTAATACGCGATGCATTATTGCTTTCAATACAATTGTAGTTATTCTCATTCAATCATCTAGAATTTAAAAGAATATTATTTTTAGTATTCAATTAAATGCATCGATGGTCCATTCGTTTCACAAGAATAAATTTGTCTTATTCCATAGCTGCCTGTTTCAATTTTTGTATTCGGACATAAGTCACGTAGATTCGATATAAATTTATTATAAAATTCAAGTCCCGTGTCTTTATTTATATTATGATGATATTGAAATCGATGTCCATTCAATCGACCACCGAGTGTTGCTTGTGGAATAATCAAAAGATCACCACTAACATCAACTATCGTCTTCAAACCATTCTCACTTTCGCATAATCTAATCGATGCAATTTCTTTTGCTAAAAGAAAACTTTCATATTCTCTCTATCTCGGTCTCGATTATCCTACCCAGTTTATTCACATCTTCGATTTGTGCATCTTTTAAAAATGCAACAAACGCGACCATTCCACGATCGATGCTCACTTCAGTTTCATCTTGAAGACGTAATCGAGCTTTTGTACATTGCTGAAGTAAACAACGAACTCGTATTGTTGACATATGATTATTTTTTTTTTCAAAATAGTTAGATATATCTACAAATATGTGGATGTTATTCAGTCTATTTCACTCGGAGAAATAGGAGTTTTATTGAGAAAAACAACGCGAAAGACAAAAAAAGAAACAATCTTTAAAGTTTTTCAATCAAAATACTCGAAGCACCGCCACCACCATTGCAGATGCCTGCAACACCTTTCTCACCGGATTTCAAACTATGAACTAAGTGAACAACTAATCGAGCGCCAGACATGCCAATCTAAAATCACAAATGAAAATATACGTATTCGAACATCTTCAAATCAACGAACTGGATGTCCAAGAGCAACACCACCGCCATGAACGTTTAATTTATCATTGCTAATGCCAAGTAATTTACCATTGGCTAAAGCAACAGCACTGAATGCTTCATTGATTTCCCACATGGCAATATCATTCTTGTTCACATTCGCGAGTTTTAAAAGCTAGAAAAAACAAAAAAATGTTTACGATCAAGATAAATAAAATGTTTACTTTTGGAATAGCTAAACTAGGAGCTACACTAAAATCAACCGGGTTTGTTTCTGCATCAGCGAAAGCTAAAGCAAACTTGTCAATGCTTTTTTTTTTGTTTTCAATGTAAAATAAATCCTACCGACGACACGAGCCAATGGTTTACAACCTAATTCTTGAGCTGCTTGTCGTGTCATTAAAAGAACAGCAGCGGCGCCATCATTGATTTTCGAAGCATTGGCAGCAGTAATTGTACCATCTTTTTGAAAGACAGTACGTAACTAAATATTTTCCAATGACAGAAAGATAAAAACAAACAAAATCAACATACAGTTTTCATTTTTTCAAAATCGACTTTTTTATATTCTTCATCTTCTTTCACGATGATTTCGCCTTTCTTTGTCGTCACTTTCACAGGTGCGATTTCAGCGTTAAATACTCCGTCTTTCCAAGCTTTAGCAACACGTTCGTACGATTGTTTAGCATATGCATCTTGATCAGCACGTGAGAGACCTTCAGCTTTCGCTGTTTTCTCAGCGCATACACCCATTGGAATTCGATCGTACACATCCGTCAAACCATCTTTAGCAATACCATCTTCCAATTGAAGATTTCCATAGGGTGTATCACCTCGTGGAAGATAATACGGTACGTTCGACATGCTTTCCATGCCGCCAGCAATGGTTACATTCTGATGGCCACACATTAAACCTTGTGCGGCGAGCATAATCGCTTTCATTCCACTTGCACAAACTTTATTCACTGTTGTACAGATGGTTTCTTTCGGTAGACCGGCGTAGATCGAAGCTTGACGAGCAGGAGCTTGACCAAGACCTGATTGAACAACGTTGCCCATGTAAACTTCTTCGACACGATCCGGAGAAATATCTTCGAAGAGAGATTTGTTTTAAAAAAGGGCACATCGATAGCATGAAGTTTGACATACTCGCTTTTTCTAGACAAGCTTTTATTGCTGTTGCACCAAGTTTCGGTGCTGGAACCGAGGCAAGACTTCCACGAAATGAACCGATTGGTGTTCGAGCTGCACTTACGATCACAACTTCCTGAGAGAGAGAAAAACAGATTTCATTCAACCAAAAACAAAAATTTTAATCAAAATTACATTGAAATTCGATTTATTTGTTGATGCTGATCGATATTGTACACATGTTGATGTACAATTCGATGCAACTAAACGCGAAGCTACGGAAATACCGAGTCGAGAAATCATCTGTAATGCAAGTACAAAAAGAGGGTCAACACAACACCAATTATTTTTTCTCAGCGATTGGTTTTCTTTATCAACAAATCACACGAAACACATGGCTCCATCTATGGATCGATTTATTAAATATATATATTTATTATTAAAAAAAAAAGAAACGTGAAAAAAACTTCTAATCATCTTCTTCTTCACCCTCTCCTTCTTCTTCTTGTTCTTCCCTCTTGTTCTTCTTCATCGGCTTCTTCAGCTTCAGCTGCACGAGCTTTCGCTTCTTCTTCGGGCGATGGATCTTCGGCTTCACCGATTTCCGGTCCGTCACTATATTCATTCGCTGGTATCGGTGGTAATTCGGGTCCATAATCTTTCGTATCGTATTTATGACCGAAACCAACATAAAGATTTTCCCAGACCATTCCACGTGCAAAAGCAAATGCACCTGGCCAAACATTGGATCGAACAAATGCACAAGCATATTGTGGAATAAGATTTGACGAGACTTTAGCCGTCCAGGCTTTTGTATTTTGAATATCATTGTCGGCACCGATCGGTGTGAGAAGTGGTTTAGCTTGTTCAGGTTCGATTTCTTCTGTTTCAGCTTTCATTTCTTCTTCATCTTCGTTTTCTTCTTCTTCTTTATCGGCATTTTCACCTGGATTCCACCATTTAGTTCGACCTTGCGGAAGAATCTCTTGAACATGATGTATCCAACCGTTTAATTCCTCGTCGACTAATTCCGAGAGTGTTGCACCTTTGAAATCTTCATTTTCTTGATAATTTTCTCGGCCACCCTCTTCTTCAGCTTCTTCTTCTTCTTCGGAGAATTTAAATTTGCCCGCTGGTGATACAACCGTTGCCGCACTTATTCGAGCAATTTGAGCTCGTAGATAATTTTTCTCCGTGCCAGGATAGGCCGGATACGATTGAATTTCTTCACTTAAATTTCCAGTAAAAAAATGTCGAATAAGTCGTGCTTGAGAAATCTGTGCCGGTGTTACAATCGGCAATTTTGCCCAGGGAGCACCAGCTATCAATCAAATAATAAAATGATCGTGTTGTTTTTTTTTTCTATTTTGTCTACAAAACTTACGATGATTGCAAACATAGTACGTATATTTATTCACACCGGTGCCTCGTTCTTCTTTAGGAACGATTGGTGGTGATTTGTAGGTTGATTTCGGTAGAGGATCTTCTTCGCCTTCGAAATCTTCATCTTCACCATTTTGTCTATGATCATCAGTTGGATTTGTTTCTTCTGTTCCGTCATTATTATCATCCGTATCATCATCATTATGTTGTTCGGCTTCAGCAATGAAATAATTCTTTTGTGTACCGAAAATTTTACCCCAAAAACGAACTTTTTCAAATTGACCTTTATCAACAAGTTGTTTCAATGCGAGCCAAATTCTAATCAGAAGAAAATTAATAAATATTCAGATATGTCAGTTTTGTTTCTTCTTCATACCGATAAGCTTCATCTTTGCCAATGCCTGTACCGGATTGTTCGAAATAATAAGCCTGCTCGAGAATATAGGGCAATGGCGATTGCAGCGCTTCATCGTCGAGTTCTTCAGTATTATCGATTTTTTCGAACAATGGTTTTTGCTCTTCGGCTAGAATATGTTCGGTATCTTGAGCTGGTCGATCTCGTAGAGTATCCTGTTGTGGACGTGTTGCTTCACTCTTTATTGTTTTACTGATATCTTCGAAATTATCTGCGCCATCCTCTTTAAAAAAAACAAAAAAAAAGCACAATTTGGATATTTTCATGATTCAATCTCTTACGAGGTTGCTCAGTCAATAATTTCGCAATACAATGTGAGAGATGATCGTACCTAAAGCAAAATCAATCTATTAAACAAATCACAACAATCTATTCATTTACAAATTGGTTCCATCTTTCGTTGTTGCTGCTAAAATAAATGCTTTTGCATCAACATAATGTTTTTCTAAATCATTATTATCGGGCGTCGCACTTGCTCGTTGTTGATCTATATCATAGAAAATGAATACATGTCATGTTCATTTCAATGTTCGAACCTTCATAGTACGTGTTTATCGTCGTGCTCATTGCTACGAAAGAATGTTTGCGTTTATTACTACAACTCTCGGTTTTTTTTTCTTTTTCTTTTTGTTGCATCTATAGTTTCTTGACTGTTGCTTGCCAACCATTCTCGAGTAGAATTCAACTCTCTAAGGATGTCGCTCGACGATGATGATGATGATGACGTGTGAAAATTGATGTCAGACGCCCGCCTGAGTTGAGTATTGATCATTTTGTTTACTCTCATTCTTTTATTTGATTTTTATTGGTGAATGAAGTGATGATTTCAATCAATTGAAGAGAGCTTGTGTGTTGTTCGTTACACTTGTTGTTGTTGTGTCCTCCTCCGCCCACCTGCAATTAGTTGATGGTGTGAAACAATTTGTCAATGTGAATGTGTCTCTCTTTCGTCAAGGATCAAACGATAGTCACCTGCTAGATACATTGAAAAACTACCCCTGATCACCATTGTTCATAATGAATAAGCGGCAAAATTGATACGCTGATTTAACGAATGTTTGATTGTCAAATATACACATAGCAAAATCGAAATAAATCTCTATACATTTAAAATACACTTATCAAGGCGAACAGAGACGGATGGTCGATTTGACCCTCCTGTGTTAAATCACCATTGTCATTGTTTCCTTTCACCTTACAAACAAGAAGGATTATAACAGGCGTGCATGCTCTCGAATGTACATGTTGACTTGAACAATGATTATCCTTCTTCTTCACCTGAAACAAAGTCAAATTTCATGTGTGTGACAAAAATTAAATCCTCCCGATAGGTCATCATCAACGTTAGCCTCTACTGAATTTTTAACTTTCTTTTGAACTTCATTTGTACATACATATATAATTTCTCTCTTTCTCTCTCTTTTTTTCTGTTTCTTCAAATGTTTACGTAAGAGTAATGATTGAAATCAGTATTTTAATCGATCTAATCATTGAGAGAATGTGTCATATAGAGATCAACAAAGCGGCAGCAATTATTCGAAACCAAATAACACTTTCTCTTAAATACACGCGTTCAACCGCTTCAAAAAGATTTGTTTCATTTTCATTGTCGTCGTCTGTCTATTCGTTCCAAGTGCAATTTGCAAATAACAGACATAGCAAGAAAAAAGAGAAAAAAAACTTTCTCTACTCGATAAATAGATATATATACATATATATATGTATGCATACATAAATTGACAAATAACTAATTTCATATTGACACGCACGTTTATGTTCTATTTGACAGACAGTCAAGAATTTAAATTTTTTATTTCTCTCTCTCTTTATCCTCATGGAAAAAAAGAGTTGAACATAATTATGAACACAAATGTGATGTAACATATATTTCATCCATAATCTATCACCTTGCGAAAAAGTATACTGTTGAACTTGCTAGGAGATTAGCAAGGAAAGAGAAGATGAAGATGACATCAGAGCGGATCTCTTACTGACTCAAACTCACACGTACTGATATCAATGATATGTGTTGATCACATTTTTTTTTCTTCTTTTAATTTGTGCCGCCCTATTTGTTGTTGGACTTGTCATTGTCCATCACTATGCTTAGGTTTCAGTTTCTTTTTTGAAACAAGCAATTTGATATCTCATCGGGATACCTTTTTGCCTTCGACCTCGATCAATCTACGTGTCTTCTTTTTTCTCTCTCTCTCTCTTTCTTTCTTTCTTCCTTAAGAAGATTAATATAACAACGGATAGAAGAAACATTTTCGTTCGTCAGCCTTTTTTTTTTTTTATTTCATAGACCTCCTCGTTATTATTGACTTGATTATTCCGCTACGAATATATATATGTATATATCGATACTAATAAAGTCATGCTAACAAATATATGCACACGCGTGTGTGCAATATTGACCGAGCACGATCAACATTCGTTCGCTTTGTCATTCAAATAGTAACAGGCACTAATCTTTGACAGGCAAGCAGGTAGTCTTTCTTTTTCTTCTTTCTCTTTTTTCGTCCTCGCTTATTTGTTTATGCTGAATGGAACCAGTTATACATGATGAATAGTAATTTTCTTCTTTAGCAAATAGAGCGTGCACAAACGTCTATTGACGATTAAAATATATACATTTTATATGAATTGCTTAAGCTTATAGAGAGAGAGAGAGAGAGAAAGACAAGAATCTTCATTAATTCGAGAAAATGTTGTTCACATTTGACATATACGGATTGGATTTAAAGAAAAAAAAAAGAAAATCTCAAGTAACTTTTGCCTTCATTCTTTTTTCTTCTTCTTCTTCTCCCCTTTCATTTTCTTTTTTTTTGAAAAGAGGCGTAAACTAAAAACTCGACATTTTCGGGCGTCGCGCGATTTGTATTTTCACTTTGTATTGACTTTTTTTCTTTTCATTCGAACCAATGAGAAGAAATTTGCTTTCGTTTTTCTTCTTTTTAATGTCATGAGCCGAATTCAAACGAACAAGAGAGAGACACACAGAGAAAAAGGAGAGAAAGAAAGAGAGAAAGAGAGAGGGAAACATATCAAACATCACCCAATGAATTGATTTTATATGTGCACTATTCTCTGAATGGTGGTTCGACTTTTTGTCGTTCTCTTTTCTTTTCTCTTCTTAATACAAAAAGTGGCCTATCCATTTCAGAATATTTTCTTTCATCAATGAACAACGGACATCGACAAATGAGTACAACTTCAAGTAAAAACATCAAATGACAAATTAGATTATTCGATTTTCGTTTTTTTTGTGTGTTTTCTAGGTCGAATTTTAACTGATGTACCTTGTAAAGTTTGCCATGATAATTCATCAGGCAAACATTACGGCATATTTGCATGTGATGGGTAAGTGAATTGGAATGAAAAATCATCGTATGTTAATATTATGATTATTCTGATTCTAGTTGTGCGGGCTTTTTTAAACGTTCGATTCGTCGTAATCGACAGTATGTTTGCAAAAATCACGGACTAGGCAATTGTCCTGTTGATAAAACTCATCGAAATCAATGTCGAAGTTGCCGTTTAACACGTTGTTTGGAGGCTGGCATGAATAAAGAAGGTATTTGTTTATATTTCATTTAGTCGAGACTGTAGACTGGATGTTGACGTGATTCGGAAGATTGAAAACGAGAGAGGGAGAGAGCGACGAGAAAAAAAAAGTGAATTTCGTTTTGTCGTGTACTTCAACAGAATATTTATCCACTTGAGTGTTTAAATTAACAAAAAACATACCTAAAGCGATGAAAAATTAATTTCTCATTTTTCTTCTCATTTAGCTGTTCAACATGAACGTGGACCGAGAAATTCGACTATACGTCGACAAATGGCACTCTTACTCAAAGAATCAAGTGATCTCATCAGTGCCTATCATTTTCGTCATCATCATCATCATCCCATACCGCCCACATTTCATCATTCATTGTCATCTCCACCGATTACTTCTCCTCCATCACTGATTCATCCAACTCCCAAATATCCACTCGATCTTCGAACATCGATCATCGAACAACAACATCAAGCGAACGATGCTCATGAATCTGCAGCTCGAATTCTCTTCAGTGCGATCAATTGGGCGAAAACAGTGCCAGCATTTGTTGCCTTGTCCAATCACGATCAAGTATGATCGCATTGATCGTTGACTTGAAAATCTTTTTTTATTATGATTTGTTTTTTTTTTGTTTTCAGTTGTCTCTATTGGAAGAAGGCTGGCGAGATCTATTCATTCTAACAGCTGCCGAACAACAATTCTCTTTAAACATCTCCGATGTCGTTTCCAAAATAAGCAAAAATGAAAATCTCAAGTCAGATATTGAACATTTTCAAGATTTAATATTGAAATTTAAACACATGGATATCGATGCGAATGAATTCATTTGTTTGAAAAGTCTCGTTCTATTTAAAACCGTGCTTAGCAATTGTCAAACAATGACAAATACACATTTACATGATCTACATACGATCGCTTATTTACAAGATCAAGCTCAAATTCTTTTAAATACATATATTAATAAACAATATCCATCTCAGCCACATCGTTTTGCTAAATTAATACATTTACTTGCTGGTCTACGTTCGATTTCATCGTTAACTATCGAAGAACTTTTCTTTCGACAAACTATCGGAGATAAAACACACATGGAACAATTAGTGAAAGACATGTATCAAATAAACATGGCAAGCATAGTTGCTAATTCGACTTAGACATTTTCATTTTTCTTCTCTCTCGTTTTGTTTCTCTCTCTCGCTCTTTTTTGCTCCCGGTTTTGGGTATCAATAATTTCATTGTGGGCTTATTTTTCTTTTTTCTTTTGTTCTTTTTACACAGTGCTATTTACGGGCCATTTCTGTTTCTCTTTCTCGAGCACTTTCGTTTTCTCTCTCAATGTCTTGTTCTTGTACTCCTACTACTTGTTATCACGATATGAATTAAATAGAGTTTTTCTTCTTGTGTATACATTCTATATTGCCTGATATGAAACAATTGTTATTCTCATCAAGTGTGACAAAAAAAATAAAGAAATCGGAAATCAACATTTTTGTCTCTTGTTTTCTTGTCCTCCCCACATGATGATCATTGTGGGTGGAGTCAAATGTGAAGACATCACCTTCGCTTTCACGCTCCTGTCCGATTTGACTAGCATTGATAATTGGTAGGGGTCATCTTACTTGCGCCTAATGAAGACAAGCAAAGCATACCCTATAGTTGATGATTTATCAGATGAATGAACTCTCTCGCTCTCGGAGTCTTGTCAACACGTGTCCATACAGACGATGATCGGTAATAATAACATTGAATGCGTTAAATTTCGCCATGAGCTCAATTGTCAACTCGTCAGATTTGATTTTTTTTCGTTTTTCTTGATTGAATAATCAAATCCATTGAACCGAACGGAAATGTTTGCAAACATTCATTCAACGATGAGAACGAGCCAACAAGAAAAAAATAACTCCCCAATGGATTCGTTTGTTTTTTTCATAAACATCGAAAGGAATTCGAGAAAAATAACAACACTTGAACTTTAACTAATCAATACTTAAGACCTTCTCTCATTGTCAATGAACAGATTAAACGTTGTTAGTTGTTCAAGAGCAACACTAAATCTACATTGAAAGCGATTTGCCTCAACCGAAAATAACAATTAAAACTTTTTTTTTTCTTTTACTTGTCTTTGTTCATCATTTATAATTACACATCAGTCTCTATTGTCCATTTTGTTCGTTTTTGTTCTTTTTTTCTTTCTCTCTCTCTCTCTTCTTCTGTCATTGTATATGTACTTACATGTCTCGTCTACCTTCAATTTAAAATCTCTCGTGTGCTCAATATGTGAAATTGCCTTAAGGGTATCATCCAATAGCTGATCATTGATTGTTAATTGGGGACGAACGACTAATTACGGGAGGGAGAAATACTCGTCTAGTATCATTTACATCGTTGAACAAAAAAAGTGAGAATTCTTCATCTTTTATTTTCGTTTAATTAAAATTGATTCGATTGAAATGAATGATAAGTTTATTTTTGTACAAAAAGAAAGTGACACATTACAACTTTTTTCTCGCTTTAACATCACCAGTGTACGCTTTGAAACGTTTGTCGATTTGTATTCGACGTTGTTTAACTTCGGACTCGAGTTTTTTCAACTGAAATTAATAAAAAAATGAAAGTTAAAATGAATATAAAAAAAAACAAACTTCTCGAATTTCTAATTCAGCTTGATGTTTTTCTTCGGTTGCATTGCCTCGAACCCCATTTCGACGTCGCATCATTTTACCTGTTATCTCACGAATACGTTCTTGAACTTGTCGATCACGAATTCGTCTACAAAAGAAAAAGAAACAGACGTTATCTATTGAATAATTTCTCTCTCATAAACTATTGATACCTCTCCTCTTCTTCACGCATCACACTTTCCGGTGAACGATTTCGTCGACTTTCATATCGAATTGCTTTCTCAACCATTTCCTGTTGATCTTTCGTCATAACAGGTAGATAATGAGGATCAATACCAAATGGAGCTTGAACAACAGCTTCAGAATAATCTATATATACAGGCGAATAGAAGCTAATTTGATTAACTCAAGTAGTACAACACATACCTTTGCCTTTAACCAAACGTTTTCGACGTAATTGTTGTTGACTAGCACGATAATCTTCTTTCCAATTATGTAATAAGTCTTGATTTTTCACTCGTTGTAATTCTTCATTGATTTTAATATTTTTATGCTACAGAAAGAAGTGATAAATAGATAACTTATTCATTCAATGTGATAAATCGAATGTACTTTCAAACGAATTAATCGTTGTTCTTCTTGAGCACGAGCTGCAAATCCATCACCAATAGGATCTGTCGAAGTCACAACTTTTGGCTTTCTAAAAAGAAAACAGAAATCATTCTTTTGTTTTGTTTTCTTATTTTTTCAATTTGTTGAAATAAAAACAAAACAACAATTCGTGTGAAAACAAAATAGAACGTGGGACAATCAACAATCGAGTGCGCGTACATACACTCGAGGTAATTTGAAATCAATGTTCGATTTTGATGTATGATGCATACGCATTTCGGAATAACTAACTCTGTTAAACTGTATACACGATTGTAGATGAGAAATATTCAAAGTTGGATAATAATCTATTTCCGATCTCAATAGTTAGTGATGAGAGAAATTTTAGCTTATTCTTTTTTTTTTATCGAAAATACTATCGATGGATACTTTGTTATTCGAAGATATTTCAAAGATGAATTATTATGTGGAGACCTGGATAATTGTTGTCGTCGTTGTTGTTGTTGTTGAGGGTGTTGCTGTTGTTCTTTGTTTTCGTCTTCAGCATCTGATGCCCAAACATCATCGATGAATTCATCGTATTCATTTTCATTTTCGGACAGATTCAATCCTTCACGAAGATATTCTTGAATTGATTTAATACCTTGTTTAACAATCTCTAATGGCGGATGATCCAATGGATTACCGTCGAGATTAAGTGCGGATAAGCCTTTTACTTTTCCTGAAAAACGAGAGAAAGAGAGAGTGAGACGAAAAGTCGAGTGGTTGAAGAAACACAACGTTTGTACCTAATTGAGCGGGTAACTTTCGAATAAGATTTCCACTTAATAATAAATATCGAAGACAGGAATGTTTATCTAGACTATCGACTGGAATAAGCGTTAGCTGATTGTTTCGAAGATCAAGCCATTTGAGATTCGGCAAACAACGAAAAAGATCGTCGGGTAATTTAGTGAGCTGATTACCTTCTAAGTACAAACACTTTATTCCAGAAAGAAAAAACAACAAAGCAGATTAGTTTTTCGATGATTTGAAATGAAATGATTTATTTTACTTGCAATGAAGGAAACGATAGTAATGTTGGTGGAAATTCAGAAATATTTTTCTTCGATAGATCAAGACAATTATAACCGTCCTGTCGAGCTTTGAGAATAAACAATGTTAATTCATCTTTATCTTCATCTTTTTCGTTGATTTGTAGAGTTTCTTGAAATTCATTTTGTAGAATATCATTGATTTCTTTGTCTGGTTCATCAACTGGTGATGCTGAAGATAAAGATACTTGTGAGACATTATCATCATCATAATCTTCTTCTTCTTCATTTGCCGATAGATTCGGCGATTGTTTCACATCATCCGTCATGTTTATGTTAATAAAAAGTCAGATTGTATTTTTTTTCTCTTTCAGCCAACTCCATACGAGTACGTGTTACTAAGCAACGAAGAGTATTTAATTGACTAGAAACTATCGACATCTTGTGGTGAGAAAGAGTTGAGTTCATTTATTAAAGCGAAAGAAAAATTATTCTTATTATTATTTTGAATAGTCTCGTCGAGGTAAATCTTGAAGACTGAAGTATGATCGACTGTCTAATGACGCGTTGACCGTCGAACTCATGTTATCGATTTGATTGAAAGGATTTTGAGGATGAACAGTTGTGACTATGCACGATAATGGACCGTGCAAATTTACATAACGAGGAGTCGATGTATCGAACGGAAGAGATCTGAACGAAAACGAGATAAAATTGATTTTTAAATAAATTGAACAATTACTTGTGAACTGCGGCTGTACTCGTAAAAGCACGACCCGATTCATCACAATGAGAGACTGGATCGAGTTTATTCCAAAATGTTTTACCTGTATAATGCGGAATGTTTGGTTTACTAAAGAGAAAAAAATAAAGTACAAAGATTTTTAAAGAAAAAAAAAACAATGAATCAAAATTTTACTAAGAACTCAATGCACATTTCGGTTGTTCGGATCGAACAATTGTATACGGTTGAAAATCAATGGTTGGATTGTCGATATTTTCTAATTGATCACCTCCAATACAACCCGAATAACCTGATATTTGCTTGGCACGTGATAATGGAGCCACATTCTGAAATGGTTTTTTTATGTAATATGTATTTCGTGGTTGTGCACGATCCCATTCGAGAACACGGTATCCACGGCTATCGTAAAATGACGGTAGACTTCTCGATGTTAATAATGGATCACTTCCATTTTCTTCGTAAGTTGTCGATGGAATTGATTTTTTCGTTGGCAATGGCAAAGGAACTTCATCGAAAGCTGCTTGTTGAGTCGATGTGTACATGTAATTTCGTGCGAGATCGTCAACAGTCGTACGTGGTTGTTTTCGAAAAGGTATTTGTGTGGGTAGACGATCACCATTCTGAAGAAAATCTTTTGTTTGTCGAGCATTTTCGCCCGGATTTATCGAACCACCAGGTCCTATGTGAGCACGAGCTGTTCGATCGTTGAATTTCGACAGATTCGCGATCGTCATTTGACGAGGCACAAGTCGTTGTGGATCTGGTCGTGATTTTCCGAATGAAAACTTTGCCATCGATGCATCAGACATGTCCATCGGTCGATGATAGACTTTTCGGTTCGGTTGACTCGTATATTCATTGCGCTCATTCTCAATCGGTTCTAAATTGAATCGTGTTTTAACATAAGGTGTTCGCTGTAAATGATAGACACGTTGCGTTTGAGTTTTATCTATGACTGTGGGTGCATCGTGTCCATTACTTCGAAAGAACGCATAGGAACTCGGTCGTGTTAAATTCAATGAATTTTCGAGACAATATGGCTGCGAGGCAACTACTTGGGCCATATTTTCTTTTGTAAATAAATTTGTCAAACAAGAAAATAAATACTTCTATGCCATTTGTATGTCATGAAACTTAGCAACATACGTGGCATGTTGAAGAATATTTTCTCGAATGATTCTTAATTATGGAAAACGACGAAGGGAGAGAAGAAGAGAAAAAAATTCATTTTTTGTTTATTCTTTACATACAAGACTAGAAAAAAAAAACAGAAACACACGCACACATAAGCAGATGATTGCTTGCTTGTTCTATACAACACTTGCACGTGTTTGATAATTCGATTGCCATGATGTTGATGATGATGATGATGGCGATGTTTTTTCGTCTTTTGTTAACATTTTATCAAGCAAAAGAATGCCATTGAGTAATGGAGGCGGTTGAGGATTGAGAATTGTTTGTAAAGTTGGAAAATCAGTTCGACATTGATTATCACGTTTGATCGATTTCGGTAGAGTGCCGAATGTTGACGATGAATTTGTTAGAATTTCATGGAAAATATCGTTCGTCGGTTGAAAACTGACATTTTTCGGTGATTTTCGTGTTAGTGTCGTTAGAGCAGAAACAGTATGTTTTCGTTCGAGATCCGATGTCGACGAAGAAAACTCGCCATCGGTCGTTGACGGTGTTGTTAATTGAGAATTCTTTAAAAAAAAGAAAAGAAAGAAAAGGTCAGTAAGATCACCACATGGCTCATCCGTATGCTTAACAATCAGTTGACCGAAGAAAACTCATCAATAGACAAAAGGTCGTGTTGATATACATACTCCAACAATGATACATTCAAGATATAAACATACTTTTCTTTGTTTAGTCCAAACGGCATAATCATTTTTCTCATTTGATGGTAAAACACCGTGAAGAATTTTCTTTTGCGAACATTTCTCTTCATCATTGACTATTAATCGACTTCCGTAGAGATTTTGTTTCACAGTTTTCTTCCAACAATATGTATAATAAATGATAATCAATGAAAAGAAACTAATTAAAAGAAAAATCAAAATAAGAATAAGAACTGTTGGTGTTTTTCGTAATGTTTTGCTCATATTATTGAATAGATTCAATGATAATGGATTATATTTATAGATAAGAATTTGTAAACGTTTCTTCGTAAGAAACCGATGATTTTTAGCTTGAAGTTCAATTTCATATGTTCCTGGAGTGATTGACGAATTTTTCAACCAAAGAGAATTGTTCAGTCCGATTGAGAACAGTTCTGAATTAGAAATTGTAAGAATAACAAGAGAATTATTATCCAGATCTCGATCATCGATTTTAATTTCAGTAATAAATTGAAACGATGGATTCGAAGGATCGACTCGTTTGGAATGATCATTGGATAGAACATGACGAATTTCGTTTGTCTCAGGCGAAACGAATACAGGTGGATTATCGTTAATATCTCTACCAAAACAAAACAAAAACAAAATCGAGACAAAGAAGAAGAAAGAATTCTTACAGAATTCGAATAGTCACAATTGTTGAGCCAATTGTTGAGTTATCCGTTGCAATCACTGTTAGTTTATACTCGTCTTGCACTTCTCGATCGAATATAAAACTCGTCGAAATCCAACCATCTCGATCGATTTCGAATAGATCTTCGTAATTACTCAAAGCATAATAAATTCGATCGCCAATATCTCGATCGAATGCTTTCACTTGACCGACAAGACCAATCGTTTGATTTTCATAGATCGAAAACAAGTAATTATCTCGTTCGAATTCAGGCGAATATTCATTGATATTAATGATATTAATTTGTACATCAATAAATGATTCTAAGCTCGGTTGACCATGATCTCGTGCTCGAACTTGAAAATGATATTCACGTTTGAGTTCATAATCGAACGATGTGTTCGTTGAAAGCATGCCTTCGTTTGCTGTGATATGAAAATAAGATGACGGAGGACTAATTGCATAGGAAATCTGTCCATTGACGCCTTGATCCGAATCGAATGCTTGAACTTGTCCGATAATCGTCGGTATTCGATTGTTTTCGATGAGATCGAATGTATAATTCGATTTGAATTGCGGTATTTCATCGTTGACATCGGTTATATTCAATTCAAACGTCATCGAACGACGTAGACTCGGTTGACCGAAATCTCGAGCTCGTAGTTCAATTTGATAGAAACTCATTGTCTCACGATCGAACGATCGCGTTGATTTCACAGCATAGGAATTCGATTGAAATTGTTCGAGATAAAACAATCGATGTGGTTCGACAGTTAATTGTGCCTTGAAAAAAAATCCACAAAACACTTTTTTTTCCTGTTCTTCTTAATTTAAACTACTCAGTCTTACTCGTCCATGATCGCCAGAATCTTGATCGTAAACAGTAACAAAAACTAACGGTAGATTAATATCAAATGATTCGTTGACAAATGCTGTATTGCCCGTATGTTCAAGTAGAGAATTGAATTTCATTTGTATCGATGGCGGATGATCATTTTGATCGAGAACATAAATATCAATTCGACATGTATCACTTAATGGATTGGCGCCTTTATCATGAACACGAACTTTTAGTTGATAGAATTTCTCGGATTCATAATCGAGTGCTTGAGTCAATGTGAGAACACCCGTCGATGAATCCAAACGAAAAAGATCGTCATATTTCGATTCGAGTTCATAGACAAGTTCGGCATTAATGCCAAGATCGAGATCGATTGCGTGTAATCTTAAAAGATACTCGGGAATGGTATTTTCAGCAACGGAAATATTATAAACCGATGATTCGAATTTCGGTTGACAATCATTGATATCTCTGAAGAAAACAAATAAATGTCTCATCGAATTCAAACTAAATCTCTTACGTTATTTCAATGGTAAGAATCTGTGTACCAATATTGGGCGGTGAACCTCGATCGATTGCTAATAATTTAAAAAAATATTTCTCAATTTTTTCTCGATCTAATTTTTGTTTAACGATTAATTCTAATTCTCGGCTTTGATTATCGTAGATAAGTGCAAATTGTTGTTGATCATATTGATCAATCGAGTCTAAACGATAACTATCGATACCATACGGTGGTGAATCATAATCAACGGCAATTTCCAATGGTATTCGATGTCCAAGTGGAACATTTTCAGCCATGAAAATTTTCGCTTCGACTTGAGAAAATTTCGGTATCATATCATTGATATCATGACATGAGATTGGCTGAGAAAGAATGTAATTAAATGGCGATTGATTAAGATTGACAGTTAATGTTAAAGTAAAATTACATTCGAGAACATTACCACCGAAACACAGACGTTTACGAACGTAATCTTCTCGATCGAGACGAGATTTTAATTGTATTCGTCCATTGACATATTCGAATGGTTGACTTGTTTGACTGTGAAGTAAAGATGCTTGATTAAAATGAACATGAAGTGTATGCAATCGTGGACGAAGATCAACGACAATTGTCGATATTGGACTTTCTTCGAATATGGATACTGATGGAAGAATTTGTGAAACAATAGCTGATAATGTAGATAGTGGAATATTGAAAAGTAGATAGATGCCAAGGATAAAATTCATTATTGTGATTGAATATGGAAGAAAGAAATGGACAAATGAGAGAATGTATATGGTCTATCTATCTAAAGAGAGAACAGAGAAGAAAAGAAAGAGGAGGAGAAGGAGAAGGAGGAAATAGCATAAATCAAAGGTATAACTTCGAGTCAAAAATGCTCTTTAAGATTTTCAGTAAATGGTTCTTTTGCTTCTCTTGAAACTAGTACATAATCATTTATTAAACGATATGACAAGTGGGCGTCGTTGTGTCTCGGTTCTAATATAGTTCAAGGTTTTTCTTTCTCAGTTTTACAGGAAATTATTGTATATAAGGCGGAGAGAGAGAAAGAGAGTCATTTTCTCTCTCTCTCTCTGTCTCACAGTGAGATTTATGCATGAACGAAGTATTCGTCATCACGCAATTTCTCTTCTGAACTGAACGATTTCAGTCAATTGTATTTAGCTTCTCTCGTCTTATCATTCACATGGGACAATTATATTTTATGCAATAAAACGGAAATAATCTCTCTGTTAAATTTCAATACGAAAGCTAAATGAGATTTCTCTTTTTTTTTGTCTTATTCGAAGTGCGCACATATATACGATGAGAAGATGATCTGTGTTTATTTCTTGCGACATCGTCTGTTTATCTCTTTCTCTCTTTACAGATGGACAGCAATGAAAATGAAGCCATATGTAATGACTTCTCTCTTATAGGGCAATATAATCATCTTCTCTCTTCTCGAGATTTATGGTTGAGAATATCGACACATACGTTAGGTGTTGTTCAGTAAATTGAATAAGTTCGAAACTTGTGTAATGATTATTGATATATGGGAATAGTCACCATATGGATCGAACAACATAGTCAAAATAAACGAACAACGATTAAGTCCTAATTGATAGGATGTCATCAAGATATATAATTATCCCTCTGAACATCGGAAAAAGAAAGCTTTTCCTGATGATGATGATGATGATGATATTACATGATTGCATGGTAGAACATCGATAGCTAATGATGCATGTATTTTAAAAAGTGATTAGGATTTACCTTGACTGTAAAACAGGTTTGCATGATATTTGTAATTAAAAAGAAGAATCGATCAAGCTTAAAACAAATACTTACGCAAGGATTTCAATTGAACTATATACGCATATACAACAACGACAAAGACGACGACATGGAAAACAATTGATTGATTAGTAGAAATACTTTGTCGAACAGCCGTCTATCTTTCCCATGATAAGATTTTCTCTTTAATATATATATATATGATTAATTCTTTGTTCTATTGTTCAGTTCGAAAATTAACTTGTTGAGAAAAAGTCATAAAAAAATGGACAGAGGACATATGTTAATTGACCTTCACATATCGATTACATCATGAAATAAACTATTATTTTTATTTCGAAATATCAATCTGACTTGGCGTGTTCAACATATATATATAGAGAGAAAGAAATAGCCTAGACAGCTGACTAGTTTATAGCATGTAATCAAAAATGGACATTTTCTTGTTGCTAAGAATCGACAATTTAATGCACTTTCTCATGAGAATACACCTGGTTGACGATAATAAAAATCTTTAAACGTCAATCGACGTACATATGTCATGAAAATTCTTGAACGCTAAACGGCAGTTTCGATTTTCTTTTTGTTTAATTGAAAAAAAACATAAACAAGGTCATCAATCAACGATGATGACGTCACGTGAGAGATGTACTCTCTTTTTTGCTCTCTTGCGTGTGTATATTTATTGACAAGCTGTGATTTAGGAAGAAAACGAAAATGAAAAGAAACGATTCGGTTGAATAATTTTGTCTCTCATTTTTTTCTTTTGCAGTATAAATGCAAGAAAAAAAAAGAAAGAATATTAAAACAGTATTTAGCAAACATGGACGCGATACATAAACCTCGTATTATAATTATGCGTCATTCGGAACGTTTAGATTTTGCACTCAAAAATAACCATTGGCCACATGAAGCGTTTGTCAACGGTGTCTATTCGCCGAATGTCACTCAAATGCCAACATTTTTGCCCTTACGTGCCAATCCACATGAATATTCGCTTGATACGCCATTGTCGCGGCACGGCAAAGCTCATGCTTATCATACGGGTGAATTTTTTCGTTCAGTAGGCTTAATACCACATCGAGTTTATACATCACCAGCTATGCGATGTGTTCAAACAGCTGATTCCGTACTCGAAGGTGCACATCGACGTGAACGAGCACCATTACGTGTCGATCTCGCTCTACACGAGCCCACCAAACGACAACTACCAATTCAATCAGCTGAATTCTTTGCATCGGCTGGTTTTTTTGTCGATTTAAATTATCAACCTGTTCTTGCGCCGAAAAATAGTTCGGTGATCGTCCGAGAAACACGTCTCGCTTACTATCGACGAATGTACGCTTTCTTAAAGAGAATTAGTCAAAAACTTATTAGTCAAAATATGAAAGTATCGGTTCAATCAGTTCCACCGACTGTTCTAGTTGTTACACATCGGCCGTGTGTAACTCTCCTAGCAGCGATGTTAAATCTCGATTCAGTTGATGATAAAGTTGCGTATTTAAATGCTATGGAATCGGATAGACGTGGTGAAGTCAATTTTCTTTCGATGATTATTGCTGAATATGATGCTGCAACAGGTTTATGGACATTTCTTTCGGATTTTCCTCAATTAGCATCGACGACATCATTGACAGCAGCCGATCGTCTCATTAAATCACTTAAAATTTCTGATTAAAACTGTCGCTTGTCTCTGTATGTGTGTGCTTTCTTTTTTTCTGATGTCAGTAATAAATAACCGAGGAGATTATGTCCAGTTTTGATTTTTTTTTCATTGGTCAATCGATTTGCTAGAGGCTTAGTTCGCGTATTGATGGAGTAGTTGTGCTGTGATGTCGCTCACACTATTTTCACTTTACATTCGTTTGTTCCTTTCGACATCATCAACATATGCATATGTATAGCTGTATGTTCCGGTGTTTTATGGTGTGATAAAGCTAATTTTCATAGAAGGTCGTTAAGAGTCTGTGTTGTATTGTGTTCTTTTTTTCTTTGATAGTTAAATATTGGATTGAATCTCCGTTTTTCTTTCTTGTTCGCTCTCTTCGTCGTTTTTTTTACAACAATCAAGTGAGACTTCAGATTTTATTTGATCAGAATTTCTTTTCTTGTCTCTTGACGATGACTATCAAATGACATATTAATGTGAATTCGTATATATATATATAGCTATTCTCTCTGTTTTTTTTCTTCTTCTTATCTTAGTTTTATATTTTACTATTACACTGGAAAATTTTCTTTGATTATACTTCCTATTTGGAGCTATGCCAAGTGTTTGTCCCCTGTTCGATGTCGTCGGTTGTCCGTTCTTTTTCTTTTCTCTCGGCTAGACAAATTACATCCCGAGCTCGTTCTCTAGTTGGTCAATGTCCCTTGTCGGTCATTGACGAGAGCATGAGCGAAAGAGAGGAGAAGAAGAAGAAGAGAAGAGTAAGTTTTGAATATAATGAGTATGCAGTCGGACGAGTGCAGTTTGAGAGTTACTATTACACTCGTATGAAAAAAAAGTACATTCGATATTGTGGTAAGCAAGGCTCTTTTGTCTTCATCGTCTCGATGTATTTGTTCATTCAAGGTTATTTTTTTCTTCTTTTTTCTTGTTTCTGGACTTGTCACATTTCGATTTTTTTTCTTTGCTTATGCATGGCAAGATCAAGTAAAAAAAAACACACGAGTAAACGAACGAACAAACGAACGAGTGAATAACCAATACTGATTAATAGCCAGATAAATATTCGATGTAGGCGTTTTTGTGTATTGAGCCAATATATATATAAGCCCGTAAAGTTTTTATTTACTAACATAGACAAGGTGTCTGTACATACACGTATGTGACTAGTCGTTTTTGTTGTTGTTGATTCAAATATCTTGGATGTTAATGATGATTGACTCTTTTTTTTTCGACTATATTACACAATTGTATTTTCATTTCTCTGACCTTTTTCGTTGGACGAGACAAAATCGATTCATAATCAATGTTTGACTAGTAGACATTTACCAAATAAAAAACTTGTTTCTCTCTCTCTCTCTCTCTCTCTTTCTTTCTTCGCTATGTACAATGAGGCCAAGATTCGATTCTTTCACTCGATTGAATATGCAAACGAATGCAGTTTTTTTTTCTGCTTTCGAGTATCGGCACAAAAAAAATGAAAACTCTCCCTCTCTCTTACATAAGACAATTTTTCACAAGTGTGTCACCTGTCACTTGCTATGCTCTTTCTTCTATTTGCCAAAGAAATAGAATCGATTCTATCAATTGTTTGACATTTACTTTATCTAGTTTAATCGAATAACCTTTGCAAATCTTTCTTTGTTCTGCTAGATTATCAATGCCTGCCGAAACAATGACAGACGATCCACAACATGAACGTCTTGTCTACACGTATACGTATACATCGGACGGTGATAATGGTCAAGCACCACAATCGAATACAGTTAAAGTAACAACAACAGTTGAGGAAGAAACAACGCCCGACGGAACGAAAGTCGTACGAAAAAAAGAAGAATCTCAACAAGTTTCAAAAGTAACGAAAATACAAAAAATTACACGTGTTCATCGTCATTTGGTCGATCCGATTACTGGCGAATTAATCCGACAAGATGATCCACGATATCAAGCTTTAATTGCTGAATTTGGCGAACCAACACCAACAACATGGTCCGATGAACAAATCGTCTACGAAGGCAATTCAATGCCAACAAATGGCGTCATAACTCGACATGAAACAAGTTCAGGTTTTTCGCCGAATTCTTCGTATACTCAACAACAACAACAACAACAACAAAAAACACGTTTCAATCAACTCGATGAACATTCACCATCATCGGCACGTTCATCACAACGTTCGACAACAACAACTACAACGACACATCAACATCAACATATCTACGATCAACAACAAACAGGCTATCGAAACAATCGAAGTACGTACACATCCGGTGGCGAAGGCAGCGAAACGAACGGTTCGTCATCGCATCGAGCTGCTTATTCCAATGGTCGATCATCAGGACGAGTACCACCTCAACATCAAAATGGCCACGGGCGAAATGGACATAGTCATGAAACGTTCGATCATCGATATAACGGCGCACGTTATAACGAACCAGAGAATAATAAAACAAATACTGACGAACGAATCATCGATTACGATCCCAATGATCCCAATCTCGTCGATGAACCATATCTCGACGTCGAAAATCACTACGAAGGTCTCGGTCCAGGTCGAACCGATAGTTTCGCTCGAACACTCATGCCGACTGCTGGTCGACACTCACCCGATAGTTTCGGACAAGGTTAGCTATCGCGATTTCTATCTATTTATCATTATCATCATCTTTTCTTTCAGCGCCTCCGGACTATGGCGATGATTACGGTGCATTAGGTCGTATGTACACGCCGTACGGTTTAAACGATGATGATTATCATTCACGACGACGATCACCATCGATTGACACAGAATTTCGAGAACAACGTTGGCGTGATCCTGATCTTCAGGAAGTGATTGAGTATTTAAGTCATACGAGTGATGTTATCAAAGAGAATGCTGCTGCTTATCTGCAACATTTATGTTACAATGATGATAATATCAAATCAAAAACACGATCATTAAATGGCATCGCTTATCTTGTTTCTTTACTTCAACATGAAAAACCTGAAATACAGAAAAATGCTTGTGGTGCACTCAGAAATCTTTGTTATGGCAAACGAAATGATGAGAATAAAGTTTGTTTGTTTGTTCTTGAAAATATTCTCTATGTATACACGTTGTTGTTGAAATATTAGATTGAATTGAAAAATCGTGGTGGTATACCATCATTAATTCATCTCCTTCGTCGAACACCTTATGAAGACGTTCGTGAGTCAGTCACAGCTGTTCTTTGGAATGCTTCATCATCTCCTCAATTAAAAACTCAAATTCTCGACGAAGGTCTTCATGTTCTCGTTAAAAATATAATCATTCCGTTTTCGGGCTGGGATGCCGATGTCAATCGTCGATTGAATCCACAGGGCAAATTTCCGCCGATTTTCAAAAATGCAACGGGCATTCTTCGAAATTGTTCGTCGGCTGATTACGATGGCCGACGAAAGATGCGTGATTGCGATGGTTTCATACCGTCGCTTCTTCATGCCGTCAATTCAAGTCTTCAATCACTCAATGAAATCGATAATAAATCAATTGAAAATTGTATGTGTATATTGAGAAATTTATCTTATAAATTACAAGAAGTGATCGATCGTGATTACGATCGAAATTATCCGGCCATGGCTGCAGCATCGACATGGAGCGTGCCTCAATCTCAACAACGGCCTGAACAAGACAAAACTAAAGTCGGTTGCATGGGTTCGAAACAAAAGAAAGGCAAACAATATATTGAACAAGCAACAATGAATAATAATAATATTCACGCCATTCTACCACCGAGAGAAGGACGACCAGTTGAAATGCTCTGGCAACCGGACGTTGTTGGCACTTACGTACATCTTTTGAGACACAGCAGTAATCCCGATACACTCGAAGCAACTGCCGGTTGTATTCAAAATCTAAGTACGAAGCGAAGAAAACAAAATCTTCTTTATTTTTTCTATTTGACATTTCGTTTTAGCTGCTTGCTATTGGAAACCATCGATAGACATTCGAGCCGAAGTTCGTAAAGCTCGTGGTCTCTCGGAATTAGTTGATCTACTACGTGTTGACGAATGTGATGCCGTTGTCAATGCATCGGCAATTGCTTTACGAAATCTTGCCATCGATCCAAAAAATCGTGATGTACTTGGCGGTTGGGCTATAAAAGAGCTCGTCGCTGTTCTACCTGATCCAACCGAACAGACAGCAAGTCGTCGTCGTCATTCCGATGAAACACTTGCATCGGCTCTCGCTGCACTCAATGAAATCATTCGTACGAACGATACAAACGCTAAAATTCTCTTTCAAGAAGGCGGTGTTACCAAAATGACCGGTATTATGAATGCAAAAGGACATATTTACAATGCTAAAGTTATCAAATATACGGCACATGTTTTGAATACAATGTATAAACATCGAACATTGCATGAATTGTACAAACAACATGGTTATAAAGAAGGAGATTTTATTCATCATCGATTAGTGAATTCGAAATCGTTGACATCAAGTCCACAATCGACTCTTCATCGGCCACGAGGAGATATGGGTCAACCAACACATTTTACATCCAAAGGCAAACAAATAACACGTCCACAAAGAGTTGATGATCAACGAATGCAAAAACTCAATCGAAGTATGGATAATCTTCAACGATCGAATGGCATGTCGACATATGCCGATCCTCATGCTGATCTCTATGCAACTGTACATAAAAATCGTTCACAACAAATTCAACCAGCGCCATGGGATCAACTTGGTCAAGCATCGACATCGCCTGATTCTTGGGTTTAAATATTTGTTTTCATCGAAACTGTGTTTTATCTTTTCTCTTTTTATCAAACACGTCAGATTCTTTTTCCCTTTTCTTTGTGCAATGTTCATTAAATTGCATTCACTTCAAACAACACATGAGTTAATGAACATATTTACTTTCTAATGTATAAAAAAAAACGAAAAGCTCAGGTTTTTCTCCTTTTTTTTTTCTTTGCAGCGTGTGTGCTTAATCTTATTGTCGTATTTCCTTCTTTTTATTATCGAAAATAATAAAGAACAATATTCTTAGGAGACGAATTTTATTCAAACTTGTAGTTAATGAAAAATTTTTGATTGATAAACAAAAAAGAAACTGGTATCGATTCTAAAGAGAAGAATGCATTTTTTTTAAAATAAAATGAACGAACACTAACGACACACTACTCAGCCTCTCAAATGATCATATCGTTTCTGATTGGTTCGTCTACTGTCATTGAAGATTAGAGATTTGATTCTTTTTCTTATATTCATTCGTACATATATCTTTTCATGCCAAATAGATTTTCTATGGCAGGTCGAATTATTCCACCTTGTTATTGGTTTGTTAATTAAAAAACTTAACAAAAAAAAATCGAATTTCTTCTTTTTAGTGGAGCTGAACGAGATCTAAACAAAGTCGAAGTTCAATGTTGTCTTTGTTTGCGTTTCTGTCATCACGAATGTATATCCGTTCAAACAGGGTAATTAAAACAATTTAAAACGAGAAAAACAAAACATACAAGTTCGAATTTATTCTAGACCGATGTTTCCATTTATGATCAATTATCAATTCATTTGTAAAGATTGTTCGCCAACAAAAACCGACGAACAATTTGTTAAAAAAACTGCCAGTTTGTTGAGAAAAAAAAAGTCTTTTATTCAATGAACAAAAAAAATCTTTGTTTCTTAGCATTCAATCAATTGTGTACAACTGCATTAGCCAATCTAACACAGCAATCAGCATCTCAAACGTTCTTCTCTCGCGATCGAGTAAACCGTGCAAACCTGTTTAGGAGTACTTTATCTGTCTTTCGCTAGGAGATCTTACCCTTCATTGACGAAAAATGGGATTTATTAACATTTTCACAAAAGAAAAACAAGCCAACATTGCACGCATCTGTTTACAAAGCATTAGTAAGCTCAATTTTTTTTTCGAAATTATTTCAATTGATTTCGTGTGTTAGGGTCGAGAAGATCTTTTTGTTTCATCGGAAATCAACGGTGAGCTAATGATTGCTTTGCGTGAACAATCACTTGAACGAATCGGTCCTATGAACGAGAAAAACATCGAGCTGATGAATTCAGCAGCAGCACGTTCACAATCGCCATCATTGGCAACAATTGCGACGTCACTTTCGCTACAATCGAGTTTATCAGGCAATGGAGCATTGCATGGTTCATCATCGGGCAATAGTGTATCGTCATTAGTCAATAGTGAAGTAACACGTCGAACGAGTAAACGAAAGTTAGCAAATGAAAATTCAATGAATACAAAACGACGAGGCGAAGCGCCGAAATTAGAACGTTTAGTACCGAAATCGTTTCCACAGGAATATCCGTTTAATAAAGAAGGATATAGGTTTGTGATTTGAATACGATGAAAATGTGTCTGAGAGAGATTGATTGAATTTAGATATCATCTTGCTGAACCAGATCCGCATTCACCTTATCGACAAAAATTCGATGAAACTGAAGTTTGGGCGGGTAGGAAGAATTGCTTTTTCTTTTTCTCGTAAATCAAATTTAATCATCTTTCGATTTCAAGGCAAACCAATTCCTGGACATTTATATCGAACATTCTTAGAAAACGAATGTTTATTATCATTAAATGATCGAGGTAGTTGAATCGAATCGTTTTTTCTTGGACAAAAAAACCGAATCCTAATTTCTATTTAGCTCAACAATTAAAACTCAACGATGATCGTTTGACAGTCACAGGTGACAAAGGCTATTGTTCAATTCGTTCAACTCATTGTAAGATCTTATATCATCTTTGCATTTCATTCCTAAATCTCGTTTCAGGCGTAGCACACGGCGCATGGTACTACGAAGTGACAATCACTTCCATGCCGCCGAATACCGCGGCACGGATCGGCTGGGCTCAACATCTTGCTAATCTTCAAACACCGATAGGCACCGATAAATTCGGTTATTCGTGGCGATCACGAAAAGGAACAGTCTTTCATGAAGCATCTGGTTTACATTATTCGACTGGTGGTTATGCGGAAAATGATGTTCTAGGCTTTTTAATTATTCTACCAGATAATACACCACCGGATGTTGTTCTACCGAGAAAATATAAGAAATTAGTAAGACGATTGAAAGAGAAGAAGAAGAAAATGTTCGTTGTTTTTTCAATAGCCGTTGGTTAAATTTAAAAACTACATCTATTTCGAAGAAAAAGATGATCTACGAATTGGTGAAACCAATTTAAAACCAACGAACGGAGGAAAAGTAAGACAAAAATATTCATAATCTTGTTATGATTTAAAAATTCTGTAGATTATTTTCTACAAAAACGGAGTTAATCAAGGCGTAGCATTTAATAATATCTACGAAGGAAAGTATTACGCTGCAATATCGCTCTACTACGGTGCTACGGTGAGATAAATCAAATTAATTTCAATAGAATCGAATGATTCATTTAGGTATCCGCAAATTTTGGCCCGAATTTTGTGCATCCACCCACTGACAGTCCAGTTCCTTGGAAACCGGTTTGATTTTTTGGTTGATCTCATTAATTTTATTCTGTTCTTTTTCTTTTGTTTCGTTTAGTTAATCGAATCCATTCCTGACACGTACTGTGAACATGCCCTCAACGATCTTCTCTTTCACATATCTCACGACGGTAAATTAGGTCTTGATTGATATGCTGCTCAATGCTAAACGTATTCTTGAATTGTTCATTTTTGTAATTAACTTCATGTGTCTTTAATCATATGTGTGATGTGTTTCATGTCTTTTTTTTTCTCTTTGACTATTAAAAAAACCACGTAATCTTGGCATATATATAATTTAACATTGATTTTGCTTGTGATTGAACAAAAAAACAGCAAGAATTTGCTTTTTAAACGTTACTCTATGTCGTATTGATTGTTTAGAACATGATCTCGATCTGATTGATCCAACGACATTAGGCAAAGTGAGAACGAATGAACGGATGACATCTTAGATTTCGATTAAGATCGTTTAGAATTCAAATCGAAATACAGTTCGTGATCGATGTCGTCGATTGACTACGCTCAGTGCACCAACATTCGAATAGACGACTTTGCTCTCTCAGATAAACTTCCGTCCGATTTGACAAAAAAAGAAAAAAAAAACATTCGTTCGCATTTTTTTTCTTGTGCTGTTTTTTTTATTATTTCTAATAATAAATTTTTTTTTGACTTCAAAACAAAAATTCTATCCTAACGGAGAGAAAATGCTAAAATATTAGCGTTGAAACCATTTTGAAAGAGTTTGTAGAGAAAAAGACCGTAGGCACTGAATGTTGCAACGGCATTGATCGTATAACCAAATGTACGTGCTGGATGATTAATGGCAGCATCGAATGTATAACGACCAAGAATGAATAAACCTGATAGAGCAGGAATAAGACGAAGATTTGTCGGTTCAAGAACAGATGCTAAAGCTAATTTAGCAGCTGTAAATGCGAGAAATGATTCAGTTGTATTCGTTAGAATACGTTGAGTTATTTGCAATGGTGTATTGCCACCTTCTGATGTCGATGTTGGTTCAATACCATCTAAATCAGATTGTGATTTTCTTTCAAATCAAAATCAAATATTTTTTTTTACATTTAGCACGAACACCAATAACACACCAAACAGCTGTAACCATTGAAATACCCTAGAAAAAAAGACCGATTTCTACAATTGAATACAACAAACAAACAAATCTCTTCTACTTCAAGACCGGTCCATCGAAGAGCATCTAGAAGAACAAATAATAAACTCATGTAAAACAGTTCGATTTCGTCTTACAAGCAACTCGATCAGCAGCCGAAGCTAAAATTGGTGTACTGATAGCTGGAAGATTTCGATTAGCTAAGAAAAGAAGTCCACCACCAACACCCAATCCGGCTAAGATATATGGGCCATTTTTTTGTAATTCAAATTCAAGAGTACGAGCTGTGCTGCTTGTACTTGATGATGAATTTGACTGTTAATGATAATAATAGACAAAGAAAATCATGAATTTTAATTAATTAAACGAAAAAATTTCTTACTGAATAAGGCATTCTCTAATTTCTAAATAACGCAGTTAAGTTTCACGTGAATCGATAAATACGAAAATAAATCGATACGAACGAACTACGTCGATCGATTCTCGCTTAATAACCTCGAATTTGTAAGTACGTTTACTATAGATATCGTACGTTTATTATTCGAATAGAAAAAAAGAATATACAAAAACAACACAACACAACACAACTACACTATCTAAACTAACGAATAAAAATGAAAGCAAACGAATTGTGTGGTTCGATTAAGCTTGAATACATTGAACATTCTTTGGATAATCACATCCATCGATGAGAACATTAAAACGAAGTGTTGGAGGACAAGTTCGACTTAATAAAACACCATTTCCATCGACACCATCTACAAAATACAAAAAATAATTCAACGATAATCACAAATCAACACGATCGAACCTTGACCATAATGAATACATTCGAAATATTTGCCTTTTTCACAATTGTATTGATCCATAAATCTGCCATTTGCTGGACATCGAAAATATTCGATTTCACAATATTTTCCTGCGAAACCACCTTTACATTGACAAGTAGACGAATTCTCTTCACATGTACCACCATTCAAACATTGACAATTTTTATTTATCAAAGATTTCTCACAGAACATTCCTGAAAATCCTACTGGACACGAGCAAATCTCCTTGCCTATAACTGTACAAATGCCTCCATTTTGACATGGACAAGTCAACGATCGTATTGTTGTTGTTGCCACCGTTGTTGCTGCAGTTAGAATTGGAAATAATTCTTTACCAACAGGTGGCAAACATTGAGTGCGAAAGGTTCCATCTCGACACGCACATATATATGATGATTCAAGATCATAACAAATTCCGTCATAGAGACCTACAAAATCAATTCGATTGTTTTGTGTTTTCTGTCTTCGAGATTTGACTTACAAGGATTTGAATCACATTCATTGATTTCTACGAAAACAAAAACGTACAATTTCATTTAAGTTTTCATGATAATAAATAGTTCTTACTGATTTCACAGAATTTGCCTGTATAACTTGATTTACACAAACATTGATATCCATTAATCATCGGTAGACATTGTCCACCATGTGCACAACTTTGTGAATCCAATGGATTACAATCGTTTCGTGTCGGTGTGTTCTCGAACAATGCTCGTGCAGTTGTTGTTGTCGTCGTCGTCGTCGTTGTTGTTGTTGATGATTTCTCTTCGCATGACACGCCAAATTCAGCATTTGGACATAGACAAATGTAAGGTAATGTTGGATTTTCAATTGAAAAACATTTGCCTGGTCCACAGCGATTGTTCGAACATGATGAACCGATTTTTTCATTACAAGTTCGGCCCGTCCACGATGGCAAACAATCACAAATGAAACTCGTTAGACCTTCGATGCAAATACCATTTTCACAAGGGTTATTTGCACATGAACTTTGTGTTTGATTGCAAGTTGTCAATGAAATTGTGTCTCCAGCACATCGACATAAATAACCGTAGAGTAGTTTCGGTACAACTTCGCAAATACCTTGACCACAAGGATTACGTGAACATGGATCTGAAGAAATTGATATTTTCTTTTACAAAAAAAATTTCTTTTTCTTAACAATTCAAACAAACTCTCGGATGGACATGGTAGAATTGTATTCGATCCATCTAGACATTGACAATAGTATGGCAATGCGGGATTATCAGTTTTTTTGCATACACCCGATCCACAATTTATCGTTTGACAAATATCTAAACATTAGAATTTCATCATGATATTCAAGAATTTTTCTTTTTCATTACTTTCAAGAGATAAAACTTGTGTAAAATTAAGAAGAAGACAAAAAACAAGTCCAAGAACAATTTCGTTACTCATTCGTACGTAAGTGTCAAATGATGTGAATGTTGATGTTTAACTTTCGATGTTCTATATTCTGTTTCTCTCTGTCGTTCTCTCTCAAATTTCTCACGACATGATTATTATAGAATGATACGTTTACTGGTAGCATCACTTGTTATTCGATCACATATCGTCTATGAGACAACAATAGAATGTTTTGTCTCGCAGTACAATCACGTATGTGATTTCTGCGAAAGAAATGTATACAAATACAGACGCCAGTCAGACCTTGAAGAAAAGAAGATGTAATTCGATCATCATTATTAAACATGAACGCGCAGACAAAACATTTATATGTGTATTTCATGTTAGTATTGTTGTTGTTGTTGTTTTCGATCGAGTGTATTTGTTTGACTTTTATTTTAACATTGAAAGGATTTTGTTTTTCTCGATGATAAAACAAACATGTGTGTGCTTTCGAACGAAAAAGAAAATTAAAAAGTCAGAAGAAGAAGAAGAAGAAAAAGACCGTGCTTCAAATATTGAAATCAAGTGACGAAAAAGGGGCAAAGTAAAGAAAAAAAACAAGCACATGAGCTATGCAACAAGTCTACGACTGGCTTATCCGCCTCCGTATGGGCCATCGACGTTATTAAGTGATGATCTTGTTCGACAATCATCATTTACATCTTACTATTACTCAGCTTTGCCCTATTCGAATACGAACTATTTGCTACCATCGAACTCATTTCGATATGATTATCCGACAAGTTATCGAACGCCATCGTACACTAATTGGCAACGAACACGACCACCAGCTCATGTTTCGTCGTCATCGATTAATAATATTCGAGAATATTCGGAGAGTTTAGGTACAACATCGAATACGAATACAGCATCGAGTTTAGCACGTTCAATCGATGAAACGAACGCGACCAATCATCGACGACATTCACAAATACAAATCGAGTCAAGTCCGCCGCAAGTTCATGAAGAGAATAAACCTATTCCAGCAACCTATCGATCTCTTCCGGAATTGTCGGCATCGAAAGTCAAACCGAAAACACCGACTCCAACCGTCGAACTCGAACGACAGCCGACATCAGTCGATGTTCAAGCATGGATTGACGAAGTACCCAAAGATAATCAACAAGCTGAACAAGCATGGGCTGAAAAAATCGATCAACTACATACGACACGAATTCAACGTGAAAAAGAAAAAGACAAAGCTAAATCAACACGTCCTCTACTACCGAAAACTGTCAACGAAACAAATATCGTACCTAAACGAACGAATTCATATTTCGATTCATTATTCGAAGGAAATTTCGTTCGAAAAACTTCGACAAATCAACAACATCCAAGTCCATCGTATCAACAAAAGTACGTGGCGAAAAATGAACCTACTGGTACTGGTAATCTTACTGTTTTTCAATTCAAGATTATTTAAAAAAGAATGTTTTTCCTTAGTTAAACCAAAAACAACTATTTTTCAAAGAAAAATTCCTGCTTATGAACCACCATCGATTAAACAACCTATAACTAAACCTCCCATGCAGAAACAGGTTTCGAATGAAATGTTTGTATATTTATTCAATTTTTAATATTCCAGACAAATACAGATTCTCAAACGCCTCGTGAGAATATTCATCTCGACGATGCCGAACGATATCGTCAAGCTCTGCAAAAATTTCGTTTAGATCGTGCTGAACAATATCAACGCGAGAATGTATGCAAACGATCAGATCCAACCAAACAAAATCTATTCTGATTCTCGTTCTAGAATGAATCAACAGCTAAACGATTGAATTATGGAAATTACGTTCGTCAATCGATACGAGAAGGTTCACTTCGTAATTCAATTCGACCATTGCCATGGACTGATTTTCTCGAATTAAAAAAAGGCAATGTCTATTCATTGAATAAAGAAGAAAAAGTCAGTCGTGCTTTTTTCAAAATCTCTTTTCAATTAATCGTTGTTGATTTTTTTTTGTTTCGTATAGAAAGATTTGTACAATCAATCGAGATCGTATGGCGAACGTATTCGTTATCGTAATTTCGCTTTACATCATCCTCAAGAAACACCTCGAATAATTCCATTTCAAACTGTTTACGAAGTAGAATCAACTTTGTCAATTGCGTATTTAAGAAAAAAATAAATAAACATTGTTTATTCAATAGGAAACTCAATCAATTGATGACAAAAGCGAAACTCCAAAATCGGATAAACAACCAATTGAAAGTGAACATTCGAGTAGTACGATTCGTCCAACAGAAGACGACGATGCAGATGCATCTGACTCGCATCAAACATCTCGAACAAATAGTTCGACAAATTGAGAACTTAATTTTTTAAGTATATAAGCAATAGAAGAAGAGAAGAAGAAAATACGCTGAAACGTCTATTTTTACTACAAATAATGTTCTCGTTGACAATATTATTTTTGTTTGTCGTTAAAAACATTATTTCTTTCTCTCTGTCTCGCTTGCCCGTACACATTTAATTCTTTTCTTTATTCTTTTTTACTCTCTCTATCAATCGACAACACGTACACAAATATTCATTGTATTTCTTTTAGAATAAAAAAAAAACGGTCTTTTTAATTGAAAGCAAAAGCCATTTGATTGACTGAAAGTGTCAATGACAATCATCGCTATTTTTTTTGTTCTAGAACGAAGAGAGCAAATGAGAACTGCGATTTTTTTCTTTCTTCATACTCACTTTTTCCTATTCAAAACTATTTCGATGGCTTCAGATATTTTAAAGTAAACATCATTCATTTTTCTTTCTTCAAGAGTAACATTTAAAATAGTCAAACATTCGTCATATATAAATGTCGATGTAAAATTGTAAAATCGAATGCAAAATGAATTCATACGAAACAGAATATTCATTTTTGGCACCAACATGGAAACTACCATCGGTTGGAACGTCAACTTACTACGGCCTATCCTATACGCCAACATCATCGAAAATGCTTCCTGATGCCGTAAGTGTTATTTATTTTTTGTTTGCTTGTTATTTATTTGCACATTTGTTTCAAGTCGAATTCGAAATACATTCCACCGAATAGTACAACGCGTTCAAATGCTTCTCAACCGGTAAATCGATCAGTCAATGAATTTCGAATAAGTGACTATTCGAATGATATTCTCAACATCAACGAACCGCCGGATAGTCGGGGAACAAACAATCACTCTCTTCCACCACAACCGCATCAACCGATTCAGAAACGTGTACAAATAGTTGATCACAATCGTCAAACATCATCGGTCGATTACATATCTGAACGTGAAAGTCACAATTCCTATTCGCCTGAAACGAATTCTGCCACACAAAAACCACGATCACGTCGTGATACACACGATGATAACAAATCGGACTCGACACGTTCGAATAATTTTAATATTCACGAATATCTATATGGATTATCGGCACCCGATCCCGGTTTGTTATTGACATATAGAAATAAAGGATTGTCGAGAAAACAAACTTTGTTTTTTTTGTAGGAAGTTATGTAAGTGCTTATAAAAATCAACGACGACGTTTAACAGACGAAAAATTCCATCGAAAAACATTCGTTAACGAATATAAAACATTCACGCAAAATGGCGGTTTTGGACCGGCATTTTTAAGTAAAGATTATCAAACATATGAAGAACGAGTATGTTATTTTATATCAACATAAAATCTCATTGGTTCGATTGTGTATTTAGCTTGAAGCCGAACAAAAACGTCGAAGTTACGCTCAACAAGTTCGAGAAATTAATCAATATAAAATCGAAGAACATAAACGAATGCAAAACAACAATGGCCAATCACGAAATCGATTACAGCCGGTACAACCATCAAAATACCGATCAGTAGATTAACACGATATTCAATAAAATAAATAAATTCATTTCTTCTTCTAGCCTTATGCACTAAAAACACATTTTCTATCTGCTCAAGAGGTGAGAGAATTCGAACGAAAGATCAAACGTGAGCATGATGCCAACTGCAAATGTTCTCTACACGCTGTCAAACCTCAGTATTCATCTGCTTAAATAACTGATTAGCATTCATTGTCTCTCAAACTAATCGTTTTTTTTTCATACCTTTCTCTTTCTATTTTTTTTGTCTGTGTATATAAACATAACCTCATAAATCGAATAAACCAATCGAACTCCATGTCTATCCTGCTTTGTCAAAACCTTGAGGATAGAAAAGCTTATTCAAAAACAAAACAAACATTCTATTTTTGCAGGATTTGTCTTTCCTACATTCATGGACGCGAAGCGATCTTCTATCGGGTGAATTGATTGTTGATGAAAGTTTTTGAAGAAGAAGAAAAAAAAACTCATTATCCAACACAGTATGAAGAAGAAAAAAGTTGTCAAACGCAATTCATACCATCCAACAGTTGAATCAATGGCAACAATAACAACAAATAATGATATTCAGAAAAAATCTATCTTGATCAGTCGTACATCGGACAAATCTCCAAAGTTGTCAACACGTAATGTTCGTTTTGCTCCTGAAATTACTCTTAACAACGAACAAGTAATTCTCATGAGACGTGTTGATTTATTTTTCGAATGTTTTCTTCTACTTCTTTAGATTACCATGGCAAATGCAAATTCATCAACAATAGAAAATAAGAATTCAACGAAAACTTAATATTAGTATTCGATTAACTCGTGCACAAAAAGAACTTTTCTTTTTTCTTCTTCTATTAAGACAAAAATTGTTCATGCATAAGAAAATTGAATTGACATTTGTTAATTCTTCTTAATTATCGCTTCTTCGGCTTTTTTTAATAAAACAACAATAATAACAACTATTTACTTTCTTTTGCCGGAAGGAATCGATGCAAAAACGAGAGCGAGAGAGATTCTCGACTCATTAAGACACTACTAGTTCTTTTTTTTTCAAATCGTTTTAATTAACAAGCACGAATGGCCATGAGCGAAAAAAACAACATCGATTACATCAAGTGAACTTCAGTTTTTTTCTGATTGGCTTTATTTTTATCTATCCATTTGACGAGCAAAACGCACGCGCATACATTTTAACGGGAAATTCGATCGGTATGTTAGACATAACGAGAAACGTGATTTGACCTTCGATTCTCCTTCTTTTTTTTTCATTTCTATATATATATATATAATATAATTTTTGACAGAATGAAAAGAACAGAATGCACGTAAATCCACACACAATCATTTCTCTTGATCAAATCTCATTTTCTGCTGACATGTAGTAGAAAATGAACGAAGAAAAGAATAGTTTGGAAAAACCGGAAGGCAACACACAACGGGAGAGTAAAGGTGTATTATTTACAATCTTTTTTCATTCGTTCTCTCTCTCTTCTTTTTCATTACCGTTTGACGTCTTTATTCTACTAATAGACTTCGAAAAGAAAGAATAAGGAGAAAAAAAAGATCAATCTTGAACACACACACACACTCTCTCTCTTTCGCTATGCTTAGCGAGTTTTTCTTCGTCTTTTCTTCCTTCGCTTTCCCTTGACACAAAAGCCCAACGAATAATAAATAAAGTCATCATGGATTCTCATTTTCTTTAATAATTAATCAAGTGTATGTGTGTGTATGTGTGTTTCTTTACGCGTCGAGTTTTTCTTAAGTCAAATCAATAGAGGTAGATGTGTCTTGCATTCTTGTCAAGAAAAATTAGAAGTCAGTCGAAATGATTGTCTATATATATATACACGCACTGAGAAAAGTAACTAAGTCTTAATGATTTTCTATTTTCTTTAGTACTTCAATGTCAATCATGTTGTATTCGTCTGCACTCACGTTACTATTTATTTCAATTTCAATAGCAGCTGATCCCGATCCTTATTCAGGTCAAGCACCACCGCCCTATAATTACTATGACTATCGTTCACAAGAACCGCAACAACAACAACAACAACAACAATCACCACGACAGGGTTCAATTAAACGAACACAGAATAGCAATAATTATCCTGATCAAACATCTATAGCACATTCATACGGTAGTCCATCGACAAGAACATCATCATCTAATCAATGTAAATTACATATTAACTGTCCAAGTAAGTCGAACGTTATTTTTTTGATCTCTTTTCGAAAACAAAACTTTTGTTATTATTTTTTAGATGCACGAAATCGTGTCACATTGGATATTCAAGGACCTGCAGGACCACCTGGCCCGCCAGGCAAACAAGGTATGCAAGGTCCATCAGGTCCTCCAGGTCTACCAGGTCCACCAGGTAAACAAATAACGTTTGATATTCTCTTCCTATGAACTTTATTTTTGCTCAAAGGTCGAGACGGATATTCGAATTTGAAATCAGCATTTTTTGTCGCTATTAATAAAACTTATTCTCTCACAGAACCATCGTCCGTTATCATTTGGGATGATGTTATTTTAAATAAAAATCATAATCTTAACAATAATACGGGCATTTATTATGCACCTATTAATGGTTTATATGAATTTAGTTTGACTGTTTGCGTGCCAGCTAATCAAATTGTATAAACATTCGTTTCTTTTTATTGTTTTCTACGAAGTTAACAAACTTGTTTTTCTATTCTAGGCATCCGTATCTTTATGTAAAAATACGGAAAATGTTGTACCATTGTGGGTCGAAGGCTTCTTAACGGCTGTTAAAAATCAAAAAGTACCCATTTGGAATACGGCATCGACAACTGTCGTTTTATATCTAAACAAAGGCGATCGAATCTATGTTCGAGCACAATCACGAGAAGATGGAGATTATCATTTTAAAACGTCATTATACGGTTGGAGATATTCAACATTTGGTGGTTTTTTAATACACGAAGATAATTAACAAACGAACAATCTAGAATCTATCTATTTTTCTTTCCTATTTTAATCGTCTTACTATTTTCTTTTTTGTGTGATATAGTCTTTGTATATCCCCTCTTACTTACATTTATCCTCGTGTAGAGTCGAACAAAGGCACTATTCGAAGAGAATGTGAAATATTCAAATCGAAATCACAAATTCTCTTTGAAGAACGCTTTTGTCTATGAATAAAACAAGCAAACATTGCTCGAAATAAACTTCCCCATACCTCTCTGTCTATATGTGCTTGTATTTATATACTTGATTCGTGATCAGTCAACCGAGAAGTTAAGAAGAAAAAAAACGAAAAAGAAAGAATTTTTCTAATGACTAGATTGATCATTGCTCGAAGGTATGAATTAAAACAGATCTATTCAATGAATTTATGATTGATTCGAATTTAAAACGAAAATCACTCCTTATAAACGACAATGGACAAAAGTTAGTCGAGATTTGCATCAGCTGTTTTTCGTTTCGTCAAATGAAGTATTTGATGATTTCGATTATTGTCCGAAACGAAATCAAGCAATTATTGATTTATGGTTAAAACAATCGATAACATCGACAAGTTTAATTGTCAAATGGATATTCATTTGAATTTAACTGAAGAACGAACTATCGATCCAATATGAAATTCGTCAAGAATATCAAATCACCAATATTCGATTACCGAATGAATGTCTGTCAATGGAGAATTATTTTTTTTTTACAAAGAAATCATCGAACAAAATCAACAAACAAGGTTAATATTTGATCAATATCAATTGAATTCTTCCGATTATTTTTCTAGTATGACAATAATAAGCGATAGAATGACATTTGAGAATATTGACAAATGTTTGAAAATAAAGATATTCTCGAAAGTATACGACTAAAAGATTTATTCAATAAATATTATGAATTATGTTTGATAAAAAATAAAAAAATAAAATTCTTTGAAAATCTAGCAAAGACATGAGAGACGATGATGAGGTAAACGAGGATGCCAATCATAATGTATTGAGTAGTCACCACGAAATGGCCGACGTGCTAATGGCCAAGGACATTTTGCATGACTGTGTTCTTCACGTTGAAAATGAAGTTCACCTCGATTCGGATATCGACCATTTCGTTTGTAAATTACTGGCTGTGGTGGTTGACTGCTGGTTATTTTGATTTCAGTGGAAGGATCGGCAAGAACTTGGGCGATTGCTGGATAATCTAAACAAAGACAAACCGGACAATTATTTAAACAAAACAAAAATAAATCTTACCTTTTTCATTTCGATTTACTTGACGAAATCGTTCCATGGATGGATAAAATTCTGTTCGGCTTCCATTTTCTCCCGAGACAACAGAAGCCTTTGAAGAAAAAAAAACAAATATTATACTACTTCTCTCCTGGCTCGGCATACCCCGATCGGTGGACATTCGTATTCATTAGCCATTAGAATTCGATAGTTCTCAATAGCTTCGGCTACATTCTTTTTCGAATCATCATTAGCTGATTTCAAAAATGCATTCACACCTTGCCGTTCGACAGGTGTCAAGTCGCCTAATTGCTCGAGGTAATTGGGCACACTTGGCGTTCGAATAATTTCTTTAAAAAAAACAAACAAACAGATCTCGATTAGCGTATAAAAACAAATTTGATAGTTACCTTGACGAGTCAGAGGACGAGCCGGCGGCGCACCATATGCATTTGGAATAGTTCTCATTCCTGTTCTCATGAAAACTCTAGAAGAAGAAGAAAAAAAAATATAGATTAAAAAAAACGAAGAATGTACATTTTTATGTTTACAATTTCGGATGTGGATTGTGTCGTCGACCGGCTGATGTTGGTCGTAAGAGTGTTCGTTGTCTTTGCTCAGGATCAGCAAAGAAATGCCCATGTGTAGTCAATGATGTATCAGGTCGAGCCCAAATCGATCGTGATTGAATACGAATAGCTTCTAATTCTTGATTGAAACATTTCTGTTGATCCGACGAAGCATATCGAATTTCACTTTGACTTCGACTCAATCGATTTGTCATATTTTTGTTTTTGTTTAAAAACAGAACAAAATACTTCAACATTTATTTGCATGTTTTCTTTTACCATTAACTTGTCCGTTGCCTTGGTAACATTTGTTGATAAGTAAGAAAATAAAATTCGAATATCAATTCGAATGAATTTATTTTCTATTGTAAAACGATGTTTGAATAAGAAATGAATTTGTTATTCGAAAAGATTTCTCATTGAAATTCAAAGAGGCCAATGAAATCGAACAATGGCGAAAGATCAGATTTCTTCTACCAATGAAAATAAACATAGCATGCAAGAAACGAGCGGGCGAAGGCAAAGACAAGAACAGGAAGCGGTGCGCTGAGCATGGCTAGTGAAGCCTTTGTACTTTCTATGTCAAAATGCACACTGATTACAGATCTCGAGAGATTTAACTGAATAATTGTTGTTGATTTTTGTTTTTTTTCAGATCACATGGTCTCATAAAATCATTGAAAAACAACAATACCAGAAGAAAAAGATAGAACGAATTCAATCAATCAGATCAAGTAAACAAGTCAAAACAAATAGACATTACCATCGATTACGATGATATTTTCCATTCAACTGAGCTACGGTAATTTCAAAAATCAATTGTCAAACGTTGGTTTTGTTTTCTATTGTAAGAGGTTAATTTTATAGGCTCGTTGACAACAACGGATGTTAATTGTTAATAATTAGTTAACAATTGAAACTCAAATTCAATGGACATAGCACCTGATTTAAGTCATTTGACAGAAGACGAAAGAAAAATCATTGAAGCTGTTATTAATCGACAGAAAGCTGAAGAAAAACGTGATGCTGAAGCGTTACAGTACGAAATCGTTTTTGTTTTGTTTTGAGAGTCGAAGAAATTCATTTTTTGTTTATTTTAGATCTCGTTTGGATGATTATTCAGCGCCAGTTGCTATGGCTGGTCGTCGTTATTCACAACAGATCAAAACAAATCCTAATACAGATTCAGTTAATGAATCAGGCGTTTGCTGTGAAGTTTGTCAAAAAACGAAATTTGTCGACGAACAATCAGCTCGACAATGTTCAATATGCAAAAAACGTTTCTGTGTTCGATGTGGTGTACGACTAAAAGGACATCCGAATAATAAAGTTTGTGTTTCTTCTTCTTCTTCTGCTTCTCGATTTCGAAAATCTTTCTTTTCAGACATTTTGGCTTTGTAATATTTGTCGGCAAAAACAAGAGAAATATTTTTCAACAAGAAAATTCATACCAACAACAAGTTCAGTGTCACAATTAACACATAATTCAACCGATCATCATAATCTTCATGATGAAACAACGACAAATATTTCGAAACAATACGTGTCCGATTATATACTCTCACAACCGTTTGATAGTAGTAGCAATGACAAAGACGATGATGATGTATCGAGCAATCTTGGTGCTAAACAGAAAACTTCTCCGACTGCTATTGATCGAACACAACGGAAACGTTTACTTCCAACAGCACATCTTCGTCAACAACAACAACAGCAACAACCAATTCAAACACCAAAACAATCGACTTTAGAACGAGACGATGATGCTGTTGTCTCATCAACCGAATCAACATCACCTATTGATGATACTGAATCACTTCGTCATGGTACATTTTCTTTTCATTGCACATCAAAAAATCATCATTCTATTTTTCGTTTTCTTCAGAAACTATGCTAGCAAATGATACTTGGCAAAAAGAAGAAATTCTTGCAGCTAAATTAGAAAATTTCCTAACAACGGTGCTTAGCTAACTGTGTTCGATGTTGTCATGTCATGTCTTGTCTTGTGTTGTCACCTAATCAAAAAACGGAGAACGTTCTTTTATTCAAACAAACATTTTCATTCACTTTAGCCGACAACAACTTGGCGTTGGAATGACACACATACAGAACAGATCGGTTATGTTCACTTAAAAAACGATATACACAATCATGGTGATATATTCAGCGTTCTTGGCTTGAAAATTCAAGGCGGTATTCGACAAGACAATGAGACGATGATAGCTGAAATAACGAAAGTCACACCAGGTAGTATAGCCGATAATTGTGGACAATTACAAATCGGTGATCAAGTTCTCGAATGGAATGAAGAAAAATTAACGAATTTAAATGCACATGATGTCTATCGAATCATATCGGAAACATCACTACAATCGCCCGATATACATATGATTGTTAAAAGATCGATCAGGTACTGTTTTGTGCTCGTTTTCACATAACGATAGGCGCTTTGAAATTGATTGAATTCTCTTGAGATATGTGCGAGTTTTTCTTTTTTTTTGCCTCGCAAATCTCCGATGATTTATTCGATTTATTTTTATGTTGTTCATTTTTTAATAGATATCCAACAATGTCAAATAATGACCAATCATCTCAAGGTAAGATCAACTCATGTTTTTCATAATTAGTAGGCAGAATGGTTTTTTTCTTCTTGTTGTACGTTGACGATGATGCATTCTGTCGTCGAAATAGTAAATCTCTCAGTTTTTTTTTCTGCTGCGTTCTCTTTCTTTATTTTTTTTATGACAGTTCCCAATAGAAAGAAAAATCGACTGACTAAGCGACGCCTCTCTTTTTTTTTTCTTTTCTTCCTTCTTCTTTTTTTGCTTGTTCGGGAGTTCATTACTCGATGTCATTGACACAGCGAATGGTTGTCTTCGAAAATCTTGTGTTTAAAAATGATAATGACGCGACAAATATTCAACGACAGAATTCATCCGAATCGGATTTAAGTCTATCGAAATTAGATCTCAATCAAGAATATTCGTTGACAATCAATGAGTCGCAACAGATGTCGACGACGAATAAATTAACACGTTTTCGAATGATTTTTTCTTTTTGTTGTTTTTGTTTGAAATAAAAATGTTTTGTTTTTGCTTTAGAAAATGATATTTCAACAAAAAAACATCTTCAACTACAAGTCCGTTGTTTTTCTAAGATTGAAATGACAAAACAAAAACAACATGAATTCTTTCTGTTTTCTTTTTAGCTTTCATTTCAATATAATCATTCTCAAAGAGAATTTCTTGTTACAATCTACGGTGCTAGAAATCTTCACTATCAGCAAGGATCATTTGCTTGTCAATTATTCATGCAATATGGACGTGATTCATTGTAATAACAAAAGAAAAGAGAGAAAGAGAATTTCGAGTTTTTAATCATTTGTTTGTATTTTCAAGATCCAAAGAACAAAAATGTACAAAACCACAAGCATGTTCAGCAGGGATATGTACATGGAATCAACGTTTAGAATTTTTTGATATTGATACAATTGATAATTTATCTCTATGGATTAAATTAGTTGATTTCGATCGAAATCAATACGCTCTAGGAGAAGTAAAACAAACGAATTTGTCAATGATTTAATTCCTAATCTTGTTCTTCAGTTATGTATTCCTCTAAACGATAGAATTCTATCGGACACTTCCGAATGGTATTCTTTGTCAACTTCACGTGCAAATCCTCAATCGAACTTTCTTCGAAGTGATAGTGATGTTTCAGAATTTGATCAACAAGGTTTGCCAATCTTTTAGTTTTGTTTTTGTAAATTAAACTAAATTTCTTAAAGGAAACTCAACGAATCGTGTTCTTCCAACAATTCAATCCAATAGTGAATCATTATCAACTATGATTGACACGTAAAAAATAATTAATCATTAGAGAGAGAGAGAGAAAAAAACCAACTCCTATGCATTTCTTCTAGTACGGAAAGCAATAATAATCGAAAACGACAATTGCCAAATATCCCAGCAGCTCAACTACATGCTAATCGAGAGAAAGGTTGGTTTGTCGAGTCTGAATCGAATTTTGACAACAAACAAACAAAAATGATCTTTTTAGTCTCACAAGATTTAATACAAAAAGCTACTCAATTAAAACTACGTCTTCATATGCAACAGCAACAACGTAATGAAAATAATCTCAATGAAAAACGACAAATGTACGAAGATCGTATACAAATTTTCAATAATGAAATCAATCGTAATGCATCGGCACGATCGAATTTTCAATCGAGTAAATCAATCGATACTGAATCGTCACACGTTTATCAACCTCAATTGCCAACGAAGAGCTATGAATCAATGAGTAATTTAGTACAAAAACAACAACCGTTGAACGCCGGTCTCAAAGAAAAAACGCTGACAAAACCACGAATTCCAATAATTCGAGATAAAAGTGCGCCGAATACGTCGACACCTTATCTCAATCCTGTTCTTTCACGACGAACAACATCAGCTGGACAACATCGAGTCGATATCGAGAAAACCAAAGTGAAATCGTTCGAAGAAAAATATCGAAAGAATTTCCGAAAACGGGAATCATCCGAAACGCCCGGTGATGATATGGATTCCGATGGATCCGAATTATCAACAGTTTCAAAGAATAGTTCAACAAGTATGCTATCGATTCAATCCGAACGACCACGAGCCGCTCGAAAACAAGGCCGTGTACTTCACGGACATTATCATCTACATCGAAACGATGAAGTTCAATTGAACGAAGAAGAACTTCGTCAAATGGCTATGCGCTCTCATGACACCGTAGTCACGCCTCCAACAACTAACGAAAAGCCAAATGTTGCAGCTGCAGCTGCAGCTGCGTCGTCTACAGCGACGTCAATGCCGCCCACTCCTCCTCTGAAAACCGATCCACGCAATGACGGTACCCTATCCGATTCGGTGTTGAGTACGCAACCTGAATCGGGTAAAAAACGCCGACCATCAATGTCATCGAAAGCTCTTGTCATTCTTGGATTATCGAAAAAGACAAATAGTACATCTAATCTTGGCTATGGTAAGTCGAACATGATCGATAACGGAAATGTCAAAATGAATGATTGATGATTTATTTGTTCCGTAGGTAAACGTTTTGGTTTTCAACGTAGCGAAGAAATTGGTGTTCAGCCGCATTTACAAAATCGTTCGTTGCAAAAACAAACGAGTAAAGAAAATGAAACGCCAACGAATACAACAACACAATCGCCATTAGCGCTTTCACATCAACGCGAACAGTATCATTCAATGCCTCATGATATGAAGTAGATCGAAATTTTGGATAATTTTCAAATTGTTTTTGTTTTATTTTCATTTTCATAGATTGTGGTCTGGTGGTTTGAAACTTCCGCATGAACATCAATTTGCCGAGTTCATTGAAGGACTAGGCGCAGGACAACTTGTCGGTCGGCAAGTACTTGCATCGCCCTGTCACGGTGAAATTCAAGTTGGTGTCAAAGATCAACACGGTTTATTAGAAGTCGAAATTGTTCGAGCGAGAAATTTACTACAAAAAGCTGTATATAAAATGCCACCAGGTAGATTTGTCTTTTAATTAAAAAATCATAATCTTCGATTTCGTGTTTAGCTCCCTACGTGAAAGTCTATCTGTTAGATGGCAAGACTTGTGTTGAGAAACAACGGACACGTTCAACTCGTCGAACACTCGATCCGTATATTCAACAAACATTGATATTCAAAGAAAACTATCGAGATAAAGTTTTACAAGTAAAAATTGTCGAAGAAAAAGAAAAGGTTTATGCTGATTGTGTTTCGAAATTTTAGATCAGTATCTGGGGTGATTACGGTAAATTAGATCGTAAAGTCTTCATGGGCGTTTGTCAAATCAATCTCGAAGATCTTCGATTAAATTCAACTGCTCAAGTACTTGATTGGTATAAATTATTCTCGGCAAATTCTTTGATGAATAACTATACGATTGTTCAACAATCACCGAAACGAAATATTTCAATGACATCCAATGATTCATTTAGTTCATTTAAATCCAATAGATAGAACAACTTGTCATTTGTTTGTTTTTTATATCAATTAATTAATTAATTAATAAACTTTCGTCTCAATGTCATTTCTTTTTCTTCTTCTTCTTCTTCGTTTTTTGTCTTCTTGTATTCCCAGATGACTTGTCGAGATTACATTCTCTGTATGTTATGTATGTATGTATCTGTGTGTGTGTGTGTATGCATGTAAGAAAAATATTTTTAGTTACAATTTATTTATGCTTGTTTTCTTTCCCTCTTTTTTTCTTTTGTACGCTATCTGTTTTTTTTTCTTTGGACAAATGAGAAAATAAATAAATGTATATTTAATGATTTACAGAATATCACCTGAATTAACTTATTGAGATCGATGTTAAGAAGAAAAAAATATTCATTTCCCATCAATCATTTTGACTTGTTGGATTAAGACAGTTTTCATATTGTTGAAAGATAGGCTGCGTTAACCTTGTACATTTGTTCTGCCTTGTCTTTCGTAAATCATCAACAGATACGTATATCTCGAGCTAAATGAAATTCTTGTCCTCTAAGAACTTCTTCTCGTCCATCAACACATATTATTTCCAATTACCTGATTTTATTTATTGACATAAGAAGAAGAAAAAATCTAATTATCAGAAGACAAACAACGAATTGTCTTCATTCATTTTGTACCACAACAAATAATAATAATAATGTCAACAAAACAGGTGTTCGATTCAATTTCAACATCATGTATACAATCGACGACTGTTCTTATTCGGTATGTAAATTAGGAAAAAACAATGATGTTGAACAGACGATTATATGCCCCTTCGCTTTGTTGAATAGATGCCTACGCGTTAATTTTTCCTTCCGTTTCTTCACCCTCACTCACATATATAGGACAACAAATGAAATAGCATAAAAATTCCCGAAAAAAAAAATATATATGTAAGAAGAAGAAGAACAAGAAGAAGAAAAAAGAAGATGTAACAGACGGGAAAATAGAAACGATAGGCATCTCTATTGGGGAAGACAAACAAAAAAAAATGGTAATTTGTCAATCAATATCCCAGAGATATTGATCTATTCTATTGACGTATTAGTAGCCCCAAAAAAAATGGATTAAAAACTAATAAATCCTAACTCTATCAAGCAAAATTTGTCTCTCTCGCATATATAAAATATAAAACAAAGAGAATCCTACACCATTTTCCTTTTAATAGTCAAGGTTCATAGGCACAGATCTTCATTACAACTTTGTTCATATATATCTATAGCTAGATTTCTCGTTTTCCTTTTTTCTCTTTGTCTGTGTGTGTGTGTGACGTTCTCTGGATGATGGATGTCGATAATATAGTAGCGTTCTTTTCCTCAATGCACAAGCATATTTGATCGAAAATAAATTAAACATGAGCTCCCAGCTCTATATCGATTGTCGTCGATAGAAGGTAAAGGATAGGGTATAGAATCAATTTGTAATATTTCTCGTTGTTCTTTTTTCTTCTTCTTCTACTTTTGCTCTCTTTTTTCAACGATCGTTCGTAATTGTTTTCTTTTCCCTTTGCTATTCGTTTAAGTAAACGGATCGATCTCCTGTGACTAACATTCATCATCAGCAAACAAATGTTTCGATTATGTTCATATCTAAAATGATTCGACTATCGTCAACAACAACAACAAACTCAACATTATTATTATCATCATCATCATCATCATCAACGTCATTGAATATTTTGAAACGTTTTTCAATTGTTTTCGGTTCTATATGTTTTCTTTGGTTAATTATGGGTTTAATCTATGCTTCTATACAAACATTTCGACATTTTAAAAGACGTTCATATTATAAAAATCGATTATTACTACCCGTTCTACTCGAATCACCAACGAAAATCGATGAGAATGATCATGACGATCAAACAAGTATTCTTACATCAATATCATTTCTCTCAGATAAATCGAAAACTCCAATTCTCGACGAATCACCTATTGAACCAGCTCAACCTGCATTTCTCGATTATTCAGCTTGTCAAAATTTTGCTTTCTCACATTCGACTCTTGCCTCACTAACCGACTCAATACATCAACAACAACGAACACATTCATCACGTTCATCAACTAATACAACATTTAGTCAGATTACACATGCTACATATCTAACATCATCATCATCAATAAAACCGTTGCCATTGCCGACTGTTATGATAACTGATTGTGATCGTCTGCAAACTGATATTATCGAACTTGAACATTTCGAACCGGAAAAAGAATGGCGACGCGTCAAACCTGAACTACGATTATTATTAAACGAACGAATGCCACAGGCAGTCAGATGATAACAACGAAATCTTTTGTGTTTGTTTATTTTTTTCTTTCTTTCTTTTTTGGATCTTGAAAATAAAGAAAAAAAATGTCTTCACATCGTTATGATTATTAAATTTTGATTGATTGCTTTTGATTTCTATTATCGATCAGTCGTCTGGGTAACAATACTAATAGAAAAAAAAAAAGAAGAAGGAAAAAAAGACTTGACGCGTGTCATTTCTATTAACCTTGTTTGTTAACACATTAGTGTTGAGCAACAGAAAGACGAGAGAAACTTGTTTGATTCGTTTTCTTCCTTTCTTTTTACATTATTATTATTATTGTGTTGCACCGCAACAAATCAACAACATTCGATTTTTTATACGTGAGAAAGAAAAGAAAAAAGCAAACGATTGAATTTTTAATCAATTATTTATTTTCTTGTTAAAATAATAGGGAAAAAAAACGAGACGTTTTTAAGTTAGTTTTAGTTTGTCTTTTCAGGACGAATGACAGCTTCAACTGAACGACAGGATTACCGTTGTGGAGTATGTCAAATGAAGAATGTTTTTCATTGTGAACATGATACACCCTATCGTGATCAATATCTGAATATGTTCGATCCAAAATTGCCGCGAAATACATTCATCGATTCTAAGAATTCACGAAAGAAACAATCGTCATCGAGTACCTCTGCGTCAGGACAACACGCGAATTACAAATCCACAGATCGAAATAAGAAAACAACGGCAACAAACGGAACAACGCCCTCAACTGATAAAGATAAACAAACGAAAACTAAATCTTGTGTTATTTTGTAAAGCTCAGTTTGTGTGTTTGTTCTTTTTTTTTTCTTTCTTTCTTTCTTCTTTGACCAGCAATAGAGAAGATCTCGAAATGAGCTTGGTGATATCGAATGTTGAAGATCAATTTACTTAAATGTGTAAATCGATTTGATTTTGTTTGTTTTAACAAGAAGAAAAATACGAATGTCATACGACTTCAGACAAAGATTTTCATTTGTATGTATTCGTTTATTTGCATAACAAATACGAAAATTAAAATCATCGACGATTACAACAGGTTATTTGCATATTATATAAAACAACAAGTCAAAATGATGGATCGATATGGAGATTTCTTCTTCTTCTTCTTCTTTTTTTCAATTTAATTTTATTTTATTTTGTGTGTCAATTGACAATGATGAGCATCAACAAACAGATGGACAATAGGGATTTTATACGATTGATAACAATAAAAATGGACATTAGACCATTTTCTTTTCTTCTCTTTCTCATCAAAATAATTAACTATGGACGACGGCGACCTATTTTTCTATTCACGTATACATATAGTTATATCGCATGTTCACGCTCCTCTTTGTCTTGCATTATTGGATATTGTTGAAGAGCAAAAGAGAAAGAAAGAAGAACTAGAAGAGACAAGCGCGTATATACACGCATATGTATATGTGTGTGTATATATATATATACATACACAAACTGAGAGGGTGAACGTACTTATTTGACCATTACTCAAAGAAGTACGTATGAGAGAGCGAGAGAATCTTTTTCTCTCTCTTCTCTTCTCTTTTCATTTGTCCAAGAATAGTTTCGAAGCCGTTCGATTGACTCTTAGTTCGCAATGTTAGATAGATGATAGATAAAACATAACGATTTCTCACTCTTTTCACTTCAAGTCTTCTTAGTTGAACATAGCTTCAATTTGTTTTGTTTCTCGTAACAATTATTTGAATATATTTTTTTTGCTCTCTCTCTCTTAAGTAGCCTGATAGGCATGTCTCATATTTGTCGATTATGTAAAAAAAAGTTTTTTTTTTCTTCTCTTCTCTCTTCTCTTTCAGTTTTAGAATCAAATCTATCTCCGGCCGTTTTGTAAAACAATATTGAACAATTAGTTGACGAACATAATACAACAAAAGAAACTCATTCACATTACTCCTATCGACCAAAGTCATTTATTTCTTTGTGCCTTTGACTAAAAGACAGAAAGAATGTTCAAATGGCAAATTCTATTGTTCATTATTTCTTCTGTTCAATCGGTTCATTTTAATTCAAATCCAATTCATGCGAACTCATCACAATTTATTATCTATCCACGTTTATATTTATGTAATAATGGATCATTTTCATTTGAATTTCGAACGCGAACATCCAACGGAACACTTTTCTATGCATATGAATCATCTACCGATGATTCGATACTTGTTTCGATGATCAATGGTAGATTGTTTGTTGAACAAAAATTTGCAACAATTCAAACGCATCAACAATTTGATCAATCGATAAACGATGATAAATGGTATAAGATCGTGTTCAAACGACGATCATCATTAATATCTGAAGTCATTCTCTATTCGGTTGCATTACGAAATGTTGAAAATCGAATAATAAAATCGAGAAATCTCAATTATTATGTACCATTTACATCATTCAATGGTAGTTCACTTGTTTACATCGGTGGTTTACCAAGAAATTTCTATGAAAAACAACGTTTTTCAAGTGAATATTTATATTCATCCTATCAAGGTTTTATTCGTAATGTTCGTTATGGTTTATGTGGTTGTCGTGAACGTATACAGAATCCAATTTTTTCATCATTATCAAATTCTTTTCAAAATGAAGTATGTGAACGAGAAAAATCATTATGTTCAAGTTCATCATGCGAATGTTTAAATGTCGATGAAGAACCACGATATCAATGTGATTGTAGCAATAAAACTTGCCATATACTAGCGATAATGAGTAAGTCATTATGATGTTATAAAAAAAAAAGAGCAGAGAGCACTGAACTTGTTGTCATCGGGCGATAATCTTTCCACTTTGTCGACAGTGTACCATACGAGAGGCATTCACAATCGTATGTTTGAGAATGCTAGAGGCATCATCACCGACTATATTCGGTCAGTTCGATATGTTTACATTATGTCTGCCCGATTAAACGGTGCCTAGTTGAACTGACTTTGTTCTCCTTTCATATTTATCTGACTAATGCATGATGTAATTTTCTGATTGATCATTCGAAATGAATAGTTCACGTTGGCCAAGTTGTTTGATCTTTCGACATTAATTGTTTGGATATTCTTTTAGTTGGAAAAACTAGAACAACAAAAGGATACGATACACATTGAACTTGTTTACATATAGATCTTTCGATGAAATCAAACGATTATGATGAAACACAGATACAGACACATACACACCTTGATTGTCAATATTTTCTTGTTTGATAGGTTAAGAGTCTATGATTAGAGTGTCCACATCATCTATTCAAGCGACGTTCGTTCGAGACGCACACACACACGTATAGTCCCGAGAAAAAGAATAATGAACACTTTGTGTGAACATAGAACAGATTGACTTTTGAGTGTGTCGTCTTCCTTCTTGTGTTGAATATAAAGAAAAGAAACTAATGCATTTGTCGAATGGCTTGTTTCAATAGGTCATGCTAATTGAAGAACTCGAGGGGGTTTTCTTATGAAATCATCATCATCTGTCGAATACATAAATAAATAAATATATCTTTAGACAAAAATCTTGTTCAATATCAAATTGATTTTACATCTGTTGAATATAAATCAAAAAGTATTGCGTCAACATTTACATATGGAATATTTCCATATGTATTCAATGTTCAACAAAAAGAACACATTAATTTTTCACCTGTTAATCTCGAACAAAAGACTTGCTTTTGGGATTTAAATCGTTGTATGAAAGGTAGTGACTCGAGTTCACAATAGAAATGAGAAAAAGAGAAAAAATTTTCATTTCGAAACTCTAGAATTAACATGGACATTTGTCGTTTCAATTTCACGTTTGAATACTTCATCAATAATCTATTCTCAATATTTTCAATACGATGCTATCCTTCATATTAATTATATACATTTAAATTCATCGACAGGCAATCTTCATTTTGATCTATGGTTACCCTTCAATCGTGGTCTTATTCGTACACGTTTAATCGATTTTCCTTATGAAACACCATTATTTATCAATCTTATCTATCAACCCTATTCAACGCTAACACTCTTTCTTTTCGGTCAATTAATCGATTCAACCAATAAACCCATTTCATTACCAAAAACGAAATCAACAGCACATCTTTCATTTTATACATTCATTCCATTTCAATCTATTTCATGGTCGTATGACGCGTCATCTTCAACGGGTAGGTTTTTGAACATATTATTTGCATGTTTGTATATTTATTGTTGTATTTCGATTATAAACTACAGATTGTTGTGCATTTTTGCATGATAATCGTTCGAAACGAGATCTCGATGCATGTCAATGTAAGTTCGTAGTTCTGTAGTTACTACTACTAACCCTAACTAACAAAAAGAGATGACATCATCATCATGCAATTCTCTGTTAATCGAATCGGAATTGAAATGTGTTCAATGAAACATAAATTATACACAAGAGAGAGAGAGAGAGAGAAAGACAAAAACGTATTTACTATAAAGAAGTGTATAATCACTAGTTTCATTATGTAAGATTGTCAGAAGTAAAAAGAAAGATCTTGTAATTTAATCGTACTTGTTTTGTTGAATTTGAAATCGAAACTTAAGCTAACACAATGATTTAATTTTTGTAAAACATGAAAGATAGACTCGATCGTGTTCTTTTGTTTTATTATCATCACGCGACAGAGAATTATAAAAAAAAGAACAGCACAGGCGATTTTTATTTATATACAATTTAATTGTGCACAAGTGTATGCGACATGTAAAAAGGTTACTATTACTACTGCACGTGAAAGTGAGATTAGGGTCAGTGCAAATAGAGGTAGGTGTTGGCTAGTGAATGAATAACGAATGGAACCGTTTTTCTTTTCTTTTTTTTTATCCTTTTCGTTCTTCGATCGACCTATTGAACATAGATTGATGCATGCATCAGTCAGAGACGCGACTAATTTTACTCAGTGTGTCGCCGAGACAGACACGAAGCGATTTCATGCTACTGACCACTACAAACTTCTTTGTCCTTTCTCTCTCGACGTCGTCGATACAACTTATTCTTCTTCTTATTTTTTTTATTCATTTCATCGAAGGAGAAAAAAATTTTCTCCCGTCGCTCATAGTTCATTCATTCTCTTCTTCCATCCTCATCATCCGTTCTCATCCATCGAACACCACGACATATACAAAAAGATGTTGAACTATATGTACACATACACATATATATGCTTATGTGTATGTATGTATATATAAATTACACTATAGTCTATCGATGAAAAAAAAACACAACGAACGAGAAACTTTTCTTCTTTTTCTTTTTGCATTTGACCATCGACTAGCCAACGCGACGAGAGATAAAACCTACATACATACATTCTTTTTTGCTTTTCTCCCATCCATAGATGCGTTCTTTGTCTCTCTCATCCGTCACTCATCTCTACACAATGTTAAATTCTTTGAATGATCAATCCATAGACTAATATGTCGTTTTTACAACTCTATCTTCTCGTATTTTTCGTTCTTCGAATTTATTCGATTGAACAAGAAAATAATTTCCATTTCAATCGAAACGACAATTCAACTCTCGGTAAGATATTTCATTGTCATGCAATAATTTATTCATTAAACACACTTGAAAATTAGTCAACCGGTTGACTTTATTTCAACGTCGTCTATAAGCAAATCATTTATTTTGTTGTTTGTTTTTTTTTGTCTAGGCGGTGCTCTTACTGAAGCCTCATTAAACAACAATCGTTTGATACCAAAAACGATTAGTGAATATCCATCGCCGATTAATGTCCGAACAAAATATACAACCGATGAAGAAGATTATACGCTCTCGGAAACAATTTCATTCGCTGTTTTAACTCAACAACAAGCGTCTCAAGCGACGACTATACTCGCTGGCTTTGCTTATGATAATATCTACTACGTTTTTGATCTTGAAGTAAATGCGAAAAACTACCGGCCCGTTGTTTGTTTATTTCATGAGCGATCTCTTTTTGTTTTCAATTAGGACGGTAAACCAAAAATAATCTTCTCGCAAGATGATCTGCCCGATGTTGTTTTAACAACGAAAGATAATCATCAGATGTTAATTAATGACGGTAAATGGCATCGATTAAGTATTCAACGAACAGATCGAAAATTACGGTTCGATCTCGATAATATCGAACAAAATCATGTTCAATTGCCCGATGGTTGGCAAACGAAAACCAATATTTTCATTGGTGCTGAACTTACACCGGCACCGAACGGAGATTTTACAGGCAAAATTGGCGATGTATCGATAACCAATGTTGAACGTTCGTTAAATCTTCGTGAAGAAGATATGACTGATGAAAATGAAGAGATTTTCAAAGAACCAACAACATCAGCATCGAGTTCAACAGGAAATGAAAAAATCTTTGTCGTTGTCGATATGAAATCATCATCGCCTCTAACTCAAACAATTGGTTTTCTTCCCAATGATAATAAAGAACTGCTCGTTCAGTCACCTTCGAATCTTCCATTTCAATCTCTTGTTTTCTCATTTCGAACACGTTCAAATGTTAGCACATTGGTACAATTCGATCAAATTAGTTTGAATATCGATGTTGAGGGTTACTTAGCATTGGTCATTCGTGATCGACAAGCACAACGTATTCTATCTAATGACGAACAAAAGCCAATCAATGATGGCAATTTATATACTATTCATTTACAACAAATCGAGCAAAATCTCGAAGCATGGATAAGTCGAAAGAAAAATTTGCCAGCGAAAAAAATCTCCGTTGAATTACCATCGACGACAACGAAATTAGTTCTCGACAATTTTCTTTTCGGTGCTCGAAGTCAATTTATTGGTTGTCTGGAAAATGTAACTTATAATCAACAAGTGATTTCATTCAAACATTTACCATACAATCGACAGCAATGTCCATCGAGTAGTATTGTGCTGAAATCAACTGAAGTCTTATCAATTAATAATATTTTCATTGATCAAATGATTTCATTTAAAGAATACGATCGTCCGTTGATCGTACAACTCGATTATCAGGAACAATTTCGTTTATTTTCATTTCGTTTTCATACACAAGAGCTAAATAGTATGATTTGTTCATTAGCTGATCAAACATATGAACACTTGCTGATGTTAAGTATTCATCAAGGTTATTTACTCTTAACATACGTTGATAAATTGAAAAAACCGATGAAAATCTTTTTGAATAATACGAATTTAGTCAACGATGGCCGTGAACATCGATTAGTGATAAAAATGTTGACAAAAGATGATTTAAGTCTTGAAATCGATGGCAAAATACTTATGAAAAAAATTCAAGGCAATTTTCAAATCAAAACTATTTACATTGGTCAATATGATAGTTTAATTAAAGAACAATCGTCGGAATTCAATGGTGATAATTTTATCGGTTGTATTAAAGATGTTCTTTATAATGAAAATTCAATAATTAAACTCGATCATATTCATCATGTTGGACGACTAACAAATACTTGTCAATTATCGAAACGAGGACGTGAGTTCTAAGAACAAATGTTTTGTGAAAGAAACAACTGTTGTTGTTTTTTTTGTTCTAGGTAAAAATGTAATTTCGTATGTTTCGCCTGATGTGAGCTTTTCGACACGAGATCGACGCGATATCATTGAATTACAAGTTCAATCGAACGATGAATTTCGTTTTTGTCAAATGCCGATAAAAACACTTTCATCGAACGGTGTGATAACATCGATGTATTCGAACGATGATCAACGTGGTCTTGTTCTCGGTTTAAATCAAGGCAAATTAGAATTGAAATACTATTCACCCATGAATCGAACAGCACAGATCATTTTTCGAGATAATCAAACGATCAATGACGGTAAACAACATCGAATTTTAGTCACGAGACAAATACCCGAACGGATCTCACACGATAATATGTTCGTACAAATCGATAAACGTTCAGCTGAAATACCCGTTCCTGAACGTTCGCCAATGTTCTTCGATGTTGTCACCATTGGCGGTCCGTATCGTTTAATGTCCGAAGCAAGTAATACGAATCCGTTCGTTGGTTGTTTTGCTAATGTAACATACAATCGACATCCCGTATTACCTGAAGGTGTTTTGAAAGCTGATCGATACGATTGCTTCTATCAACAAGGCACAATGTGCGACCGACAGATACCTTGTACGAGTGCTAATGTTCGACCGGTACAATTCTGTGGACAAACTGATTGTTCAATGGTTTGTACGCCGAATTCAGTTGATATGGGCAGTACAGGTTTAGTTCGATATTATTCACAAGTTGGACCTGGACAACGTGAACAAATTGATTTAACAATTTTTACAACATCGGCCAATTCAACATTGTACATTACACGAGACGGACCAGTTCAAGTTTCGATTGTTATTCAAGTAGATTGACCATTTCCTTCCTTTTTCCTTTTTTTTTTATATTGTCTTTCTTAAGAATTTCTATCCGCGTTTTGTAATTCAAAATGGCGCATCAATATCAACGTATGATTTTCCGGGTCGTGTCCGAGGTGATCAATGGCATTCGTTACAATGTCAAAAAACATCAAACACGGTAATGCGATTAATCATACTGATAACGGACATTTTTCTTTATCTTAATAGCTTGATTTGACATTTGATTATGAAACACGACATTACACAAATTTAACTGGCTACTTCAGTTTATTTGGCGATAGAAAATTACATTTATGCGGAACAAATTTTTATGGTTATGTACAAGATGTAAGTTGATTTTTCTTCTTCTTTTTTCTCTCTCTCGAGTCAATGGTACTTTCATTTAGGTTGTTATCGCAGCTGATAATCGACAAGAGAATCTCATTCAAAATTGTGTTCGTAATCCGACATTAGTCGAATATGATCCAAGTGTCGGCTGGAACAACCGCGCAGCTATACCCGAACGTAAGCATCATTTGTATACATAACCGAAGATTAAATCATATTAAATATATCCTCAGTCGGTGGTAAAGACAAAAAATAAATAAAGAAGAACAAAAAAAAAAAAGGATTCTTCTCTTGCATCATCATTAACAGATACTTTGAGAGAGCATTGTCGATGTGCATTTTTTTTTTTGACAAATTCTTTTTTTCCTCTTGGCATGCGCTCTTGAAAAGGAAAAAAAGAGAAATTTTTCGACTGCACTTCTCTCTCTCTCTCTTTGCGCTCTGCAACTAAGCATTACTATCAGCATATACGATCGTTCGTGTACGTTTTTTCCTCTCGCTCTCGTTTTTTATGTTAATAAGCAGCTTTTTTTTTCTTTCTTTCTTTTCTTCTCGTTCTTTTCTCTTCTCGTTTGCGGTATAGTCAATCTAAAGCAAAAAAAATATATATAACGGCGACGACGACGTCGACGACTTGTAAGCTCTACATTCCTAGCATCGACAGAGAAGAAGAAGAAAAAAGAAAAAGAATAGAGTCGAGATGACGTTAATACAGCATCTTCCTTCGTCTTATTGATGTTGTTGTTCTTACTAATACAAGATATTACTCTCACATCTTTTCTTTTCTGTATTATTCATTCATCATAGATTTTTTCTTCGTTTATATATTTCTTCTTGTTCTTCTTTTTTCTCCTGCCATCGTCATCATTGGTTTTTTCTCTGCGGTTTGCTGTTTGTTTGCATCGCACAGAATATACTCGCATTTTTTCCTTCTCTCTCTCTCTCTCGACATTGCATTTACAGCGCAACATAAACTGATATTCACGACTATCAATCGTCGTATTTCCAGATTGACTCTGTATCTTGTGCTCTCTTCGTGTTGTATCCAATATATCAAACAACAAGAAACCCGTTACAATCCAAACGACAAAAACACACACATTCGATAGCAATGTGAATCATCTTTTGTCGACAAATATACTAATCGATTAAATTATTAATATTTTCGTCAACTTCTTTTTCGTCTCTCGCATTTTCTCTCTCTCTCGTCTATCTGTGTCAAAGATAATGAAATATTTGATTTCATTAATCCTATTAAGTCTTATTACGATTATCAAGGCAGCACCACCGCCTTCATCAGCATCGAATCAATTTGATAGTCGATCGGTGGGCGCTTTGCCATGTTATCTCGGTTGTTGTAAGTTTTTGATCTTACGTTTGAGGAACATATTTTCTTCGATGAACATTAGATTGTATTTCATACGTGTATTTACTCTAGGGACTCCATGTGAACGAATCAATTGTTTAAATGGAGGCTATTGTATTCAACCGCCAACGCCAACATCTTTAGCCTATTGTCATTGTCCTACTCAGTACACGGGTTACCGTTGTGAACAATCAGGTAGGAGATAGTTTTTCTTTTACTTCGGTCAAGGTTTTCTTGTTTGATTTTAATTTCAATGAATGTTTTTCTTTTTCTCTTTCTCTCTTTATTGTAGTTTCAACTGATCCATGTTTGAGTTTTCAATGTAATCAAGGAACTTGTCAGAAAGATCGAAATAATCAGCCATATTGTTCCTGTTATGAAGGCTACGGTGGTTCACGATGTGAAACACAAATTGGTATGTAACAAAAGAACGAGAGTGCGCGCGCACGCGTTTAGTTTAGTTTGTAGTACTAGTAGTTTTTTCTTCTTCTTCTTCTTCGTCTTCTTTTGCTCTTACTTGTTGAGTGAATGACGCAACAATCGACTTCCATTAACGAGTAGTATACAGAAGAAGAAGAGAAAGAAGACAAGAAAATTGAGAGACATATTTTACCGACACACTCACGTGTGCACCAATATACAATTGCTCTGGGACAAACATCAATCACTCCCTCCCTCCCTTTCGTTTTTGTTTCTTCTTGTAAAATTTGCGGTCAAACTGATTTAAGATATCGATTGTATGTCGCCATTGAATAGTAAAAGAAAACAACAACCGGATGAATAAATGAATGATAGAATTGACCGGTAATAGCATCGATCATTATGATGGAATGCAAACAAAGGCAGACATATGCTTGGGTGTCTGAACGATTAAAGAAGTTATAATTGCTTGTTGGAGGAGATGTTACTGAGACGAGCACGCATGCATTCATGAGTGGATTAAGACGAATGAGTTTGAGAATAGGTTGTGCAAGTATATAAGTCTTGCATAATTTTTTATCAATAGACTACTTTTTCTCTCTCACGTTCAATTGTTATGATTATCGTGAAAGGAAAATTTGTTTATCTATGCACAGCGATCATCACTTCTCTTGCCAGATACGCATTTAGAGAGATTCAATTCAAGGCGAACAACGTTTTTTTTTTGTACATATGCATTATGCAAATAAATTTCTTCTTCTTTTCGATTGAATACGAACAAAAAGAAGAAAGGAACTACTTTACACGCATATACACTCAGGTGGCCAACGTGTATAGCACTTTAGATTTCTTTTTTTTTCTAATTAAACTGGTCACCGCCCTTCAATTTGCATAATGGAAAAGATGCGTGATGATTAATATGAAAGAAAAAACGAGAGAAAAAAAAAAGAAAAACGAGTGATTTATTGATTCTTTTTTCTTCTTTATTCTTTAGATCCATGTGCACGAGTTAACTGTAATAATGGACGTTGCGAAGTCGATCGTGGTACAGCTGTTTGCCGTTGTTATCAAGGTTATGGGGGACATGATTGTCTGACGCCAACAGGTATGTGTGAACTCGAATGATTTCATCACGAAAATGTAGATTAGTCTTGTTGAATGCGGTCGACAATTAGATTTAGTTTAGTTATTATTCTTTTTTCGTCATTCTAATCTCTCTCTCTCTTTCTCTCTATCATGATAAAGACCCGTGCATTGGAGTGTCGTGCAACTATGGAACATGCATCAACGAAGGCAAATCCTATCGATGCGAATGTCATAGAGGATACGAAGGTTCAGCGTGCGATCGACAAATCGATCTATGCTCGAATTTCGTTTGCTACAACGGAGGCGTTTGTACTGTCCAATCGGACAATCAGCCAACGTGCCAATGTGCACAAGGTTACCGAGGACCGAATTGTTACGAACAGGATGGTATGTCCTTATCGAAGCTGTGCACGTGTGTTTGAATGTATTGAAATACTGACACGTCGAGTATTTGCATGTTATTGTTGATATGTTGAGATGGATAAAAGAAAAAGAGAATGAGAAAGATATTTCTTTCATACAATTTATTCTACAGACGCCTGTGACAATATCAATTGCAATTTTGGTCGATGTTTAATTCACCAGCATGATGGTGCACCCTATTGTGACTGTTTATCGGGCTATACGGGTGTTCTATGTTTGGATGAAATAAGAGCTGATGATTTTTGTGAGTAGACGATTGATGCAGCTCGATCAATCGAAAATAAATTCGTGATAAGGCTTCATTAAAATGCATAAAGCAAAACGAAAAGCCTCATAAAGCTTCAGTTTTATTATTATTTTTCTTATATATGTATATATTCTGTATATAACTTAATCATATATGTATAAGAAAAAGATTTTTTATTTTTCTTTCTTGTTTTTATTTAATCGAATGTAAACATTTATTTTATTTTGAGAATTTGAATTGCATGATGATTGTTTCTTTCTTTTACTTATGCTTATCTAATCGAAACGAAAGAAACCTTTTTTTTTTGAAGATTGTTAATGAACCTTGAAACTAAATTTTTTTCTTTTCTTTTTTTTATCACAGTTGATCCATGCTTACGCTACGATTGCGGTAGCGGTTCGTGCACGAATGATCGTGGTGTGGCTCGATGCGTATGTCCTACAGGACGTATTGGAAGTCATTGCCAAGGTTGAACTTTGAACAAAAAAAGATGAAATTTCTCTTTCCACTTGAATGTCTTTTTTCTATTTTATTGTACAGATGATATTTGCGTAATGTATCCATGTGCAAACAATGGTCAATGTGTGCCAGAAGGACATAGTCGACGTTGTATTTGTTCATCGCCTTATACTGGTGATGAGTGTCGAGAAGGTAAAGACAACGAAACGAAATGAATTAAGTTAATGAAAAGAAAATAATGTTTTGTTTTAGTTTATCGTCCAAATCCTTGTGATAATGTTTATTGTGGTTATGGACATTGTCGTGAGGGCGTTTGTGAATGCCATTCAGGTTATACGGGTTCACGATGTGATATACCACGTAAATTAACTGATTACATCACATAAGAACAAAGAATAATATTTTCGTTCATTTATTTTTCTAGCTGATCTCTGTTCTGGAGTTAATTGTAATTACGGTCGATGTTATGATGGACGATGCTCGTGCGATGAAGGATATACAGGATACTATTGTGACACACCATGTAAGAGAATTCAATAAAAACAAAACTATCGACAAAAATGATGATTTCTTTGTCTGCTTACAGTGGTTGCTACAGTACCGCCGGTGCCATTTGTTGCTACGACGGTACCTCGTGGTCCATTGACAGCTCAAACAGTGCCGATGATTGGCCCGAAGAAAGGTCAATTAATTGATTACGGTCGTATTCTCGGTGCTCGTGCTGGTCCTGTCGGTGTTATATTAGCACTTGTATCTGGTCTGCTCTTACTTCCACTTGCACTTGCGTTCGCTGTACGTCGATGTGCAGGAGGTGGTTGCGTTCCAGGTGGTAACAAAGCTGGTTACGTACCTGTTCTAACTGGTACTTCAGGTGTAACTCAAACTGAAAATGGTAAATATTATTAAGATTTTTATGTATTATAAGTTTTTTTTTCTTCTTCTGCTTCTCTTTTAGCACTTTATGCTGGTCCTGGTAATCGAGCAACTCGTGATCTTCAATTGATCGATCAACGTGGAGATAATTTCGCTACATCAGGTGCAGCTGGTTCGTCAAATGGCTTGGAAACAACACGTATTGAACAAACACGAGGTAAGCATCATCTTCCGAAAATCGACTGAGAGAAAAAAAAACAAAAAATAAATCATAACTATCAACACGTAATGTTTGAATTGCATTACAGAGATTGTTAGAGAATACGGCGGTATGGATTCTGCCGGTGGTATTTTCACGAATTATCCAACAATGTCATCACGTTATGGTGATTTCGCACGTGATGCACATCATCAACAATCATCATCAGCTTATTCTCAACGTAGGAATACGCATGACTATGATTGTTGTCTTGTTTTTTTTTCTTGCATGACTATTATCTCTTATTATACAAAACAACAACATATATTCAAACACTTTTGATCTTCTTTTTTGTTTAGAACATGTCATCGAAACGGATTATCATGCTCCACCAGTCGGTGATTTCGGTTATGGTCGTGGTGGAATGGGCATGGATGGTTATCGTGATACATTCGAATCATGGGAAGCTGTCGGAGGAGGAGCTGTTGGTGGTTATTCAATGAATGCTATGTTTGCTGATGGCGGTTTACAAACTGACTATGAATTAAGTAATATCAATTCTGTTAGCATGACACCAAACGGTAAATATGCAATTGTCGGACAAAGTCAAGGTCCACCACAAATCTGGGACGCTGTCAATGGTCAACTCGTATCGAGCATGCAAGGAACAAGCGCTAATTGCAGTAAAGTCGCCTTGGCTTGTAGTGGAACATTACTCGTTGGCTTAGCAAGTGATGGTATCGATGCACAACCAAATGTTCTACAAATTTGGGATGTTAACACAGGCAAACCTGTTCAATTGACACATCAAATTAAATGTGCGACATTTACATTAAGTAATAATTCGAATAATTTAATAATGACCGGCAATCAGAAATATGGCCGAGGCATATCTGTTGGTATACTCGATTTAAATAATTCTGAATTAACCAAAGAAATTAAATCGGATACGAATCAATCCTATGGTAGTACACCATCATTTATCACACTAACACCCGATGAACGTTATGCCATTGTTGGCTGTCCAACAAGTTCGAATTCAACGAATTATGTTGTTTTTGATTTAACAACACAACAAGAATTAGTTCAACCGCCAACAATAACACTCGAATCCGATCCTAAATGCTCAATTGTTTTAAACAATGATCAAATGTTAACGGGAACCAAAACAGGTCAATTAGTTCTTTGGGATATACCGACATGTCAACGTTTGAGTACATTGAATGATAACGGACAAAATGCTCATCGTGATCGTATAACTGATTTGAAATTATCGCCCGATCGAACATGTTTTGTTTCGACGAGTGCCGACGGTACGGGCAAAGTTTGGGATACAAATACCAAAGAAATTATTTCGAAATTAAACGGACATAAACGAGAAGTAAACTGATCTGTTTAGTTTTTTTACTCGAAAACAAAAGACATGATGATTATTTTAGATAACTTGTTCATGTATATCAACGAATCAATTAGTTGCTACTGGTTCGAAAGATCAAAATATCTGCTTGTGGCGTATACATACTGGTCAAATCGCATCAACGATGCCCGTTGGTATGACACCAGTTGATGTACATATGGCCGCACATAATCGAACAATTGTTGCCATCGGTGACAAGGATGGTGAAAGACAATTACTAATGCTTCGTGTTGTGTCCGTACAACGATAAATCTCTCTCTTATATTAATCGAGACATTCGTGTTTTTTCGTTTTTATCTTTTTTCTTCTATTATTTGTATTGGTGCTGCTATTAATTATTAATATTATTATTTGACATTTCGTCTCATTCTTTTTTTTTCTTCTTCTCTTTTTCGCTCGTCTCCTTCTGCTCATTATCTGCCAACATTGCTTCGAACAGTTGTTGTTTCGTTCTCTCAATAGTCACAATCTGTATGCATGTGTTTTTCGTCTTGCTCGTTTAGCAATACTGTATCATAAGAAAAACGAAAAAAAAAAACAAAACAAAACATCAAGCGAAATAACGAAGATCTGATTTCTATCCTTTTTTGATTGTTTGTTGTTCTCTCTTTTTTTTTAGGTAATTTTCTTTGTTTCGCGCTGTCTTATGTGTGTCGAACATTTCTTTTGTTCAAAAGTACTCGTCTATTTATTTTTTTTCTCTATGTCTCTCTTTCTCTCTCTTTCTTTTTTTTCTTCTTTATTCATTGTTCATCATCCATCAGCAAGGTAGAATAGAAATTTTAATGTTGACATACCAACAAAACTAACATCTCAAGTGATATGCTATTGCTGCTGCTTAGATGGTTTCTATTGACACACACATACGTATATTACGAGAGAAGATGCGATCAAAGACAGTTACAGTTAAACGTTGAAAAAGGAAATCTCAGATTCGATTAGTTAAACAGGATGATTGATTGATGGACGCAGACAATCTGCGTGGAGAATTAAGCTCTATATACACAGACATTGATTGACAAGATAAACAACGTTAGTAGATGAGTTTCAATAAACAAATACTCAGTACGAACTCGATGATTGTTTACAAACTATATATAGTACAACAGAACTTTCTATCCATAACAAGAAGAAAATGATAATTACATTTGAGAAATATGAACTCAATTCACGTATTACATATCGACCTTTTTTTTGTAAAACTAATGCAAAATCAGATCATCCAGTAGTATCCTTTTTAGAGAAATAGAAAAAAACGTACAACTATGTCGTTGTTGATATTTTTTACATAGTAAATAATAAAAAACGAAGAAGAAATGAGACGAACAAATTTTTATACATTCACTAGGAAAAAAAATGTATTCTAATATCTATCTATACGAAAACAGCTTTTCGTTCTAAAACATTAGGTTTCATGTCTGTTTTTCCTTCGGTTAAAATTTCATGTCCATTCGGTGTTATTGCAATTGTATGTTCGAATTGTGCACAACGTGAATTATCAATAGTTGTAACTTGTATATCATCATCACACATTCGAACACGTCCATTGCCTTCAGTAAGAACGGGTTCAATAGCAAAAACCATTCCTTCTTGCATTGTCCATTTCATTTGCTTTTCATTTTCATCAAAATAATGTAAAATCTGCGGTGGTTCATGTAATTGTTCGCCTAGACCATGTCCACATGCACTTCGAACTAATTTCAAACTATTACATTCTTTCATATATTCTTCACAAGCTCGTCCTATAGCCGAAAATTCAACGCCCGGTCGACAAACAGCAATAGCACGATCACGACATCGACGTGCATGATTTATTAAATAAACTGCATCTTGATCGACTTTAATTTTGTCTTTATCCGTTCCTGGAACGAGATATGTTTCTGAAACATCACCAAAAAATCCATTGTAATAAACAGACACGTCTAATTTTAAAATATCATTTGCTTTCAATGGTCGTCCATCGGGTATACCATGTAGAGCTATATTATTCACACTTGTACAACATGAACGCGGAAATTTATCGTAATTCAATGGTGCTGGATAGCATCCGAGGGAAATACACAATTCATGAACTAATCTATCGATTGTATCGGTTGTTATGCCGACTTGTATCGATTCGGACACTTGATCAATGATTGTTCGTGCTCGTCGACATGCTGTACGTATGCCTTCTAATTGCCATTGATTTTTAATTAGAATCGATGCTTGATAAGGTCCGTGAACTAAATCATAGAGATTATTTGGTCGTGGAATTTCCTTTGGTACAATTCGTGGTAGATTATTTGTCTTATAAGCACTGCATGTTATTATATCGTAGGATTTTTTCGGTAGATTTCGTGCTCGACGAAAGATTGTCCGTAGAAATATCGGAGATATATTATTCATTTTGTTTACTATATCTAAATCATTTCATTTGATTACTAACAAATAAATAAATGAAAATAATTCTTCGATTGGTAGATGAACTCAGTTGTTTTCGATAGATATCACTAGATATCATGGACTTGTATTGGATGATGTACATACATATATCTTTTCCACTCCACTCTTGTGATCGATTGATATGCATAAATGGCAACCATATCAAAAGAAAGTCTTGCTCAATTTTGGTTACAAACAATTCCTTGTTCCAATGAAAATTTCGAACAACTTTTACAATTTAATGATAATGAGAAAATCTTTCGAATTATTAAACGATATATTAAAAACCCGTTGAAAACTACTCAGACAACAAATGATTCCAAACGAACAACAAAAATCGAACGAAATCAAATTAAATTTACGATTAATATCGAAGTTTTCAAACATGAAGAAGAAGCAAAAGAAGAAGAAGAAGAAGAAGAAGAACAAAAGGTTCCCGAGATAAATCTCGAACGTTCGATCGATAATCTTTCGTCTATTCTTCACGATGAAATCGATACAAAAAAAATCTGTCAATATTTCGAATATTTACTTTCACCATGGCTTATCGATGTTAATTTCTCTATATCCAATGAAATCTTCATTCTTATCATTGATCTTATGAATAAATATCCTCGAGAATTTTTTCTTCATTGTTTTCTTCCTTGGTTAAATCAATCATCGAATCCATTCTGTTCAAATCTCTTCACGCAATTAATTCAACGAACTGATCAATGTCAATTATGTATTCAAATATGTGAGAATAGTACAATACCATTGAATACTAATCAATTAAATTTATTAACCAAATGGTTTGATAGTAAAGAATTTTATTTTTCCAATGATCTATTCAATTTATTGCCTAACAAATTAGTCATGTCATCGGATCTGTATGCCGATAGTTTATTTTTTGCTAAACTTGTTCATAAAATTCTATTACAATATACGGACAATAAGTTTGTTTTAACCAGTGAACAACATCAAATGTTAAAACAAACGATCGAAAGAAATACAAGCATACTTAGCGATATTCTATTAGATTTACTTGATTAATTTTAGATGTTTGCATTTATTCTTTTGACTATACATCTCATTGGTATTGCTCAAACTGGAATACTTCCAACAGATAATCAAAATGATCATAAAGCTCGTGTTTTAGATTTAGTAAATCAAGGTTTTGATTTTCGATAACATTGACTTTGCTTTTCTGTATTTCTTAGCCATTAAGTCACCAGGAACATTTTACGGATAAAGATCATGATGAAAAGGTCGAACATAATGCTGATTACGATCATGAAGCATTTCTTGGAGCTGACGAAGCCAAAAAATTCGAACAACTCTCACCAGAAGAAAGCAAAAAACGTCTTGGGTACGTTTTTCCCTGATAGAAACTATTCATTTTTTCTTTTGTTTTTGAATGTCAGTGCACTTTTCGATCGTATCGATAGCGATCATAATGGTACGATCAGTAAAATTGAACTACAAAATTGGATTAAATCCGTTCAAACACGTTATCTAACTGATGATGTCGAACGACAATGGAAGAAAATGAATAACGATTCAAATAATCATATCTCATGGGATGAATATGATCGAGTAATTTATCATACACTATGTAAGATGACAAGTGCACTAAAAATAAATCCATTGGAATACTTGTCATTTGTTTTTTTATTAGACGATGATATTCCCGAACCGAAACCAATCGTCGAACAACTTCTTCGTTTACAAAAAAAAGATCGACGAAGGTATGAATTAATTAACTTTCAAAATGAGAAAGAAAAATTTCTTTTTTCGTTTATCAAGATTTCAAAAAGCTGATGAAGATAAAAATGGTGTTTTGAATAAAAATGAATTCGCCGATTTTCTTCATCCGGAACAGAGTGTTCGAATGCGAGATCTCGTTATAACCGAAACCATCGAAGATATCGATAAGAATCATGATGGTTTCATTTCCATGGACGAATTTCTCAATGATATGTGGGATAGTACAGAAAATATGAATACAACCGAACCGGAATGGTTGAAAACTGAACGTGACAATTTTCGTGAATATCGTGATTTAAATCATGATGGTAAATTAGATCGAAAAGAAGTTCAACAATGGTTAATGCCAACGGACTATGATAATATTAAAGCTGAAACTGCACATCTTTTTCATCAAGCTGATACAAATAAAGATGAACAATTAACAAAAGATGAAATGATTGCTAAATATGATGTTTTCGTTGGTAGTCAAGCAACTGATTATGGTGCTGAATTAACGATTCATAATGATCTCTAAACAATAACCAATTTCTTTTTTTGCTTTCTTTCTGCATGTCGCTGTTTTTTATTTGATTGTTATCTAAAGAAACTAGTTGAATAGTTTGCAGTGTGATCATTTCTTTCTTCTTTTCAATATTTGTTATAATAAATGAATGATTGATTTCCCCGAAGAATTGAAAAAGATTATCTCTATTTAATATTTTAATAATAACATCAATCGGAGAAGGTCGAAGTATTGAAAAAAATCAGAACGACATTGTATTCGTCTTTTCTCTCTCTTTCTCTCTCTTCATGTTTTTCATTCGATATTTAATTGTTCTGCTTCAAGTAAATTCTATTCGAGAAAAAGAGAAACTTCTCGTTCATCAAGTTTATATGTCTTACAACACACGCTCATTTATCATCTTCACTACAGTTACTTGCTTTACTTTTCGCCGCCTTGAGTCAAGTGCCGACATGAGAAGGTAACCGAGAAAAGTGAGATGGACGAACCGATAACATCTATCGACAACGGAAAGGTTTGGTCGATAATAAATGATATCGACAAATTTGAAGATTAATTTTCGCGAGAGTATCGTTCTCTTCTATTCAATTTGATCATAATAGAGAAGAATATATTGTTCAATATGAATCGAAACAAACAATGTCTCTTGATGCATACTGACAAAGTAATTTTCTTTTTTTGAAAATAAAAAAAATCCCAAAGCGAATGCGAATGAAGAGTGAGTACATTTAGCCATCAGGCTAAATGAATATATAGGTTAATCTAAAATGTCTATTTTCTCTCTAGAACATCGAGTATTAGGATAAATATCATCGATATCTTTTTTCTCTCTCTCTCTCTCTGCCTTTAATGTACATATATATAGAAAGACATATATTATTTCAGATAAGTGACGAGTATCTCCTTCCTACACCATCAGGTAATTTAGATAAATAGGTTCGTTTATATGTTTATCGTCGGTTGATTTTATTTGATAAAAGCAGAACGCATTGATTTTGTTTGATTACATGTATGGTCGAACCACTTCCGTTTTTATATTTTAACGAAACAGTCGATACACTATTCAATCTTACCGATGATGATCTTTTCGATATACCATCATCAATATTTCTCTCTGCTTTATCTCCTTATTCGACAAAACTTATTGTTCTACTCGCTATTATCGGCACATTTACATCCCTATTAACAATTAGTGGCAATATTCTCGTACTTGTTTCGTTTTTTGTCGATCGACAAATACGTCAACCGACGAATTATTTTATTCTCTCATTAGCTATAAGTGATTTTCTCATCGGTTGTATTTCGATGCCATTTTTAACTTTGACAATCTATAAAAATCAATGGGTGCTCGGATCATTTCTATGCGATATTTGGTTATCATTAGATTATACGGCTTGTTTAGCATCGATCTATACAGTTCTATTAATAACAATCGATCGTTTTTGTTCAGTTAAAATTCCGACAAAATATCGAAATTGGCGAACGAAACGACGTATTGTTTTTCTCGTTCTTTTAACATGGTTTATACCAGCATTAATATTCTTCGTTTCAACAATGGGCTATCCATTGTACAGTAAAAAACCAAATCTCAGTCCCACAGATCTTCAATGCGAGTAAGTTGAAATCGAGAACATTCAATCGATTTCTCATTTCTTTCTTTTTTTGTCTCTAGTGTACAATGGAATAAAAATGCCTATTTCAATCTTGGATTGACGATAGCTTATTTTTGGGTAACACTTTTAGTTATGTTTACACTTTATTTTTTTATCTATCAAGTTGCAAGTGCTATCGAACGACGTTCGAAAGCGAATGCTCGAAAAGTTTCGAATATAATGAGTGGTGGTTCATTGACATCACCGACATCCGATCTTATTGTTAGTCTATCGAAAAATCATCAACTAAGATATTCGAGTCTCGCACGTTTAAAACGACGTAAACAATCGAGTGTAACATCATCGATCAAACATCATGCAAGTATCGATGAAGAACCGATCAGTATCTTTCTAACACAGAATGGTCTCGATGGTCTGAATCGTTCGTCATCGAATGAGACCAGTGGTGAACATGCGCCTGTAGGAACAATCGCACCGAATATAACTAATCTGTTGTCAATTACACGATTAGGTTCCGAAGTCGTTAAACCTCTCGATGAAAATCGAACATTTCTACCAATTACACCAACGAAGTCGAAAGCATCTCCTCGACATGGTTCACGTAAAGCACGTAAAGCTCTACGAACAATAACAGTTATCATGGGCGCATTCGTTCTTTGTTGGACACCGGTTAGTCAATTTCTATTCAATCTTAGTTTTCTTAGCTTCTTTTTTTTTCGTCTCTTGTTTTAGTGGCATATTCATACGATAATTCAGACATTTTGTCAAACATGTCGTGAAAGTATCGTGTTTAATACATATCTCTATCATGCTTGTTATTTTCTTTGCTATTTAAACAGTCCAATTAATCCATTTTGTTATGCATTAGCTAATCGACAATTTAAAAAAACTTATACACGTCTACTTCGATGCGATTTTCGGCAACTTTAGATATATAGTTATGTTTTGTACAGAGGTCATGGTTTGTTTTGTTTTGTTTTTTTTTATTTTGTTGAATATCTTGTTATCAAGGTGAAAGCGCATGTAGTTCATTTTGTCTTTTCTTTTTGTTTTTCGAAATTTTGTTCAAATAAATATTCAATGACAAACAAAACAAAGATTTATTTTTAAAATTTAATAAAAAAAAAAACATCAGACAAATGTCATCAAAATGTATCAGCTTATTTTCATACGATTTCAGTTTTCTTAAGACAATTTCTCAATTGTTGATTAGTATACGGCTGTTCGGTTTCACCTTGTGGATTGAGTTTAATATAGAGTTTTGTTAAATTTGTAAGTTGACAAAGATATTTTAATCGAATATTTTCAATATTGTTACCATTTAAATTCAATACTGTAAGTCTTTTCACTTTAGTTATTTGTTCTGGTATGTCTTTGATTTGATTGTTTGCAAATATGAATGAAATTGATGTTTGAACATTCTGCCCCAATGTTTCAATGTTGTCTAATGATGTTAATGAATTATTTTTCAAATTCAATAGTCGTAATTGTGGCAATTGTTTTGGCAATTGTTTTATTGAACAAAAACTTGCTAAGATTTGTTCTAATTTTTGATGACCATTAAGAGAACTTAATGATTTCAAGTTTGGATTTTTTGACACATCTAGTTGCTTCAATTTTGTTAATCTTTGAATTGGTAGTAGTAATGATGTGAGATTATTATTATCTAATTTTAGAAAAGTTAATCGCAGCAAACTACTCATGTACGGCAACGATGTGAGATTTGTATATTGTATTTCCAAGCGTTCTAAATAAAATAATCCATTGATACCATTCAGATTCGATGGTAGATCGACATGAGAAATCGATAAGTGTCGTATAGCTCTTGGAAAATGAGCAATACTGAATGATTTCGTTCGAATTATGTTTAATGTATTTAAATAATATAAACAAGAGATTATTGGCGGAATAGATGCTTGGTTGACTATCTGGAGAAATACAATTTCATTGGCATTATTTTTTTTTGCATATGTCAAATCAGAATTATCATTGATTTCATTACGAATTGGAATTTCATAGCCAAATGCAGCGAGAACAGCTTGATTATCGTTGTAATGTTCACATATTTTAGTCATATTTGTTAGAGAACTTGCAAGAATTGAGAACAGAATTAATGCTTGTATTACGAGCTTCATGAAATGGTTGAAATATGAAAAATAAGTCATATTTATATGTTTATATATTTCGATCGATTTACGAAATTATTCATTCTATTAATTTACCTTTATTCGATCACTTTCTTATCGCGTGCTACTAAATTGGAAAAAACACGGTTCTGTTTTTTCCAATTCCATGACTCACTAGTCGCACAAATTGATTGATAGGGAGGGTGGGGAAGAGAGAAATAAAGGTGCGTATAAACATCGTCTATTTGCTAAGTGATTAGTTCGACTCAAGTATCAGAACAGAACAAAATGAAACTGATTCAAATTTAGTCAATCATATTTCGCAACTAGATCGTTTCGATTCTACGCACTTTGCACTCAATGAAAGATCATGCGTTATTCGTTGGGTTTTTTCTTTTTAAATATAAGAACTCTAAGGGCTTTGTAACCTAATTGTTTTTTTTTTATATGAAAAAAACCCAAGTAATTTTTTTGTACCTATTCATTTTCTCAATAGTGTTATGTGTGGAAATTCGAGACATCTATTGATCGTTTCTTTTCGTTTGTAAACCTATTGAATAAGAAAAAAAAAACCTTGAGTCATATGCATCAGATATGGAAAGTTTACCAAATGAATTGTTGATTGAATGTTTTCAATATCTAAATGCAAACGAACTATTTCAGTCGTTCAATAGACTAAATCATCGATTGAATCAATTGATTCGAGAGATTCGATTGTGTGTCGATGTGTCAAAAACGAATTTTGAAGAAATAAACAAAAATCAAATTTATTCATTGACATTATCAAATCGAAATCAATGTCAAATCGATTTCTATTTGTCAGCAAACTATTCTCAATTACAATATTTAACTTTAATTGAAGTTAAGAAATATAATCTTCCAAAAATTAAATCCATCTTACCAATATTGACTCAATTGTATTGTTTTCGTTTGATTGATTCATTGCATTTAAATGAACAGATTCTTTCCATCGTACCGATTCGTCAATTACGATTATTAACTATTGATAAACTATTTTCGAAAGTTCGTATCTTCTATGATATTTCATCGATTGTTAGTTTAACTTTATCATCATGCAAAATCAATGAACTCATACGAATATTTCATCTTGCAGTGAATTTAAAATATATCCAAATCAACCGATTAGCACATGTTTGGTATATGTTAATTGAAAAAATTCAAGATTCACGACAAGCTATTCATTTAAACGAATTAGTTATCAAAGATTATCTTAGTAATTTCGAGAATTTATCGATTATTTTAGAAAAAACACCTCATCTACGATATTTAACAATTAGTTCTCATGTTTTCGAGTTAATCAATGCTCAACAATGGGAAAATCTATTGAATTCATCAACACCGTATTTACATCGATTTCAATTCAGTTTTGAACATCGTTGTATACCAGATCGAGAAGAACTTGTTAAAAAAATTAACGAATTTCAAAGTGATTTTTGGCTGAAAAAACATCAATGGCCTGTGAACTATATTTTCACTGACGATTGGACTTGGATTTACACTCTACCATGTCTCGAACAAAATTTCGTTCTGAGAAAAGAATCAAATGTCATCATATCGAATCAGGCGAAATTGGAAAGTATTCGACATCTATCTATGAATCTCGATGCAATTGTTGATCAAACGAATTTTTCCTTTCCAAATATTGAAACATTAACAATTAAAGATCATCGTGATGGACGATATCTTATCGAAACAGATTTTCGATTTATTCAAAATTTTGTTCATCTTTCAAACGTTAAACACCTGAATTACAAATGTAATTTTTCGTCAACAAGATTTCTTATGTTTGTTGATCTTATTAAACAACTGCCGAATCTATCATCGATTGTCATCGATAGGGAAATCATGCGATCATTTGTTGAAAATCACGAATTAATGATTTATCTCAATAAAAAAATTAGAAAATTAGAATTGTATAATAATGTATCATCAAATGATATTGAGAAATTCTCAAATCTCGAACAATTAACTTGTCTATGCGATGATCAACAATGGTTAGAAACAATTTTCGAACGACTTGTATATCTCTCACGTATCAATTTCAAATTTGGAAAAGTTATTTCACAATGGCCGAGAAGTTGGTTTCAAGAACAAGAAAATAACTTTCATATTAAACTATTTCATGATGTTGAACAACGTGATAATTATGAATATTCTATATGGATTATTCGTGAATTTGACTGAGAGATTTGTTTTTTTTTGGTTTTTGTAGATTATGACTAAGACGAGTTTTGAAAGTCTACCAAATGAAATCCTAGCTGAATGTTGGAAATATTTGCATGGTTTAGATTTATTCTATACATTTAATCAGTTGAATTTACGATTGAATCAATCAATTCGATGTGTTCGCTTAGGATTGACTTTTCAAAATACCATTTCTTTGAAAGAATTTCAATGGTTTTGTATGACAATGTCAACGAATCCAGAAATCAAAAATCAAATTTATTCATTAGAATTATCAAATGAAAATCTTTGTCAAATCCATGTTTTTCTTTCGCATTTTCAATTGACTGAATTCATTCATTTGCAATCATTGACATTGATTAATATCGATCATTCGAGTCGACATCAACTCGAACCAATCTTACCATTCCTATCTCAATTAAAAACATTTCGTTTAATTGACTGTGCTAATGATAAGAACGAATCGTTACTTTCCGTTTTACCTCTCGGTCAATTACAAACATTAGTCGTTCCAATCTTTCAATGGGATAATCAAGATCTTTCATCAATCACTCATCTAACAGTGTTCTCCTGTACTGATAATATACTTCATCAAATATTGAGTTTTCTATCGAATCTTAGATACTTGTGCATACATCGACTTGAACATGTCAATGTCAATGCAACATATACGATCAATAATGTGAAACAATTGATTATAAAAACAGCGTTCAATGAATATGAGGATTTTGTTGATTTATTTCAACGAACACCATCGATCGAATCTTTGACTTTGTGTAGTATACTTGAAGAGACGAGAATTGATGTTGAACAATGGGAGAACTTGATTCGTTCATCATTAACAAATCTACGCAAATTTGAGTTTGCTTTTCAATATCAATACGAAGATAAAGACGAAACTCAACAAGAACTTAAACGATTCGAAACAGATTTCTGGGTGAAAGAACATAATTGGTTTAGTGAGTATTTAATAATTAACGATACGACAATTTTACTGTACACAATACCCTATTGTATGAATGATTTCGGTTTACCAGACAAGCGACTGTTGTATTCAAATAAAATGATCAATCGAAATCATGTATACAATAGAGTTAAAACGTTAATTGTCGAAGCTAATATAACCGATGGTGGTCCATTCTATTTTCCGAATGTAACCGCATTGAGATTAAGCCCGATGACAACATTTGATACTGAACTAATTTTAACCGATGAATATGTACAATCATTGAATAATATTATTAGATTTCGAAATTTAAATCATTTGTATATTGACTCGAATTGGAAAATTGGAACATCAAATGCATTTTTGGATATACTTAAAAACGCTCCACAATTATCATCATTAGCGGGAGATTTATATTGTTTAATACCATTTTTTGATAACGAAGAATTATGTAGTTATCTAACAAAAATGATTAAGAAAATCGATCTCGATCGAATTTATTGTAAATTCATAAATGAATCTTATCAAACAAATCGATTGTGGACAATTTTTCGTAATATTACTCATATCAAATGTTATATTTACGTGCAAGGATTAATATTATTTCTTGTACAACATTTATCAAATTTAGTACGTTTCGATTTTAATATAAAAGTGTTTGATTCTTGGTGGGCAAAAACAGAAATGGAACAAGTATGTCAATTAGATATGAAAATTCTCGTTGATATTCATAAAGATCAACTTGATGATGGTACTCTTTACATTATTGAACGTTCTTTGAAAACGACAAACTAATAATATTAAAATGTGATCACTTTTTTTTCTTTCATGAATCTTGAGATTGTTGAGAATTCTACTCTTGAATAAATTAATGTTGAAATAGTTTAAGAAAACAAAAAACAAACGAACAATGAATCAATTGATTATCTATGAAGATAATTTAGATGTACGCCCTCAAGCTTTTAAAAAATATTGTAGCAAAAGAGAACACATTTTTTATCTTATCTTTTTTCTTCTTCTTTCCAACATAAGAAATAAACACGTCATAAATATACTAATGACAACACAGGACACTCGCTCACGAATTCTTCCAAATGTTTATCTAGTTTGGTTAGATGAATGCAACGATGAATGTCGCAAGTCGATTGTATATGTACGACAAGTGATAGACACTGTACATACGTATTAAGAGTGACAAGTTGATATTTATTATTTTTGTTTTACCATCGAAATTATACAAAGAAGAATTTGGCAAAACGGTGAGACAATGTCATCGATCAATACGAAGACAAATATCGAATGTTCATTGTTTTTTATGTTCATCTACGTAATCTCGAGACGAGACAAAAGTATTTAGTTAATATAAGTAAATCGTTGAACGACAGGTTGATGTTTAGTTAATGTT